>WLWF01000036.1_pt1 | contig 111359 bp, 108 predicted proteins | sample 6718331 | NCBI WGS metagenome assembly WLWF01 (sample SAMN12718692, study PRJNA515312) | sponge metagenome | isolation source: marine sponge | host: Mycale hentscheli | place: New Zealand: South Island, Marlborough, Capsize Point | collected 2003-05-01 | reverse complement strand
ATATTGAAATACTCTTCTATAAAATACATATAGCGAACTATATATATCTCCACAGCCTTTCAAGTTGCTGATGGATTTATACCATTACTGGTTTATCTTAACGCCATGAGAGCTGGCGAACATTTCTATAGACACTAATGCTACCTCAAGGATAGACATAAGCCACGGCAATGTTAAGCGTTCCAAGGATTCTCACCTTAGTTTTACACAGGTAGTTAGTAAAGACTGAATTCAATGTATCTTCTTTCAACTAACGAGGAGACTATGCTGCATCTTGTCCCTGCGACCATAATGCTAATGATCAGTTAGCAATATGGGTTTTATAATTTGATAAGCACAGAGTGGATGAGGTGATCAAATCTCAAGGACTCTGTGCCCTTTTAGTACTTTTATCCAGTGAAACAATTGTGTGTTAACTCATGTCAACACACATTACCTGGTTTGCTAAAGGATAGTAATACACTGATGTGTTATTACCAAATGGACCTTGAGGAATAGTAATTAAACTATCTCCCTCTATCTTGGTAGCTTTAGCACCACCATTAGCCCAACCAATGTATTCAACACCTTTGGACTGTAAATCTTCAACAGCATCTTTCCAGCTGATATATCTTCCATACTCTACCATAATAATAGTTTTAAATTAATGAATAAACGGGTTGCTATTATATAAACTCTATAGAGAGAGAGAATACAATAGATAAATACTTTGGCCCCACACTTAACTATCACTGCTGATGAGACAGTCCTTGCAGATTCATCAATTCCTACTGATACTCTTCCAAAGAGCAGAGTACAAAAGGTCTTTAGTCTTTTGCACGCATTTCTGTAGAAGAATACCACGCTAACTGTGTGGGCTCTGCTCTTGTGTTAGCCATATATATACTATGGACTAACTAATATTTTATTGGATGCCAACCCAATGATTATGGCAAATGAGGTGTCACATTAATAATGCAACACACATTTAATTAAATTAAACCATTTCTGTTGCCAAGCTGGTTAGACTCCGTCCACTTTGTGGTTAATGTAGCTCTCTTGGCATACAATACAGGAGATAATAGATATTACTATCCATTATCATTGGTTAACCACTCAGTTAGAGTGATAACACCATTATGTTCTGTGTACATAATAAGTTGGTTTAGGTAAAACAATGAGTAATGCTTCTGTTCCCAGGCACATGCAGTAAGCCCGGCTACCTTATGGTAGCAATAGTTTCTCTCAACCAGTCAACCCCGTAGGGCTAGACAGTTTAGCTACGGCTAAACGTGTCTAGGGTGTTGGCACCGCCATCACCTTGTGGATGTAGCATGTACGATCCAGCTTCTGGATCTCCATCTACATCAACCCACGTTACACGGAGATCCGCAGATAACTTGGTTATCTTTGTGGATACTCTACCAGTAACGCTGGTGCCCTCAACAGCAAAGAACTTCTTCTTTGTTTTAGGGTTCAGGACTAACTTGATAGAGTTAGCACCCTGCTTGATTAGAAAATCTACTAGTAGTTGAGAATCATCAGACGAGAAAATTAATTTTGATTGTGACATAATTAAAATTTTAGTTTTACGCATGAGGGGTATCCCCATGTCAAACTATAGCCGGGGAGCAGAATGCTAGGACCCTATGAGCATGCAATACATACAACTTTTTTACAGGGGTGGGGATAAAATTTTGAAATAAGGATTAGGGGGACTGGCCAAAAATGAGTATATTATTATATAAAGAAGTAGCTATGGAGGAATCAGAATTCAATGAGGAAGACCCATTAACTGAAGTAGAAAGAATGGAAATAGAACGTCTTATGTTAAGTGCTGCCTATGACAACTCTTATAGAGTGCTCACTAATAAGGTGGAGTTTGAAGATCTCTTGGAAGAAAAGAGTGATGAGGGCATTAGTGCTCTTATGGCTTATGATCCTCTCAAGGGAATCCAGGAAGAAGAGCTTAAAAACATTATTGAGTTTTATATTGAACTTGATGAGACGGAATACTATCTACGCTGTGCTGAGCTTAAGAAGATAATGCATTCAACTTTTCCTGAGAACTCTAATTAATTCGCAAGTTCTCGTAATACCTATAAGTAAAAAATATTAAACTTTAATTAGTTAAACTTTTTTTGTATATTTGATCAAAATATAAATATCAAATATTATGACTGAAGAAACCAACAATGAGTCCATGTCAACAGAAGAGGCTAACAAGAAACGTAAAGAAATTACGGATTGGTATAAGAAACAAATACCTCATCTAAAAGCACAAGCGGAATATGAACGTCTTATGACGCAAATAGAAGAATCTCGTGCTAAGAGAATGCAAGCGCAAGCGTTTTTAGCAGACGCATATATGCAAATGGAAGGAGCTAAAGAAACTCCTGATGAAATGTCAAGCAATCAGAAGGAAGCTGCAAAAGATTTTGAAACAGCTAAGGGTAAAAGAAAACTTAAGGTAGAAAAATCTGAATCATGATGAACAAACTTTTAAAGAAAGGTGATAGGGGTCCGGATGTAGTTCGTCTACAGAAGATCCTTAACATAATTCCAGACGGAGCGTTTGGGCCTAAGACTGAGAAAGCTGTAATGAAGTTTCAACTTGAGAAGCAACTAAAGGTTGATGGTCTTGTTGGTTCTAACACTTGGCACATGTTAAGCTTAAGTAAATCTAGTGGTGAAGCTATTGATGAAGACACTGATCTTAATAACCAATATTTTAGTACTAACTATGATCAACTTATTCATAGACATCACTTAGATAAAGGGGAGTATTTAAACAAACCTGGAAAGTTGGAGTATTGTTTTTTACACCATACTGCGGGAAGAGAAAACCCATATAGAACTATTGATCATTGGAATAAAGATACCAGGGGTAGAGTTGCTACAGAGTTTGTTATAGGGGGTCAATCTCATAAAACAAGTAGTGATGAGTATGATGGCATTGTAGTGCAGGCTTTTCCAGAAAGTGGATATGGTTGGCATTTAGGTAAAACCGGATCAGGTCATATGAACAGGCATTCTATTGGTATAGAAATATGTTCTGCTGGATGGTTATCTCAAGATCCTGGTACAGACAATTATCTTACTTATTTTAAATCTAAGGTTGCAGAAGATCAAATAATAAGGTTAGATGAGCCTTTTAGAGGAAAGCTTCATTACCATGTCTATTCAGACAAGCAAATAGAAGAAGTGGAAAAACTATTAAAATACATTGCTGATAGAGATCAGATTGATATGAGACTTGGACTTAAGCAGTGGATTAAAAAGTATGGCCCTAAAAAAGCATTTGAGTTTCAAGAAGATGCATATTATGGCAAAGTAAAAGGGTTGATATCGCATACTAACGTAAGGCGGGATAAATCTGATGTTTACCCAGATGAAAGACTTGTAGATATAATTTTAAATTTATAATAATGGCGGAAGTAACTAAGATATCAAAGAAAATTAGAACGAGTTTAGATAAAACTCTTAAATATCAAATATTGACGTATTGTTTTTTCAATAACATTCAAGTTAGTATGGCGGATTTAGATTGTTTAAGTTTACTTGCTACTCTTGGGGAACATGAACTTACTGATTTTTGTAAAATAGCTGTAGATAATGATGTGTTTAAAAGTTCTCAATCTGCAAGAAATGCCGTAAACAAAGCAGCTAAAAAAGGTTTAATTACAAAGAATGGAAAAAGTAAGAAAAGCATTTTACTATCTCAAAAAATAAAAATAGAGAATAAAGGAGTAGTATTACTGGATTTTAAAATCTTAGGTGAATGAATCCAAAAAAACATAAAGAGTTTAAAAAAAAAATAGCAGATGAAATAGAAGTACATGATTCTGCTGTAGATGATCTTATATCATTTTATTATGCACGCATAAGAAGTGCATTATCTAATTTAGAAGATAGCAGAGTATATGTTGAAGGACTTGGCACATTCTCAATACGTAAAGCAAGATTAGAAAAAGCCATAGTAAAGAATAAAAGTTATTTAGGAAATCTAGACAAACAAACTTATAAAGGATACACTAAAAGTATAAATACTAAAAAGAAAATAACACAGTTTGAAGAAGTACTTAAAAAAATTGAAGATACCTATATAAAAAGAAAAGAGTTTAAAGAAGCGGGCCATGAAAGCAATAAAAAAGATATTCCAAAATAGAAAACAAATTCTAGAAGGAATAAAAAACAAACTATTTAAGAAAGAACATGTAGAAGCTATAGCTAAAGACAGATGGCAGATATGCATTAAATGTGAATTATTAGATGTAGTTGGTGATAAATGCACAATGCCAGGAACTCAACCATGTTGTAGCGAATGTGGATGCAGCATGGGATTTAAACTTAGATCTTTATCTAGCGCTTGTCCAATAGATAAATGGAAAGCGGTATTGACAGAAGAAGAAGAAGATGAATTAAATAAAAATATAGAAGATGTGCAAGACAAAAGAGAATCTGAATAAACTCAGACAGACTAAAGAATATTATGTACCTAAAGTAGAGTACAGTTATATAGAAAATGATAAAGGCTTCAAGGAGAAAATTATTAATTTAAGACGTGAATTTCCAAATGATAAAGACTTTGGGGGAGAGGTGGCTAAATTAATTACCAACTCTAATGTAAATTTTCCAGGAGTACAAAACTTATAATTATGGCACTACAATTTAAAGAAGAAGGTCATGTTTATGAAAGCATAGATCAAGATAAAATAGAATGGAAAAGTGTTACATCTTTAATCGGTATGTTTAAAGAGCCATTTGATAGTAAGACTATAGCAAAAAAGTCTTCTAAAAATAAAAAATCTAAATGGTATGGTATGACCCAAAAGGAAATACTAAATGCTTGGGAAAATGAAAGCAAAAGGGCTATAAAGCTTGGGAACTTTTATCATAATCAAAGAGAATCTGATTTTTTAGCATTAGAAACTATAGAAAGGCATGGTGTTGAGGTTCCTATTATTAAACCAATAATTAAAGATGATGGTATCAAGATTGCACCGGAACAGAAGCTTTATGATGGAGTATATCCAGAACATTTTGTTTATTTAAAGTCTGCATCTTTATGCGGCCAAGCAGATCTAGTAGAGATTGTTAATAATGAAATCAATATCACAGATTATAAAACAAATAAAGAAATAAAAGAAAAAGGATTTACAAACTGGGAGGGTATAACTAAAAAGTTGTATAATCCAGTATCTCACTTAGATGACTGTAATTTGAATCATTATAGTTTGCAACTCAGCATTTATGCTTATATTATTAAAAAGCACAATCCTAAATTAAAAATTGGGAAGCTTCAAATACAGCATGTAAAGTTTAAACAAGTTGGTGAAGATAAAAACGGATATCCAATTAACGAACACGTAAATGGAGAACCTGTATTAGATGAGATTATTATGTATGATTTACCTTATTTAAAAAATGAAGTAACATCTATTATTAACTGGCTAAAAACAAAATAAAATGGCATTACTTCCAGCAGATGAATTAGTATCGTTTACATTTATAGAAAAAGTAACTACTACCAGTACATCAATGACTACTCCTGGTCCAACTACAAGTCAAACACTTGGGAATCCTCCTAATCAAACTACAATCAATATACCAGGTACACCATCATATCCTGAAACAACGCAAAATACTACTGATGTTTCAGTACCTGGATATTTATATATTCGTCAGATAGTTTCTTTATCTGTACATATTAATGATGCAGGAAATGCTCAACCTGGTAGAACAGATGTAACACTAGTAGATGGAAATAAAAAGACTATAAATAGTAATATTATTTCAGTACTCAATGATATAACAGCTTAAATATGATAACTAAACTATTTGATATACAAAATGATAAGGTGGTAGTAACAGAACACTGTTATAGCTTAAGTTTTTTAAAATCTATTATGGAGGAGTATCCCCAAACGTATATGGCTGTATATCAATATTTATTTTATATGACATGTCCAGATCCTGAAGCTAATCCATTCTTTAATTTACCTGAACATGAAAAAGAAGATATTATTATAGATGAGGTTAAATTAGAAGAGTCAACAGAAGACCCAAAAATAAGATATGCTTTGGATATGTGTATGAAAATGTATGAAACCCCTACATTTAGGGCATATATGGGCATTAAAAGAGCATTAGATAATATGGCTACATATATGGCTAATACTCAAATAACAGATGGTAGAGACGGTAATATTAGCCAAATTAGAGCTGTAGCAAAAGACTTTGATGCAATACGTCAATCATTTAAAGGCGCATATAAAGACCTTAAAGATGAACAAACAACTTCTGTAAGAGGAGGGCAGGGATTAGCTTATGATCAATAAAAAAAAAGACAGTTTAATTTTTTTATACTGGGATGAACCCAAATACAAAACAAAATCAAATAAAGATGACAAAACAAAGAGTAGTGCCGATAGGAAGGAAAGTTCTGATAAAGAACAAAAAGGCAACTGAATATTATGCAGGAACAACAATACTAAAAACTGAAGTAACCAATGAATATATTGCAAAAGTAGTTGCTGTTGGGGATGCTGTAGATGGAATAGAGGTAGGAGATACCGTTAAATATTCAGAACACGCAGATGGTATAGAGATGAAGCATGAAGGCGACAATGTTCTATTAATGAACTATGACATGATATTTGCAAAAATCATAAATGATTAAGAAAGTACCTACATATGAAAATGGTCAATGGACTGAAACCACCTTTGCAAATGATGAAGAGTGGTTAAATTTTTTATTGCCCTTATTTAAAGAGCCTGGTGAATATAATTTTGATGAAACAGCTTACATATTTAATGAGCAAGCTAGAATATTTAATACCCAAGGTTTTTATTGCAACTCTCCGTTTAGATCTAAAGATTTTATTAAATACTGGAATGATCAAAAAGATAAATGCAGAAACGGAGTTATATATCACAACAAAGGTAAAACATGGTATCTAACTAGAGATTATTATATGTGGTTAAACTTTCTTCCTATCTATGATAAAGAAGAAAAAGCATATGGGTTTGCTAAAGTAAGAGATGCTCAATATCACATGGCATTATATGAAGTATTAGCTGAATTAAATCATAAGCATGCTGCTATATTTAAGAAACGTCAAATAGCTTCTTCTTATTTTCATATGGGTAAACTTATAAATACATATTGGTTTGAAGAAGGTAGTGTTTGTAAAATAGGAGCAAGTCTTAAAGACTATATAAATGATAAAGGTTCATGGAAGTTCCTTGAAGAATATAAAGATTTTCTTAATGAGCATACAGCTTGGTATAGGCCAAGTAACCCGGAGAAAGTTTTACTTTGGCAGCAGCAGATTGAAGTAAAAATTGGAGGAACAAACAGAAAAACAAGTAAAGGGTTAAAATCTAAAATACAAGGTGCTTCATTTGAAAAGAATGCAACAACCGGTGTAGGTGGACCAACAACTTACTTCTTTCATGAAGAGGCTGGCATTGCTCCTAAGATGATGGATACATATGAGTACTTACGTCCTGCAATGTCTTCCGGAATGATGACTACTGGACAATTTATTGCAGCTGGATCAGTTGGTGATTTAGATCAATGTAATCCTCTTAAGGATATGATATTAAATCCAACTAATAATGATATATATTCTGTTGAAACAAATCTCTTAGATAAAGATGGCACAAAAGGTTTATCTGGATTATTTATTCCAGAACAATGGTCTATGCCTCCATACATAGATGACTATGGTAACTCTAAAGTAGAAGAAGCTTTAGAAGCAATTCTAATTGAAAGAGCTGAATGGAAGATAAAACTAAATCCTGAACAATATCAATTAAGAATATCACAGAAACCCACCAATATTGCTGAAGGATTTGCATATAGGAAAGAATCTATATTTCCACAAGGTATTATTCAAAAGCAATTAAAAAGAATTGATGATAAAGAATATCACTATGAGCATATAAAACTTGAAAGAACTCAAGAAGGTATAAAAGCAAGTAGAACTTCTAAGCTGCCAATATTAACTTTTCCCGTAGATAAAAAGATGCAAGATAAAACAGGATGCTTGGTGGTATGGGAAAGACCTATTAAAAATCCAAGCTGGGGATCTTACTATGCTTCTATTGACCCTGTATCAGAGGGTAAAACAACTACATCAGACTCATTATGTTCTATTTATGTTTACAAAAATGCTGTAGAAATAACAAGAGAATCTCCAGAAGGAATAGAGCATATTATTGAAAAAGATAAACTAGTTGCTGCATGGTGTGGTAGATATGATGACATAAATAAAACACATGAGCAATTACAATTAATAATTGAGTGGTATAATGCTTGGACTGTAGTGGAGAATAATATATCATTATTCATTCAATATATGATATCAAAGAAAAAACAGAAATATCTTGTACCAAAACAACAAATTCTTTTTCTTAAAGATATAGGATCAAACAAATCAGTATACCAAGAGTATGGCTGGAAAAATACAGGAACATTATTTAAATCTCATTTAATATCATATGCCATTGAATTCTTAAGGGAAGAGATTGATGAGGAATTAGATCAAGATGGTAACACCATTAGTAGCACTTTAGGTATTGATAGAATACCCGATCCCATGTTGTTAAAAGAAATGCTAGCATACCAACCAGGTGTTAACGTGGATAGGTTAGTATCATTTGCAGCCTTAATTGCATTTGCCAAAGTTCAACAGTCAAATAGAGGATATTTGAAGATTAAAGAAACAGACTCTTCCTTGGAAAAGTCACAAAATTTGTATAAATTAAAGTATAGTCCGTTTAAAAATATAGGGCGCAAGAAGTCAGCCTTATCAAAGAAAGGAAAAAGAAGCGGATTCAAAAATTTTAGATAATGAAGGTATTTAATGCATTGCAGCTGAAGAATGGTGCTAAAGGTGAAGGTTATCCAACCTCATCTAGTTTAACGCAACCAATACAATTTTTACCAACCAAGAAAAAAAATGATGATTGGTATGCTTGGAATATTGATTGGCTTGAGCTACAAGGTATTGAATTTATACGGCAAAATGCTAGAAAACTTTTAAAAAACTATAAACTAGCTAAAGGCATTATTGATAAGACAGACTATATTGTAGAGGAAGATAATGACTATAAAGAACTAATGGATGTCTTGACAAAAGAAGATCAAAGTGCCTTAGAATTAAAGTTTTATCCAATAATACCAAATGTAATTAATGTATTAACCGGAGAATTTTCTAATAGATTTTCTAAAGTTCAATTTAGAGCAGTTGATGACACCTCATATAATGAGATGCTTGAGGATAAACGAGCCATGGTTGAGGAAAACTTATTAGCAGATGCAACAGCCAAGCTTACAGCAAAAATGGTAGAAATGGGAATGGATCCATCATCTGAAGAAGGTCAACAGCAATTAAATCCAGAAGCTATAAAATCTCTCCCAGAAATAGAGGACTTCTTTTCTAAAGATTATAGAAGCTTAGTTGAAGAATGGGCTTCACATCAATTAAAAGTTGATGAAGAAAGATTTAAAATGCAAGAGCTTGAAGAAAGAGGCTTTAGAGATATGCTTATAACAGATAGAGAATTTTGGCATTTTAAAATGATGGAGGATGATTATGATGTTGAGTTATGGAATCCTGTTTTAACATTCTATCAAAAATCTCCTGATGTTAGATATATTGCTAATTCTAATTATACCGGTAAAATTGATTTAATGACTGTGTCTGATGTAATTGATAAATATGGTTATTTAATGACAGAAAAACAATTACATTCACTTCAAGAAATATATCCGGCTAGATCCGCACAATATCAAGTTAATGGTATGCAAAATGATGGATCTTACTATGATGCTTCAAGATCCCATGCATGGAATACAGAAATGCCGGGTCTACCTTATAGACAATTTGTAAGTAACTGGTCTGATGATCCAGCTAAAGGTGGAGATATTGTCAGCATGATTCTAAATGAAGGAGAAGATGTTGGTACATGGGGTGAATCAGAACTAATGCGTATTACAACTACGTATTGGAAAACACAACGTAAACTTGGTCATCTTACTAGAATTAAAGAAAATGGTGAAATGATTCAAGAAGTGATTGATGAAAATTATAAAATCACAGAAAAGCCTGTATATGATAATACTATCTTTAAGCAAAAAACTAGAGAAAATTTATTACAAGGAGAGCATATTGACTGGATATGGATTAATGAAGTTTGCGGGGGTGTTAAAATTGGGCCAAATCTTCCAGCGTTTTGGAGATCAAATATGGGAGATAATATAAATCCAATATATCTTGGTATTAATAGAACTAAACCTGGCAGAATACCATTTCAGTTTAAAGGAGATTCTACACTTTATGGATGTAAACTTCCAGTTGAAGGTAGAGTATTTTCAGATAGAAATACTAAATCAACTTCTTTAGTAGATCTTATGAAAGCATATCAGGTAGGATATAATATGGTTAATAACCAAATAGCTGATATATTAGTTGATGAACTTGGTACTGTTATTATGTTTGATCAAAATGCATTACCAAGACATTCAATGGGTGAAGATTGGGGAAAGCATAATTATGCAAAAGCATATGCAGCTATGAAGGATTTTAGCATGCTTCCTTTAGATACATCTATTACTAATACTGAAAATGCAACAAACTTTAATCATTATCAGACTCTTAATCTAGAGCAAACAAATAGAATAATGTCTAGGATTCAACTAGCCAATTATTTTAAACAACAAGCATTTGATGCAATTGGTGTAAATCCTCAACGTATGGGAGCCCCAATAGCACAAGAAACAGCAACGGGTGTTTTAAACGCAATGAATCAATCATACGCCCAAACAGAAATGTACTTTACTCAACATGCTGATCAACTTATGCCAAGAGTTCATGAAATGAGAACTGATTTAGCTCAATTTTATCAAAGCACTAAACCTAGTGTGAGGCTAAGTTATATTACAAGTGAGGCTGAAAAGGTAAACTTTGTAATTAATGGAACAGATTTATTAATGCGTGACTTCAATATATTTACTACAACTAAAGCAAATCATAGACAGATATTAGAACAACTTAAGCAAATGGCTATTCAAAATAATACTACCGGTGCAAGTATATATGATCTTGGTAATGTTATTAAAGCTGAATCAATTGCTGAAGTTTCAGATATTCTTAAAGATGCTGAAATGAAAACTCAAGCTCAGAAACAACAAGAAATGCAGCAACAACAGCAGATGCAACAAGAGCAATTACAAGCTCAACAGCAACAAGAACAAATGAGGATTCAAGCTGAAGCTGCTGAAGCTGAGAAAGAAAGACAGAAAGATATTACTGTTGCTGAAATTAGAGCTGCTGGTTATGGATCAGGTCAAGATGTAGATCAAAATCAAGTATCAGACTTTAAAGATGCCATGAGTGATATGAAAGAAACAGCACGTTATAGAGAGCAAATGGATCTTAATAGAACTAAGAGTGTAATAGAACAGCAGCAGAATAAATCTAAAATGGATATAGAAAGAGAACGTCTTAGAACTCAACAGTCTGTGGCAAATACACAATTACAAATAGCCAGAGAGAACAAGAATAAATATGATGTTCAATCTAAAAAAGAAACTAAGAGTAAAAAGAAAAAATAACGTTAGCTATAATACTGTAGAAAACTTTAAACAAAGTTCAAATAATTTAAGTTTATTTGAAATCTTTGTTTTATATTATATATGATAGTTCATTTGAATTTTAAAAACCAACAATTATGAGTGAAACAAATAACATGGAAGAAACCACAGTTACTAAAGAAGAAATTAATATTGATGAAGTGTTTGGCGGTGCAGACGCTGGCAGTATAACATTGCCAGAAGAAGAAACAAAAAAGCCTAACATTTTTGATAGAACAACTCCACCTGCAGACTTTACTTTTACAGAACCTGTAAATAAAGAAGAGTCGGCAGATGAAGAAACAGTAACTGAAGAACCAAAAGAAAACACTGAAGCAATACAGGCTGCGGGTGAAGATATATTAGATGATATGTCTTTGGATCAAGATGATGCTGAAGTAGGAGAAACTAAAGAAGAAACTAGAGGTAGAAAGTCAATAAACGGTGTAGGAGATATAATCAATAAAATGGTTAAATCAGAAAAGTTATTTGCTTTTGATGATGATAAGTCTATAGATGATTATTCTGCAAAAGATCTTGAAGAACTTTTAGAAGCTAATTTAGAAGAAAGAGCTAATCAAGTTAGAAGAGAAACCCCTAAGCAATTTTTTGATGCTCTTCCAAATGAATTAAAAGTTGCTGCTCAATATGTAGCAAACGGTGGTACAGACATGAAAGGATTGTTTAGAACACTAGCTCAAGCAGAAGAAACTTTTGAAATAGATGCTTCTTCAGAAAGAGGACAAGAAAGAATTATAAGCGAGTACTTACAAAGTACAGGCTATGGTACACCAGAAGAGATCCAAGAGGAAATTGAAATATGGAAAGATTTAGGTAAGCTTGAAAAACAAGCTATGAAATTTAAACCTAAATTAGATAAGATGCAAGAAAAGGTTGTTGCTAGAAAACTAGAAGAACAACAAATGAAGCAAAATCAACAAGCAGAAGCATCTAAACAATACATGAACAATGTATACCATACATTACAAGATGGTACATTAAACGGAATGAGACTAGACAAAAAGACCCAGTCTTTATTATATAATGGTTTAGTTCAGCCTGCATATCCATCTGTAAGCGGAAAGAATACAAACTTACTAGGGCATTTGTTAGAAAAATATCAATTCCAGGAGCCTAATTATCCATTAGTAACTGAAGCACTTTGGTTATTGGCTGATCCAAATGGATATAAGAAAAGAATTATGGATATGGGTGCTCAAAAGAGTGTAGAAAAAACTGTTAGACAACTTAAAACAGAACAAGCTAGCAGAGGATCTGCATCTTTAGGTGTATCTGAAAAAGAAAAGGAAACCAAAACCAAAAAGAAAAGAATACCCAAACCAACAAATATTTTTAAAAGATTTTAAATTTTAATCAATAAATAAATAACAAACAAACAAAAAACAATCAATTATGGCAACTCCAGTTTTAAACAATGGGATCTTTTTGAGAGACACAAGCTACAAAGCTTCATCTCACATTGATTCCTATCACTTGTCTCAGATGCTTGGTTCTTCAGAACCTATGGATATGGGACCGGTTGATCTATGGGCAATGACACAAAAAGTAGAAATGCCCCTTTACCAGATGGCTTCATTTGGTGGAAAGAATACCATTATGGTAGACAACGCTCGTGGTGAGTACAAATGGCAAACACCAATTGCTCAGGACCTTCCTTTTATTGTTTCTGATGTAGAAACTGTAAATGATCTTGGTGCTGATGGTACTACTTTTAGAATTAAACTTTCTAAGAGATCATTTGGTCACGGAGACATTATTACTTATGACAAGTATAATGGACTTGAAATGTACATTACAGCAGAAGATATTATTCCTGCAGGTGATGGTTTCATTTACACAGTTCAATTAGTAAATAACAACAGCGCAGCTAGTTTAGATGCAAGCCTTTATTTAGTTCCTGGAACTAAGTACTTTAGAAAAGGTTCTGCAAGAGGTGAATATGGTGAAAGATTCTCTGACTTAGAGATGGGATCTGGATTCCGTGAATTCTACAACTTTGTAGGAGGAGCTGAAGCACACGTTCACTATTCTATTTCTTCTAGAGCAGATCTTATGATCAAAGGCGGAATGAATGCAGATGGTACTGTTCCTGTAACAGAGATCTGGAGAAACTTTAACCAAGATCCTAATAATCCTTCTGTTTCTTCTATTGAAGAGTTAGTAGCTAGTATGGGTAAATCAGGTGCTAGAGATGCATTTGAAAGTGGTTCATTATCTAGAACTTTCGTTACAAACATGGAAGCAGCACATCTTTCTAAGATTGCAAATGATATTGAGACTTACCTAATGTGGGGTAAAGGTGGTAGAATCAGACAAGACGGTCCAGATGATATTAGATTATCAGTTGGTCTTTGGTCACAGTTGGATAACTCATTTAAAAGAGTATACAACAAGTCTAGCTTTACACTTGATATGTTTAAATCTGAACTTTACAATTTCTACCAAGGAAAAGTTGAGTTTAAAGGGCCAGACCCACAGAGACAACTTATCGTACAAACAGGTATTGGCGGTATGCAATTAATCAACAAAGCTATTGCTAATGAAGTATATGGTTCTGGATTAGTTCAAAATGCTTCTGATATTGGTGCGGTAACTGGTAAAGGAATGGACTTAGACTTTGGTTTTGCTTATACAAGCTTTACTATTCCATTCTTAGCTAACGTTAAGTTTGTACTTAACCCAGCATTTGATAACTTACACACTAATGATATTGAGAATCCATTAATTGATGGAAGACCATTGAGCTCATTTAGCTTTATCATCTTTGATGTAACTGATAATGGAAATGACAACATTCACTTGTTGAAACTTTCTTGGGATAATCAACTTAAGTGGTTCTACCAAAATGGTACAATGGACTACATGGGAAGAACGCAAGGATTTGCTTCTACCGGACAGTTCAATGGATACAGAGTTTATATGACTCAATGTATGCCTGCTATTTGGGTTAAGGATCCAACTAAAGTTCTAAAAATTGTAATGAGAAACCCAGTTACTGGAGGATCATTCTAAATTAATATGAGGGGAGGTTATCCTCCCCTTTTTTTTTAACTTATAAAATTAGAACAAATGTCATTCCTAAAAAAAATAATAAAAGCATTCCCTGATAAGTATATCAAGGGTGCATCAGGAGCAAATCTTGCAACGATTGCTTCTGTAAACAATGTGGTTGAGGAAAGTAATACAGCATTAGATTTAATGGCTGATAAGGTGATTATTCCTAAAGGAAATTCATCTGCAAATTTACCTCCGGTAACCCTTAAAAAGACGGCAACTTCTTTTACTTATCCTGACGGAACTAAGTTGCAGGGCTATCAAATAATGGGTGGTGCATTACTAAGCGGGCAAAGTACATATGCCGAAGTTCAGTGTACATTAACCATTCCTTGTGTAAAAGCAACTAGTTCAGAACCAGGTGAAGAAGTATTATGTTTAGCTGGATTTTATGTTGCTTACAAACAAACTGGTGCAGTAAAATGTATGGTTGATGCAACAGAAGAACCTGCAGTTCCTGCTTTTGAAATAGTAAATGATTTTTCATCAGGTGCAGATATGAGAAAAGAATCAGATGGTACAGCTGTTCAGTCAGCATACATGGGTATTTTTCTTTCAGAAACTGAAGCAGGATCTGGTATTTATACTGTAAGTCTTGATGTAGAAGCCGGAACAGGCGCAGGACCATCAACTGCTGAGATATTCTATCAGTTTGAATTCTTAGTGTATGATGAAATTACACCAGCAATTACTTAAACTATAAAAATTAGAAATTATGCCAGAAATAACAATAGATAAATACGCACCAGACGTATACGCAGAAAAAAGAGTTCAAGAAATGGCTTTTGTAGAGGATACTCTTACAGTAAACTTTGCAACTGAAGACAGATCTGCAGCTCATGTATATGATGCAACAATGACCGCAGCAGATCTTTTAAAAGCAAAAGAGGCGGGACTTGAGCCAGGTTTAACACGTCCTACAGAAGCAGTGCTTGAAAGAGCTGAAGGAGAATTTACACTTATCAGAGATGATGCAGCTAGAAGTGCAGATGATAGAGCATCTGCAGATATTCTTAGCAAAAAAGCGAGAGATGAAAAAGAGATGATGCTGAAAGAAAGACTTAAGCAACCTTATAGGTTTTCAAAGTCAGTTGAAATGTTTAGAAGCATGACATTATCTGTAAAGCCTGATCCAGAAAGTGAAGAAGGAAAAAAAATAGAAAGATATAGTAAACATTATGAAGACTTTACAACATATCTATCTAATAGATTTTCTACAACTAATCAGTTTAGTGATAGACTTAAGAAGAAGGATGAAGGAGCTAGTAAAGAGCTTGCAGGTCCAGTAGAGAAAAAGGTTAAGTATTCAGATATACCTGAATAACTTTATTACTCAAATAACTATTGCCGGTTTAATTACCGGCATTAGAAATATTAATTAATAAGTGTACATAATTATGTACTTTTGAGTGAACAATTAATAATTTAAAAACCAAAACAAAATGGAAGATTACACTATTGTAGAAAAGTATCAAATAAACAAAGATACAACTGTTGCTATTAGACCTTATTTTAACCCAGAAAGAGAAAATATGGGATTAGAATCATATGGCATGTCGCTTCATGAAGGAGTGTGGCATCAAGAGTCTTTAGCATGTCTTGAATTAAATGGAATTAAAAGATATGTAACAGGTTTAAATGAATTTGCCCCTGAAATAAAAAAATTATCTCCAGGAGAAAGAGAGAGTAAAATAAAACAAATTAGAAAAACTGTAGCTCAGCTAGAAGCTGAACTTGCAGCTAATATAATTGATCCGGAAGATAAAGATTTCTGGAATAAGGTTACATTATTAAAACCTGATAATGATAAGTTTTGGTCTAAGATAGAACTTAGATGTGGTAATGAACCTGTATTTTTAGATCCTACAAAAGATCCATATGATTTAATTAAGATACATGCAATTAATGCTGGAGGATTTTCAATGATATCTAGTTCACTTAAAGATGCTAAGAAATCACCAAATCCAAAAAAGTTTTATTTAGATCAATCAGAGGAAACTGTATCTACAAGAACTGAATACACAAAGCTTAAAAATAAAGCTCTAGTTAAACTAGAAGATCTTTATACTAAGAATACAAACAAGCTTATGTATGTTGCTAAAATTGCTGATGCAGATAGTGTGCAATATACTAAATCTACCCAATTAGATATTATCTATGAAAACATGGATGAATTTATAAACGGTAGAGGAACAGAGTCTAGTAAAAAGCGTGCTGCTAAATCATTTATTGATGCGGCAGAAGATAGCATGAAAAATCTAAAAATTAGAGCTTTAGTTAAAGATGCCATGTTTTACAGATTTATATTATTAAAATCAAATGGATTCATTGAGCCTTTAGATAATAGCATTAGACTAGGAAAGGTTCCAAGTGAAGTAGTTTCATTCTTACAGAATCCAGAGAATGATGAAGTATTAAAATCTTTAATGGAGAAGGTTGAACCTTACTGGAACGCATAATGAATAATAGCACTCTACAAATAAAATTAAAGCAAAGGCTTAATAAGTTAGATAGCAACGACTATGATAACATTGAAAAATGGCAAGTAATTGAGGCATTTAATAAAGCTGCTGTAGAGTGGTCTAGAAGACAGCTGCACGGTGGTAACCAGTACAAAGAAGGTGATGAGTTCTCTAAAAGAAGAATTGATGACTTGCAACGTTTATTGATTGAGTTACCACTAACTGGCATACAAACAGATAGTTATTTTGAAACGGATAATTTTCCTACAGAAGACTATCTAGAGTATAAAAGAATTAGTGCTTATGCTAAAAATGAGTGCTGTCCTGAAAAACTTACAATGTCTGTTTATTTAACGGAAGAAGCAAATGTTAATCTTAATTTAAGAGATCCCTTAAAAAATCCTAGTTTTGATTGGGCTGAAACTTTTTGTACTCTGCTAGATAATAGAATTAGAGTATATAGAAATAAAGATTTTGATATTGTGGACCCTGTGTTAACTTATTACAGAAGACCTACTTATATTGAATTTGCAGGTACACTAAACCCTTATACCGGATTAACTTCAACAGTTGATGTAGAATCTGAATTTAAAGATGATATTGTAGAACTTATATTAGATGAAGCAGCTGCAATTATTGCTGGTGATTATGACAACTATAATCAGATGCAACGTGAGCAACAAGCTGCAGAAAGATCTAATTAAATTTATTTTGTTTATAATAAAAACTTTTTGTATATTATATATGTCCAGAGTGGACAAATTGTATTTCTAAATTTTAAATTAAAAAAAAATGGCTTATTTTAATCATGCTTTTACAAAAAGCTGGCTTGCAAAAGATGTTGCAGCTGATGGTGTAGCTACAAGTGCATTGGGTGCTGGAGATTTAGCTCTAGTAGATTCAAGAACTTGGCTATCTGATTCAGCTAGTGATATTGCTACTGCAAAGCATCTAGCTTACTTAGTAGGTGGAAACTTCCATGCTGCTGACAACATCGGTAACAACCCAGGACATGGGGGTTACAAAGAATCAATCAAATCAAAAGGAATTAACTTTAACTACATTAGTAGATTAGGTGTTTCTGCTTGTACACCTTTAAAACAAGCTGAGGCTTGTGTTACTGTAGGACCAAAATGCGCTCCATGTGGTGAGAATTTATTCTTAAGAATGGACGTTAAAGGATCTCCTGCACTACGTTTCTTGAATCACAATGCTTATGCAATTGGTGATAGTTCAGGTGACGCTGCTGCTAATGGTGGTCCACTTCCTGCATTACTTTGTTGTACAGGTACTCTTAATGGTAGTACTGATCCTCAAGAATATGTAGATCCAGTTTTGGCTCTTGCTGCTGCTATGCAGATGACACTTGCTGATCCTATCATTGCTCCATTTGCTGCTGAAGGTAATAACGTAACTGGTATTGCTGTTGGTTCAGCTGCAGGTACTACGTATACTACAGGTACTGAAGTTGCGACTGAAGCTGCTACAGGTGAAGGTGGTTCAGGATTAACTATTGACATTGATACTGTTGGTGGTTCAGGTGAAATTACTGCTGTTTCAATAGGTGATAAGCTTGGTTCTGGATACACAGATGGTCAAGTTCTTACAGTAGATGGTGGTGATGGCGCAGGAACAATTACACTTTCAGTTTCTGCTGAAGGTATTGTTGCAATTGTAGACGGTGTTGAGACATCTTATACTTTAGCTGAAGCACTTGATGGAACTTATTCAACCCCAACCTCGGATCCAGTTGCTGACAAGGTTTCTGCTAGAGCTTGTGTAGTTGGTGCTTATGTTGACACTAAGTTTGGTGATTGTTCTTTTGATACTAGAGATTTCTACGGAAAAGAACCTGTATCTATTATTCTTTCTTTGTTAGACGAGACAGGAAATCCTTGTAATGACTGTGGTGTTGCTACAGCTACTCCAGGACAAATGGCTAATACTTCAGGAGAGACTGTTCTTAGATCTTTATTGTTAACTGAGAGATATGCTCAGAATCCATTCAATCAAGGAAATGCTGATTCTTCTAGAATCCGTGAGATTGAAGGTTTTGATCCAATCTTGGCTGCAGTAGACAGAGCTAAGTTGTACAAAGTATATTACTTACAGCACAGTGTTCCACGTTTAAATAACCCAAGTGGGGTATTTGACAATGATCAGTATTTATATCAGATCTTTGTAGAATGTGACGATAGTACAACTGCGGGTAAAATGGATACTCTATGGGGTGCCATTAAAACGCAATGTGAAAATGTTGGTAATTATACAGTTGATTTAGAGACTGGACTATAAACTAAACATTCATATGTAAAATTGAAAGGTGAGATTTATATCTTGCCTTTCTTTTTATATTCCTGTTTTTTTTGTATATTATTATTGTACGTATAATAAATTAAATTCCATGGCTGAAAAGCATATCTTAAGTTTAGAGGTTCAGACTGTAGCAAACTGTGAAATCCTATCTATAAGGGATACAAGTCAGTATTCTGATATTATAGCAAAAGACTGTCCTGAAATTCTAATTACAGTGCCTGGTTTTAATAACCCAGCACTAATTGAAGTTGTTCCAGGTTTTGATTTAAATTTAGCAGGTTGTGATCTTAAAATACAAACAACAAATTGTGGTGAAGAAAATATAGCATTGCCAGATGGCGTTTATGTTATTAGATACAGCCTATCTCCAAATGATGAGACTTTTGTGGAATATAATCATTTACGTACAACAGCAATTTTGAATTTGTATTATGAAGTATTGTGTGGATTAAATTTAGCAGATTGTGAACCATCTTCTGATAAAGAAGATCTTATACGTGAAGTAAATTATCTACGTATTTTAATTGACTCAGCAAAAGCTCAAGTTGAATATTGTCTTAATCCTAGTAAAGGAATGTCAATGTACAACTATGCATTAAAGCGTTTGAGAAAAATACTTTGTACTACATCACCAAGTAACTGTTAAAACCAACATATATGAAATGCGTACATTGTGGTAAGGGATTTTCTTGCGGATGTCAAAAAGCAAAAGCTAAAGATGGCAAAACCGTTCATAAATCATGCCTTACTGCTTATAATGGTACTGTTAATGTTTCAACAAATAAACTAACACGTACTTTGGAAAGAGCAAAAAGAAATGCAAGGAGGAATGGCTAAAGAGAAAGTTAAAATAGAAACAGAATTTGCAGATGCAGCATGGCAAGATTTTAAGTCTAGAAGATATGGACTTACACCATGTTGTTTTTTTGATTTTCAATCTATTACAATTAAAAGAGAATCTTGCAATTGGGAAGAATTACAAAACACCAAGCTAGAAAGAACAGAAGGTTTAATTAGCAAGGAAATAAACTGTGATGCTTAGGATAAAAAAAATTAAAAACTATTATATTATACTATGATACCTTCAAAACAAAATAATATTTCACCTTGTACACCAGTTTCATCAAACTGCGTTGTGTGGCAAGGTCCAGATCTTGCCTGCATAGATGTATGTAATGGTGATACTATTAGCGATGTTGTTGCAAGAATAGCTACAAAGTTATGTGAAATTATTGATGCTGCTTGTTCATGTGAACCTGATCTTACAGGATTAGATATATCATGCATGACTGCTGAGACACCAGAGGATTTAGTTACTACATTGCAAACTATTATAGATTATGCTTGCTTTACTAGACAAGAAGGAGGAAAAGCTGGAGATGTTATCTTACCTCTTCCAAAATGTTTACAATATGAAAGTAGAACTGGAGGTAGAGTTACAGAACTTCCCGCATCTGATTGGGCTGCGTTAATTGGAACTCAAGTATGTAATTTAATAGAATTAGTTAGTGTAATTAATCAAAACATTGAAAATATAAATGCGAGATTAAATACATTGGAGGCATGTGTATTACCTTGTGAAGCAAGACCGGATGTTGATTTTGAAGTAATTTCTAATGGAATTAACCCAGGACAAACAATGAGAATATCCGCATTGACACTAGGGCTTGAATCTAAAGTTTTTCAAGATTCAGATGCTGTAGGATCGGTGAGTGTTATAAATAGAGCAATTTCAGCTCAATCAATTTCAGCTGTAGACGCAAGATTAGCTGTTGCCGGAACAATGGGTGATATAACAGGTTGGGTAGCTAATCCAAGAAACTTAGCTGAATCTAGTTCAAATCAATGGAAAACTATTGGCGACTTATATTCTGCAGTGTCAGAATTACAAAGAGTCTTACCAAAAGATTGTGACGCAGCAAACTTTGTATTTACATATAATGTTATAGATTCTGATGGAAACGGTCTTCCTGATGCAATTAATTTAAATTTTCAAGCAACAATAATTCCAGTTGGTTTTACTGATTGTAATGGAATTACTACAGTAACAGTTACAGATTCAGATGGAAGCTCAACTACTCAAAACATTAATATATCTGGATTAGTAACATCAACAGCAGGAGTTAATATTGATGTTTCTTCATTAAATACACTTGGTTCGTTAAATCTAAGTATTCCATTTTGTATGAGTGATGGAACCTCTCAATGTGCAGATAGACAACAAGTGATTATACCTGTTAGTTTACCATGTCCTTCATCAGTAGTACTTACTGCAGGTACTAGCAGCATAAACGTGAGTTTTCCTAATAGCTTAGGTGATGCTGTAACTTACCAGATTGATGCAACAAGTAGTACTACAGGAGCATCATTGGGATCAACTTCAATTGTTAATCCCGGAGTTACAGTTAGTCATGTATTTACAGGTGCTGTTGGAGGTGAAACTTATAATGTTACAATTACAGTTATTGGAGGACCTAATTCAAGAATTACATGTCCTTCTCAAAGCGTATTTATTCCTGGAGTAATATGCGCTGATACAGAAGTTAGTACACCGTCTACTGCAGCTGTAGAAGGAACAGATATATTTTTAGGTTTATATGATAGCGGTGTTGTAGTTAATAGATATTGGTATGATGCAGCAGATGGTTTAATTAAAGCTGAAAACGTAGGAGCTGCTGTTCCATGCGATTCACCTATATTAACCAGCCCTACAATGGATTATCTTGGTACACCAGGAGATGTTGCGGTAACTGTTTCTTTTGGTACAGAACCATCTCCTCTTAGTGCGGAAACATCTTGGAGTGTAGATGGGGTTACTTATAACGGCTTAACTACAGGTGGAGCCGGTGTAAGAACTATTTCAACTGGACAGACAAGCGGTGCTGTTTATATAAAGGTTCAAACAACTTGTACTGGACCATTATTAAGTGTACCAACTATATTAAGATATGATTTTGCTACGGAAGTTTGGACTACACTACAAAGCCCACAAGAATGCGCATCAACATCTTTAGTATCTGCTTGTGCAGCCGGTGTTGAAGTAGCAAGACAATTTTTAGAATGTGGGGAAAAAACATATACTGTGTTTGGAGGTTCTGCTGATACTTATTGGTTCTTTGTTGGAAAAAGAATGGATACATCAGGCAGTACAAAATATATATACGCAGGATGGGACAATGCTACTAACAGTGTTAGATCAGTTGTTGAATGTTGCGTTTGTCCTACATTCTTATTATCAGATCCTATTCAAGTTTTATGTGGAAATGATGGTGATAGTGTAGACATAACTATTCCATATGTACTAGGAGAGGGAGAGCCCGCTATGAATGTTATAGTTAATCCAGTATTAGGTACAGTGGTACAAGGAGCAATTGCAAATCAATTTACGTATACTTCAATTAATCCTTCGGGAGAAAAAGATTATGCAGATACATTCCAAGTTCAATTGCAACCTAGTGTACCAGGAACTGGAAATTGCTCATTAGCTACAATGACAGTTCAAATACAGATGATTGCTTCAAATGTAAAATTAGACTATACAGATCAAGACATTTATGTTTTTGTAAATACAAATGGTATAAGCTCCGCTAGAGGAGGTCAATTAAAAGCTGGTTTTGGTATACTAAGTACATACTGGAATACAGAATTTGGCTATACAGGTAACATATATTTTATCCCTACAGATTCTAAAAGATGGTTAGGTTATCATAAGTCTATTGTTGATGATGGTGCTAGCTGGCTTCAATCATCTGATCTAGCATGGCAAGGATTAGAGGAATTACCAGAAACTTGGCCTGGAGGAACCGGAGCCGGTGTTTATAAAAATTCTGCAATAGCTTTAATATTTTCAAATGATTCAAGCGGTGACTATCATGACTCAACTTTAGCTGCAGGATATGGAAGCGGTTTGACTGCTCAACCTACAGTGTCATACAAAGAAGATTATGATGCCTTAAAGGATATGTTAGCGGGAACTCAAACTAGTATTTGGGCACAAGGTTTAGGAATTACTTCTAATCAATTCCCAGATGGTTTATCTACAGTATTATATCCATTAGTAACAAATGGTTCAGGAGCAGCTGATGCAGCTAACATATTACAAATGATATCAGCATATACAGCAGAATTAATTCCCGCTAGTAAGTATGGTATTAAAACTGCGCCAGATGTAACTAATTTTATACTGCAAGGAATTGCTTCTACAATGCCTTATACAGGGTCTTTAACGCCAAGCCATACTATTACTCAATTGTTTAGAGATGATACTTATAGTTATGCAGCTTTAGCTTTATTAGACCAAGAAGATAGCCCTGCTGAATGGAATGATATAAAAGATGGCGTTGGTACATTTAGAACTTTACTTACAAGAGCAATAAAAAGTGCAGCTGATGCATATCCGGCAGGAACAGTTCCAGCTTCAGGTACATATGTAGTACAGGATTGTGCTGGTGCTTGGGGTCCTTATTCTGTAAGAATTACAGATCATAGTTGTGGAACAATAGGTGTAGGTTCAGTGATTAAATTAACAAATCCTGGTGCTACATTAGCGGCAAGTGGTGGTAGACCAGAATGGGCAAGCTTATCAAGCAAATGCTTAACTGTTGTAGATAATTGTTCATCTGCAGCACAAGAAGTAAGTGTTAATTTAGATAGTAGTTATGCCGCATGTGCAGACTGTACACCTTAATAATTAAAAAATAAAAAAATGGCTTGTAATTGTAATAAATGTAATCCTAATAAATGTGGTTGTTCAGATCCAGCAATCACTAATCCCTGTACTTATACAGATTGTAGTGTAGGAAGTGAAAGATGTTCTGAAGTATCTTGTACAGAATGTATAAGTTATTGCGGAACTTCATTTCAAATAGGTACTGCCGGAAGTCTTTTAAAGATTGAAACAGGCGAGAGATTGGATTTAATAATTCAGAAAATGGCTTTAATGATGAGTCAAGGGATTGGCGGATGTACTTCAGATGATTTACATCATGCGCCATATAATCTATATGCAGCCAATATAACTAATAACTCAGCAATGATACTCTGGAATGGTGAATCTACATTGACTTCACAAATAGAAGTATTAATTGATTCGGGGGCAGGTTATATTTCTGCTGGGGTTGCCAGTCCTACTGTTTTAGAATTAGCATTAACAGGACTTGTTGCATCTACTGACTATAAAGTTAAGTTAACATCAACAGATGCAGGTGCAGCAACATGTGATAGCGTTGAAATATTATTTACAACGTTAGTATAATCTATTATTAACAGAGGTGATAATTTGTTGGTTTTTTATTACCAAAGTTATGAAGCCCGGTTTAAACACTGGGCTTCTTTTTTCCTAATTAAATTTTTTATACATTTATAAAACCACAAATCAAAAAAAATATCATGAATCCAAAACTTAAGAAACAAATAATAGAAACGTTTAAGTGGAAAAAAACTGCAGCTTATTGCGCTGCAAAACTTGGAATTTTAGAATCAGAATACAAAAGACTTAGAAAAGAAATTCAAAAAGAAAAAAGAATTAAAAACAAATTCCAAAGAAACCAAAACATTAACTTTGATCAGAATATAAATGTTGATAAAGGAGAAGCTAGGTTGCAAGGAGTTTCACAAACAGAGCCAAAATCTCCAGATGAAATAGTTAATCTTCTAAATATTGACACAACAAAGTGGAGATTATCACAATACTGGAATAAACAGATGTCTGATCATTGGCGTATATCAGCTCTTGTTACTAAAATTAAAAAAGGTGAAGAGGATTATCTAAAAGAACTTCTAGATAAGTGGAAACCAAAACAATATAAAATACCTAATCTTTCTAATCCAAAGGGGTATTCGCTATCACCAGATAGAGATCAAGTTTGCGGCATTATGTCTTTACAAGATATTCATTTTGGAAAAGAAGGTAATGAGACTGTAGATCAAGATTTTGAAGATGCAGTTAAAGACCTTATACAAAAGGGAATAGCTTCTCATAATATTGAAGAGTTATTTTTTGTTGTAGGTGGTGATTTAATCAACATGGATACTTTTCAAGGAACAACTACTAGCGGAACACCGTTGGATAACTGCAGTACAGCAACAGAGGCATATATTCAAGCATTTGATGCTATGATATGGGCTATTAAATTTATAGTTACACATGTTAAACATTTAACTGTAGTTTATATACCCGGTAATCATGATAGGTTATCATCATTTCATTTAGTACATGCTTTATCTAAAGCTATAGAATCAGACCAAATAACATGGGATATAGAATATGAAGAGAGAAAGGTGCATGTGTGGAATGATAACTTTAATGCATTTGAACACGGAGATGCAGTAAGTAAAAATACACCCATTGTTTATGCAACTGAATTTCCAATGCAATGGGGGTCTACTAAAAACAGAACATTATTTACTGGACATTTTCATACAAACAAAAAAATTGAATATATAACAACAAATGAAACTGCTGGATTTATTCATAAAACTTTACCTAGTTTATCTAAAACAGACTATTGGCATTACCACAAAAAATTTGTTGGCAATAGAAGATCAGCTAAGTTAGAATTACAATCACCAAGTAAAGGTAATATATGCGAGATAACCTATACTGCAAATTAAACTTTAATGTTTAACTTTTATAAGTGCAGTTTTTTTTGTAAATTATAATATATAGACTATGGCAAAAAATTTTAAAAAACCCAATCTGAATGCTCCAAGATTTAGAGAAAAAAGATTAAGTCTTTTAAATAAGAACATATTAAATGAATTTAAAGAAAAATACCCCAAGTATAGCGGGGTACATAATGATAAACTAAAAAAGATAATTAAACTTTATAATAAGAATTTATGGGAGGGTGTAATTGAAAATAGAGATGGTGTGGAACTACCTGATTCATTAGGTTATTTATTTATAGGCACTTGTTCTCCGGCAAAATATAAAAACAATATTGACTATGCCAGATCAAATGAACAAGGGAGAGTGCTTCATAATAATAATTGGGATACAGATGGTAACATAGGAAAGATATTTTATACTAATGCATCTGTAAAATATAAATTTAAAAATAGAGAACTTTGGAAATTTGAAGCTTGTAGAGAATTTAAAAGATCTGTTGCTAAAGAATATCCAAAAGACTGGACAAAATATACAGTCATACAAAATAAATATCAGATAGCACATCTGTATCAAAATAAAATAGATAACGATAAGCTAAAAGATTATAATGAATTTGAAACATAGTTATGGCAACAACAATAGGAGAAGTTATATCAAGAGTGCGTGGTCAGGTAAAAGCAGAAGTTCAAGATGCTTTTGTTACTGACCGTTATGTGTATAGCTTAGTTACTAAATATGCTCAGATGTTTATGCGCAGACAAGATTTTGCAAATAAACTAATGAAGTTTAATGCTGTATGGCAAACACTACCATATATTGAACTTATTGATGTAGATAAAGTTGAAGCTCATTGTTCAGGTATTGAGAGTGGGTGTACTATAAAAAGATCAAAAGAAAAATTACCTGATTTTATTGAAGGCTATTGGGGCCCTCTAGTTAGAACGGTCAGTTCAATAGATAGTTCAATTGAAGCTCAAGCAACTCAGCCTGGTACATATACATCCATTACTAAAACTACATCTTTTAAATATAATAAGAGAAAATATTGGTGGTATATTAATGGATACATTTATCTACCTAATGTAGATTGGGATGCAATCAAATTAGAAGGTGTGTTTGATGATAATATTGGTAAATGGTTATGCGAAGAAGCAGAAGAATGTAAACCGAGATATATGCAGAATATAAATATACCTGATGCATTATTTGCAGAAATAGAACAAGCTGTTGTTCAAGCAATGATGCTAACAGTACAAGTTCCTGTGGAAGATGGAGATAATAAAGTAAACGTTAATAGATAAGATATGAAAGCAGTTTATAACAGTAGAGGGGCTAAAGTTCCAGGAATGTTTGAAAAAGGCGGCTCATTTCCAGATTTATCCGGAGATGGTAAAGTTAGTAGAAAAGATATTTTAATAGGCAGAGGTGTCATTAAGAAAAAGAAAGGTGGTGCAACTAAAGACGCATGTTATACAAAAGTAAAATCAAGATATAGTGTGTGGCCTTCAGCATATGCAAGTGGTGCATTAGCTAAGTGTAGAAAAGTTGGAGCAGCTAATTGGGGCAACAAAAAGAAAAAATAATGGCAGTTAGAAAGACAGCTAAAGGTGCAGCACTTAGACGTTGGTTTAAAGAAGACTGGCGTACACCATCTGGGGATAAAGATTATTCTAAAGGTGATACTACTTTTAGACCCACAAAAAAGGTAACTAAAGATACGCCTACTACCTGGAGTGAATTAAGTCCTTCTGAAAAGGCCGCAGCTAAAAAAGAAAAGAAAACAAAAGGAAGAGTGGGTAGGTACAAGAAGAAAAAAGAATACGGTGGAGAGCCGGTATATAATAGTATGGGAACAAGAGTTCCTGGAATGTATAAATAAAAAGTTATGGCAAAGAAAAGAGTTAAAGCACCAACAGGATTTCATTGGATGAAAGATGGAAAAAAAGCACCTAAGTTAATGAAGCATACAGGTAAATTTGTTCCTCATAAAGGCGGATCTTTGTATACTACATTTGATGTTCAGAAACTACATAAAAAGAAATAATATGGAATCAATATACAATTCACAAGGTGTTAGAGTTCCTGGAATGTTTAAGAAAGGTGGTTCTACAGCTGCTTGGACTAGAAAAGAAGGTAAAGATCCTAAAGGAGGTTTAAATGCAAAAGGTGTTGCATCATATAGGAGAGAAAACCCAGGATCTAAATTAAAAACTGCAGTAACTACAAAACCTTCTAAATTAAAGCCGGGTAGCAAAGCAGCTAAAAGAAGAAAATCATTTTGTGCAAGAATGAGTGGAGTAAAAGGACCAATGAAAAAACCCAATGGAAAACCTACTAGAAAAGCTTTGGCTTTAAGAAAATGGAATTGCTAAAACATAAATAATGAGTATATCACATAAATATAGAACCTTTGATTCATTATATGAAGATGTATCTATTGATTTTTCAAATTATGCATTAGAGAACATGATGGATCCTTCTGCACTAATAAAGGTAGCAACAAGAGTTAACTATGACTTAGGTTTAAGAATTCATAGAACAAAAGAAGTTGTTCTTGACATAGAGCATGGTAAAGCTAAATTACCATCAGACTTTGCATATTTAAATTATGCATTTAGATGTGGTGAATACACTATAGCTGATAGACCGCCATCAGGAACACATATAGAAACATTTAATGATGTTCCTTATGTACCGGCACCAGGAGAAGCTGGCCCATGTGAAGATCCTACATGTAGAGATGTATGTGTTATAAAAACATGCAATGATACTAATCAACATCAACTTGTGCAAAGAATAAACGGATCCCAATATAGAACATTTAGTGCATTTATGCCCTTGCGCATAGACACTGTAAATGATGCTACTTGTGATTGTGCTAATTTAGGAGAACAAGCTGCGGATATTGCAGAAATTAAAGATGGCTTTATAGTAACAAATTTTACTACAGGTAAAGTTTATATGAGCTATCAAGGTGCAATGGAAGATCATAACGGTAATCTTTTAGTACTAGACCATCCTTATTGTAATGAATATTATGAGTATGCATTAAAAGAAAGAATTCTTGAGAATATGGTATTTGCTGGGGAGAATGTTTCTCAACAATTGGGTCTTATATCACAAAGACTTAGAGCAGCTAGAAATAATGCATTAGGGTTTATTAATACACCAAATTTTGCAGAACTTAGAAAAGTGTGGACTTTAAATAGAAAAGCTCAATATCACAATTATTATAATATGTTTAAGAGCTCTCCTCCTAATGGAAACGCTTTATATAATCTATCATAAAAATGGCAAAGCAGCAAAATACATCTTCTACTGAAGTAAATGCATTTTCAGGCGGAATGCAAAAAGATACATTCCCAAGTCTTAATAAAAAAGAAACTTGGGGTCATGCAAGAAATGCTGCAAATAATTCCGCAGATGGAGATATAGGAGTTATAGGAAATGAGCCTGCAAACTTACTTTGTGCTGTTATACCATATACTGTTATTGGTTGTATTAAAACATATGGCGATCAATGGGTTATTTATTCTACAGATGATACAAACTCTGAGATTGGAATATTTGATGATAGTGAATGCAGATATGAAACTTTAGTAAATGATCCATGTTTAAGTTTTAATAGAAAATATTTAATAACAGGAGCAGCTAAAGAAAATTGGGATTGCAGTTGGCAAGTATATTGGGATGATAGTAATAATCCATCTAGAACTTTAAATTTAGATGATGTTCCATATATCCAAATAGTAACATCTGCCCCTGGTGCCGACTGTGTTATATATGAAGACACTACAACTTTAGATTGTGAAAAAATAAGACTAGCTCCATTATTAGATACACCCTGTGTAAAGATTAGTAAAAATGAAGATGGCGGGCAACTGAGAAATGGTAGCTACCAAGCGTATGTTGCATATGTTTTAAATGGGCAAAAAGTTACAGACTATATAGGTGTATCAAATATACAGGCGTTGTTTGATCATAAAAATAATGGTGGTTCTTTTATTATTGATATAACAAATCTAGATCAGCAATTTGAAGAATATGAAGTGGTTATATTTTCTGATAATCAAGGCGCCAAAGTAGGAACAAAATTAGGTGTGTATAGTACAGAGCAATCTAGAATATCAGTGGATTTTATTGATCCTGCTTTACCTGCTGTAGCATTATCATTATTGTTTTTAAGAAGTCCTGCATATGAGAAATCAGAATCTATGTATGTAGTAAATGATTATCTTATTAGACAGGGACCTACAGAACAATTTGATTTTAATTATCAGCCTTTGGCAAATGAAATAGAAGCTAAGTGGACGGTTGCAGAATATCATTCTTCATATTATTTTGAGGGTGGCAATAAGACTCAATTTATGAGAGATGAGGTCTATCCATTCTTTATTAGATTTGTATACAATACAGGAGAAAAGTCTGCATCTTTTCATATACCAGGAAGAGCGCCAGATCTTGCTGCTGAAAATCAATTTGGTCAACCCGCTCCAGATGTTGCTGCTATTTCAGGCGCTAATGTTATAAGTGCTTCAGGACAAGAGTATAATTTTCAAGTATATAATACAGCTTCTTGTACTGCTTCTGGTTTAACTAACCCTACAGAAGATGGGGGTACTATTATTGCAGAAGGTGATATGGCTTACTGGCAATCAACAGAAAGATATCCTGCAACAAAGCCTGAGATATGGGCTGACTTATGTGGAAAAGAAATTAGACATCACAAAATGCCATCTGAGGAAACACATCCATCAGTTGCACTATCATCCGGAAATGGGGAAAAAATAAGAATACTTGGTGTTAAATTTGGAAACATTCAAGCACCTGTTTTTAATGATGGAACTCCAATACCAAATATTGTTGGTTATGAAATTTTAAGAGGATCTAGAGAAGGTAATAAATCCATACTTGCAAAGGGTATATTTAGAAACATGAGGAAATATGATATTCCAGACAATGATGGAAATCTTGGTCCTAAGATAGGGCTATATCCAAACTTTCCTTACAACGATTTAAGAGCAGATACATATCATTGGGATGGTATTGGTGGACCCAGTAATAACTTAAACTGGGATATATGGCAGATTGACCCAATGCCCAAGACTAGCGGTTGTATGGCAAATTATAACGATACTCTCAGTGATTTTACACCATTAACAGGTTATAGTAAGGATATATTTACATTTCATTCTCCTGAGTTAATGTTTAGACGTCCTTTTTTAAATCCATATGAAATTAGAATTTACGGGGCAGTTGGTGGATTAAGTGTAGGTAACTTTAAAGTAAGTGAAAAACATCCTCAAAATAAATTATTAAGGAATGGTGCTGCTATTGTAGCTGGTATTATAGGCATTGGTTATGCGATTGCTCAAATGCAAGGTAAACAAAAAGTAACAACACGCGATGCCAATAACCTCAATGCACCATGGCAACCAATATTTATAGGTCTTGCTGGAACTGATGCTCCTGGATTTAACCTTGCTGCTTATCCTGTATCATCTGGCGTAGGTCTTGGTACTGTGGCAGGAAATATTGCAATAAATATATTATTAGATGAAACTTCCAAAGTTGGAGATATATTTGCAGGTGGTGCTATTAATGATATAGCATTACCAATCATTGGAGGAGTACAACAAGGTATTGGAGCAGCAACGCCTGGTATGTCAGGAGGTGGTTTTGATAGAGAATATGATAAAGATACAGAGCACTCTGTACTATCTGTTATATATAAAGCTGTTTTAAATGTAACAGGTTCAAGAACGCATATAGCAATTGGAGCTCAAAAAATTATAGATTTACTATATAACTTGGTTTCTGCAGAAGATTTTGCATTTAAATATAATTCTCACGGTTTATTTGATTCATATTATAAAACTCAAGTTGGACAAATTTATAGAGTTAGAAATGTAGAGTCAAATTATATTGGAAGTAATTTTCAAGTATTCAACACAGATTATAAAATAAATAATTTATTTAGACCTGATACTGTAGTTATTCAATCAAGTCAAGAATTAGATAGACCTCAAGAATTTGGGGCTCCTGTAGATAGATCAAGATTTACTCTTGGGGGTGATGCAGATGTAGATTTTGGAAATCAGTTTATTAAAAATCCTAATACAGATCAAACTAAAGATATATCAGTTTTATATGGTGCATTAAAGTTTAACTTTGAAAATCAGTATGGTCAACTTGAAGGTGTTAAACAGGTTATAATGCCTAACTGCCTTTATCCAATAGATCCAACTACTGGTAAAACTTATGAAACTGATGCAATATTTAGCGGTGATACATATGTGGATAGGTATACTGAAAAAACCATTATGCCAATATTTACAGATTTTTTATATGGGCAGCCAGATCAGTTTCCTTATAACTATCTACAAAGAATAAATATTCCATATCCTAGATTCTGGATGGATACTAGGAAATATGATACTACAGAACTTGCAAAAAAACTAACAGATATTATAGGAGCCGGTACATCAGATGCACTGCCAAATGACTTGTTTTATTTAGATAGGGGTTCGGATTCATGTGTTACTGGTCTTGGTCAGATATTTAATAATAAAGGAGGTAACCCTGCATTCTCAATGAGATATGGATACATGTATACTCATTGTAATGGTGTAGTAGATTTCTTTACAGAATCAGAAGTTAATCTACCATTTAGAGATTGGCAAGATACACCGGAAGGTAGATATTATGATCCTCATAGATATGAGGAGACTTCAGAGCTATTTCATGCAGAGATACAAAAGAGAGATAATAATTATACATATGACTATTCATTAAGTGCAAGTAGATTTGCAACTAACTTAACTAAAGGTGGTACAATACAACCTAGAGATTATAATCCTGAAATTGCAGAAACTTGTTTTACAAGCTATCCAAAAAGATTAATATATTCACTACAAGCACAGGAAGAATCAAAGAAAGATTTTTGGAGAGTATTTTTACCTAATAATTATAAAGACTTTAAAGATAGAGTTAATATAATTAAACCAACTAATAAAAGCGGAGCTGTCATATTCTTCCCTTATCAATCTCCACAAATGTTTCAAGGACTAGATCAATTAAACACAGATCTTGGAACTAAGCTAACAATTGGAGATGGTGGACTATTTAGCCAACCTTTTCAAAATCTAGTGAATTCTGATTTATCAAATGAATATGGTTCATGTGAAAGTCAAAGAGGGGTTCTGAATACTCCAATGGGATTCTTCTTTATATCACAAGCCCAGGGTAAAATATTTCAACAAAACGGTCAAGGATTGCAACCTATATCTAATCAAGGTATGAAATGGTGGTTTAACAAATATTTACCATCTAGTCTTATTAGTCAGTATCCTGAATTAGAATTTAGCAAGTTAGCTGATAATCCTGTAATTGGAGTGGGCTGCCAAGTTGCATATGATATATCAGATGATATTGCATATTTCTGCAAAAAAGATTATTCAGTAAAAGATGAGTATCTTAATTCAGTTGAATATGATCCTGAAGAAGATTGCTTTACTTTTAATGGAAAGTTACCAGAAGCAATTCCTGATAAAGAACCAGATTTTGAAGATGTTAGATTACCTTCAATATCAGTGCCAGTAAAACCAAGAGAACGAACAATGCTCAACTCTTCAGGGGAAAGTGCGGGTATGCATAATGAGGTTATTGAAATTATAGGTATTGCTGATCCTATAACATCTCCAATACAAGTAGAAGGCGGCAGGAGATGTATTGAAATAGGAGATCCTCAATATTTTAATGATTGTTCTTGGACAGTTAGTTATGATCCAAAAGCTCAAGCTTGGATATCATTTCATGACTGGAAACCTGAATTAAATTTATCAAGTATTAATCATTTCCTAACTACTCAATCTGGCACTACAGATATACCGCAATGTCCAGAAGGATTTGTTTATAATCTTATAACTAGAGATTGTGAAAGATTAATTGATACAACTGAACCAGCAAGAGTTACTGTTATTGATACTCCAATTGGTGTACAGACAGAATGCCCAGAAGGATTTACATGGAATGAAAAAACAGGGGTTTGTGAGAAAATTACAATCTATCCTGTTTCTTGTCAAGGGGAGGAAGTAAAAGTAAATAAAGCAAGAAAAATTGAATCTTATGGAGACTTTGGTACAAGATTTTATGAAAGCGCTACAGGAAGACCTTTACCTATATCATCTATAGCTGCATCAAGTCCTTTTAGATTAGACGATAATTTTGGTAATGAATTGTTAGTTGATAACTATTTACCTGATCCTTGTGCGTCTTGGACTTCTACATGTGATATGTGGAGAAATAGATTAAATGCTGTTGGTGTATGGACTGATGATGGCCCTGCTCCTGAACCTATTGGTGAATGGATAGGGTTTACAGTTTGTATTGAGGTTACATCTCAAAAAGAATACTGCATTGGTCTTGGTGCAGATAACCGAATGAGATTTTCAATTAATGGAGATCTTACAGTGCAATTTAATAACGGTGATGTAAACAACTTTAAATATTGGCATGTTATTCCAATTACACTCAATCCAGGTACAAACATTATTACACTAGAAGGTTATAATGATAATTCAGAAGCATCATTTGGTGCGGAAATTTATGATGCTGATGCAGCAACATTGGCTACTATAACTGATGAAGCAACATTAGATATAGTTACTTTGTATTCAACAAAAGATGCAATAAATGGAGGTATATTTGAAATAGGAACAACAATAGGTTGTAGTTGCCCTACTGGCGGTACACTATCAAATTGTAGTGGTCAATTGCAATGTATTGATATTGAAACTACACCTTTAGCTGGAGAATGTGAGTGTGAATCTGTAGGTGGAGGGACGCTTGTTTATTACGATCCAGTAGCTAGAAACTTTACAAATCCTGATGGTGATTGTTTTGACACTACTTTACCACCTCCTATTTGTAGAACTGTTACTTGTTTATGTCCTCCAGGTCCAGATCCGGATTCTATTGTTACACAAACAGGTGATTGTGATGATGTTTATCAAGCGGGTCCAAATGGAAACCCTGCTTATGTAAACCCTAATCCAAGGATGTGTACATATAAATTATTAGATACTACTAAACCTAATTTTGAAGTAGGCGGAATATGGAGACATAATTATAGATGTGATTTATATGCTAATTATTATGGAGTAGATTATCCATGGGAAGTAGAAATGATTGAACACACGGGTCAAAATGTAATGACAATACGTAGTCTTGAGTATCAATTAGAAAGCTTTGTATATAAAGGAGATAAATTCAATGCTTGTGGTGATGATAGATGGCATGACCTTGACTTTAATTTTGATGAAGCTATTATTCATAACTCAGAACAAGTATCAGGATTATTAAGATTAGAGTTAGAACCAAAAGAAGATCCATTAAACGCACTTACATATCCAATAATCAATTCAAATGATATACAGATATTATATTCAAAAGTTGAGCAAAAATTTAGATTTAATCAGTTCTGGGATATAACAGATGACAGAGGGGAATTTACCAATGTTGAAAGAAACATTTTAATGACACAATGCAACGGTTATATTAGAGATTTAAATGAGGTAAATTTAAATTATAACAAGTCTGAAGATCAAAGAAAGAAATTCAGACACTATTATAACAAAGTACTATTAAGAAGAAACATTTCAAATGATAGGAAAATGCTCTTAAAATTAGTAAATTCAAAACTTAATCTTTCATACCGATGACAAATAAATACGAAGACATAATAAGAAGAGGTTTACCAGGTGGACCAAATGAAGAGATAACATATACTTCAGGTTTCTCAACAGAAGGGTATAAAAGATTTAGCCCTGATGTAAACAATCCATTTAATATAATTCCATCTGGTAGAATAACAATGGGGGATGTAGACTTTCCAGTTACAGGTGTAGATGAGTTTGGCAATGAGAAAAAAATGTTTCCCGGCTTTGAATATGATTTTCCCGGCAATATGGTTTTGGAAGTTCCCCATAAAGAGGAACAATCTGTTAAAGGTCATGGTAATGCATTTATGGATAAAAACACTGTTGGGTATAGTGGTCATCTTAATTCTAAAAACATAGATGTTCATGGCACTTACATTAAGCCATTGCAACAACTTGCTTCAAGAAATGGACAATTAAATTTAGATTTAGATCTTAAATATCAAAGTGGTAATAATGAATTTAGAGTAAGCCCTAGTGCTCATTTAGGAAAAAATCCTCAGTTTGGAATTAACGTTGGATTTAAGCATAATTTTCAAGACGGTGGAGAAAAGAATAGTCAGGGTGTTGTAAATTTAAATGATTTATATATCTCTCCTTCAGATTTAGATTATTTAAATACCAACGAATACTATGAGTGCAAACCAGGTGAGGTTGGTTGTTTAGCCAGTTCATATGATGCTTATGATAAACTTGTTGGACAACGTTATAGATCAGATGAATTTTTAAATGAACAGGGATTAAAAAAATCTTTAGGTTTACAAAGTTTACAATCATATAGTGACTCTAACAATGGTACGGGGTATAGCTATGATAAAGATGCCGATGAATTCGTTTATTATAAGGATCATGAAATAGATAAAAGATTTGGTAAAGGTTCTACTACATATGATTGGATTAAAAAGCAAGATGATTACTTTAAAGCAGGTAAGGGCAGCGATGAACATTATGACTTTACTGCTGATAGCTGGGATATCCATGGACTTCTTACAGATCAAGGCGGTAAAAGTTTATACACTATATCAGATAAAGAATATGAAAGAAATAATCAGGAAGGTACACTTACTCAGTCTCAACTAGAAGATCTTTATTCACAAATGACTCCGGGAACAATAATAGGCTATAATGCATATACAGATTATCAAGGTGCAAACCATGCCAAAGGAATGGCTAGCTCTGGTCACAGTACTCAAGTTGTTGGATATGATGAAAGAGGCGTTCCTGTAATTTATGATTACGGAAGTTATATTCCTATTGATCAAAATGGTTCAATGGACATAACTAATATAACTGTACCAAAAGAACATATAGGAAAAGGTCTTGACTGGGCAAAGGAAAAGGGTTATTATACCGGAAAGGATCCGCAAGCTTTAGATCTTAATTTAGAACCTATATTATCACAGTGGGGTCAAGATGATGATGAGCTTCCTGATTTTTATAATGCCATGCGTGAAAATAAATATGAGCTAATGAATGACCTTAATATGAAAGAAGGCGTTTATGATGAGATGGCTGCGGCACTTATAGGTATTGCAATGCAAGAAACAGAAGGTGGCGGAGGCTTTCAGCATAATATTGAGCAAGCAATTCCAGGTACAATGGGGCAAGACACTTCTGGCTTAACGCAGTTAATGTGGTCTAATATTTCAGAAGATAAAAAATTAAAAAAGATAGCTAAAAAATATGGTATCACTAAACAATCAGATTTAAAAGATCCTGATAAATCAGCTATTGCTTCCATGATTTACGGATCAAGAAATTATTTAGCAGCCCAAAAGAATTTAAATAAAGGAATGGAAGAAGGAGTAAGAACCTATCGTCCACCAAACTGGAAAGGTAAACTTAAAGATTGGAAAAGTGATATTACATATGACGGCAAAGAATTTATAACAGAGAGTGGAATAAAGGTAGATTTTTTTAGCGGTATTAATGCACTTGGTTTGGGGAGTATGGATGATCTAGAAGAGATTCAGGAAAGTCTTGATAAAGCTGCAGAAGCAGAAGGAACTCCTGGTAGATATACAGCACGTTATGAAAAAGATGAAGACGGAGAAGAACGGCTTCTTATAGACAAGAAAACTTTTGGGAATACTGAAATGGATCCAATGGATGCATTTATTTACAATTGGAATTCACCATATGCTTTAACATCAGGGGATGCGCAAGGCGGCTCAGCATATCTAAAAAATGTGAGGGGATACATGGATATGGTTAAAAAACAATATGGCGGTACAGTTGAAGGTCCTGTAGCTCAAGAAGAATTTGATCAAGATTATCATGATGGCATGAATGCTATGATGAAGGCAAGATTAGCGTATGAAGAAATGCACGGCAATCCTGCAGCTGAAAGAATGGTTGCTCCTACAGATAATCCATATGACTTTGGTGATGGTAGAACGGGAACCCATTATATGGCCAGTTATGATAATTATGCTATTCCTAATATACAAATTGTAGATGGTATATTACAAATGACCGGGCCTAGGGCTGATGAAGAGATGAGGTTTGACAGAGAAGAAGATGCAAGATATTTTGCTGATGAAAACTATAAACGTGTATCTCCAGCATTTCAGCAAAGCGGAGGAGAAACATTACCTAGAGCTCAAGATGGTATGGAGATAGTTGTTGATCAAATGGTACAAGAAGGTAATGAAAAAAGAGATAGAGAAAATGCAATTCCAGAACCTACTCAAGCATATCTAAATGATTTATATATATCAGATCAAGATTTAGAACTATTGAATGCACGTCCTAAACTACAATATGAGGATCTTTCTGAAGCAGGCAAAAATAAAAAATATTATAGTAATGAGCATGATAAAAAAATAAGTGCAAAAGAATATCAAGATTATTATGGTGGTTTTGACTGGTATGATTTAAGTAATGAAGAGCAAAAGGAAGCAAATCCTTACTTCTGTGATCCTAGTAAAGGTTGTTTGGCTAGCGCTTTTGATTCATATGATGAACTTGTTGGTCAAAGGTATAGAGCTCAAGATTTTATGACTGAGGCAAAGTTGAAAAAAGCTTTGGATTTGCAAAGTTTACCAAGAGGATACCGAGCTAAATATGATAAACAAGGTAATCTTACTTTTACAAAAGGTGGAAAGCCTGTAAGTCAAAGAACCCATGATTGGATAATGAGTCAAGGAGATTATTTTAAACAAGGTAAAAGGAAAATTTACACTGGCTATGATGAAGACACAAAAGAAAACATATATGCAAAAAACCCTGATGGAAGTTTTAAGTATGTAGATGCCTATGATTTTACAGCAGATAGTTGGGATATACATTCTGTAGTTAAAGGTAAAGGTGGTAAAAATATATTTACAAAAAATCCAAAAGACTACGCAAAGGGAGACTATGATGATTATAATGATAGGTATAGCCTAGGTGAATACAAAGGTAAAACAATGGCTGATTTAAGTGAAAGAGAGTTGAAAAAACTTTATTCACAAATAACACCGGGCACAATTATAGGATTTGGCGATGATCATGCAGGCTCAAATGAAAAAGATGGCATGGCAGGATCAAGTCATAGTGCAATAGTTGTAGGTTTTGATAAAAGAGGTGTTCCTATAATTTATGACTATGGTAATTATGTAGCACTTGATGGAGATACTATGTATGGCTTTGACGGTGTATCTAACATTAGTGTTCCTAAACAAATGAAAGGTAAAAACCTTGAATGGGCCAAAGACCAAGGCATGTATTCAGGAAAAGATCCTAAAGGTTTAGATCTTAAAATTAATAATATAGTTGAGGCAGGAGGTGATGAAGATGAGATTGTTCCATTTTATGAAGCGTTAAAAGAAAACAAAAATTCATTGATGAATGATTTAAAGATTAGACCTAAGAATTATGATATGTTTTCTAAATTATTAATTGGTATAACAATGGAGGAGACAACAGGAGGTTCTGGTCTTCAGCATAATATTGAACAAATGATTCCCGGTACACCTGGTCAAGAAAGCGTTGGGTTAACTCAACTAATGTGGAGTAATATTGAAGGTGACGATAAACTAAAAAAAATTGCTAAGAAATATAACATTGATGATATAGGAGATTTAAAAGATCCTAAGAAATCTGCAATTGCATCTATGATCTATGCGTCAAGAAATATGAGTTCTGCTAAAAAGAATTACAGAAAAGGAAAAGGACAAAAAGGATTAAGAACATATTATCCAGCAACTGGCTTTAAAGCAAGCGTTAAAGCACTCAAGTCAGATCCTACATTTGATGGATATACATTTCTAACTGAAGAAAGAGATGAGAATGGTGACCGGTATGAAGTAGATTTTTTTACAGGCAATAATTGGAGTGGTATAGGTTGGGATAAATCTATTGAAGATATTCAATCTCAATTTGAGGAAATAGCTCCTGGTAAGTATAAAGTACGTGAAGAAGATGGAGAGTATGTAGTTGATAAAGTTACAGAAGGTAATTCAGAACTGACACCTGAACAAATGTTTATTTATAACTGGAACTCACCAAATACATTATTAAAAGGAGATGCTCAAGGTGGCGCTACTTATGTAAATAATGCGCTGGGTTATTATGATCAACTTCAGTCAGGTGGAGAAATATCATCTGAAGATATTGAGGCTAAGCAACAAGCTTTACAAGAAGAGTTGGCAAATCTAGATGCTTTTCAGTTACAACCAGCTCAATTATTAAAAATGCAAACTCAGTTATATGATACATACAATGAGAATGTACCACGTAAGTTTAGAGTAGGGGGACCTAAACTTTCTCCAGAACTAAAGTTATATAAAGATTATATAGTAGGTGAAGATGAGAGTCAGAAAGCACAGAAAAATTATGATAAACTTAATAGAGTTTATTATAGGGAAGCTAAGGTGAATAACATGCATCCTTCTAATTACATAATGACTACAATGATATCTTAAACCTTAAATTAGTAAATGTTACCAATTATTCGTATATTATAATTGTATCCAATAAATAAAAAAATGCACAATTCAAATCTAAACAATAGAAGTTTGCATAGCGCAAGAATGAAAAATTTCATGCAGCAAGGCGGTCAACCTCAACAAGAAGCTTCTCCAAATGATCCAATGGAGCAATTGGTACCTGCAATAAAATCAGCCCTTGAGCAAGGAATGCCTTTAGCACAACTAATATTAACAATGGCCCAAAATAATATTCCTATGGATATTATTCAACAAGGTCTAGCTGTTGCTGGAATTCCAGAACAAGAGATAATGGGTGCAATGAATGAATTGCAACAAGAACAACAACAGTCTCAACAACAAGCACCTGCTGAAGGTCCGATACAACCTACTGAAGGAATGCCTGCTGAAGGACAGCCTAAGATGCCTGCTGTAGATCAAGTGCAAGAAGGACAACCAAGAATGGCGCAAGATGGTGCAGAAGTGGGTGGTGATGAGATAGATTATTCAGCACCAGTTGAAGACGTGGTTACTGATTACGGAGATGGATACCATTATAAAAAGATTACAGATCCTAGTACAGGAGAGATGACTTATTTTACAAAGTCAGCTAAAGGTAAGAAGTGGAGAGACTTGCAACAGCCAGGTAATGAAACACCATTGTTATCTACTAGAGCAGGTGTTTTTGGGGATAACGTTGATGAATGGGAAGGTACAAAAGCGCAAGCAGATTATCAGCATAAACGAGAGATGGAAAAGCTGAAAGAAATAGAAGCATATAAAGCTAGAAAAGCTCAAAAAGAGTTAGAAGCAAGAAATGCAAGCGGTCTTAAAGATGCTAATAATATTGTTCCTTCATATACTGATATCACAAAGGATGGTAGTGGATATTATACTAAAGTTATACAATATCCTAAAGGTGATAAAAAAATGCTTCCTGGTCATATTGAAAGTGTACTAATGTACAGAGATCCCAATGACCCTAAAAGTAAACCTCGTATTATTCAACAATGGATGGATAATGACGGCAACCTTCATGATGCAATAGTTAATAGATGGGAGTCAAAAGGACAAGGTGTGCATCAGTTTGGTAATGATTCAGGCGGAGATGATAATGCTGGTGTGGCTGGTGTGGATAAAGATGGAAAAAAAATATACCAGGCTCATGCTGGGCATCTTAGGAGTATGGCTGATTTGCAGCATGTATTAGATAGTGATAAATATATAAGAACTGCAGATATACAACTAGATTCAAAAGGTTTAGGTAATTATTTAAATAGCGCAGCTAAAGAGTCTGGAATAGATTATCATTTTGAAAACAATAATTGTGCTGATGGTGTATGTAGAGCTTTTGGTATTGATGATAAAAATGTTGGTAACACTGCTGGTACTGAAGGCTTTGCTTCATGGGCTGCTGACAGCCCTCTAGTTCTATCTATGCTTCCAGAAGGTGCAAGTTTAAAAGGTGGCCCGGGATCACTCACGGATCCTCAGCAGGTTATGGACTTTATTTTAAAAAATAAAAATGTCACGGGTAGAACAGGAACAAGAAAAAACAGAAGCCAAGGAGTTCAAGACATGGCTCGCGATGGTCTTAGAAATTTAGGAAAACAAAATGGCTGGAGTCCAGAAACAGTTGAGGCTTTACAAAGCGGTGCTTCTGTATTGATTGATGGTATAACTTATGTATATAGGGGAGGTAGACTTATAAAACAAACAGCTGAAAAAGCTGTTAAAGCAATTGATGATGCTGCAGACTATGTGGTTAAAAATTCTAAGGAGTTGACAGGAGGTCTATTTGATCTTGATGTTTCACCTTCTAAAGCATGGAGCAATACTAAAAAATGGTGGGGTTTTCAAGAAGGAGGAGAACCTGGTAGATACGGGAGCATTTTAAATCAAGCTCAGTATGGAATGGGTATTGATAACCACTTGAACTTTAATCAAAAGTTTGGACAAGATGATTCTTTTAGATCTAATATAAACAGTGCATACATGCCAATGAATCTTGGTATGAAAGGTAGTAACACAAACTTACTTGCTACTGTTGCAGAAGGCGCTGGTAGATTATTTGGAGCTAAAGATAAAGATGGAGATGGTTTAGCAGACGGTGCTTTTAGAGATATGAAGGCAAAACGTAATAGACATAAGGATACCATGGCTGTTATGAAAGGTAAGACACCAAAAGGTCTTATGGATAATGCCGGTGACAAACTTATGATGAAGTATGATGCAGAAACTGGAAATTACCAAACAGCTTATAACGATCCTAGATATCAATCAAATATTAAAAAGAAAAAATACAGCAACCTATTTAAAAAAGGTGAGAAGGTTAATACAGGTGAATTAGTTAACAAACCGTTTGATTATGAAAAAGAAGGCTATAAATCATTTAATCAACTTCAAAGTGATATGTCCGGATTAGATCAAAATCAAAAAGATCAATTGAAATATGTTTCAGATCAAAGATCACTGTTTGAAACTGATAAGAAAGATATGCCAAAGGGTATGCAATTTGGAATGGACGAAAAAGGTGGTGTAGGTTATTATGATAAAGATGCTGCGTTACCTAAAGATAGTCAAGAAAATTTAAATAAAATGATGATGCAAGATTACAAAAATGGCGGTTCCTTTAATAATCCAGGATTTAAAGCTTTACCTGAATCAGTTCAACAAAAGATAATGAGCGGAATTCAGAAAGGTCAGGATGGAAAAGAGATAATGGGAGAAATAATGGAAGCAGAACAAATGCCTGATGATGCAAGTACGGAAGCTATAGTTAGACAGTATGAAGCTATCATTAGAAGGATGCAACAGCAACATGCAATGGAGATGCAGCAACTGATGATGCAAATGCAACAGGGACAACAAGGTAGAATGGAACAAGATACCAGGACATTACCACCTATGCAAATGGGTGGAGACGGTGAGAGTGGGTTAATTGATAAGGCTAAGAACGCTTTAGATGACTACCTTAAAGGTAATCAAGGGATTATTCCTGGTGACCAAACAGAATTAAAAAAGGATTTTATGGAATTCTTATTTTATAGTCCCAAGGATAGAGAGTATGCGAGAAAGATGGATAGCATTCCACCTGAGAATTGGGAGAACTTGGAGAATTATTTACAGGATAGGCATGAAAAGGAAAAGAGAGAAGCGTTGAATGTACCGCCTATGCAAATGGGTGGAGGATTTGGTCTTCCTTTTGCTCAAGAGGGTGGCGAAAGAGAACCTTCAATTTTTAATACAGGTGGAGCAACGGATCTTCCAGAAGATCCCCCAGGTACACCTCAGCCATTAGCTGGTAAAAAAAGATTTCATAAGTTTGTAAAGCCTGATGCAATGGTTGGAGATAGCGATTGGGCAAATATAGATAAGAGTGGATTATCAGAAGAGCAGTTAGGTATAGTTAACAGTGCTGAATTTAAAATGGATCCTAGATCCTTTAGAGGTCAAGTTCCTGGCAAAGTTATGAGAACTCAACGAAAAGCTAATAAAGCTATTATGGAACCAGGTCAAGGGTTTTCAATTAGTAAGCCTCAACATGAGAAGTATAATTGGAAACTAAATGCAAAGTTGCATGGGCAAGATCAGGAGAGAGATCGTCAAAGAGCTAGAGAAGCTGGCATAACAGGTGATGCGTTAGAAGGTTATGGTAGAAAGGAACGAGGTAGTGGCTTTACTTTTGGCCGTGAGCGTGATACGCCCAATGAGTTCACTAAAGTAGGAAAGTTTATGAGTAAAGTAAAACATCCTTTTGATAAAGATAAGCAGATTCAGCATAATCCTACTAGATTTTGGAATTTGACAGGTGGTAAGATTAAACAAGGTGGGGGAATGGTAGAATCTCAAATGCAGCCTAATATGATGCCGGATCCCAGAATGATGGATCCCAGAATGATGGAGATGCAATACATGAATGATACTGCTCAACAAATGATGAATCCTGAAGTTCAAGCTGAAATGATGCAACAAACAATGAGCCCTGATCAACTTATGCAAATGCAGCAGTACTTGCAGCAACTAATACAAGAGATTCAAGAGGCATCCCCAAAGGGTAGATCTTATAAAAAACCAAGTCCACATGATATGGATACAGTAGAATTATCTACAGAACAAATTGCAAAAATAATGGCTGCCGGTGGCAGCGTTAAAATATTATAATATGCCTAAAGTTAAGAATAGTAAGTATAAAGTTCAGATAAGTAATTTACCTGAAGGTTTTGAATTAATTGACGGTGAGTTAGTTAAAAAGTCACATGGAGGCCATGTTACAGGCGACCAATATAACTATGGCTTAACAACTTTTAATACACACGCTGATCAATCAGCAGGTCCTACTGATACAGATGTAAGATATAGTTTATCTTCTGTACCTAGGAACATTGCAAACATTGAAGCTGAAGGTGGGGAAACTGTTTTAACTGACTTAAATAATGATGGTCAGTTTGGTCTTTATGATATAACAGGTCCTAGACACAGCAGCGGAGGTGTACCAATGTTTTTACCAGAACAATCCTTTATATATTCTGATACTCAGAAAATGAAGATGGGTAAAGAGATGTTGGCAGATCATGGAATTAAGTCTAGAAAGAAGATAACACCTGCTAAAGTTTCTAAACAATACGGTCTTAACAAATACTACGGCATACTCAATGATGAGTACGCAGATAAGATACAAGCTAATACAGCAGATCTTATGCTGCAAAAAAATAAAGAAGGTTTATCTAAACTAGCATTTGGTCAAGAAATGATGAAAGGCTTTGAGGATGGTTTACCATTAGCTGCTTTTCCTTATGTACAGTCTATAGGTATTGATCCTATGGAGTTTGCGCAAAAGGTAGAAGGGCTTCAACAGTTTACCGGAGATCAGCAAGCTCAACCAATGAATGAAGCTGATATGCAAGCTATGAATCCAATGGCTGCATATGGTAGAGAGCTAGCTCAAGCACAACCTGGAGGAGATCCTACACAATTGCTAAATATATTTAAACAACAGCAAGGCCCTGGTTCAGGATATTTTAATGAGTTAATGAATAATGATTATGCTAGCAGTCAGAATATAGTTGCGGATGCGCAGATGCAAAACGCAAATCCAGCAATGGGCCCTACACCTTATCAACAAAAAATGCAAAAGCTTGCTACTGAACAAACAGCTGCACCTTCTATATATGATGGCCAAGGTAGTATGACGGATCCAGAAAAAGAAAAAGAAGGTCCCGGTTTTGGAACTAAGTTAAATAGAGGAATACAAGGCTTTATGAATAGTCCTGGTATGAATGCATTTAAAGAAACATCAAAATTTGCTGTTAACCTTGCTGATGGTATTAATGAAAAATTTAAAGATGCAAAAGGGAAGCAAGCTAAACAAGACATGATGAAAATGTCTATGGCTGATAACATGATGGGCACATCATATGATCCTAATATGTCAAGAGGTGTTTGGGATACAAACACAGGATTAATAAATAAAAATATGGAAGGTGATGCATCTGTTAGCGGAGGTTTTGCTGGATATAGAGGTTATGGTCAGGATGGTATGGAAGTAACCGAGGACTTTAATATAACACCTGCAGATAATACATTTGTTGATACATCAATTATGGATAGATCTATGGAAGATCTTAATAGACAAAGAGCATTGCAGATGTTCATTAATGGTATACAAGACGGAAGCATTGATCCAAATGTAGTACCTGCTGATCCATTTAATAATGATGTACAAAATACAAACATGATGGTATCCCAAGGCGTTACAATGATGCAACCAGGAGGACAAACACCTTCATGGAAAGCGGGTGACGAATTAGAGGGCGGTACTGATTCTTGGGTGGATTGGTATAACTCTTCTGAAAATAAAGAAGGAAGGCAAAAAAGATATGAAACTTATAAAATAATTCAGAAATCAAAAGGTGTTGATGAAGCGGATCTACCTACTGAAGAAGACTTTCATAAAAACTATGTACGTACAGAAAGACAAATTAATGCTATTCAAGACTATTACGGAGAAACTAATCCTGATTTTTTAACAAGATCTGACTGGGATTCTTCTTATGAATTTGACCCTAAATATGCAGATTCAGATGCAGCCAAGGCTGCTGGTGCACGAGGTAAAAATCTAGGTGTTAACCATAGATACATACAAGCAATTAAAGAAGTTAATGCTAAAATTGCAGCTGATAATCCAGATGCTACAGCAGAAGAACTAGAAGAACTTCAATATGAAGCACTAGATGATGCCGGTATAAGACAATTTCAAGGAGCATATCAGGCTGGTCAAATTTATGATTTAGCGGGAGCAGATGATAATTATATTGATTTTGTTTCAGGAGGTGTGGATGATGATAAATGGACATATGATGGCGTAACATATGATGCATCTAAAATAGATGGCGAATTTGGTAATACTACAGTAGGTCAACGTGAACATACTAAGGTGCCTATATATCCATGTCAACCCTGTCCTTCTGGTCCAGATAAAGGTAAAGTTTTACCAAGAGATGAGAATGGTGAATGTCCTTGTGGTGAATGTCCTCAATGTGCAGAAGGTGAATCACCTGGAACACCAACAGCTAGTGAGCCGTGTCCTTGTGTTAAAGATCCTGAGACACCCAAAGTTCCAGATGTGGAAGAGCCACCAACACCTCCTGCTAAATCACCTTGGATTCAAGATGTAATTAAGACACAGGCTATTGCAGATAGAGAGCGGGATATGTTTTTACCATATCAACCTCCAGTTAGAAGAAACTATATGGATGCTGTATTAGAGGATCCAACTAGACAAATAGCTGCAATCAATTCACAAATGGCAGCAGGTCAACAAGCTAATGCTGCTTTTGCAGGACCTAACCAATTGGCTGCTAGAAATGCACAACAACAAGGTCAAGCTATAGACGCTATAGCTAATGCAGTTGGTGGAGTTAATCAAAGAAATGTACAAACTCTAAATCAAGCAAATAGAGTTAATGCTCAGTTAGATAGTCAATTCAATCAACAAGAGGATGCAAGAAACACTAAGTTATATGATGACACTGCAAAAACTCTTCAGACTTATATGGATGAAAAGAACTTTGATAGAGAACAATATGCAGATGCTACAGCTAACATGATAACCAATATGTCTAATACATATAATCAAAATCAGCTATATGATTACTTTAATGTTGATCCATTATCTGGAGGAGATATTAGACAAACAGGATCTAAAGCGTTTGATCCTCAGCCTGAACAAGATAGATGGGCATTCATGGATGATTACACGGAAGCTGCTAAAAGAGCTAGAGCTGCTGGTCTTACAATTAAAAATAAAGATGGAACTACATCTGTTGATCCGGCTGTTATGAAAGGTCTTGTAGAACAAGCAAATGCTAGAGGTTACTCAGGTGATCCTAGAGAGGCTAGATGGAAAGCAAATGCTAGAACATCTGGAGCAGGCGGCTATCCCGGAGGAAAAAAAGGGAAGGAAGTAAAAAGATGGGCTACCCCATTTTATACAGGCAAGATGGGAATATAAACTTTAAAAGTGTTTTTAATTAACTTTTTAAACTTATGAAATTTTATTAATTTAGTATTATGGCAACGTATGTACCAGGAGTAGGCAGTTATTTACCAGATTTTAAACCATTCACACCGGATTATAAATTCTTATCTAATGTATTAGATACTAAGACTCAAAAATATGAGTCTAACTATAAGGCATTAAATGATTTATACGGTAAAGTTGTATATGGAAATCTTTCAAGAAAGGATACGCAAGAGATGCGTGATCAGTATGCTGAAAATCTTGCACCTAAACTTCAGCAAATATCAGGATTAGATTTATCAATGGCTCAAAATGTTGATACAGCAAAGGCACTATTTAAACCTTTCTTTGAAGAGGATCTTATAGTAAAAGATTTAGTTCAGACTAAGAAGTATAGAAATGAAATGCAGTATGCGGACATGCTAAAAAATTCTTCAGTTGATGAGGAAAGACGAAAGTATTGGCAAACAGGTGTACAAAAGATGCAGTTTGAAATGGAAGACTTTGTTGAAGCTGATGCACAGGCCGCATTAAAAATGTCAGTTCCAACATATACTCCTAATGCTAATTTATATGAGAGTGCAATAAAAGTTCTTAATAGTTCAGGTCTAGAGACAGATGTTGTCACTACAATATCAGACAATGGTGAGTGGATGATTCATAGAAAAAATGGAGATCTAATAACTAATGAAGCTTTAACTCTTGTACAAAAAACATTAAAAGATGATCCTATGATCATCAACGCTTATCATGCAGATGCATATGTTAAAGCTAGAACATTTGCAAAAAATGGTGTAGATGAAGGAAAGTTTGCTAATTTAGATCAAGGTCAAAATGTTTGGGCAACAAATAAGATTAAAGAAGTTGAAGCGCAGATAGAAAAAAGACAAGCAGCATTAGCCGAAAAGAAAAAATTAGCTGCTGAAAAAAATAAAGCTTGGAGTAAATCAAATAAGCAAGATCCCGTTATAAAAGGAAGCCCTGAAGAAAAAGCATCTAATGCAAGTAAATCAGATTTATCTGCAGTTAAAGCAAAGTTAGCGGAGATAGATAAGCTTTATGATGATCAACCTCAATCAGAGAAAGATTTTAAAACAAACGGTGAATACAATCCTAGTAATACAAGATCTCTTTTAAATAGAGCATACAGCTTGATGATGAATATGGGCATGGAAACAGACTTACAAGCTGCTGCAATGGACTATTCTAAAAAAGGAATGATGTCTAAGCTAGAAGCTAATGAATATGCGGTTTTAGCAAAAAGACATAAGTATGATATGAGAAAGGTTGCCGCTCAGCATGCAAACAGATTAAGAGAAATTCAAGTTAAAGATGTCTTGGATAAACAAAACATTGCATTAAAAGCTCAATTAGAGAATGAAGCTACAGGTCAGAACAAATTAGATCTAGAAGGAAGTGAATCTACATCAGAGAATAATACAGTAACTGCTACTAATGTAGATGATAAAACTGGAAAAGCAACTTTAAATGGCGATCATATTGAAAACCAAGAAAAAGTTGCTGCTGGATTACAGGATCAACTAACTTCACAAGAAATACAATGGACTCTTGAAATGTTAAGAAGGAAACAAGGCTTAACAAATGGAGGAAGCGGTATGATAACTGTTGACGGTATTGGTACTATGTCAGCAAAAGAGATGGAGCAAGAGATGGGCAAGTATCTTTTAAATGATAAAGACAATGCTGGGTTTCAGGAAATGAAGAAAAAGTATAGCGTTGCTTTTGAAAGAGAGTTTAAAAATATGGGTGAATTACTTAAGATTGAAGAATCAAAAGTAAATCAAGAAACATTTTCTGATAATAGTCCTTTATTATTTGATAGTAAGGATCCAATTAAAGAATTTGCAAATCTTCAAAATGGCTATGACGCTCTTAATAGACAAAAAATGGCGCTTGATGCTAATATATCAAAGTTATATGAGGTTACAGATTACAATATTAAGAAAGCTGTAAATTCTCAGTTTGATCTTGAGAGTGGTGATGAGTTTAAAGACTTAATGGCAAAAGCTGTAAATGCAGGTATGCCAACAATGATATATAAAGATGAAGACGGTATGTATAAGAGACATACAGATAAATCATATAAAGATGCATATTTTAAATGGATTCAAGGTGGCGGAGGTAAAGGTCTTTCTGTAGATGGTGTTGATGTAGATGGATTTGATGACAGTAGTTGGATAACACATCATAGTTATGAGCATAGTCAACTTGGTGACGGTACAATGGCTGATTTAGGTCAAGGTAAAGAAGAAGAAACATATGCTGCTTATAGTGGCACCAGTGGTGGCGGAATAAGTAGTGTTGGTACAAGTACCGGTACTGATTCTTTTGACAATGTTGGTTATAGAATTAAAAGTGGGGCAGACTCATTTGAAAATAACAGAAGAAGATCTGATAAGCAAGCTGCTCAGTTCATGAAGTCTATGTATGAATTAAATAATTTTGCTATTAAAGGAAAGTTAGAAGCAACACAGGATGTTACAACGGAGAAGGGTGACTATGCTGAGTTTGGTAATATATTTAAAACATATGATATCAAACAAGGTATGAGAGGTATATCACAGGTTGATCAAAATCCTGGCGAGATATCAAATAATCCTGTATATGAAGTTTTAGTAGATCCTTTAGCTATTTCAGATTCTGCTGCCGAACAATTAAATACATTGAATAAACAAGTAAATGAAGATCCTAATATGACAATCATGCTTTCTACTCATGGGTTTAATGATGTATATAAAATAGAAGATAGTGATTACTGGGATGATAATGATATTGTTGGTGACAAAGATGATGGTCAAGGAAAAATAAACTATACACAAGCTAAACAATTATATAAGCAATATATAATGGATATGACAAAGAGAAGAACTACAGAAAGTAAATCTCAAGGTGATTACCCAATAGCTACAATTAAATATTTTCCAAGCTGGACTGCAGAAGGTGAAAATCTAGATCATAAGTATGCAGGATATACATTAACATTTAGCGATGAGTATTTAGATGGCTATAGAAAATCAGGTGGAATGCTTGAAAAAATTCCGGGCAATACACTTAGTTTTATTATTCCTAAATCACAAGACAAAAACCCAAGAAAGTATGGTGAGTTTAATTTTTCATATGTTGCTTCTTCTATAGCAACAAGTGATGATCATAGTTTTCAAAAAGCTGTACCAGCCGGTGGTTCGTTTTCTATAACAGAAAATCTTGACCAAGGGTACAATATGAATTATCAGATACTTCAATTCAATGGTGATACTGGAGAATATGATTCAGGTTATTTTACTAAACAATTAGTTAATGATGAAGGTATGCCAATAGGTACTAGCAATAAACAAGAGTTAGATTTTTATATGAGAAAGTATTTGTATGAACTACAAAGAATAGGGCAAGATAATAAATCACAAAGAGATGCTTGGAAAAAGAATAACCCAAGTAAAATGGTAGACTCAAAAGAGGATGATAATTTTAATTTTATGTTTGGGGCTATAACTCCTGAACCAGAAAGTCAAGAAGGGTAGTCTTAATTAAATTTTATATAACATGGTTAATGATCAGTTTGACAACATACAGTTTAACAATGAAATAGCAAATACACCAGTTGGTGTACCAGAAGATCAATTCGTATTTGAAACAATTGCAGATCTAGAAATTCCTGCGGATTTAGAAGCTTTTGATGAAGCTGTCCGTCCTGAATATCAAGCTATGTTAACTAATGCTTCCAATAGTATTAATAGTTTTTTTCCTGCACCAACCCATAATATAAATTCACCTTTACCCGCACCATCTGCAGGAAGATATAATCCGTATAAACAGACTTCTCCTCCTAACACAAATACAATGCAGGGTAAAATTAGAGCTTTTGATAATGTAGAAAAATTAAAACCTACGTATCAAAAGGAAGATGCTACATTTGGAGATCCAAATACAAAGATAGTAGACCCGATTTATTCAGGTATTGCGGAAACTCAATTTGATAGATATTATAATCATCCAGCTTTTAATAGACTAGGTTTTCATCCTTATAGAGATAATGAAGAATATTATAATACTAACTCTAGTGGCTATGAAGATGCCGGTAGAATGTTTGGTCAGCTTACTAAACTTATAGGTACTGGTGCAGCGAGCTCTTATAGAAGTTGGTTTGAGGATGATGTAATGGATCTTGAAAGTGCTATAGAATATGAAGATGCTGTTAGAATAGGTAGCTCAAGTAGAGATGGATTTGGTGCAGGAGTTAATAATTTTGTTTTAAATGCAGGGTATACTTTAGGTATCATTGGGTCAATTGCCGTTGAAGAAGCAATTATGTGGGGAGGTACCGCAGCATTAGCGGCAACTGGAATTGGAGCTCCGGCAGCAGCAGCAACTGGTACAGCAGCAGCAGTAAGAACAGCATGGAATTTTGGTAAGCTTGCTAAAGCATTAGGTAGAATTGGTCAAAGTTTTAAAGTTGGAAAAGCTTTTAAAGCAACAAAGGACTTTGTTCAAGGAATGAAAAAGATTGAAAAAGTTAGAGACATTTGGGGTGGTGTAAAAGCAGGAGATAATATACTAGGTAAAATGCTTCTTCCTGAAACAATGAGTGCTTTTAAAGCATTAAATACAACTAAAAAAGCAGGAGAAAATGTAACTAATATGGCCAGGTTCTCTAAAACTGTAGGAGGGCTTTATAGAGATGCAAGATCTCTAAACTTTGCAATATCAGAAGGTAGAATGGAAGGCGGTTCTGTATATAAAGAACAATGGCAAAAAAACTATTTAATAGAAAGACAAAAAAATAAACTAGCAGGATTAGGAGATGAACTTACTACAGAGCAATTACAACAAGTAGATAATGCGGCTAAGTCAGCTGCATTTACAACAACAATGTGGAATGCTCCTGTAATTTATTTATCTAATCAACTATTACTTGGAAATGCTTTTGGAGGATTCAAGCGTAGTTTTTCTCAAATAGCCAAGGAGTCAATAGAGACTGGGTTTGGAAGAATTGTAAGAGGGAAAGCTGCAACAAAGGTTGTAAAAGAAGGCGCAGAAGCTGGGGCAAAAGCGGGTAAAAGACAAGTAGAGAAAGGCATCTATGAAGGTGTTGAAGATAGCTTTTTAAATTGGAAGTTTATAAAAGCTAAACTAAAATCAGATGGTTTAAGAGGTGGGGCATCTATGGCAGCATATGGCGCAATGAGATATTCAGCAGCAAATGTTGCTGAAGGTTTACAAGAAGTTTATCAAGAAGCTGTATCAGCTGGTGTTAAAGATTATTATACTGCAATACAGTTTGATCCTATGGCCGGAGGTTCTTCTTTATTTTCATCATCTGTTTCATATGGGCTTGGTGAACAAATGGGAATGCAGGGTTTGGAAACCTTTATGTCAGGTTTCTTTATGGGTGGTGTAATCAATTTACCACAAAAAGCAATATTTCAAGGCATACCTACTCTATATAAAGTAGGTACTGATAAAGCTGCTTTTGATAAGCATAAACAGGATAAGAAAAAAATATTAGATGGTCTTGTTACTTATATGAATAAGAAAGGAGATCAAATGGCTTTAGATCCAACCAGCCCATTGTTTAATGAAGATCAAATGAATTTCATTGTTCAAAAACAAGCAGCTGAATCAATGGAACAAGCTCAACTTGAAGATAATATAATGGATTTCATGGATGCTCGTGATATGGCTGAGTTTCAAAATTTAAAAACTTTATTTTCATCAGGCAAGCAAGAATTTTTTAAAGAGCAATTAGAAGATTATTTAGAACTAACAGATCAAGAATTAGCTGAGGCATTTCCTTCTGAAGTAAAAAGAGCAAAGTCAGGAAAGTTAAGATCTGCAATACAAGAAAATCTTACCAGACTGGAAAAGATGGAAGAGAATTATAAAGAAAATTCTGACAAATATGCAATTACAGCTGATCCAAGTAAGTTTCAAGAAGGTTCTAGAGAGCATCAGCAAGAAACATTAAAGTTTTTAGCACAAAGACATGCTAGAGATTTATATCTTTTTACAAAAGACGGCTTCCAAAGATCTGCTGAAAGAACAGAAAAAATATATCAAAAGTTGGAATCACACCCAATCATTAAAGACTTAGCAGCAAATGATCTAACAGTCCTTACTACAAAGGATGCTATGATAGATGAAATGGACGCTCTTAGAAAAGAGATTGCGGTAATGGATGAGCCTGGTGCTAAAAGAGAAAAGAATAGAAGAGAGAAAAAATTAAAACTTCTTGAAGAAATATCTTCTATACTTCATGATCCAAAACGTCAGAAAAAAGGAGGAGGTTTTGATAGAAGAAGTCTTAAAACTAAACTAACCCCAGCTATTCTACGTTACCTAGAATACATAGGAAAAGACAAAAAAGCATTTGTTAACAATGAAATGATTACTGAAGTAATTGATCTTATTATAGATGCTGATCATTTGAATGCTAGACAGGTCATGTATGACAAAGCTCTTAGAGTCATGACAGATCCTGAGTACTTGGATGACATGATGAAAAGAAGTGAAATTTACTTTCAGTTTGCCTATAAGAATAAGATGGCCATGTTTAGAGAATCTGTTGAAAGATTCATAAATAAACAAGAGATTAATGTTTTGCTAAATCAACTTGCAGAACTAGGTGTTTACATAGATGAAAAAACTATGATACTTTTTGGAACAACTGGGGATCCTAAATATTTACAAGAGTTCTTTAATCAGGATGGCCCAATTAATCCAATAGATGATCCTGTATTATATGAAAAAGTTCAAGCTGCTGTTTCCGTATATAGACAAACAGCATCAGATATATTAAAGAAAGAAGCAGACAAAGCTGCAGAAGCAGCAAAAGAATCAGCTCAAGATCCAGTTAAAAGAGATCAGAGCGTTAGCTCTATACTGGATGATGCTGGTGTAGAAGCTCCTGATTCTAAAATGGTTGGTAAAACAAAAGATGAATCCCCATACTTAGATGAGGTTCTTCAAAGAGTATACAAAGAAAAGAGAGCTATGTTATTAAAGCTTGGCTCTAAAAGTATACCGACATGGGAGGAGTTTTTAGCAGAGCCTTTGACAAAAGATATTATGAGAGCTTATAATGGCTTAAAGAAAATCTGGTATCAAACCTTACAAGGTTTAGAAGGGGATGCTAAACTAAAAGCTTTTAATTCAGATAAAGGTTTTAAAAATTGGCTAGCCTTACAAAGAACAAACGATCTTGTTGGTGAAGTATTAAAAGAAGCTTCATCTGGTAGAACGGGAATATCATTAAAGATATTTATTCCTGAACTAAAAGATGAGCAAGGTGTGACAGAAGAGGATGATAAGACTAAGGGTAAAGACTCATCTAATGCTGCTATAGATATTTTAGAAAAATTAGTAGTTGATCCAGAAACAAAAGAAGCTACTTCATTTTATGTATTAGTAGATAAGGCGGGTAACATTCTAGATGAAGCATTGTATGAAGCGGCAGGTTTAGATCCAATATTAGCAGAAGGATTTACAAGTAAGGGTAAAGCTGAAAATGCTAGAGCTAAGATGTCAAACTTTGTACCTACAATGGAATCTTTTGAGTTTGATGGTCAAACATTAAATTATGGCGATAGAGTTCAAGATCCTGTTAGTAAGAAGTGGTATGTTGTTATTTCAGATAAAAGAACTGTAGAAAAGTATGGAAATTTATTACTTCTAGAGGAAGGTAAAGCATATACATTAAACCCTAAACAACAAATTAAACAAGCAAAAAAATTAAAAGAAGGGCAGTTTGCAAAAGCATTTGCTCCTGAAGTGTTTAATGCGGGTAAAGCACAATTACCAAAGAATGCAAGTAAACTAAGAGTGGATGAGGCAACAGCTGCTATACCACATAGAAATGATGCAGATGGCAATTACCAAGAAGTTTTAGAAATAGGTAGAAGAAGATTTGATTTTATACTTAAAAACTTAACTGAAAAAGAGCTCAATGAGTTGGAAGTCATAGTTACAAAAAATGAACAAGGTGGTAAAATACTTGATAAAAATGGAGGCTATCTTAAATTTGAGGATAAAGAAAAAAATCCATTTATCAGAACAACAAAGTCACCATATAATATTGGATTAAGATTAAAAGGTGATGCATTAAAAAGAATAAATGCTAAGCTAGAAAAAGCTGGGATACCTATTGCTCAAAGTGCAGACGGTAAAGCAAATGGGATGTTAGGTTATATACCAAATGGGGATGTAATGTTAACAGATAAAAATGGAAATGTAATTAATCCTTTAAGTATAACTAAAGAACAAATAAAAGATTTATTTAATTATTCAGGACCTGCAGAAACAGCAGCTTCTAACATACAAAAAAACTTTGCAATACAGTTTCAAATAATGAATACTATTGCAGAAAAAATGGGAGACTCAGAATCTTTAGTTACAACTTTAAAAGATATTGGTGGTGTAAACTTTTTTACTACTCCTGGTGAAATGGTATTTGATGACCAAGATAAATCAATATTAGATCTTAATGTTCAAGGTGTTGATGGTGTAACAGTAGTCTTGGAAAACAAAAAAGGTAAAGACGGAACTGTAGCAACTAGGTTTATTACTAATGCTGAAAGAGGCGAAGGTTCTAAAATAAAGAAAAAGGTTATAGCTGAAATGAATGCTCAGAATCCAAATCTTTATGCTGGCGCATCTAATGCTTCTAGATATGTAATGGTTGTAAAAAGCCCTTCAGGTGTATACTCATATTTTCCAATTAAATCTGATTCTTTAGATGTTGCATCAACAGCATCTCTTGCGGATACTCTTATAAAAAGATCTGCAGAAACAACAAAAGAAAATGTACAGGAAGTAGAAGTAAAGAAAGGCAAGAAGACAAAACAAACTAAAGATCTAAAGTTTAATTCTATATTTAATCAAGAAGTTAATGCGGGGGAAGTAGAAGGTTCACCTGGATTTTATATAGCAAGTAAACCGGGATATACATTTGAGATCAATGTAGGAGCTAATGGTTCAGTATTTATTAGAGCTTATGATAGAAAATTAAAGCAATCTCATAATATCATAATGTCAGCGGAACAAGTACAAGAATATGCTGATTTTGAAAATAAAGAAAAGTTTATAGAAGCATTAATAGATAACTACAATGATTATATAAGCAATGTGGATGTTACTAATAAAACATTTGCAAAGAAAAAAGTATTCTTTGAAAATCTTAAAAAGGATGGTCAGCTTAAAAAAGATGCATTTAAAACTTCATTTGATAAAAACGTTACTACACAAGAAATTGAAGAGTCTGTTACTACACAAGTATCTCCAAACATAAGAGGAGCTTCTAAATTAATAGCAAACATTAATGGAGTGCAAGCTTCAGATATAAAGAACACAGCTATAATATCTATGACTACCACTGGTAGATCAACAAGCGCTGATGGAAATGTTAGTCCAAGTGAAACGGGTAACCAAGGTGTATTTACTCCAACAGAATCTTTTACTGATGCAGAAGGAAATCCAATTCCAAAAGGAGATCCTTTAATGACAGGTGGTACACCAGCTGCTGAGATTGCAAGTATTGAAGAGCTGAGTCAAGAAGAATATGATAAAGAAAAAGCAAATGACTTCCAAGGTCTTAACAAAGATCAAAGAGAATACTTAGCACAAAAGCTTTCTGAACAAGGAGAGAAAGGTTTAACAATTAGAGAGTTAGAAGTATTAGGTTCTCCAATGGGAACATCTATTAGGTTGCTATCTAAAACAAAGTACAATGCAAATAAACCTACATCTAATGCAGCTACTTCAGATACAAGTGCTGTTCAAGAAACCAGAGCATCTTTAATACAAAAAAGAAATGATCTGTTAGCAAAAGTAGAAGCAAGACAAATAAAAGTAAGAAAAGATTCAGTAGGTAAACTAAAGAATAGCGAAATACTAAAAGCACTTCTTAAGGATAAAGAACTTAAAAAGCTTCAGAAAGAATTAGATAAAATAGAATCTGAGTTAGGTAATTCAGCAAATAAAATAGCAGATAACTTAAACTTAGAAGATCTAAAACATATAGATGAATTTTTATCTTGGGCTGCGGCTAATCTTCCTGATTTCATTTCTATAGAAGATATAAGAACTCTAGGGGATAATATGAAATCTGGTGGAGAAAGAGTTGGGGCTTTTGTTATGGCTATGAATAGAATAGCTGGAAAAGAAAAAATAAATGGTAAGTTATATGTAGGTGCAACATCTAAGTATGCATACCATGAGGCTTTTCATGCTGTATTTAGAATGCTACTTACAGGAGAACAGCAAGCTAGATATTATGGTTTAGCTAAGAAAGAAGTTTTAGCTAAATTAAGAAAAGAAGGTAAAAACTTAAAGACAGAGATTGAAAAATTAAGAAATGGGGACATTGTCAAATATAGGAATTGGAGTGAGGAACGTTTGGAAAAAGAATATTTGGAAGAATACATGGCTGATGAATTTGAAATATTCAAACAAAGCCCAACGAAAACAAAAACAGATTCTTTCATCAAGTCTTTATTTAATAAAATACTTGAGTGGATTAGAAATGTTCTTGGACGTTACAATGCCACTCAACTTCAAGCTCTATATAAAGACATTAGTGCAGGAAAGTTCAAGAATAGCGAAGCAGTTTCAAATCCTTTTACAGATTCAGCTGCTATGGGTATTACGTTGGATGCAAGTAAACTTCTTAGATATAGTTCTACAAAACCTGCAAAAGGTAAAGAAATATATAAGACAATACCTAATAAACAAGGTAGAGGAATAGTTTCTGCTATAACTGCAAGAGTTGTAGCCCAGGAAATGTTTAATGAAGATCCTGACTTTAATATTGTAGATGCAGTTGAAGAGGCTATAGATCAGTTTAAAGCTTTATATAATGTTGATAATGCTCAGTATACTAATGTATCAACTCAACAATTATTAAATCTATCAAATATCACAGATTCTTTTGAAAACTTTAGAAGGGATATAGTTGATGCTGTTGTTCAAGAACTTGAATTATATGATATTAAGTTAGAAATGATAGATGATTTAGATCTAGAAAATGAAATGGAGTATGGTCTTAGAACTACAGATCAATATGACAGAGATGCATCTCAAACTGGAGGCTTCAGGTCATTATCTTCATTCTTAAGAAAATATATAGCAACAACTACATTATCTGAAAAGGATGAATTTGGAAATGAGTATATCAATCCAGAAGCTGCTCCAAAAGATAGAATAAAAATTATTGTTCCTGTAGACTTTGCTTCTGCATATTCAGGTTTTTTAAAAGCAGCAAGTGGTCAAACAGATCCTGTAAGGATATTACAGCAGATTTATATGTTCTCTCAAAATAATCCACAAACTAAAGCGGTTCAAGAAAAATTATTTGATGATTTAGGGCTTGTTTGGGAAGATCAATTAGAAAATGGAATTATACCTGGTGAAACTGCAAATAATTTATTATTTCAAGCAATGCTTAAAGGCTTTGAGAATTTTAAAGTTGATTACTTATTCTTACATACTAATACAGCAGATGGTCAAACTCTGGCTTATTCTGCAGCTAATAGAGATGATGCACATACTCAAGTTGAAAAATGGGAGACTGAATACAAGCATAGAAGAAGATTGTACTTGTCAGATCCAAAATTAAAAGAAGAAGCTTCTGATCAGCTTGATAAGTTATTAGATTATTTGAATCCAAAAAATCCAATTAAATCTATTACAAATAAAAAGTTAGCTCAAATTTCTGTAGAAATCTCAGAAGTACTGGCTCAAACTATGGGTATTAAGTTGCATCCTGATTATATACAATATAGTATTGCCGGTAATATAATGCAACCCACTAAACTTAAGAAAGGAGCAGGACCAACAAAATGGCAAAAGCAAATCTTAAATTCTAAGACAGATGTAGTAACTATTGAATGGGATGATATTGTTTATATGAAAGAACAATTTGATGCCAATGAAAACTTGATGTCTCAATCTGGTGAAGAGGGTGTTTATAACAGACTTCGTAAGCTTGGATTGGGTAATGCATCTTTTGATGAAACTGTTGGTGCATCTGTATTTAAAAATCCAGCTGGTGACTTGGTTTATGCTCATCAACTACCTACTTTCCATTTAAAGCAAATAGCTAGTTTAAATGATGTAGATAATAATGCAAAAGCTCTTCAAGATCTTATTGATAAAGATCCATATCTTGCAACTAATCATTTATTAAATGATCCCGCATTTAGACAAATGTCTAAAGAAGGTTTATTAAAAGTTACAAGAATAGCTGGTAGTAAGGCAAGTAGAGGGATTGAAATGGATACTGATGGTGGGGTTGTTGAAAAATATGATAGAAATGAAGAGGGTGTAAATTATGGAGACTTTAATCCTAAACAAATTTTACACGCCTTATTAAGCGCTTATACTGCGGGAGTTAATCCTAAATCTGGTAAACTAAAAGATGGGGTTATTCCAGAAGGACAAGATGAAATGGTGGCTTTGGCGCCCATATTATTAAGAGTAATTGAAGCATCTAATACAGGTGATATGGTTGCGCTTCCTATTATACAAGCAGTTGAAACAAATAAGCGAGGTGAAGCAGAAGTTACTGATGCAGCTTTAGATGCATACGAAAGAAACATTGAAGGAGAACTTGGGAGAATTCAAAGAGAGTTAAATCCTGAAACTAGAACTGAAGAACTACATCCTGGATATAATGCTACTAAAGATGGTCAACAAAGGCAAGTAGAAATACGAGATAAAGATGGTAAAATAATTGGTTACAATAGGGCTTATAAGTTTACAAATAATAAGCTTATAATGAGTCCAAAAGATACACCATCTACACAGCTTGAAACAGGAAGACTATTAGATAAAGAAGAGACAATAACTAGAATTAGAGAAGGAAAGCAAAAATTATTTATTAAAGATGAAGCAGGTGCAACTGCAATGGGATTCTTTGCTGAAGGTGAGACGACTAATCTAGAAATGTCAATAGGTGAAACCAAAGAAGTAAAAAAGAAAAAGAAATTTGTAAAGAAAAAAGGTGATACTGCAACATTTAGTAGAGTAAAGTTAGTAGGGACTAGAACAGCCAATCAACTAACAATGATGAACATATATGATAAGTTAGGTGATGCATTATCTGATAATAAAACAAAAACTCACACAAAAGAAGCAACAGTTGGTAATAATACATACTGGGTAGAGTCAGGTAAGATGAAAGAATTTATTGAAGGTACTAAAGAATTTTATGTATATGAAGTTGTTGAGGAAGATATCTTTGATTTAGATAATGAGCAATTAATAGAAAGAGAGAAACAAGCAGCTGAACAAGAAGACTTTGATATTGCAATGGCAATAAGAGACTTGCTAAATGTTAGAACTTTTAATTATGCTGCCGAGATAGAAAAAGTAATAAGAGAAAATGCAGCTTTACCGGCAGATCAAAGAGAAGTGCTAACATTAGATAGTGCTCTTAAAAAAATAGGTAAGAGTAAACAAGAGTTTAGAGCATATATGCGTTCAAGAATTGATCAAGAGTTTAATCAATTTAACAGAGAAATCAATAGTGAGTTTTATAGAATAGATGAAAACGGTAAACCAATATTAGAGTTGCCAAAGTTTTTAAGTCAGGGAGTTCAAAGAAATGAAAACTCAACCGGAAGTGAAGCTGAGTTTCAAAGAGCTAATGAAAAGTTAAACTTAACGGGTAATAGAACTTATAACACTAAACAAATATTTATTAATGATTGGATTAATAGTACTGCATTTAATGACATATTATTAGGAGATCAGGCAATGACTCTTAAAGATGCGGTTGATGCAGTAAAAAGAGCAAAGATGCAGAATGCAGCATACTATAGTGCAGCTAGTAGAATTGCATCACCTAAACACGGTATTTTAAATCCGTTGCAAAAAATATCAATGTTTGCTACAACAGATCCAATAGGTAAGTCAATACATACCGGAGAAGATATAGATCAAGCAGATGCTCAAAACTGGATGAGTCTTAAGGCATTTAGATACATGTGGTTTGGGTTTGGAAAACTAACAGAAACTCAATCAGCACTTTTAGATAAAATAGAAGAAGGGGCGGATATATCTGTTGATGAAATATTTGGCGCAGCAGGAGCAGTTAAGAAACAAGAAATGCTTAACTCTAAAAAACTTGTTTATGGTGACGGTAAAGTTTTTGATAAATTTTCAGTTGTACCTCTTACTAAAGCGCTAACTTCTTATAAAGATAAAAATGGCAACTGGGTAGCTAAACCTGGTAGAGAGAAGCTTCATAACATGAGAGTTAAAATGGAGCAATATGAACAAGAGCAATTGGACAAGGGTATAGATACCGTAGCAATGGTTGCACCATTATCTGCATTAAAGATGATGAAGAAAAATATCACTCCAATTGATGATCTTGTTAGTTCTAATTCTGCTATAACTCAAAAAGAATCTAAATTATTTGGCCCTGCAAATACAGATAGTTACATGGGCAGAAGATTAGACTTTGAATCAACTAGTGAAATAGATGATAGCTTTGGTGATAATCAAGTCATGGAATTAGATGCAAACTATATGGGTCTTCAAGTACTCAATCCATCAAATAAAAATGATATTATTGATCCTACTCAAATTAAAACGCTTATAACAGGTGAACAATCAGATAGTACTGAAGTTTGGATTAATGGTAAGAAAACAGATATTGGTAAACTTAGACTTGCATATAATCAATCAGTAAATGCAAGACTTCAACAAAAATATTTAAATAAAAGAAACCTTATATTTGATATAGATCCTGAGTATGCAATGGATGAATTACATAAATCTATTGAAGCTACTGCGCTTACACCAGATCTTATTTCATTCCTTAAGTATGCACAAACTGCATTAAAAGCAAGTGGTTCTTCTGCTCAGTTATTAGAGTTCTTTTCTTTTGATGATGATGGAAATCCTAATTTTGACTTTGCTCAAGATACCCCTATGGTAGCTCAAAAGTTTAAACAATTGTTTTTAGCTTATTTTAGCAAAGGTGTAATGGCTGAAAAAATACCAGGTACATCAGCGGCATTACTTTCAGATTTTGGGTTTAACCAATATAGAAAGATATATAGTACAGAACAAAAAGACGGAAAGACATATATAGATAGACAAGAAATAATTAGAACAAATGATTTTCAGAATAATTATTCTATGGATGATGTTGAAAAGTATGGGAATGAAGTTTTAGATTTATCTGATGATAATCAATCTAAGTTTGATAGTCTTAATGAAAGACTTGCTAACCTTAAAGAGGGTGAATTTATTATAGTAAAAGATAGACTTAGACCTGACATGAAAGAGTATAAGGATGGTCAGTATACAGGAATAAAATATACAGAGTCAATGATGCCTGCGCATTCAAAGGAAGCATATGAGATGTATGATCAAGTTCCTAGTAAAAGTATACCAGATGTTCTATCTAAGATGTTTGGTATACGTATCCCTTCTCAAGATAATCATTCAACTGCAAATATTAAGATTGTAGATTTTTTACCTGTATTTTATGGATCAACCATTGTTTCAGCACATGAGTTGGTTGAGGTGTCAGGGGCCGATTTTGATATTGATAAGTTGTATATTCAAATGAAAGAATATTTTACAACAACAGAGGAGACAGGTGAGCAAACTAAAATTTATGATGTTGTTGTAGATATGTACGAGCATAAAACAGAAACTGACGCAACTGGCGATCCTGTAGATGTATGGGTTGTTGATAATTTAGAACAAGCTCAAAATCAACTAAACTTAATTAAAGAAGGAGGAAGAGGTAAAAACTTTGGTGAAATACAAGAAGCTCTTGGTAGAACAGATGAAGGTTTGGTTTATTATGAAATACCTCACAAAAAGGGTGACAATAAAAGAATCTACATAAGAGGTACACAACCAAAAGGTAAACTAATAAAAGACAAACTTAGAACTAAAGGCAAACCTTATACAAAAGCTAAAACTAGAAAAGTTATAAAAGAATATACTAATGACTTTGAAAGTTATGTTAAATCTGTTAATAAATCTGTTAGAAAACCAGGTAGTACTTTTGCAGAGGCTGCCTCAAAAGCAGAAGAAAGAACAAAAAATTCTTTAACAGATAAGCAAATTAAAGATGCAAAAGCTTTAGGGTTTACTCCAAATGCTATAAAAGCATTAAGGATGTTAGGTTTACCTATGAATGAAAAAGCATTTATAGAATACGAAAAGAAAACCGGTAGATTCCCATTTTCATCAGGATATGATAATCAAATAGTAGACTTTAAGTGGGCTATGATGGGTCATGAAGGCAATACTGCAAGAGATGGAGATCAATCTGCTATTTCATATGAGCCTGCTGATATGGAGATATTAAAAGATACTTGGAGTTGGTTAAGCAATGAGGTTCCTGAATTAGCTGAAATGTTAAGTGAGGATGGTATTGATGCTAATAACTTATTTGGTAAATGGAAAGGTTTTGCTAATAATAAAGAAGGTGCAAAATCTATCGGAGCTGCAGTACTACCAAATCTATATTTAAGTCTTATTCAAGAAGACGGTGTTAAAATGTCTGAAGGATTGGGTTATGAATTAAATCTCGGTGGTCAAATTTATAATGGATTATTTAATGAAGATGTAGTAAATGGTAAACGAGTAGATAGATCTAAAGAATTAAAAGAAGACGGTACTCTAGGTAGAAGAAAACAATATGTTATATCAGCATTAATTACAGCAATGACAGATAATGCTAAAGAAAGACTTGCTGCTAAGCTTGGTCTTAGTAGAAATGCATTGGCTATTGTTACAACTATGACTGCAATGGGTGTTCCAATTAGAACATCTGTAGCCATGATGAATCATCCGATGATAAGAGAAGCATATAAGTTAGAGTCTAGAGCTCCTCAATTTGAATTTGATGTTAAAGAACATATTGAAGCTAAGATGGAAAGTCTTAAAAATGCTGCTGCAACTTATGACTTAGCTTCAGAAGAAGACTTTGCAGCTGCTGCTGTTAATGAAAATTCTTTACTTGATGCTGCTCAGGATCCTATAGTAACATTTACATCAGAAGAAGAGCTTCAAGATAAAGTTGATAGAGCTGCAGATAATGGCGTAGAAGCTATTACCAGAGAACAAGTACTTAGAGATTATGCAGCTTTAAATCAATTCTTAAAAGCTTTTGATGTTGCTGAGTTTTTAAGACCAATGGGTGACCTTTTAAATTTAGCAAAAGGATTTGGTAAAGATACAAATGATGTATATAAAGTTACTAAGGCTAGAGAAAAATTAAAAATAGATTTGACAGATGCAGAAATGTCAATGCTTCCGCCTAATGAAATTCCAATGTTTGATCTAAGACCTGTGTTCTCTAAAGATAGATGGCAAACAGGGATGTTAGATATACAAGAGGAATTTGTAAAAAGCATTTTACCAAAAGTATTTTTAGATGAAAGTGCTGGTTTTAAAAATATATTTGGATCTCTTGAAGCAAACTATAAAAGATTTACTAAAGAGGAAAGAGCGGTAATAAATAATGACTTGCTTTCATATATAACACTTCAAGGTTACTTAAATTATTTAAATAATAATCCAATGTCTACTTTAGGCATTCCAACAAATGATTTAATATACCCGGAAGAAGGTTCTAAAGATATTGTTGATACATATGATGAGTTAAAAACATTAAATGGAGATAAGTATAACTTCTTTTTAGATGGGTTTATAAGACCAGAATCTGCTACAGATGAAGGTAATAAAACGGGAATTAGTATGCTAACCGCTAATACACTAACTCCTTTAAATGACTCTCAAAAATTAGATGTTCAAAATGGTTTCCAAGAGCTATATGCTGATCCATTAACTAGAGCATTAGCAATGAAAGTCTTGAACTACATGATAGTAAAAGATGGACTGCAACCTGTCTATAGAAGTATAATAGCATCTATAAACCCAGAAATGTTTGCTGATTATATGTCTACTTTACCAAGTACATCTCAAGCATTTGCTGCAATGGATGATAATCAAATGATGGCCAACTTTGGAATGTCATTTAGAGATTTAAAATTAAACTTTTTAAGGGAGTATGGTTTGCATCCTAAAACAGCAAGACTTTTGAAAAAATCATCAATGCCTTCAGTAGCTGTATTTAATGGTAAGTCACTTATAAATCAAGCTAAAAAACCATTCACTTTAGAATATGTAGAAAATAATCCTGATAAGCTATTTGTTATATTTGATAATGAGTCTGAGACAGGATCTGGAAATAGCAGATCTGTTAGAAATGCAGATAATGTTATTAGAATAGTCATAAAAAAAGATCTATCTAATAATAAAGAGAGCTTCTATACAGGTGCTGAAATAAACACAGCATCTCAAGAGATAGCTCAACAGATTGAGAAAATAAAACAAAACATAGATAACTTTGCAGGAGGCGTAATGATTCAAAGTGAAATAGATAATACTGAATTAATGGGACTCCAGGAATTTAGCGAAGAACTTTATGATGACCTGCTTTCAACAATGGAAGAAAACTTTGGCTATAAAGCTGCGGGTGTTACAGAAAAAGAACAAAAAGCAGAAACAAAAGAAATAAATAGCAAAGCAAAAAGCAGAGGTATATATTTAAATGATCAGTTTGATAAAGCAGTTATTGAAATAGACTTGTATAAGGGAATTTCAGGTAGACCTAAATTTGAGGAGAATGATTCTTTTGAAACTAGACAGTTTGGAAAAATTGGAAGCAAAGGTAAAAAGTATACTTCAAATAGAGGTCAAATAAAAAAATCATTTATAATAAATGAAATTATAGATGGTAAAGAAACTAGAGATTTAATTGAATTTCCTCAAACTATGGCTTTTGCTGTAGATGGGAAAACCAGATACTTTCAACTAGTAAGACATGCTGGTCCGGAATATGGTAACATAGGTGAAGGATTATCTCAAGAAATAGCTGTGGGTACATATGCTCAGTATGTAGAAGTAAATGTTATGGGATCAGTTGCACAAACTCCAATTGGTTTTATATTTGGAGAAAGGCCTACAAATACTTCAGTAAAAGAAACAGTTAAAGAAGCTAACCCAGGGGAAAATGATTCTGGCGATGGTTCAGGAAGATCAAGCAGAGATCCTAATAAAATATATGGATCTGTAGAATATGAATATGGAACAGATGCAACTTTAGATGCAATGTTAGATGATGCATATGATAAATTTATATTCAAAGATAAACTTGATAAAAAAGGTTGGTTAGATACACCAGTAGCTAAAGAAATGATAAAAAAGTATCAAGCTAGAATGTCAGATCCAAAACAAGATATTGAAATTGATGGAAAAGATATAAAGGTTGGTGGTACAAGCATTGCTGAACAAGTTGAAAAAGGAGAAACACAAGATACTTTTACTATTGATAAGGACGGCAATGAAGTTCCTACAAATGATTTAAAAGATGCCTTGGAAGATGCAGAAGAATTAGATACCTTTAGCATTGATTCAGATGGTAATCCTATAGAATCTGGAGAAAATGCAAATGAAGGTCTTGATACAATTGATAATAAGGAAAAACTTGAAGCATACTTATCAACTTTAAGTATGGGTCAATTAATGTCCCTTAAAAAAGTTGGAGAAGCCTTTAATAGAGATTATGGTAGTATAGGTGCTTTAATGAAAGAGTTTGCAAAAACATCTGATACAATGGAAGAATTTATTGAACAATTAAAATCCTGTTTTTAATGGCACAAAAATGTATAAATAGAAGTACTGCTGAATTTAAAAATGTTGCTGAAGCATTGGGTTCACCAATTGAGGCAAATTATTTAATGAACAAATGGCAGAAAGCAAATAATACGGATGCGTTACCCACGGTGTCTGAAGTAATGCAGTATAAAAAAGATCAGAAGGCTTTTAATAATTTAAAAACTAGAGAGTTTACAGAAGCGCTATATGCAAATTTAGTTAGGCTTGGTATACTTACTAAATTCAAAGGTGATTATTATGTAGTATCATCTAGAAATAGAACATATGATCCTTCTATAAGAAAATATAATTTAGATAGGTTATATAATTATTTAAGAGTAAACCATATACCCAAGGAATCTATAAATAGAAGAACTAAAGGTAAAGGTTTAGTCATAGATGTAGAGAGAAATGTTTTTACACCAAGTGATGTAATACCCGCTGCAAGAGGTTTTAATACGCCACATTCTAGAGAAGTAGTAAGACACTTGATGAGAATGTTCCCTCAAGTTTCAGTTGTAATGTTATCACCAGCAGATGCTAAAAGAGCATATGACGATTTACCAATGGAACAAAAATCAAAGGTTCCATTTAAAGACATAAGATCTTTTTATGTAGATGGCAAAGCGGTTTTAATAGAAGGCCGTGTTACTGATGATGTAGCAATAGAAGAAATATTACATCCTTTTATAGATAGTGTTTATGTAGATAATCCTGAATTATTCAATAAGTTATTAAACGAAGCAAGAAAAAGTTTTCCTGAACTATCACAAGAAATAAATGATGCTTACAATAAACGAAGAGGATTTTCAGAAAAGCATAGACAACTTGAATTAGTAACCCAAGCTTTATCTAGACATTTTAATAAGGAGTTTACTGAGAATGAAACTAGATCATTTAAAAGTGCAGTAAAAGAGTTCCTAAGTTGGTTCATGGATATAATTAAAAATTTATCTGAATACTTAACAGGAAAACCATTTTCTGCTAGATCAATATCACAGAATGCTACATTAACTGGTATAGCAAAACTTTTAAATACATCTGGTATTGAATTTAAAATAGATAGAATTGCTGATAGAAAAGTTAGATACAATCTTACAGGTGGTGCAAAGATAGCATATGATAAAGCTATGGAGTCTGGTAATGCAGTTCAAAAAGAAATAGCAAGGCAATTATTTCACTCAGCTGTTCATTCACCACAAGATGTAGGTATATTAGCAGCATCATCTTATAATAGAAAAAGTCCAATGCTGGTTCTTAATCAAAAGACCCATACCTATAAAGACATAAATGATATAGAAAGATCATGGAAAAGTACTACTGAAAGATTTAATGGAAAGAAAAGTCCTGAGAAGCAAGCAGAGATGGATGAAAAATATGCCATCAATCAAGCTTTAGGTAATAACTTTGATAGTATTACAGAAGCTTTAGCTGCTGGATTAACTAAAAAGGAAGCTTTTGAAAGAGTTAAGCAAGATGCTGCGGAAGTTGGAGGGCAAGTAATTCTTACAGAAGAACAAGCCGGTCAAGCATTTGATGATATAAATGATGCACTATACGATAAAGATAGCGGATTATTAAGAGATGGTAGTATTGCATTACCTCAAGTAACAGTTTATGATGATGCTACAGGAACTGCAGGTACAATAGATTTATTAGTTATAAAGCCAGATGGTACATTAAAGGTTATTGATCTTAAAACTTCCAAAGATGGAGTTAAAGATTATCAGGGTATTGCTGGCAAAAGATTAATGTATGATAAACAGTGGGATGTAGAAGAAAGCAGTGAACTTGTTGAAAAAGGTTTATTGAAGAAAGGTAAGAATGGAAAAGGCAAACTATCAAAAAGACAAAAGCACAGTCTCCAAGTTAACATGTATAAAAGGATGTTACAAAATATGGGGTATACTATATCTACTGAACCGGATGCTGTTAGTACTATACATGTAAAAGTAGGAATAAAAGGTAGAGCTGAAAATCAAACTTTTACAGGAAAGTTTGATTATGAAGGAGAGCAAACTCATCCACCCGGTCAGAACCAACCATATGTAGATGCGCTTATTCCTCTTAATGTTGATCAAACTGCAAAAGAAGAAATAGATGAGGCAATGGAGCAATCTCCAGAATCTGTACAATCCGCTAGTCTAGAAGAACTATTAGATGGCGAAGAACAACAACCAGAAGGTATTGAGGTTGCACCTGAATTTTCTATTATAACTCAAGCTTTAAGAACCTATCAAAAAGGTCTTATTAAAAAACAAGAAGCATTAAATCAACTTGGAAAACAAACCTTTTTAGGCAGACATCAAACTACAACACAGCTTCAAGAACAAATACTTAATTCAATTAGTGCTATTAATATTGCATTAGGATCAGGTCCCAGTGCTAGATCAAGAATATTTAGTAGTTTAATGCGCGATGCTCTTAGGCAAATAAATGAATTCAAAACGTATGTAGAAGATCCAAAAAACTTTGGTAAGCCGGAATATATATCTTATGTACTGAACTTTGATAGATTCATGGAAACATTTCAAGGTTTGTATAAACTTCAAGATTCTGCAGAACTAAACGCAACTCAGAAAAGTTTGGTTTTAAATCTACAAACAAAAGCTAATGATTTAGTAGGTGTTGGTAGTTTTGATAACTATACTCCAGGTATTATTGATAATGCAATTGAGAACTATGTAAGAACAATTGTCAAGAATACATCATCAAGAAACTTTAGTGAAGATATGTTAGATGATCTAATGAAGTTTGGAGAAGATATTAATGTAATAGAGTTACAAACAAGAGATCTGGCTACATCTAAAGATACTCTATTAGCTTTAATGGATAAGATTTATAAGTCTAAGAAACAAGAGCTTCTTGATAAAATACAAGACAGAGAAAGAATAATCCAGGCTTCCGCTTCTAAATTACAAAAACTTGCTGGTATAAAAGATCCTCAAGATTTGTATGATTTTATGTTAGAGTTTGATGAAGCTGGAGAATTTACAGGAATGTATGTTCAAGAAATAGGACCGCAGTATTATGCTAGAATGAAACAGTTAAGAGATGCTTTATTTGATTCTACTGGACAACCTAAACAATTTAGAGATATCTCAGATAGAGCTTCTGCTAGTCTAGAAGATATAGAATATAATATTGAATTAGCAAAAGCTAAAGAAGAATTTGGAAACTTTTTTAGAGCTGAAACTATAGGTTTAAATGATCAACCTGCAGATGGCGCATATCATAAATATACAGATGAGTTTAAAACAGAAAGATCAAAGTATCAATACTTTGTTGCAAACGGTAAACATGGATTTTGGAAAAGAAAAAGTGATGTAAGTGATAGAGCATATGATAGATTTATAGCCAAATACTTTAGAGTAGGTATTGAACAAGATGAAAGAGTGGTTGCTAAAAGAAGTAAAAATGGTCAATTTACAGGAGAAGTTAAAACTGTTTATAATACAACACCTTATCCAAGAACTGAATTTAGAGTAGTAAGAGCAGAACAACCTTTAAGAGATAGTGCTGGAAATATTACACATAACAATTTAAGAAGTGCTAAGTATGAAGCAATCATGAATGATGATACAGCGCTTGGTCAAGCTAAAAAAGAGTTTTATTTACTGTTTAAAAAATTATTTGAGGATGATCTTTTAAATAAATTACCAGCAAGTCAAAGAGGCCAAATGCTTGGTAAGGTTCCTGTAATGAGAGGTAAAATTTTTCAAGACCTAAAAGCAAAACCAAATTTAGCAACAAAGATGTTTGCTAAAACAACTCGCGGTATTAAAAATCTTTTTACAACTACAATGCAACAAAGAACTGTATTTGCAGATGAGACAGGAGAGATTGTTGATAGTATGCCAATATTTTATACAGGTAAAACTAGGAACGATAATATATTAAAAGGTATTGATGAAAAAATACAGCAGTTAAATCAAGAAAGAATAGATGGTAAAATAAAACTTGATCCATTCAAAAAGAAAATGGCAGAACTAAAAGGCCTAAGAATGGAAGAAGAAAGTAAACCATCAAGGGGTGAACTAAATAAAGATATGGGAAATGCTTTACTTAAGTTTGCATCAATGGCTGAACATTATGAAACAATGGGGTCTGTTGAGGATACCATGAAAGCAATGCTTAAACAAATTGAAAGACGTCAGTATAAAACCTCTGATGGAAAAGTTAAAAAAGTTATTAAAACTAAATTAGGCTTTGAAGAAAAAGCATCAATAAAAGGAACTGATTCTAATATTCTTAGAAGAGCTAAGAAATGGATGAATATGGTTTACTATGATAATGATCAAATGACTAAAGGCTTTTTTGAAAAAGTTTCAGATGGACTTATACAGATATCATCATTATCTTATGTTGCATTTAACCCTTTTGGTAACTTTAATAACTATGTCTTAGGACGGATTAATGATAACATTGAAGCAATAGGTGGTAGATTTTATTCTAAAGATGCTTACTTAAGAGCGTCCTTAGAATATAATAAAAGAGGTATTCCGGATATGATACATAGACTGGCTTCATCTGCAAAATCTATAGGTGGACCTAAAGGTGGTTATGATCCTGATCAAGCCAATAGCAAGTTTGAGGCTTTTGTAGAACTATATAGAATGATGGATAGTCAAGCTGAAATCCGAGAGTCAGGTTCTGAAATAGATAGAGTAGGGAAGTCTTACTTTAGAAGATTCATGGATTGGGGTTATACTTTACAAGATGCGGCTGAGTGGAATGTTCAGACTAAAGTAGGTATGGCCATGGTAATAGATACAATGGTTAGAAATGAAGAGACTGGAGAAATATTATCTTTATTTGATGCTCATGATTTTGATGCTAAAACTCATGATTTAAAAATGAAAGAGGGTGATTGGACTGTAGTTAAAGTTGATCCTAAAAACTTAAACAAAGAAGGTAATCCAGAAGTTCTTAGAGAATTGGGTAAATATGATGATCAATACAGATATCAACTTAGAAATCAAATGCGTGAAGTAAACAAACAAATTCACGGTAACTACGCCTATGAAGATAGAATGGTTATGCAGTCTAGTACTGTTGGTAAACTTGCAGCTCAGTTTCACAAATGGATTGCTCCAGCAATGAGAGCTAGATTTGACAAAGAATACTATGATGAAAACTTAGGTTGGATGGAAGGTAGATATAAATCTTGGTGGGGCTTTATGGGTCATACAAGAAGACAACTTGCCCAAGGTAACTTTAAATTCAATCAATATGCTGAGGGATTCTTAGAAGATAATGGTTATTTAAAAGATGGAGATTGGCAAGACAATCAAAGAGCTCTTAATAGACTACAAGGTTTCTATAGGTCTATGGGTGAAATGGGTATTATACTTTTAACTATTCTTATAAAAGAATTAATGCAAAGCCTTTGGGCAGATGATGGGGATGAAGGTGACTTAGAAAAAAGAATGGAAAATATTTTAATGTATCAAGCAGATAGAACATTAAAAGAACTTATTCTGTTTGTCCCTATTATAGGATCTCAAGAGCAAATGCAGATGGTAAAGTCTCCAATTGCATCTACAAGAACAATGGGTGAATTGGGAGAAGCACTGTTCTCATTAATAGAAACCCCTTACTATGCTATTACACAAAGCGGGGATGATTTTTATGAAAACTCTTCAGTAGTGTATCAAAGAGGTAGAAGAAAAGGCCAACTTAAATTAACTAAAGAATGGCAGGATGCTGTGCCTATTTTATATACAATTAAGAAGTGGCAAAACTATCTTGATATGAAAAACTTCTTTATTAAATAAAAAAGGGGAGTAATATCACTCCCCAATTTTAATATACTGTAGCTAGTAGTACACCCACCAGGATTCGAACCTGGGACCGCCTGCTTAGAAGGCAGGTGCTCTATCCAGCTGAGCTATGGGTGTATATGGATGAGGTCTGGGGCTTTAACCCATATAGCTTTACACTCCCTCATCCTACCGGTGTAACACCCGGCTAACCCTCACAAGAGGAACATTCAAGAATATTCCTAGAGAAAGCTTGAGCTGAACTTTGACTAAATTGATAGTACAAAGTTTTTACACCTTCTTTCCAGGCATACAGATAAAGTTGATTTATATCTCTAGCTGATACGCTGGGATCAATCATTAAGTTAAGACTTTGAGACTGATCAATATACTTCTGTCTTTGAGCTGCCTGAAGTACAAGTTCTTTTGGAGTAATTTCAACAAAAGACTTAAATACAGCTTTAGTAGGAAAGTCAAGGTGTTGAACTGACCCATCTTTCTTTAAGATACTATCCCATGTTTCCGGGGTATCTAAACCATATTTTTGCAACTCTTCCTTTAAGAAAGGATTCTGATAGACAGTCTTACTCTTAGCCAAATCTTTTATAAAGTAATTAGACTTTATAGGCTCTATACCCATGCTCACGGCACCGTGTATAAAAGAACTAGATTTAGTTGGGGCTACGGCCATCAAGGTTGTGTTAGCATACCCTTTACGTATTGACTTATAACCGAAGTTATCATGTAACCATTCAGAGGCCGCCTCCGCTTTAGTCTTTATCAGTTTAAACATATGTTCATTTAAACCTTTAGTCTGTAACGAATCAAACTCAAGTAGCTTAGACTGCAATAACGAATGATAGCCAAGTACACCTAGACCAATAGCTCTATGTTCTTTAGCAAAGTTATACGCTCTTTTCATTCCGGGTAGAGTACGAGCTTTAGATACAAACTCATCCATCACGGCATTCAAGAACATAACATACGTTTCTATTGCGTCACATCTTTCGATCTCATCCCAATGCAGCAAGTTCAGTGAGCCAAGACAACATACAAAAGAATTGTAGCTATCAGTTGGCAGCTGAATCTCTGAGCACAGATTAGATGCGGTAATCTCCATGCCTAACTCTTTATAAGGAGAGGTATGATTATTACTGTTGTCCCGGAACATGATATACGGAAATCCAAACTCAGAACGTCTCTGGAGAATCTTGGCCCAAACTTTACGCTTGTCCTCATCACCGGCTTCCATCTCTTTCATCCAATCATCACCTGCGGTTATACCGTACTGTAAGTTTTGGATGGGATTACCTTCTGTTCCAATATCTAAAAAGTCCATTATATCTGCGTGTTCCACAGGCAAGTATACAGCACAAGCTCCACGCCTGGCTTCTGACTGCTTGCAAACATCCACAACTGTGTCATAAATTTTTGCGTAATGCACGGGGCCATCTGCATGACCTCCTGTTGATATCTCTGTACCACGAGATCTAAGGTTACCTAGGTAAGCACTTGTTCCTCCACCATACTTTGACATCATACCAATCTCACGTCCTGCGTTTAATATGCTATCCAATGAATCATCTACGTTAGATCCATAGCAGCTAATGGGTAAACCTTTTTGTTTACCAAAGTTAATCCAGACCGGAGTTGAAAGACTATAAAAACCGCGGGCCATATAGTCTTCAAACTTCTCAGCAAACCCATCAATACCTAAGTACTTCTGGGCTGTAATTGCTATGTCTTTTATTCTTTGTTCAGGTGTTTCACTGATATATCCTCTTGAAAGAAAGAGGCGGGACTCATCATTGAGCCAATAATATTTAGGGTATTTCATATTAGAATAAATCTGCATGTGTTATACTCTTGCTTTTTTTGTTATAATCAATTTGTTTTTTGTAGAAGAAATCTCCTTCTTTAGTGGCAGTGCACTCTACATCAAACCACTTAGTTTTGTTTAATAGTTCTTGGTCAACATTAAACAAACTGTCCATACCAATCTTGCTTAATGAGTTATTAAACCTATTTGCAATAAAATTAGTGATTGTTTCCTTAGATAGAAAATCCAACTCACCTTTTGCAAATATCCAATCTAATATCTCAGTTTCTGCAGCATAAGCTTTCTTACACGCAGAATAAACTAATCCCTCAAACTCAGCATCAAACCATTCCGGATTTTCTTTCTTAATGATATTGATCAACTCAACACCAAAGTTTCCGTGTATGTCTTCTTCCTTACTGGTAGCTTCAACAACATTTGAGATCCCTTTGAAAAGGTTCTTTTCTTTATTAAAACTCATCATAATAAGAAACTGACTGAATAGACTTACATGTTCAATGAACAGTGAGAACAACAGTACAGACTTGGTATACATTTTATTATCTTTACTTCTAGTACCATCAAGATACTTGTTCAAGTAATCCATACGTCCCTTTATAGCAGGAACATTAATTACATTCTCAAACTCTTTTTCTAAACCTAAGATTCTAAGCAATCTAGCGTAGGCATCTTTATGTCTAACTTCAGACTCTGCGAATGTCATACCTACATCACCAATCTCGGCTATAGGCATTCTTTTAAAACAATCACCCCAGAATGTTTTAACCTTCACTTCTATTTGAGCAATGGCTAACATTGTGCGTTTAATTACTTCTCTTTCTTGATCAGTAATCTTTGTTTTAAAATCAGAAATATCTTCTGTAAAATTATATTCAGTATCAATCCAATAGGAATGTCTGATGGCGTCTTTGTAATCTAATAATTGTGGGTATTCATAAGGCAAAATATTTACTCTCGGCATGAAGATATTTCCGTTCATATTTAATTTTTAAAGGGTTGATAAAAAAAGCCATACTATTTGAAAGGTACGGCCGTGTATAATTCAATTTAAGAAAAATAAGGATCAAAATCAAGAGATTCTGCTTCCAATTCTCATAAAAGAAAATCTAAAAAATAATAATCCTATTTCAATACCGTAATAGCTATGTATACGGAGATTATTGTCTTCATCATCAAAATGAAATTCTGTGTTGAAGATTTGTACTCCAACTAAAGGCTCCTTTGGGAGCATTACTAAATGAAATTGGTTTCTACTCATATTAAAAAATTTAAAGTTATGTGATTTAAACTACAAAAATTAATTAGATTTTTTGTATATTATATTATAGAGTACTAAGTGCTAGTACATATTTGTTTCTAATTATTGCAAAATGCTTTCAAAGATAAAAAACATTTTAACTTATTATGACTCTGAGCCTACTGAAATAACTCAGGGTATAATATGGTTAATTTTTTTTCCTATTGTATATACAGCTGAGCACGGTTTAAACCTAACATTAGTAATTTTATCAATACTTATTGGGTTTACTACTATCTATTCTGTCTGCTATCATTCATTGCATACTAGAAAGACTTTGGCTTTGGGTGTATTTTTATTTTCCATTGTTGTTGTAGTTATGTATTATATAAAAGGAACATTTGTATGTCCTACTCATTGGGGTTGGATTGTAATATCCTTTAGTGCTTTTTTCAATTTAAAAAGAATATGCAATCACTATTATAGATCTAAGGAAAATGGATAATGTAACAACCGTCATAGTAACAATTGTAACTGTACTCTTCTCAGCAGGGGCCTGGAAGTTTTATGAAAAAAGAATACAATTAAAGTCAGATCAAATGAAAGATAAAAAAGATGATCAAAATATGTATAGAGATGATCTTAGATCTAGGGTAAGAAATCTTGAAACCCTTTTAGCAGAAAGCTCTCAAGAAAAAGATACAATGAGAGAACAGATCTTATCTCTTACAGAGGAAGTTGGAGTGTTAAGAACTAAAGTAGCTTTTTTAGAAAAAGAAAACGAAAGACTAAGAAACATCTAGATCATGGTAATTTTGTATATCTCATTAATTTTTGTTATCTTATATTATACTATGGCTATACTATTAGCCCCTAAAAAAGTTGATATTATGAAAATTATTAAAATTATTTTTAAAGTGATATGGACAATATCATTGCAAAACATTTGTCTATGGGCCCTAGCGGGTTGGAAGTGGTTATGGTCTTTAACTACAGTAGATGAAAAAGCAATTGCTGCGGCCAAAGAAGTTGGGCGTAGAACTAAGAATGCTGTTGATGAAATGGATGATGTAGTTGACGCAATCAAAGGAAAGAAATTTAGTAAAAATGGCAGCCCAAAAAAGAAAAAGTAGTAAACTTAATATTAAAAAAGCTATTAAAAAGCCGGGTTCTTTAACTGCAACTGCAAAAAGAGCAGGAGCTATAAAGAAAGATGGCACTATTAAAGTTTCTTGGTTGCGTGAAAAATCTAAAGGAGGAAATAGTAAAACTGCACAGCGTGCTAGATTTGCATTAACTCTAAAGAAGTTAAACAAAAAATAAACAAACAATTAAAATTTAAAGTTATGCCAGCAAATATGAGAAAAGCCGGAATGAAATACCAAAAAGGTGGTTCAAAAAAGAAATCTGAAACATTAGGTCAAGCATCAAAAAGAATTGCTAAAAAAGTTGACGATACATTAGAAAAAGCTACTTCAGGAGCTATTAATAAAATCCCAGCATATAAGAAAGCAAAAGGATATGTTAAAAATCTTATGGGAATGCAGTCAGGTGGTTCAATGAAAAAGAAATATGGAATGGGTGGCCCTAAAGCATCTAATTATGTAGGTAATCCAATGGGTTACTTTAATGATAAAGCAATGTACGGAAAAGAGCAAATGATGAAAGCTCAGGATGGAAAACTGATGGATGATGTTACTGATGGAGCTAGAAGTGCTCAAAGAGCAACCGGTGCTATTCAAGATCTAAGACAACAAAAACTAGATGCTAAATTAAAAAGAAAGCAAACTAGAGCTAAAATCAGAGATGCTAGAACTAGTGGTGGTGTAAGAGGAAAAGTTATGTCTAAGATGCAATCTGGTGGTACTGTAAGTAAACCAAAGTCTAAAAGAAGAACTGTAACTGTTAGTACAAAAAATCCTAGACCAGGAACTGTAGGTGGAAGTCCGGTAACTACAAAAACTATTACTAAAAAAAGAGGTGATAAAACAATTACTAAAACAAAATCAGTTAGAAACCCAATAGGTCCGTTTAAATCAACAGTAAGTAAAAGTAAAACTGTTACTAAAGCTGGTCCTAAAGGTCCATTTGGAAGATCGCAACAAATGCCTGTTAAAAGTAAAGGCTCTAACAAGCAAGTATCTCAAAAGAGAGGTAGAAAGATGCAGTCTAGAATGAAGAAAAAAGGATAGATTATGGCAGCACCTTGGATAGGCAATTTATTAGGGGGTCTTTTTGGAAAAGCTGATAAGATCATTGATGAGGTAGTTACTTCTAAAGAAGAGAAGATGACTCTCAAAAATGCTATGCAGAAAATGTTATTGGATAGTGAAGACACTATTCAAGAGAATGTAACAAAAAGATGGGAAGCTGATATGGAATCAGATTCCTGGCTATCTAAAAATGTTAGACCAATGGTTTTAATATTCTTAGTTGTGTGTACAATGATTTTAGTTTTTATTGATGCTGGATTTATATACTTCAAAGTAGAAGATAAATGGATTAATCTTTTAGAGATCACATTACTTACTGTAATAGGAGCTTATTTTGGAGGAAGATCTATTGAAAAGGTTAAGAATACAAATGCAAAAGCAGAAATAAAAAATGAGACTAAAAGAAAAGGCTGGTTTAGAAAGCGAGACAAGGAAGCGTAGAGCTGGCATTCACGCTAAAAGTAAAACGTCTAAGCTAAAAAGCAGCAAGCACTATATAAAAAAATACAGAGGCCAAGGAAAATGACAGAACAACCGCCTATACTAGAAATAATGTTTCACTTACCCCATGATAGATTTGCACTAGGATGGGATTGGATGAGGCCGGATGATAAGTATGATTATACTACTTTTAAATTATACTTGTTATTAGTAACTTTAACATTTAATATATAAACTATGGCTTATAAAAAAAGATATAAACAAGGTGGCCAACCATCTCTTTTAACTTCAATGCAAGGCAGGTTGGATATGAGTATGCCCGGTTCTACAAATAATGCTTATATGAAAGGTAAGCCATGTGGATGTAGTAAAAAAATGAACATGGGCGGTACAGTTACTACTGCTAATACTTATTCTGGAAGAAAATGAATATTCTAACTGACATATTAAGTCTTTTTAAAAGGAAAAAGGTAACTAGTATTGTAAAACCTAATGACGTTGTTGTTGTGGCTAAACATGAAGCACCTGATATGGAAGGTATAGCTTCTCCAGTTCCTTACAAAAGTGTTGAGTTAGTTAGAGTAAGAGATCTTATAACGGCTCAAGATTTAGAATTTGAAAATGTACCAATAGGCGATAGTAGTTCTGGTTGTTTTAAAGATAAAACAAATGACCCGGTTACTGGTGAAGGTATTGTAAACTTAAGAAGGCTTAAATCACTTAGCTTAAATCTTAATATAGATGAAAATGGAGATTTCATTGAGTTTGATAACTTAGCTGAAGCAAATACTGCATCTAATGTTGGAGATGGAGTTGGTGTATTCAAACAAAAAGTTGGAGAAGATCTTGAATTTAAAAGTATTACAAGTGTAGATGGTAGTGTAAACATAGCTGATAATGGAAGCACAATAGATCTTGCTGCTGGTGCTAGTGGTGAGGTTAATACAGCATCTAATCTTGGAGCTGGTACTGGTTTATTTGCTCAGAAAGATGCTGAAGATTTAGAATTCAAATCACTTACTTCTACAGGTGGTACAGTTACTATCACTGATGATTCAACAACTGTTAATATTGAATCTAGTGGTGAAGCTAATACCGCATCCAATGTTGGTGGTGCACCAGGTGAAGTATTTTTTCAAAAAACCGGTGAAGATTTAGAACTCAGAACAATAAATTCTACAAATAAAAGTATACTTATTGATCAAACAACTGACCCAGATGTTATTGATTTAAGGACTAATATAGCTACAGATGGTACTACGGTAACCGGTGATGGGACCGCATCTAGCCCTCTTACTGCAATTGGATCTGGAACAGGTGGTACTCAATTATTAACAGGAGCTGCTGCTTATTCAGGTACAGGTTTAATATTTGATGTTAGTGATTTAACTTATATAATAGATGGTAATTCTTATAGTACTGCAGCAACCCAAGTTACATTAAGTAACGGAGATCCTTCTAATGGAAGGTTTGATGCAATTGTAGCTGATGATACCGGAACAGTATCTGTAGTTCAAGGAGTTCCTTCTGCAACACCTAGTACTCCCACTCTTTCTCCAGAACAAGTTTTGGTTCAATATGTATTGGTAGGGACAAATGCTTCAACACCAAACATTACTACAGAGTATGTTTATAGAGAAGGATCTACTCCAGATTGGACAGGAGCAATAAGTGGTATTAATAATACTGCTGATTTTTCATCAACTACACCCACACCTTTTCAAGGCACAGAATGTGTTTTAGGTAGTGTAGGACAATATGGATGGAATAGAGGTGTTGGATTTGTGGCACCTGCACCTATAAGTAGATCTCAGTATACTATTTTAAGCTTTAGAATTCAGATAACAGAAGACTTAGTTGCTGCAGGCGTATCTAGATTTTATGTTTTTGGTTGGGCTGGCACGGCTTTTAGTAATTATAATACGAGAATTGGTTATAAAAGAATTGATGGTCTTATAGATACAACAGCTTCCGCAATTGGTACATGGCAGCTTGTAAATATTCCAGTTTCTAATTTCACAATGTTTCAGCAAAATACAACTATAGGTGGAATATGGTTTGCATTATATCCAAATAGGCCAGGTTTTGCACCGGCTACATTTGCTTTAGATGATATTAAATTTCAAACAGGTTATGGACCTACAACTAATTCGGCTACAATTGATGTGTTTGAAAATGATCAAATAGTTGGTGATGCATCTAGATTAAATTTTAAAGATACAGATAGTATTTCAGTTACTGTGACAGATGATGCTATTAATAATAAAATGGATATTGAGTTTGATGCTGTTGTTGATAATTTTAAGTTCTTAAAAACTTCTGTTTGTGCAGTTACTACTTCAGCTGTTACTGATTATGCTACAATTTCATTAGCAAATTCTACTACATTTAGTTTAGTTGAATGGAATCCTAGTGCTCCTAGTACACCTGCAACTCATAAAGCAAATATACAATTTAATAGACCTACGGATGGTTCAAACTATGTCAGAATATTTGTTGAGATGTCTGTAAGAACAGGAACTTCTTCTGGAGAATTTATACATTGTGGATTGCATCATACGCCATCAACTACTACACTTCCAACATATGGTTGGGAAACTGTAGGTGCAGATGGGGATGCATCAGATGTTGCTGTATATCATGTTACATTTGATGTACGTGTAAGCGATATGTTAGATTGGTCTGGATTTGCAGCTGACCCTGGTGAGTTGTGTTTCTTCTTTTTAATGCTTACATCTTCAAGTAGTAGTACTGATATATATGTAGGAAAACAATGGTCTGTTGCTATGTCATCAACTGCAACGCCATCTCCTGGGCCAATTACATTTACAGCTCATGAAATTACATCTGGTAGTAGACTTGTTAATCCTCCAGAAAATCCACCGTCATAAAAAGGTCCCACTAGAACGTCTAACTAGTGGGGTTGGTTTTCCTTTTTTTTCATTATGTCACATTGACGTTTTTAGTTTCCACTAAGCAGGCGGATCCTTTCTACTAGCTACTAAATAGATCAAAAGGCAAGCTATTAAAGCTTTAAATATAAGGCCTGCTGCTATCAAATTTCAAAATCAAAATCTTCATCAACTTCTTGGTAATCTACATTACCTATAGTATCTGTTATTGGTTCTTCTGAATCAACAATAACTAATTCAGGATTGTTATCTACACCATGTAATTGTGATGATAATTCCTCTTCAGTCATAGTTTCTACTTCAGCTTCTGTATTAACAGTATCTTGTTGGGTAATACCCATACCTTTTAATACATTAGCCATCATGAAATCATGAAAGTCTTTAGTATCACTTAACCAAGATCTTGGATGTACAGACTTATACGAATGTGTAATATGATTATAAAAAGCCCATGCGTTTTCTTGATCACACTGGTAATCAAATGAAGGCTTTTCCATTTCATCTTTTACACAAGTCATTTGTCTAGGACTAATAAGGTCTTCATTGAAGTACATACGTCCTAATAACTCTGCTTGTTGTTTTTTATTTAAAGTTACAGTTCTTAAACTATCTCTATCTTGCTTTATTCTATCAAAAGCTTTCTGAGCATTTTTAATCTGACTTGATATCTGCATCTTAATTTCTTCATCTGCAGTTCCTGTATGCTTTCTAGCATAGTTTAACTCACCACATACCATTCCATTAGAACACGCAAATACATGAGCTCCAATAGCGCATTGAAATCTTATTGATTTATCATAAGAATTTGTCCAAGCAAACATCATACCTAGCTCATTATCAGATTGTCCTGATATTGGCTTTATATGATATATTCCTTGAGCTACTTCTCCGCGATTGTTAGCTCTATAAATTTCATTTGTAACTATGAATCCACTATTAGCAAGCATTTGCTTAGTGTTATCAATTACAAATTTGTGAGATATAACCGTATACGTATCTCCATGAGATGGTAACGGTGCATTTATAACAAAATCTCTTGTTACTTCTATTTTACTTTTCATATGTAAACTTTATAAGTGTAAATATATAAATTATTTTTGTTTAAAACAAATTCTTACCTGGCTACATAATAACCAGGTAAGCTATTAATATGCATAAAATGACAAAACCTATGTCTTTTATTACTTTCATTATGTTATCATTCATCAGAACAGTTCTAGTTGGTTAATACTGACATTTAGTATTGAGTCTATTTCAGATTCAATGGCTTTACTATAATATGCTAAATCAATATCATAGTCCTCCCATTTAGGTTGCAACTTTATTTCATTGAATATAGTTTGCATCCACTTTCCAGACTCACACTGTATTTGTCTACCATCTTCTTTATTGACTTTAGTTATTTTAACGCTATTCTTACTTTGTTTAGATATATAATATCTATTTATCTTTTGCAAATCCTCTTCGCGGTATTCACCGTCTGGAGTAGACCTAGCTACTTGTTTCCAATTACCTTTGGATTTCATACCTATACAGTAATCAAGTATATTTCTATTCTTTGCAAGATAATCTTCAGGTAAAATATCTTTGACAAAATAATTATAAATAGCTTTTTTAACTATTAGTTTAGATTTATTCTTATGAAGCTGAAGTTCATGAAAATTAAATCTACCTTTTAACTTAACAGGAGCATACATAAATTCAGGGCCCTTTACTTTAAATAAGTAGTGAGGGTTACTTTCTTTTGTTTTTCTCCATGTAGTCATATCTACTGATTTAAAATCATTGACGGCAATGTAATTATTAACATCACCAAGAACAAGCTTTTGATATGTGTCATGTTCAAGATTTAGTTGAGTTAATTCTTCCCATTCTTTACAGATCTCTAAATAAAGATCTTTCTTATCTTTTGGAATTCTAATCTCAACACCATCCGTATTCTGCAACAAACCAAATGCTTCAGGTATTGCATGAAGTATCATATCATATAACATCATCAGGCTTAGTTGGCCATTGAGAGTTATACGCATGCATAGTTCTGGATCATAAAAGAAGCTATTCTCCTCATTGCTTAAACCAAATGTTGAATTAAGTATAATTTTATATACATAATTCATTGGGTTAGACTTTGGGATTTTAACTCTTTCATTAAAGAACCATTCATACTGATCACAAAACTCTTCTTTTGGGAAGTGTGCTGGTGACCATTGATTGCGGATACATAGATTGGGATAGAAAGATGTAACATCTGAAGACATAATAATATGTTCATCATCTGATTTATAAACACCACTCTTTCTAGCACCGTGTATACCACCTAAAGCAAAAGTTGTATGTACACCTTTATGTTCAAGTTCGTATTTAAACTGACCTTTCAAGCTCATTGCATCTAGTTCCAATGACTCAAACCTTTTTAATGCCTGCTGAAATGTAGGAGATTCAAACTTTATATATGGGAGTATCAAATCTTTAACTTTGATGATATTCCTATAAGTTTTCATGCTCTTTATTTCTTTAGGATGCATGTTTAACTTTTTACTTAAATAATAAGCAAATAGTTCCTTAGCAATACGAGGTTCAGATGCACTGAATAAATTAATATTATATTTAGATGTTAACTCCTTACGCAATTTAATCTGAGACTTAGAAGTATCAAATATTGCTTTAGTAGATTCAACATCATTGATACAATACTGTACAATGGTATCTAACTCTTCTTTAGTTTTGATTTCAGTCTCGTGATGTATTGGCATATCTAAAAGATTTTCCCAATCCATGCTAAACTGTATCCACTTAAGACTAGAACGTTTTGCTGGGTTGTCCCAGTGATGCATTTTAAATAAATCAATTTGACCTATCTGTATGTGCCATGGTGCAAACATGCCCCACTCTCTTCTATTTTGTCTAGCTATTGTTTCTTGAGCAAATGCATAAATAACTTCTGCTATTGCACAGCCTGACATATTGGACCACAACTCATGATTGTTTAGTATATACTGAGTAACTTGAGCATCAAAGGCTAATCCATTATAAGATATATGCCATTGTTTCTCTTCTCTATTTTCATGTAAAAACTCTATGAATTTATCAAAATCATTTTGCAGGTCATGTACTATAAATATCTTTTGTTCAGATGTTTTATAATGTTTAAAGACTGCTACAAAACAATTAGATAAAGTTTCATAATCCATTATCCAATGATTCATATTTTAATTTTTAGTCATAAAAAAAGGCCCCGGAAGTTGGATAACACGGAGCCTTTGCTTGATGTGACGATGAGCTGATCAATCACATCTGTTTAATACTATTATGCAGGCATAATAATCTTTGATGTTTTGGTTTCATTAGCATCAACTTCTTTCATATATTGTGCAGAATCAAAGTCTTTGAAGTTAACTGCAAAAATTGCAAGAAAATTTTCAATTTCTTCTTTTTCTGTAATATAAAATTCAGAAAAAGTATTAATAGAAACTCTTTGTTCTTTTATTACTTTACCTGTTTCTTTATTTGGAAATTTTAGCTTTTGAGGATTTCCTGATTCATCTAATCTGGGTAACATGGTAAATGTTTCTTTCATTGTTTTAGAAATTACAACCAGTATTCCAGTAGATGGATCAAACATTCCTTCTACGTATGGGCAGTCTTCTGTGACTGAAATTAAGTTAAATGATTTAACTCCTCTAAAAGAAGAAGAGACTAACATCATGTTTTGTCCAATATTTGTTTTTGCGCTCATTTATTATTTTTGTTTAAAGATATAGAATTATTCTTTAATAATGCAAATTCATCTGGAATTTTTTCTATTAAGGTTTCTTTTGCTAAGTCTGGCGGTGAACAAAGTTCATGTGTTGATTTAATTAATTCTAGGTCTACGTCTAACTCTTTTGCATATGTTTCATGGTGTGATTTTGGATCCAAATAAGATTGTATATAACCGCTTATTCTACCTACTCTACCAAAGTATATAAGTATTTTTCTTTTAGTTTCAACTGAAAATTTTGAATAGGAACCTTGTACAAACATTTCATGATCATGTTTAAATTTTGAATAATCAAAAACATAGATCTGTCTATCTTTACCCTTTTCATTATGTTCTAATAAAGGATGAGAAGATAGATGTCTTATTTCAAAAGTCTTAAATTTTTCTGATCTTTCTGTATGATAAATACAAATGTATTTACAATCAGATTCATCATAAAGACCATCCCAGCAGATGTATGTTTCTACTGGGACGAAGTCTTCACCTTTTTTAATATCTAACAAAGGGTATAAAAAAATTTTAGATTTTTGGAAATACTGCATGTAGGCTCCTGTCATTATAGTCTTATTTTATTTGTTGCAAAATCATAAGGTAGGCTATAATCTTTCTCTGTATAATGGTATTCCGCTCTATTTAATGTATCACTTAAACTAAACGCCCATGCCCTCATAGTTTCATTAAGTACATCAAATACGTAAACTTGATTATACTTATCTATTACAACAAACTTAAATAAAATTTCATAATTATCCTTAATTTCAGGATCTAAATTTTCATAAACTAACTTAAAATATATAGCTGCTTGAAGATAATAATTATAATATTCAACAGTTTCTGGAAAATCTGAAATAGTTTTTCCGGTTGTTTTCACATCAGTAATTATAACTTTTTTGTTTTCATGATCTATCTTATAGAAATCAACATAACCATGTAAACCAAACTCATGATTCATAAGATTACATTGTAAATATTTTTCTACAAATCTTCCTGATTGATCTAATTCAAAATCAGTTTCATCATTTTCAAAAAGATCACTTACTTCTTTATTAGCTTTTAGTATGTCAACGTAACTATTGCAACGAGCCAAGGTATCTTGGTCAACAACGTCCACGTCTTTAGTAAGAATAAACTTCCAATACATTTCATAATCATCTATTTTAACTTTATTAATTCTAGCTTCATCAGTCTTTAATGACTGATATAGATTTACTTCTTTTAAAACATCTGTTACCATAGAGTCTGGAACATCAGCTAATTTTTCAGCAGTAAATCTTTCAGATATAATATGTAATACTTTTCTTACACTATCTGTAGGAGTTTTACCTGGTACAATCTTAAATTTCTTTTCAAGATTTTCAGGTTCTAATAAAAGACAATGTACAAGCTTACCTTCAACTAAATGTTTATCAGTACGCACTTCACGGTCTTTCAATATATACTCCTTATAAAATAAGGATGGAGAAAATAATAATTTGTTTATAGAGGAGTAACTAAAGTTAAAATTTTTAGCATAAAATACCTCTTCTTTTTGTTTATCAATCATCTTCATAATGTTTTAATAGATTATTAATTCTTTCAGGTATGACGACAGTTGCATTGCAACTATCACAACATCTACCTTCAGCTACTGGTGCTGGGTTATTTCCATAACCCGTTATTTCTTCTTTACATATACAGCATTCATTTTTATCTTGACTCATGTTCTGCTAATTTTGATCCTAACAATTGATTCTCTTCTTCTAACATGTGGATATACTCTGCATTATCATTTAAAGGTATTGCTTGCATAGCACTACCATATCCATTACTATATACTACAAACTTGTAGCCATCCATCTTAAAGGTTATTAAGAATCTTTCATCTCCATCACATTTATAATATTTAGTATCAATGTTCTCAGCACTATCCCATGATTTATCTATGAGTCTTCCTCTTTCTTGATTCTTTTCTACAGCATCACAAGATGTCAAGAATAACATCATTACACATATAAGCCATATAGCAAAAAACCATAGGCCGTACTTTTCTATTACTTGTATTATTTTATTTCTCATATTTTTAATTTAAAAAAGGGGTGGGCGGATGCTCACAGAATACACCCGCCCATAACAATCAATTATGGCTACCCCTAAAACGGTAGATCATCTTGTACAGTTACATATGCAGATTTCAGCTTTAAATCTGAAGCTTTTACATCAAACACTGAACTTTCATTAGTTAAATGAACATATTTTAATATTGTCTTACACATTTTATTTGTAATAGCACCAATAGCAAATTCTGTAAGTGCATTTTTTTTATGTAAGTGTTTTACTAAATAACTAAATCCGTGAGCAGATCTTTCATCTATAGAATTAACTCCTCCCATTGTTTTCCTTAAAGACTTTACATTGACATGGTTCCAGTTTGAACAGTATCTAAGTTTATGATCATAAAATGCAAATATTAATGCAATTTTATCATAAGACTTTTCAATATTACAGTTAGCCATCATTTCTAATGCTAAACTAGAACTATCAGTATCATCTGAATTAATCATATCAGATATTGTTTTACAATCTTTAGGGCTTAGTATAACGGAATCTTCATTACAAATATTTAATAAATCTGAATCTAAAAGCAATCTTTCTTGTTGATGTAATTCTGTTATTACATCATACATGTCCGGATCCTTGCAATAATAAGGAATAAAGCCAGACTCTAAATTGCTTTTATCAAAAATATTTGTTACTTGTTGTTTCCAATTCCATGTTTGATAACTAATATCAAGAAATATGCAAGCTTCAGGATCATTATTTTCTAAGTGTTCTTTCAATTCATTCAAGATTAACTTACTAGGCTCCGTAATATTTTTAGATATATGCTCTATGTAATTTGTAAATTGGGATAATGAATAAACATCTTTATAGGAATAATGGAACATATGTTCTAGGTACTTTTTAGATGTAATAACATAATCCGCTGCTAATCTATTTCTAACAATAGATACATTATATTTATCTTTTAGATTTTGCACTTTCATTTGAGGCAAATCCAGTTTAGGAGTTCTATAAAAAGACTTATCTTTTAATACAGGACTATCTAACTTTGTTATATCACCTTCTATTGCATCATGTGGCATTTTATTTGACGCATAAACTTTACCTTTAAAATATCCATATTTACCACAATCAGTAATAAACTGAGGAACTTCTCTTATTGGATTATTAAAAGAAGCATCTTCTTCACGGGTAGAGGTTTCTATCCCATTTATATTAAGTTTTGAATTATATGTAGCATCCGTTAAAGTAATGCCTAAGTAATATATGTTTTTTAAATCTATCATTTTAAGTATTTTTTATATTCTGGTTTTACACTCACCTTAAATACATAAAGCTCTCTATTATGTATAGAGATTTCTGTACGTACTATTCTTTCTAGATATCTAAATGATTCATTAGTTAGTTTTTCTTCTTTTTCAAGTTTCATAATCATATCTTCTGCTGAAGCATGATATAGTTCACTTAACTCAGCTCTTTCTAACCAATACTTTACATCTTTATCTCTATTAAAGTTATGAGTATAGCTATACAATTTTTGTGCTAGCTCCCATAATAAATGAGGTCTTTTTGTATAATTAATAGTTGGAATAATTTTAGCAGCAACTGCTATATTCTCACTGTCATATGAATTAACCCATTCACCTATTTCTTTTACTAAAGTTTCAGTTAAATCTATTTGATTAGCTGATGAATGTAGAATGGCTTCTTCTGATATGACTTCTATTTCTTTAGTATCTACAAGATACGCAATATTTAAGCATAATCCCGTGATACCCCATTCATCCATTAGACTTATAGGATTACTGCATTGATAACTTGGTATTCCGCGGTCATCCCACTTATAATCCCATATAACTGGCCAAGGAGACGATTTTAATATTCCACTAGATCCAGGAATATCTTCAGGTTTAAAAGCCTCATAATTCCATAATCTATACATAAGTCTGCTAGTTTTTATTCTTTCACCATTATTAAACTTTTCATAAAAATCATCATTGGTTATTATAAAATCAGCTTTTTCATAGTCATTCGTAATAGTAACTTTATGTTCTTTACATGCTGCTTTTAATCTATCTTGTGTAACAGAACCTCCAGGCATTATAAAAGCCCTTTTGTAGTTTTGTATTTTACTACCATCAATGGTTTCATCTGTTAACAAGTCTCTTACTTTTTCAAAAGTAGTTTGATCTTGTGTTATAAGCACTGTTTCCACTAGGTTGGAAGCAATGACCCCATAAAAGGGGTCATTATCCAAGCCAAAATGTATCAATGCATCATTATCATATTTTTGATATACATTTTTATTTGCCATATTATTTTACGGTCATTTTAATTATTTCAGGCTTCATCATAAGTTTGTTAAACTTTTGTTTGTTGCCATTAAATATAGTTCTCACAACTAGATACTTAAGATCATTTGTGAAATACTCTTTTGTGCATAGTATTTCCAATCTATCAGTAATCTTTTGATTAATTGTATTATCTTTTGAATACACAACTGCAAAGTTTGCAAGTCTTGTTGCTAGTGTTGATGCAATATCTGCACGATATGCGTCATCTTTACCAATGCAACCGGTTAATTCACCTAAAATATATTGCTCATTATCATGAGTTAATAAATCTTTTGGTGTAACAAGCTTATCTAACTTATTATTAATAAACACGGTAAACATAGATGCAAATTCATCACCAACACTACCTTCACCAATCATTTGGATATAAGGTAAGTTGTCTTCAAAGCTTTCAAAACTAGATATTGCATTAAAGAATGTAGTAATAGCACGAGCATTTGTTTCTTGTGTAACAAGCTCTGGATGTAATAACATAAAGTTAATACATCTTGTATCAATACCTTCTTCTTCTGCCCAACGAGCCCAACAGTTCACATCAAACTGCAAATTAGCAGTAATGTAACGTGTCTTTTGAGCTGCATCAACAGAATTAACCATATAGTCTCCGTTATCCGGATTTGCGGTTAATACAATATGCCAATCTTCAGGAAGTGACCAAGAGATATACGTCTGACGATCTATCAGCTCCATTACGGCTTGAATAAATCTAACGTCTGCACGGTTCCAGTCATCTAAAAGGAGGATGCCACCTTTCTTCTTTCCTGAAATCCACTCTGGCGCACAATATGACATACGGTTTTTACCTGTCATCTTGTAACCATTGCTCAAATAATCACTAACAGCGAGTTCACTTACCCACTGCCCAACCTTCTTTGTAACAGAATTATTGGACGCTAGTTTAACAACATCACTAGACGCTGCAGATTTTGCACCATAGTTTACAGCATCATCTTTAGTTGGAATATTAACTACTTTTTCTTTATACATTTGGAACTCTCTTATTGGGAAACCAACAAGATCACCAAGCTCTTCAATCTGAGCTAGATTTAACTTAACAAAATCCATGTCATGATCTTCAGCGATCTGTTTAACGGTGGATGTTTTACCAATACCTGATTCACCAAGAACTTCTACTGCAACAGGTAGTTTACCCTGTCCCTGTAGAAATCTATTATTATTTATAATATGCTTCATAAAGCCATTTAAGTCATCAATGTTTAAATTTACTTGTGCCATAATTGTTTTTTTAGTTTAATTGTATTTTTTGTCCTGGTAGTTCTTCATTGACATTGCAATGACTGCTGTGAACCCAAAGTGTATTATTGGGACAGTTTTCCGGAGTCCAAGCTTCTCCATCTGTAAAATATATAAGAGCTGTATAACTCTTTTTCTCATTATAGTGATCTACTACGGGTTGAAATGATGTACCACCTCTACCGTGTATCTCCCAATCCATTTTAGGATTAAAATCCTTAACAGATTTAATTCTTGTATCACACTGTACAATTGTAATTTTATGACCAGTCTTATGCATATGAACTAATTCAGAGAAAAACTCTTTTAATTCATCATTGCTAACTGATCCGGATGTATCAACACCCACACATATATGATTTTTGAACTTAATCTTCAAACCGGGATTTTCAAAATACCTTTTATTATATTTACGTCTTAGCTTTTTTGTAAAAACTATACTAGAGTTACCAACAAACCTTCTAAGATAACCACGCCAATCAAACTTTGGAGGTTCTGTATGACGTAATCTTTGAATAAGATCAGCTAATTCACCTGGAATATTACCACATCTTTTTTCAGTTGCATCTGCATTCTCCTTGAGCCTATGCTCAATTTGTTTTTCAATCAACTTTTTTTCTGCTTCAGGTAAATCTTCAAACTCTTCCCATGTTCCATGACAATATGGAGTATTGCCATCCATTTGATCAATTAAATCATCTAATGATGGGCAAGTCCCGTCTTGTTTGGCTTGTTCTAATAATCTATAATACTCTTTAGTACCTGCTCTAACAGGAAGGTTTAATTCAGGAAATGTATCCAAAGTTAATCCTCCTTCTGGTAAATATTTATCATCTATATATTGATTAATCTCTATGTCTGCGGCTATATTAAATAGCTTTTTATCATCATAGAGATCTCTTGAAGTAAGATGACCAAAAGATATATGTAAAAGTTCATGTTTTAACAAACCTATTCTGTGATCGTCACTTAAATTTGTAAAGAATTCAGGATTAACTGCTAGCTGTGCACCAATCCCATTCTTACTAACACCCGCTGTAGGGATATCTTCTCTATAAACCTTATTAAGGCCAACTAAAAAGAGCCCATAAAAGGGCTCTGTAAATATTAGTGTTTTACTTGTTTTTGATACTAAATTTGCTACCATATTACTTCGTATTTTCCATCTATAAAATCATATTCTTTAGTCAAATGTTGAAAATGCTCAAGAACTAGTGCTTCATAGATTTTTTTTATGTTATCTATATTTGAATCTTTTGATTCTTTTATACAATTATATATTTCTGACATTGTTAAATCATTAAATCCCCATTGACTCTGACCTAATATTCCGATCAATGCTGATCTACCTTGATAAGTAGTTTTTTTTAAAAATAATCTTATCAACTCATCACAAGGATTTAAATTCTTTATTGTTTCTAATGCCATTTCTACGTCTTCATTATTGCTTGACTGGAGCATTTGGCTTAAATTTTTAAAAACTTCTAAGTCTATTGCTACTATTTCTTCTGTTATCATTTAATCTTCAATTTTTAAAGTTTTTCTCATCCAATCTGGTTTTTCTTTTTTGTTCATATGAACAATCCATTCTTTAGCTGAGGGAATATAATTATTACAATCTTCTTTGACATGCTGCTCTCCAACATATCTTGTATACACGGTTTTACCGTCTGAATTTTTAAACTTTTTTCCAAAGATTATTTCACATTCAAAAATACCTTCACTGTGATGACGATACAATCTATGCATAGAATGACCTATCCATCTTTTTGTTTCATCAAACCAATCATGTATTTTAATATAATCTTCTGGAATGCCTCCCCATTTTTTAACTGAGGATTTTGCATGCATTAAAGGATGCGCCATTATTTAAAGATATCTGAAGACCACGCATATTCGTCTACTGTTCTTTGGTAATAGTTACATTCTACTTTAAAATCAGTTAAATATAACTCTAAAGTACCATATCCTCCATCATTATTAACCCAATCACCACCATAACTATTAACAGCATCTTCTATTTTATCATATAGAAAATCTTCTAATTCATTATGTACATCAATGTTTATTTCATTATCATCTATATCATAAAATAATGTTTCGTACACTTCTCCTGAATCTCCTTGTCCGTCAAAGTTAGAAACAACTTTATAGACACTGTGATCTCTAAGTTTCCCCATTATTGGGAGCATTTCTATTGGTTCTTTTGCCATTTTTTATTATTTCAATTATTACTCCTGGTTTTTCTTTATCATATTTATAAGGTTTGAACACAGGGATTAAGTTGACCATATTGTCATCTTCAATCCAACCGTGTGTTACCATATCATCTTGCACTGTTTGTGCAGGATTTATGTAATCAAACTTATGTTTAGTACCACGAATAAAAGTGAAAGCAATTGTAACTGGTAGTTTATGCTTCTTCAGTTCTTTTTGAAACTGAGGGGCATACTTTTGATAGATAGATTTAGTATCTTTTCTATATTTCATAACTGTTTTACTAGATATGAAGTACTTGCCTGTCCAACGTCTTCCATTCTTACTTGATGGTACATTTCCTGGGATAAACCATTTCATTTGTGTATAGTGTTTTTAAGTGTAACTTTTAAACTCTTGTGTACTTTTTCCCAACCATAATCTTTTACAGCATCTGAAACATCTTTACTTAATTCCAGGAAAGTACCCGGTATACCGTAAAGTTTTTCATATTTCTGTATAGCAGCTTTACCTGCATCATCATTGTCAAAAAGTGTAATTATCTTTTTATATTTTAATTTTAAATTCTCAATTAAATAAGGTTTTATAACTGTATTCTCACTATCTGGTGCAATAACTTCAATATTATAACCAAAACTTTTTAAACACATTGCATCTTTTAGTGAAGAGCATATTACCAAATAGGGTTGATTATACTCTAACTGATCTAAACCTTGTGTATATGATTCAATTTTATAAAACTTAAATCCGTCTCTAAGAGGTTGATATATTTTAAATGCTTGACGATGTTTATTATAATAACCATACATATGTTTGCCACGTATAGTCTTTTTTTCCACGGTCCCATTATTAGACTTTACTAAATTATAGTAATCAATGGGTAAAACATTATATTTAGACAACATAGTGCCTCCTATTCTATACTGGAGCCAGTATTTGGCGTCATCTTGTGTCCAATCACGGGTATTAATAAGTTCTATCTCCCATTTAGGCTGAGGTGTAAAGTCAATCTTAGCGCATCCATTTTGCGCTACAAATTTATTATAATCATTAATCATCTTTTCAACAGCACCTGAATAATTTAAATCAAATACATCTTGAACTAAATTAATTTTATTACCTCCTTTACCTGTAGAGAAATCTTTATACATATAACAACTCTTTGATTTTTCAACATATATGCACATACTTGCTGTACGTTCTGCTGGATTCCAAAGAGATTTTATTTTTACATCCTGTCCATTTAAATGTTCATTGAGATTTAAATAATACTGAAAGACCCAGTAACTTGGAACAGATGCTTCATTAGTAACTAAGTTTTTAGTATTTATCATATTTGTAAATTTAATAAAAAAAGGCAGAGGTGTGCTCCTTTGTTTTCAGTTGATGCCGGTCTTAACCATACTAACGTCCACTTTTCCACATGCCTTATTTTTTACATTTTATTCTTACAGATCAAAATCATCACCTGCTGTTGATGCAGGTTCAAATGTATCTGTTGTTGGAGATGACTTCTTGTTTGCAAGCTCTCTCACGTGTTCTGATTTATCAAACTTATAGAGTCTACTATTTTCAACATCTAAAGCTTCCATAGCAATTCCATCTTTGGAATTTCTTGGTAAAAACAAATCATAGTTTACATAACCTTCCTTGTTTTCCCACTCTCTACCACCAACACATAGATTTATATATGTATCTCCAGATAAAACTGAATCTGCAGATTTCATAAATTCTTCAATAGTATCAGCTTCAATGCTATCTAGATCATCTCTTTTATTAAGAGTTTCACCTAAGAAAATCATAGCTTTCAATACTTCAGTATCTCTGCTAATTTCTCTACCGCTTGGTAAAGTAGCATCTTTATATGGATAAGGGCTTAATCTTATTCTTCCAACTTGACCTTTATATCTTGGTCCGCTTTTGTCATTGGGATCTACTAGAAATCCTTCAAACTCTGCACCTACTGGTTCAGATTCTACATGTAATACAACATTATATGCATCTTTATCATATGGAGTTTGATCAAAAGTAATACTATTAATTTTTACTTTTTGGTTACCAACTCCAATTACCGGTCTTGCTTTGCCTGAACCTGCAGACATGTCTTTAGTACTTAACATACGCTTTTTTTTGTTTAATTAATTATTGTTCATATTTGATTATACAATCTTTTACATATTGTAAATCGTTCTCTATAAAGGATTCTTCAAACATATCCATGGGAGACTTACAAGTGTTATTCCCATCAGTTTGTGTTTCAAATCCATATTTTAATGTACCATCTTCTTCTTTGATAACTCTACCAAATAATACAATGGAGAATAGACCTTCCAAAGTTAAAGCATTATCTATCATTTTACCAACAGTTTTTGCTTTTACTTTTCTACGGCCATTCATGTCTGTTGAATCTTCTGAATGAGTCAAAAAGAAACAATATAAGTCATCCCTCAAATCCTTTGGATATTTTGCAACCTGAGCTAGGTTAGTAGCGATTGAGGTGAATTTATCATACCCTTTTTCTTGAGCTTTATCAAAATATTCAAAAGCAGACATGTATTGCCAATCATCTATAACTATATTAGTTATATGCGGCATATTATCATTAACATGTTTTAAAGCTTTAATAATACCGGTGGCTGATGACGCATTTGTCATATTACCTTTAGGATTATCTTTGCTTATCAACGTATAATTTTTCTTCCAACCTTTAAAAGGTAAAGGTTTATTTGCAATATTGATCCAAAAGGTTTGTTTTGGATCTAAAGTTCTACCTGATGTAGATTTACCAGAGCCTGACTCTGCAATTACTAATACACTTTGTGCCATATTTATTTATTTGATATTTTTTCTAATGCTACTGCTATTCTTGTTAATACTTTTATCATTGGATCAGTATCGTCCGGATTGGGAAGATCATCTAACTCAAAAATTGTTTTGATTTCTTCTTCCTTTCTATTTGTTACATCATTTATAATCTGAAGTTCACTAACAGGTATCATATGTCTTTCAAAACCTGAATTACTTGTTATAAGTTCATATTCTTCCTTCCAGTGAGGGTTATAAAGATGCTTATATAATGTTCTTTTAGGATCTTCTGAATCATAATCAATACTTACAAATTCTGTATATATGTCTTGTTTTTTTTCTAACTCACTAGGAAAAAAAGATACATGTAAGTCATCTTTACCACTAGGTCTATATGCCATTTTTGGTATGTATAATGCATTAACGTTTCCTATTTTTTGGAAATAGTCTTGATGCTCTTCTTGAAGTTTTGCAACTTTTGCTTTTCTTTCTGACGGTGTCATAATTTTATTTTTAGTACTTATCATCTTCTATCTTGTTGTTCTGGTGTTGGCATTTCAGATATCTGCATTTTTTCAAACTCACCTTTAAAGAAACTCATTCTAGCATCACCATTTCTTGCTTTAAGAAAGTGTAAAACTAAAGTTCTGTCATCTTTTATAATATATCTATCCGGACCATAATACCTTATTTTTTGTTTAGCTGGACGATTGATTCCAATTAAGGTATCTGCATGCTGGAGCATTGCATCTGAACCAAATATATCTGATTCTAATACATAATTACCATACTTACCATCTATAGCCCTATCTGGGTTATCTATATTTCTATTAAGTTGTGATAAAGCTATAAACAAACACGGATAATCTCTTTTAGCTTGTGTAAAAAACTCACCTAATTCAAATAACATATCTAATCTGTTATTCTGATATGGTGCTCTTTTAACAAGTATAGTATGATCCAATGTTATCATTGTCTTTTTACCTTTATGTAAATCCATATAGGCATCCAATTGCTCACGCATTTGATTAACAGTCATTGGTCTACTTATTATATCAACCGGGTTTTTAACTCTATCTTTTGCATATACATGACAGGCATTAATTGTATCCGTAGATATCTTACTACCTGCGCTACATAATTCTTTGTAGGTTTTACCAGTTAAAGAACTAAATTCACGCAATGCAGAGGTTCTACCAACCATCTCAAATTGAAACTCTAAAACTCTAAAATCATCATCAGGATTTAATGTAAATGATTCTCTAATAATTTGATCTTTAATAAGAGTTTTACCTGATCCAGGTCTGCCGCCAATTACAGTTAAAGTATTCCACTCTAATCCATCTGTCATAGCATCATTAAACTTAGGCCAAGGTGTATATATTGACTTTTCCTCACCGGATTGTCTTTTTACCATATATTTTAATGCTTCATTAAAAGCACTAAATTGACCATCCCAGGCCGGTTTCATTTTACTCATTTCTCCATTAAATATTGAGTTACTTGATAATAAAATTTCTTTGCAGTTTCTTTAGCTAATCTTTTTGCAGTTATTGATGCAGCATGTATAGCTTGTTGTGTATTCATTGTACTGCCTACAGTTACTTTTTCATCAAAGCCTTTTATTTCTTTGATTAAACTTTCTGCATACTCTCTGACTAAATCTTGATCAGTTTCTTCTTCATATTGTTCATCATGTATCATACTACGTTTTCTTTAAAATGATCTTCTTCAGTACTTATGCCATCACGGATCATATCACAGTAATCAGCAAGCTTTGAAGTTTTTACTTTATGTTTATCTTGTTTTGAAATAAAATACTGACTATTCTGCATATACATGTAATTATTCTTTTGAAATTCATTTACATACATTTTAGTTGCTTTCATTATTTCTTCCCAAGTATAATCATATTCTGCAAAAAACCATCTAAAATTTTCAGTTAGTATTTTGACATTGTTTCTACCTGGTACACCCGAAGGTAATTTACCTTTAGGAAATATAGCTCTATACTGATCTATATTTAATAAACCTGATTTTCCTAATAACTGCTTATTAGTTTTCTTTTTATTTACAGTAAAATAATTATTTAATGTTACAATAACTTTTTTACCTTCAGCTGTTATAGCTTTTTCATTAGTTATATATCCTTCTTCAAACAAAGCAAGTAAATCTACTGCTTCACAATTTGAAGGTGTAACTCCTTCATCAAATGCAAATAATATCATACATTGATTAGGAGTTATTCCATACCGCTTTATTTTAAGAAATAGATTCCACATTCTTTTTTACTTTATTTAATAATAAATGGTACTTGTGTGAAAAATCAAAATCTTCACAATCTAAAAGATCTTCACCTTTTTTTGCTGAGTGAATTATTGATGCATGATTTTTCTTTAAAAATCTACCAATAACACTAGGTCCATAATGCAATTGTCTTAATACAATTAAACAATATGAATGCATATAGTTCATCCATTCTCTTTCTCTTGTTAATAAAGGATCTTTATAACACTCTATATATTGTGGATGAAATTCTTCAACTATTTCAAATAATAAATCCCATACTTTACTTAATTCAATAGGATGGATATCTTCAAAATTAGAATTAGCTATGTATAATTTAATTCCATATTTTAATTCTATTTCTTCTCTGAATTTCTTGATGTCTGAATTAAATTTCTTATGTACTTTTTGCTTAATTGTTGGTTTTGACATAGACTATAAATTTACGAAATATTAAGGTTTTTACCAAATTATCGGGGCCATCCCTTGATCTCTTAAATGCTCATTTATCTTAAGAAAAATATCACCAGAATTCCATACTCCGCCTTTATATGCAGCTGATGCAGGATGAGGTGCTTTAAATATTTTTTGAGAGTGTAATCTTAAATGCCATTCTTCAGCTTTTTTACCTAATAATGCAACTGCAATATCTTTTTTATCTTCATTAATTGCATCTAATATCATTTTAGTAATTGGTTTCCATACATTATAATGAGATCCTATTTTACCTATTTCTACAGTAAATGCTGTATTTAACATTAATACACCTTGATTACTCCATCTTTTTAAATCTAATGGATTATATAGCAAGTCATTAGTTCTAAATGCTGCATACTGTCTTTCTAATTCTTTAAATATATATCTTAAAGAAGGTTGAGGTTTATCATTGTTACTACAACTAAATGAAATGCCGTCAGCAACTCCTAATTGCGGATATGGATCCTGTCCTATAAATATTACTTTTAAATCCTCATAGGGGCAGTGAACAAACCCATTAAATATCTGAGATAATTTAGGTGTAAATCTTTGATCATTTTCTACATAAGACTTAAGCTTATATACAGCTATTTCAAATTCTTCTGAATCAATAATTGGATTCATTATTTTATTCCAACCGTTTAATTCTAATGAATCTTTAAATTTTTTTCTTATATCATTTATGTTTATGTTGATTTTATTCATTAAATTTATGTTTTAAAGTTTATAACTATGTCTGACGATAAAATTAAAGTGCAAGATACATATGATTTCTCTAAGAATATTGAAAATATATCTTTAAGTACTACTTATATAGCTGGTCTTGAAAATCTTATGATGTATTTTGTAAGACAAATGGCTGACCCAAGTGTCCTTACCGGGTATTTCAAAAAGTTTGAAGAGTATATAAACGGCAATCTTGACATGGAAAAAAATCCATTTAGTGAAGAAGAAGCTCAATTATATACTATATTCTCATTGCAGCAATTACTTAAGGCAAATGCTTATGATCAAGGGTTGAATGTAAAAGTAGATGCTACTATAGATCAATCTTTGGTTGAAGATCTAATGAAAGCTATCAATGATAACAAACTTGATAAAATAGAAGAAATTAATGCTAAAATGAATGAGCAAGTCAATCAACAATTATCTTAGTTGAATACCCTGCTCATCACCTATTCTTAAACACTCTTGTATTGCCAGATTTAATTCATCTGTATCACAATCTGCAAAAGATTTACAATACTCTTTCTTATCTCTCATAAAACAAAGACCGGTTTGTCTTTTTATAAGGAGTTTCATCTCCATAAAAGTATAACCTATATCATTTGCTAGTTCTCTAATCATAGCATGCAACCTTGCAAGCTGCGCATTACTACCTTTTCTAGTACTAACACTTATAAACACTTCCATTTTAGCACCATCAGGTACATCTTTAAGAAATGCATCCAGTCTTGTTTTCTGGATTTTTGCTGGAAAATCAAGCTCTCCATCTTTGACAGAGAGCTTTAAAAAAATATTATTTTTCATTCCTTAAATGTAAGGTTTGAGAATTGATGGCCTCTTGACCATGACGGTTTTTATAACCTGCTTTAGTGTGTCTAACCACTTGCTTCATTTTTCCATTTTTTGATATGGAAATTACTTTTTCTTTTACTTCTGATTTACTCATCTTTTTCTCCGTTTATATATTCTTCTACAAATTCTGTAAATGCTCCTTCTCCAAGATCATCATCCTCCATATGTTTATAAAACATATCTGGATACTGTTCTGCAAAATACACTAGCATTTCTACTACTTCTTCTTTAGTCATAACTTGCGTCTATTTTTTCTTGTTCTTTAAGTCCTTCAATAAGGTCTGATAATCTACTCCATACCATAAATCTATCAGGGCCATAATCAAATATATCCCATTCATATGTACCGTTCTCAAACTCTTCTACATATTCTTCATACTGTTTTTCAGCAGCTGACATCAAATAGTTCCAATCTGGAATATCTTCCATATCATCCAATTCTTTTCCAGTGTACTCAACTAAACTTTTATTTCTACTAACTATATCATTTATTGATTTTTCATCTCTACATGCTTTTAACAGCTCTTTTACTTGTTCATCTGATCTACTCATGATTTCCTTTTTTCTAATAAATTAATAAGACTTTGAACTTCACCAAAACCATCAAATCTAATTGGAGGAACTGTTTCAGCGATTGTAACATTCCAATTTTCTATTGCAAAATTATCTAAGTCTGCTTCATCATTGGCGTTTGATACAAACGTTAAACCGTTTGTTACATTATATACATAAAAATGAAAGTCATAGCCATTATCACTTTCTTCATCTTTTATTACTGTTTTTTCAAAACCTAATAATTCTAATTCACGCTCTGTCATCTCTGTTGTTTTTTAATTAAATACTTAATATAAAGATCTTGATTAAAATGATCCCAATACTCTTTCCATTTGTCTATATCACACATCTCTAACTTGGTTTTTAATCTGTTCTTTAAAATTTTCTAAGTCTATGGTTTCTAAGTGCCTTTGTAAAGAATCATATGCTTTTTTATATTTTTCTAATTCTTCTTGTAATTCAATTACTTGCTTTTCTAGATTTGCTCTAATTATTTTGCTTGATTTTTGTGCCATTTTTTATTTTTTTGTAGGGTTTTCTAATATAATCCTTATACATGTAAAGACAATATATGCGCCTACTACATAACTAAATGCTTTATAAGGTGAGAGTACTTGAATCCCCCACATTGTTAATGCTAGTATTGGGATGGATAAGAGCAATGCTCCTATCCACATCAATATATTTCTTTTTTTCTTTTTCAATACAATTCACTTAATGATTCACTATTCAATGTATACAACCTGGCCTTTAGACCTGCTGATTTTATTACTGCATTAGCCCATGTATTACATGTATTTAAAGCATAATAATTTCCTTCTGCCACATAAAATCCATCTTTAATACGGATTCTATTACCTATATCATCATATTTAAACATTATATCTATTTCAGATTTTACTTTAAGTAATTGTTCTTCAGATAACTTTACTACTTTCCATTCAGGATTACGTGTATTGTATTTAATTACACGCATACAAGATGCTGGTTTTGTAAATAAAGCTTGAAATCCAACACTATAAGTTAGATCATCCCAAGATGGTACTTCCATGAAAAATATCTTAGATCCCCATCCATATGCCGCAAAACTACCATCTTTGCATGGTATGATTATATCTACATGTATACCATTGTCATGTAAATAAATTTCTTTGCTGGCATTTTTATTATGTTCACCAACCGTTATATAATGTGATAAGTATATACTAAGGCTGATCATTACTATTGTTACTATTGCGAATTTCATTAATTTTTTAAATACTTTCATTATAATTGGTTTAGTGGTTATTTAAATTTTACTGTGTTCTCACCTATTTTTATAAATTCATATCCGCACTTAAAGCATTTCAGATCTATTTCGCTGTCTTGAGCTAATTTCTCATTCATGCAATTTGGACATGTTATATCAGTTGATGAAAATCCTTCATACATTCTTTGTGATTGTTCTTTAAGATATAAAGATGGATCACCTTCATACTCTTCATTTAACATTTGAATGTATATTTCTTTCATTCTACCCATGTTCTACTTCTGAGTTTAACTTATTTAAGTTTAACATTACATTTACCATTTCTATTTTAAACCTGGTACCTTCTTTTATACAACATTTACCGTTATGATGCACTATTGTAGCGCATTGTTCTGCTTGAATTTCAGAATGATCACAGTATATTTGTAAACAATTGATGACGTGATCAAAGGTGTTCACGTCATCATTGTATAGTATAAGCTTTGCGGGATCTCCCAACTTACTTTCATTTAATATTTCTTCCAACTCTTCTACACTCATGCTAAAGGATTAAAGTATTCTATTTTATTTTGGTCAAATGTTTCCAATGCTTTTTCAACCCACTTTTCATCTTGTGTGTCTTTATAACAAAGGATATGACATGTTGCTTTTTGATCTGGTGATAGCCTTAAAAGTCTACCTATTCTTTGCGCTGATTTTCTATTATTACCATAAGAATGCATAATAATACCTTGACGCAGATTAGGGATAGATATACCTTCGCTAAGCTGTAAGACACAAGATAGTTTATCAATTCTTCCATCACTAAATAATTCTAAGTTATAATCTGAATTTTTATTTCCAGAATGATAGCTATGTTTACATACTCTGTCAGCTTGTTTATGGGTATTAGCAAATATGATGCACTTAGATGAAATATTCTTCAGAATACCTTTTAAGTAATCTTCTTTTGTAGTATATTCCATTAAACCACGCATTCTCATAATTGCAGCCATTTGCTGCTGCTTTCCACTCATAGCCTCTTGCCAACGCCTATTTAAATAAGCATAGTCTTTTACTTCAGATGTATACCATACTCCTCCATTCTTATTTTTCTTTTGGAGATTTGGTAATTTAGATAATTCTAAAAGATGTATTACTATTCTGTAATCATTAAGAATGTTACTGTCTGTTGCTTCATCTACGCTAAACTCATATACAATAGGACAATACCTTTGAACCATTGTATACTTTTCTGATCCTTTTGCAGGTGGTGTACCAGTTAAACCTAAAATCTTTCCATTATAGTTTTTAAGAAACTCTTCATGTGAAAGCAGTAAGTTATGACACTCATCTAAATAAACTATACTGTAGTCATTTGGATTACGTTTATGTATAGATCTATAATTTACAAATTCTAGCTGTGATGATAAATTAAAGTAATTGGTATTAATATCTTTACTCATCTTAACCATCTCATCATTCCAAGAATCTATTACAGCATTCTTTGGAACTACAACTAAATACTTACCATTAGGATCATAGTTCTTTATAAGATGTTGTAATGCTATTCTAGTTTTACCAACACCCATAGAAATACCTAAGCCACAACGTTTGTGACCTAGGGTTATTTCTAAAGCTTCCTTTTGTACTTTTTCTCTATTTGACATCTTCTATTGAATCACATTTTTGTGTTTCTAAAATAGAATCTTTAAGTCTTCCTTTTTCAACGAGCTCTTTAACATATGCATCATGCTCTTCTGCTGATGGTCCTAAAATACCGGATGCTTTTAAATCATCCCAGCTACATCCCACTAGAAGTACAGGCATTATAGATATTAAAATACCTTTTGTTATCTTTTTCATAACTGCTTATTTTATAATTTGATTAATTTGATAAATCTTGTCATTTACTTTTGTAAATTCTTTAACATCAAAGTTTTCATTTGTTATTACAACTTCTCTAACTTCTTTTAAGTGTTCTCCAATTATATATAAATCATGATTAGATATACACTTTCCTTCATCACATTGTTTGTGAACAAATATTACTTTTTCTTTTTTTAAAAGAGATGTTAAGCACATTCCTGTAAAGAATGCGCTTAATATACTCAGTGCTATTATTGTCTTTTTCATAAATAATTATTTATAAATCCACATAAGAGTAGATTTTGTTTGACTTTTAATTAATTTATCTATTTCTTTAAAACTTTCATTAGAAACAGCAGGACATCCCCAACCTTCTGGAGTACCTATAGGATAAGTTGGTTCATCTGAAATCATATCCCATGAATGAAATACAACCCAACGCTTATATGCATTAGAATTTGAATCTTCTAAACCATGGAGTGAATATTTTGCATGTACACCCCAATCACTCCAACTTCTTTCCCCTATTCTGTATTTACCAAGAGAAGACATATGACTGTCTACTTCATTACTAAACTCTGGAGAAATTTTGCTCTCATCACTTGTCCAATTGTTATTACCGCAACCGTGACTAACTAAATAACTATGTGTTACTTTGTTTTTATTAAAATTGTAAACTCTAAATCTATTTTTACCAGAATGAATACTCATATCTATGAGAATACAAAATTCTTGATTAAAATCATTTTCTTTACAATATGTTTTTGCTTCAGCACCTTTATTTGTCAATTTATTTTCTTTTTTCATTTGACTTGTTGAAGGTCCTGCTATAAAGGACATTAATGCAACTATCCCAAAAGATAATGCAACTCCTAAAATTAATACTAATATACTTCTTAATAAATTTTTCATTACTATTCTGATTTTGATATACTAAAACCCAATTCTTTTGCTTCTTCTGGGTGTACTTCTATCCAATTATGGCAACTTCTACATACTGATAACCAGGTACTTGTATCTAATAAATATTTTCCCCTACCTTTTTTATGGTGTACATCTGTAGATTTTAATGTACATCTATGAATTTTTGCTTGACACACTGGGCGATCAGTAAGCCACGTTTTACGCAGCTTACTATATTCCCTTTGTTGTTGTGCAAGTTTTTTACTTACTTTTCTCATTTTATTGTGAGAAAATTTTTAGGCAATAAACCTGATTGCATGAATTTTAATATTAAATCTTCATACGTAATACCCAAATCTTTTAAAGATTGAGTGTTTTTAAATTTTGGATCTGTTTCATTAACAGGTGCTGATAAAAGATCTCTTATAACAGAGCTTCTTTCACCAAAAGTTACAAATAAATACTTATTTGCCCATTTGTTGCATATTACTTGCTTCCACTCATTAATAACATTCTGACCTTTACGCCATACTTTGCTAATTCTTTTCTTTTTTTGTGGGTGCATTTCTGCAACTTGCTCCTTTGAATACATATTTAAGCCATGTAACACACGCTTAAATAAAAAATGTTGTTTAGGATTGAGTTTTGTGTAATTTAAACGTTGTATGTTTAATTTGTTTGCGCAGTATGACTCATAAATGCCATAATAAATAAATCTGCTTTCTCTTTGATTTAATTCAAGTATTGCTTTTTCATTTTGCAATAATTGTTGTTGATTCTGTGATAACATAATATATTGGTTTTAGTTAATAAAAAAAGGGGTCCTACAGCCTTCTTACTGTAGGATACCCCCGTGTGCTTAACATCACTGACTTTACAGTGCCTAACATCAGCGTAAAATGCCCAAAGGACTTATATTTTTCTGAGAGGTTAGCTTTTATAATTCAAATGATTCCTCATCTACTTCTACTTCATCTGATGGTTCTTCAACCTCTTCTTCAGTAGTATCTTCTATAGAAAATGAATCTTCTTCTGTTGATTCTTCAACATCTTTGGCACTGAATTCATCAGCAGCTATTGCTTCAGCTCCTGCACCTTCTGCATTTGCTTGTCTAATAGCATCGCCATTTGCATGTGGAATAAATGTATCTACTTGCTCACCTGTAACATCATAGAAAGTTGTTCTATAAATAGGCTCTCCATCTGCAGTACAGCAAATAATACCAGTTTCACCGGCAACCTTAAGATCTCTATCAGGATCTGACATGCTAAATGGAGTTGTAGATTCTTGTACTACAATTCTACCATCTAACTTTTGATTGTTTTTAAACTTAAAAGATTTTAAATCTTCTAGATTACCAAGAATTAAGGCACTACGTGTTTTCTTTTGAACCCAACCTGTTGCACTAAAATTTACTGCATCTTGAGTTATTCTTACATATCCAATTTCTGGATTTTGTGATTGACGTATAACATTACCGTTATCATCAGCAACCACGGTTACTTTGTTTTTTGACATAATAATAAATTAAATTGTTTTTTACTTTAGAATGAAAATATTCTAAATATCATCTGGATAAAAATCTGGATCACTCATTTTATCTTCATTATCTATTTCATATAGAGTTGGCTCATAATCATCATCTTCTTCAAACACTTTTTTAGCGCTTTTTAGTTCTGATGCAAATGAGTTGATAAAAGGATTGTTAGATTCTTCTTTTGTATACTGAACGCCTAGTCCGTTTAATTCATTGATTTCCTGATCAGATAACTGTAAGTATATCTCAACAGAACATTCAATTATTTTCCCGGATGGTAGTTGTATAATCATGGTCAATCACTTAACCAAATATAACAATTAAACATTCATTTTATAAAGTATATATATAAAATTAAAGTTATTAATTAAAAATAAATGGCAGTATTATAGCTAACTCACTTAAGTTTAATTTTACGACCTACTCTTTTTAAGTAATTTTGGTCCTTTAATTCTTTAATATAGACAGATATTTGAGTAGTACTCTTATTACTTATATCTGCTAATGTTGATATTGATGGATAACATTCCCTGGATTTATCAGCATAGCAACACAGTAATGCATATAAACCCTTTGCTTGTATTGATAACTCAGGGTCCGACATTACATCATAGTTTACTATACCAAATCTTTTCACTTCATGTTTTTTATTTCAATTACATATTTAGATTTAATATGATCATATGCATCATAATCATTGAGTTCTAAAAGTTTATCATCTTTAAATCTATATTTTTGATTCATTTCATCTCCAAAAGACAATTCTTTATCTTTTAAGAAACCTTTAAGACCATTGTATGTTTCCCATTCTTTTTCAAACAGTTTAGGTGATATCTGAGCCATAGTTAAAATGTTTTATATTCTTTTTACTTATTTTAGTTAACTTATACGATAATACAGTGCAATCCATTTGCACAAGTTTTTTATCATCATTATGTAAAAATAAGGAACATTTCATTTTATGATGGTATGGATTAAAATCAGAACCCCAATCATCAGAGTCTTGTATCTGACCATAAACATAACCATCAACATATAATCCCATGTCATGCAGTTGATCTATGTTAGTTGCTCCACCGAATTCTTTTTCATCCCAAGGAGTTTTAAAATAACAACCTTCAGTTAAGAATTCAAAACTATCTTCAGTCATTGCTTTAGCTAAATACTCTATTTGCACTCTACTTAATGATCCTGCAAGCAGTTCTGCTACATTTTTATCTGCATCTTCTTTTAATATTTTGTTAAGCACTAGACTATTTATTCTAGCATCAATAGTTTTCATATTAATAAGTTATATATGCGAATAGTATTACTACTACTGCTGTGATTATAAAAATACCAAGGGTTTCCATACCCGCTGTTTCTACATTATTCTTCATAATTTTATTTTTAAAAGATAAGAGAACAGAGACAAACCAATGTCTCCGTTCAATTATCTACCACTCATCAACCTAACCTAAATGTTGACTTTAAATACTGGTGTTGTTAGTGTACGGTATACCGTAAATTAAATATTAATAGGTAATATTAGTTGGTCATCTTCTATGTCACAAGAAGTTAGTTTATTACAGTCTATGCGTTTAAGCCAGTCTCTTATTTGAGCCCAGTTATACTTAAGTTCAGAAAACTTATTTATATTTTCACGATGGCCTGTAAATTTTAGTCCTTTACATTGAGTCTTAAAAGATATGTGTGCATGATTAGACATTATAATTAATTCAAAATCATCTCTTTTACATGCTTGTGTTATAGGAAGTGCTAATTTTACAACGTCTTTACAGTATTTTTGAAACCATAAAGGTATTCTCATTCCAAATGGATAATATGTAAATATTGTATCTGTTGTATTATCATTTACACAGTACGTACTTAGTACTGATTGAGAGGAAAAATAATTTTGTGATAACGTTAACGTTGTGCCTTCTCCATAATTCTGTTGAACTAAATTAAAAGTATGACCCTTAAATAATTTTCCAGGGTCACCTTTTAATATGTTAACATATGACATATCAATCATTACCTTCCATTAATGCTGCTCTCTCAGGCGTCATTATTTGATAAGTAATCATTGTTTTACCAAAGTCTGGCTTTTTGTTATAACGATTTTGACCATATGCATCACAATGTACGTAACTAGTACATGATGACACTAATGCTGCAAATACTGTCACGGCTACGAACCATGAACATACATAAAATACTGGGTTTGTTAATATTTTTCTCATTTTGTTAGATTTAAATAAATAAAAATGGTAGCCTACTCTTTTTCGGCTACCAATACATCTGTTTCCTCATCTTTTCTCTTAAATGCAATAGCATTAGAAGGTGTATAATAAGGTTTACCATTTCTTATATAGATATATAATCTATCATCTTCTTCCATCTCTCTCTTCATACGCTTATGCTTTAACATATTCATTTTTTACTTCTTTATGGATTTTAACACTATATCTTAAAGAAAAACATAGAAATAAGATAGTTAAATCTCTTTCTTTGTAGCTTTTATATTTGTGTCTTTCATATCCAACGACTAGACCAAGGAATGGTCCTCTTTCTAATTCAATTCTCCTAGTTCTTTTAGGAGTTACTTTTCTACTTGATGCAATACTTTTCATTTTTGATTGATTTTAAGGTTAAAATTAATTGATTGTAGTTGTCAACTGCTATAGCATGTTCTTCTTCTGTAATTCTTTCTTGAAATAGATCTTCACCAGACCATTCAATAAAATCTTCCACGTCAGATATAGCTTCATTCAGTTTAACGTCTTGTTGATAGGCACCATTTAATAAAGTGCCTATCATAAATATTATTGTATTCATATTATATCATTTTGGTTTTTTATTTTAATTGCTTCAAGCTTTCTTTCGCGCTTTGAATAAACAGCTGCTAATATGCAAGCCATAATACCAGATGATATTGCATACCACATAACAATATCATTATCAGCAATTATATTGTTACTAAATAATGATATGTAAAGTGGTGACATAAATTGTAATGCCATAAACATAATGGCAATTCCTAAAGGATGTTGATTCTTCATAATAAATTGGTTTTAATGAGTATTTGATCCTGACTCTTTGCCAGGATCTTGTTTGTGCTTGGTTTTTCTTGTATACTTCTTCTTGTTCTTGTAGACTCTATGCTTCATAGCATCCTGAATCTCACCTTGAGTTACAGTTATCCGTTGAAGATTGGACTGTTTATTAGATTTTTTACACATAGTATTAATACTCCAATTATATAAATTGAAAGTATAATCTTATGATGCAACTTTAGATCAGTCATACTGTTTCTCCTGGTAACATAGGTGCTAACATGCATCCCCAAAAACAATAACAAAGTACAAAGGCCGTAACTTCACCACCACCAAGCAGTGCGGTAAAGGTCCCTAACAATAGGGTAAACCATAGATAATAAATAAAAGATTTCATGATTGATTGATTTTTGATTGACTCCATACTAATAATGAAGACAATCCGATGATTAATAAAATGTTCATAATAAATTAGTTTTAAGTGGTTGTTTAATAATTCCTATAATTTCAGTATGTTCTTTAGTATCAGAACAACATACATATCCTGATTCAGGATCTGATGCACTACAGAATACTTCTGCTTCCCAATGCTCTTTCACATACTTGTTTTCTATATAATATTCTAGATGCTCATCAGAACACATATCAGAATAGTCTATAGATATGTTATTATTTCTATAATTAACATAATGCTGTGCTTTCTTGAGTGTATTAAATATTATCATAGTTAAAAAGTTTAAGTTTAAATTGTGGTGATTCATACTCTCTATGAGTATTCGCTCACCACAGGCGAAATAGTTTTTACATAGGATATCACTATAACCCAAAGAGCTGAGAGCTTGACTCTTTACGTACAGATTAATTAACTTTTCAGTAATTATCTCACACAGTCCATTTCTGGTCTGTACTGCACATGTTCACGGATTAAGATGTCCGCCATCACTACTAAAGTGGTCATAAGTTCACTTTCATACCGCATGCCTTACGAGCTTAAGAGGGTGTCCCCTCACTACAGATACTACTGGATTCCTTCATAGCAAGCCTTGCGAGCTATCTATGCCTTCATATTACAGAAGGATAAGAACATTGTTGGCGTTAGTGCCATCACAAT
>WLWF01000035.1_pt1 | contig 112300 bp, 123 predicted proteins | sample 6718331 | NCBI WGS metagenome assembly WLWF01 (sample SAMN12718692, study PRJNA515312) | sponge metagenome | isolation source: marine sponge | host: Mycale hentscheli | place: New Zealand: South Island, Marlborough, Capsize Point | collected 2003-05-01 | reverse complement strand
CATCATTAGAAATTATCAACCATGCAATTTCACAACAAGCAGAAGTCATTACATATATCAATACGGCCACTTTAACGGGCTGGCTTCTCCTAGCATTCGGTCTGCTTCCTTTTCTGCACCGAGACGAGAAAGCATTCAAAGAAGATCGCCAAAACTAGGAAAAGAAAGCATTCATTTGAAAGAATTTAATCCATCTTTTTTCTTGACGAATAGAGGCGTTCTAACAGGCGCTTTCATGGCAATGCTGTTTTGCTATGGCATTGCTGGAGCGATTAGCGTTCCTGCCCATAACTATGCAAGCGGATATTTGGGAGGAACGCCTTATCACAGCCATTGGTATATGAATGCATACTTAATTCCGATGTCATTAACACTGATATTTGTAGGAAATCTAACAAAGAAGTTTGGCAGAAAAACGATGGCAACCTATGCACCAGCTGTTTTTATCATTGGACTGATCGGCTCTGCTTTAGCCGTCGATAGCTTGGTCTTTATTGGCTGTCGAATGATTCAAGGAATTTCAGCAGCAGTTTGCGGAGGCTTAGCTGGAGGATATCTCAATGGCGGCATTGGAAAAACACATCGTGACGTCGGGAAAGGGCTTTTTGTCGTGACATTTGTCTTTGCTGGAACACTTGGTGTTGCCTATGGAGGAGCTATTTCATGGCATTTAAGCTGGCGTCTCGTTTATGCAAGCCTAGCGCTGATTCAATTTGCATCTTGGATCCTTATTTTTCGATATCTCCCTCAAGATCAAGGCGATAAAAACATGCATCTAGACTGGTCAACATTCATCCTGTGTAGCATCGGATTTGGGACATTCAGCATTTCATTAATTTATGGAAATCAACACGAATGGCTTGAAAGCAATACCTACATTACATTATTAGCTGTATCGATTGTAGCTCTTGTTTTATTTTTCATTCGCTTCAGCAGCTCTCCACCTCTACTGAATCCAAAAGTCTTCTCTGACATTAATTTTGTCATAAGCAGCATCAATATTTCAGTCATTATGTTTTCAGTCTACCTAATCTTTGCGATCTTACCTGGATTCATGATTGATGTAACTCAGAATACAATTATGACATATTCGGGTCCATTTTTTCTATTTTCCGCAGCATCAACCATCACGGTTTATCTATTCGCTCCCGGAATCAATACTCATTACCTTGCAAGAACAGTTAAAGCAAGGCGTGTCATGTCAAGCCTGGGCGTCACTGGTTTTGGCCTCACTTCCATATGGATGGCACAGACATCGTCCGCTCAATCCAATCAAACTATCACAATTCAATTAATCTTTCTTGGAATATCTTTCGGCTTTTTCTTTCATGAATTCTTGATGGCATTTGCCACGGTTCCAGCCGAGCTTGCAACCACAGCCAGCTCAATTGCTTTGTTTGGTGGCAACTTGGCAAAAGTCTTTGGAGGGGCATTAAGTGGCAGCATTGATACTCTTTCTACGCAAGGAAGTTGGGAACGATTTCGTAACCACATTAGCCAAACAAGCATTGGACTAGAAAATTTTCAAGGGCCCCTAAAAAATCAAATGATCGAAGGAATCCACGCTCAAAACTGGAATCAGGCATCACTCGATATAATCAACCACTCTCTTGCTCAACAGGCAGCCGTTGTTTCTTACATCAACCAGGCAACACTCACAGGCTGTCTTCTGATTTGCTTCGGAGTGCTTCCCTTTTTACATCGAGAGCAGCGAGACAAAAAATAAAATCACGGTACAATCTTTGGAACAGCATAAAGTAATCACCATTGGACTTCCTCGCAATCAAGTCATGACAGAGCAAGACGCGATGGACAACAAAAATCGCAAGCTCATTCTGACTGGCGGAATTCTCGGCGGAATTACAACGCTGGGATTAACAGGCTTTTTTGTATACGGGCACTATTTCCCAAACACTCCAGACGCCTACGTTCATGCTTATACCGTCACGGTGGCACCCTACGTTGCTGGTTACATCAAAAATATTCATATCCAGCCTAATCAATTTGTCAAAAAAGGAGAATTAATTTACGAGATCGTCCCTGACTCTTTTCAGGCGATTGTAGATCAAAAAGCAAGCAAGCTTGAAGCCAGCAAAAAGAATTTAAACAGTATGCGTCAAGAGCTTCAAAAAGCAAAAGATGATCTTAAAAGCAAACAAGCATCTCGATGGCTGGTTGGCTTAAACCAAAAACGTTACGCCTTCCTCTTGGAAAAAGATGTTGTTTCCCTAGAAAAAGAACAAGCACTTCAGGCTTCCATCATTGAGTCAGATGCAGATGTCACTAGAGCAACAGCAGAAATACGGAGAATTTCACAAAAAATGCTCGAGCAGCAGTCCTTAATAAATGCAAACTCAAGCGACTTAGAAACCGCGAAAATAAACTTCAATTACTCAAAATACTACGCTCCTTTTGACGGCTTCATTAGCAATAAATTTACGATTAGGTCTGGTCAATACGTTAAGCCAGGGCAAGCACTTTTTCAAATCGTTGACAATAGCCAGTGGTGGGTTGACGCTAACTACAAAGAATCACAGATTCATCGAATCCGCCCAGGGATGAAGGCTTCCATCAAACTTGACATGTATCCAGGCAAGAAATTCGAAGGCACAGTCATCAACATCAGCTCAGGAAGCGGTGCTTATTATTCGCTTCTCCCCCCTCAAAATGCCACCGGCAACTGGGTAAAAGTGCCACAACGGTTTCCTGTACGCATCAAGATCAATCAGTCACTCAAGCATCCACTCCGAGCAGGATCTACCGCTTACAGCACTATCAATACAATGAAGAAGGCGCCAAACATCAGCTCGAAGCAGAAGGATGCCCCCCCGAATTCGTAGGTTCAAACCAGTGAGGTACTGAATAATAAGTGGCTTCATTGCTGATATTTTCTCTGGCTTCTACTTTCCAACAGCAGGTTCGGCCCTGATCACGTTTTTTCAAGTGTTCATTGGCCCAATCCCACAACAATTTTGCGGTATGTTCCATCCCTACATTTTGCATCACCCGAAGATCTAGGGCTCCCTGCTGATGAAGAGATTGCCACTGTTCGAGCAAGGGATCATCTTGGTTGACCAAAAAAGTGTGATCAAACTGATCCCTCAACTGTTTCTCTAAGGGACGCAAGCTTGAGAAATCCACCACAAAGCCACACGCATCAAGCTGCTTGGCAGCAAACCAAAACGTGAAGCTTCGGCTGTAGCCATGAACAAAATGACAATGGCCAGAGTGTTGCCATTGCCTATGACAACAGGGATACCCCTCGAAATGCTTGCTGCAGGTGAAGCCGGCGGGAGGCAGAAACATCAGCGCGGAAGAGGGGGCACACTGCGGGAGAATTGACCATGTCTACATCTACATGCACCGAGTCCCGATGCCAGCTGCTGATGTCGCCTTCATTGACGAACTCCGCTTCAACGACAAGGGGCTAATTCCTGCGATCGCTCAAGACTGGCTCGATGGGGCCATCCTCATGCAGGCCTGGATGAATCGTGCCGCCCTGGAGCTCACGTTGAGCACCGGTGAAGTGCACTACTGGAGTCGTTCTCGACAAGAGATGTGGCACAAGGGAGCGACCAGTGGTCACATCCAACGTCTCAAGGGCTTTCGCTACGACTGCGATGCCGATGTGCTCCTTCTCACCATCGAACAAGCCGGCGATGTGGCCTGTCACACAGGGGCACGCAGCTGTTTTTACGACGATGGTCCCGTGCCTAGCCAAGGAGGAGACGAGGCCGCAGCCCCTCCAGCCGATGCCTGCACCGAATTGATGCGAGTGATTGAAGATCGCCGCAATTGCCCAGAAGAAGGCAGTTACACCAATCGATTGCTGGAAGGGGGTGACAATCGGATCCTCAAAAAAATCGGTGAAGAAAGCGCAGAATTTGTGATGGCATGCAAAGACAACAACGCCAGCGAAATCGCAGGGGAAGCCGCTGATTTAATTTTTCACCTCCAGGTTGCTTTGGCCCACCACAACGTCAGTTGGCGAGACGTCCAGACCGTTCTGGCCAATCGCCGTGGAGCACCCAGGCGTTCTTAGGGCGGCGCTGGCATGGGCACCCCAAAGTCACTCGGCTGCTGTCGCATCCACTCCAGGGTGAGCTGATCCCGCGGCGACAGCTTCAACACCGGGGAGGCTCCTTGTACGGGAGCCATCGCATCACTGGGAACCTGGCTATGGGCCCAAAGTCCGAAGGCGTGACCCAACTCATGAAGCGCGGTGGCCTGTTGAGACTCGGCTCTCAACTCAGGGGAAACCATCACGGTGACGTTCGGCTCAAGACGCCATACCCCCTGCCGTTGCACCTCCAACACCTGAAGCACACTTCTGCCATTGCTGGCTCGCCATCCATCAGCAAGGCGTCGCCGGGGCGGCCTGCGTCGTTCGATCCGGACATGAGCCCGCTCAGAGTCTTCAACCCGGATGATCGGCAAAACCGCAGACCACTCATCGAGAGCGCGATCGATCGCACCGAACCATCGCCGCTCCCAGCGATTGGGCTCAGCCCCTTTGGCTGGCTGAACCCAGACGCACCAGCGCGGCAGAACGGGGAATCCAGAATCGCTAATCGCCAATCTGGATCCATACCCTGGGGCATTCGTCAGATCACTACGTCGCAAAGGATCGGTCCTGATCTGCTGAGCCTGAACTGGAGGACAGGGGTCAACTTGCATGCGTCAAATCAGGTTGCCGGAAGTCCAACTCCACGAGCCATCAGCGTTGCCAACAAGGGCACCAGAGCAAATCCAGCCAGCTCAATGTTGACAATCCAGCCCAGGCGGGTAGCCAGCGCCTCGGACACCTTGGGCAGTTCGCCTTTACGCAAGGGAATCGCCCAAAGGATGTAGGTCACCGTTGGGTACAAGGACAAGGCACCCACAGATAGGTACAAACCGACCTTCCACCAAAACAGGGGGTTCGTCGTATAGAACTCGCTGCCTTGCCCGAAATACAGGACACGAAAAATGCCACTGATCAGCAGTGCCAATGCGGCGATCCCATAGATGATGTCGGTGATCACCATGGCCGTGGCTGCCCGACGATCCGGATCCGGACGCAAGAGACGCCGCTCCACGACCAGAGCGGCGAAACAGAGCATGAAGCTCAGGTAGTGCACATAGGCCACACCAGCGCTTTTAGCAATCTCTGGAGTCAGCAAAGTGGCCAGCGGCATAACGAGGGATTCAGTGGGGCTGACCGTAGCTGCTGGCTAGCCACACTCGCCAGGGTCAGGCCCCTCTACCGGCCTCTGACTGACGCGCAACAAAAAGAAATCATGGAGCAATAATGAATAACGATAAAAACATTAATTAGGGTGTAAACATAAATTCCGCAGTCTTTATTACGCAATCTGATTAGAAAGACTTCCGCCCTAAGTTCAAGAAAACCAGGAGTCACAGATGGTGAGTTCTCTGAGTGCTTTTCTCGGCGAAATCGGTCGGCATCAACTGCTGACGCCTGAGCAGGAATTAACCCTGGGCCGGAAGGTTCAAGCCATGGCAGCTCTGACTGAGCGCTGCACAATGGCAGGTGGCGAAGGTGATGCATGCGTTTACAGCGACGAGGAGAAGCGCACGATCAAGCGAGGAGAAAAGGCGAAAAATCAAATGATTACGGCCAATTTGAGGTTGGTTGTCAATCTTGCGAAGCGTTATCAAGGCAAGGGACTGGACCTTCTTGACCTCATCCAAGAGGGCACGCTCGGGCTCACCAGAGCGGTGGAAAAATACGACCCCACCCGAGGTCATCGTTTTTCTACCTACGCCTACTGGTGGATTCGTCAAGGTTTGAACCGCGCCCTGTCGACCCAAAGCAGAACCATTCGCATTCCTGTGAATGTCAATGAAAAACTAACGAAATTACGCGCAGCCAAAGCGCGTTTGATGCAGAGCAATGGTCTTGCCCCATCGGCGGAGCAATTGGCCGAGAGCATGAAATTACCGATCAGCGAAGTTGAAGACTTACTGGGCTGTGAACTGCGCAGCGTCACCGTGAGCCTTCAGGGTGTGGTGAAGTCGAAATCGGATCCATCTGAATTGGTGGATGTCTTACCAAGTGACGAAATCCCACCCATGGAGCGGGCCGAAATCGCCGAGCGGACGGACTCCGCTTGGAAGCTGCTCGACAATTCGAACCTGACTCCCAAGGAGAGAACCATCGTCATGCTGCGCTTTGGGCTTGATGGAAGCCACGAGTGGCGCACCCTTGCCGAAGTGGCCCGACAGATGAACTGCAGCAGGGAGTACTGCCGCCAGGTGGTGCAAAGAGCTTTACGCAAACTGCGTAAAACCAGCATTCAACATGGCTTGGTGGAACCCGCCCACTGAAAATCCGGCGAATTCGGTGATAGTGGATGTGTCATGCCTAACCAACGCTGAATCGTTCATGACTGATGCCTCCTCTTTCACGGAACCCATTTTTGAAGCGGATGTGATTGACAGCTCCGTCATTGATGAGGGTGTTTTTCAACGTCTACTCAGGCGCGCAGGAAGAACGATTGCGGCCCCAGCCCTTGAAGCGCTGGAGATGGTGCTGGATGCGTCCACGCCGGCTCAAGCCAGGCTCACCATGCTGGCAGCCCTGACCTACCTGCTCATACCAACCGATCTCATCCCCGACTTCCTTCCTGTCGCGGGATTTAGCGATGACCTCGTTGCCTTGACTGCCGTGATCGGTCTCTGCAGCAAACACATCACACCCGACATCCGTCTACGGGCACAACGCAGACTGGACCGATGGTTCCCCCTCGGTCGCTCATGAATTCCTGGTCTGCCGAGGTCGAGGAAGAACTGGCCATCGTTCTGAAGGATTGGCTGAAACAGCAGGGTCGAACCCAAGCCGACCTTCGCAGGAGCCTCCGAGCAACCTCAACGCGCATGCCCGCTCTGATGGAAGTGCTTGAGCGGGAGCACCGCCTCGGAGGACTTCCCCGTCTCGCGGCAAAGCTCTGCAGCATCGAAGCCGATTGGATCAACAATGCTCCGGCCCATGCCAGCGGTTCCGCAGGAGACTTAACGACGGACACGGATCCATTTGGCCAACTCGATCTTCTTCTGCGCGAAATCCGCGACGATCGCGGCAACTGAACGAGATCGCAGGCAAAGTGGTATCAGATGCCTTCCTGCCTTGCGTTTATCCGCTTCCCTCGTCTTCAGCGTCGGACTCATGGCTGGTGCTGGTCTCTTTGTTGTGGCTCCCCAAATCGCGCAGGCTCAATCAGAGACATGGCTGCTCGGACCCAACAGCCGCTCAGGGCAAGGCAGCACCGTGGTGCCTACCGATTGCGTGACGGGAGACGATGGATCGATCACCTGTAACACCAAGATCGAAAACCCCGCAGGAACCACCCCTGCCAAGCCTTACTACAACCCATTCACCAACTAACCAGCCGTGCCTCAGGCCCGTCGTAAGCGTCGATCCTTCCTGCTGCTCGTCGACTCCGCAGAGCAACAAGTAGCCAAGCTGCTCACGGTTATCACATCCGTGGTGATTGTGGCGGCCCTGATCCAACTCACCATTCGGGTCAGTCTTGCGCTGATTTACACCGATCGAAATTCCTATTGGTTGGGTGATGGGCTGATCAAAATTCTTGGAGATCTGCTCACCGTCCTGATTGCCCTGGAAGTCCTTCAGAACGTCACGAGCTACCTGAGGAAACATGTCATTCAGATTGAACTTGTTCTAGTAACAGCTCTCACGGCTGTTGCCAGAAAAGTCATTGTTTTACCGGCAGGATCTGAAAACAAACCACAACTCCTCATTGGGCTAGGGATCGCTTCGATTGCCCTGGCCGGCTCCTACTGGCTGGTCAAACGCTCAAGCCCTCTCTATCCAGCGGCAAGACTGGAGGACTGGAACCCGCAGACCAATACAGAGCGAGCCATAGAGTCCCAGGGCTCGGATCTGTCCGCTCCAGGCGGTGACGACGATGGGCTGGAATCAAGAGCTGATCCCCCACGCTGAGGTCAAGAGATTCATCTGGATCCTTGAATTGCAGCCTGGCACTGCCACGCATCAGGGTCAGCCACTCGTTTTCAGCCTGGTCGTACCAGAAGTCTTCGGGGCTAGAAGCCGCACAAGACTCGATCCGCATCAATCGCCAGCCAGGACCTTGGCAAAGCATCCGCTCTTGCTCCTCTCCAGGCTGTAACTCCTGGCTAAGCAACAAGTTGTTCGCAGGCCGATCCATGGCCGCCTCCTCTCCATCGCCCCATCGCCGAGCGATCTCAAACCCCCAGGAACGGGCAAGCTCAACGACTGAGTTGTGATCATCACAAGCGGCGAGCTGCTGACGGCGCTCAGGATGCTCGTGCAGGGACTGAACCAAGCCATTCAGATGATTCACCTTCTGCAGGAATCGCTGAAGATCCTTTTCGGCCAACTGGAACGTCCGTGATTCTTCTAATCCTGCCAACAATCGAGACAGGCATCAGCACGGCAGTAAACAAGGCAGCAAACTATGGCTGTATGGCCATCTGTGAACATGATTCGACTCCTCTCATCCATCCTGCTGGCCGTGCTGCTCTTGTGGCCATCGACTGCACTTGCCGTGGAGTCCGGAGCCTCGTTATTTCAAAATAATTGTGCTAGTTGCCACCCCAATGGCGAAAACATTATTCGTCGCGGGCGCACACTCAAGATCAAAGCTTTAAGCAAGCGTGGAATTGATAGCAGTGAAGCCATCGCGCAAGTCGCCCGAGAAGGAATCGGACAAATGAGTGGTTACGCCGACGCCCTTGGTGAGGGCGGAGATGTGATTGTGGCCGAATGGGTTTGGCAACAAGCTCAAAATGCCTGGATCCAGGGATAAACATCGAGCTGAGTCCAAATTCCTTCGCGCCAATACACGTCTTGTTCAAGCAGGGCACAAACGCTGTCCTTGCTGTCTGATTCAAAAATCGCAAACACGTGCGTGCTGCCTTCTGTAGGACCCAGCGTGATTAAGGTTCCCTGCTCTTTAAGCACTCGCAGTCCAGCAAGATGCTCGTCTCGAAAAGGCTCACGCTTTTGAAGTGCGCCCTCGCAATAGGTTCCCCATAGAACGAAGCGTGCCATTAGTCCATCCACCATCTAGTTATTATTGATAATAGGATGACATCTTCGAGGCGCACAAATCAGTTGTATTCAATGAATTTAAATTGAATTTACATTGAATTTTCATGGAATCGCTGTTTGCGATTGCGCCAAGTAGGTTGCGATTCGATTCAGTTGCGATAAATATTTTTATCAGCCAGAAAAATCATCATCCAGCAGCATCCCTGAGTTGCCTGCAAAACTCTCCAGCCTCTAATGCAACTTTCCCGGGCGCTGCAGCGGCGATTCGTTTAACAAGAGCACTGCCAACAATTGCACCATCAGCTCCCCATTGTTTCACTTGCAAAACTTGTTCAGGACCTGAAATCCCAAACCCGACAGCCACTGGACCGCTATTGCAGGCCTTTAAATCGCTCACCAAAGAGGCCACACGATCTTGGAGCTTGACGCGCTCTCCAGTCACACCGGTCACACTCACCAAGTAGGTGAATCCACGGCTGGATTCAGCAATCCTCTGCATACGATTTTGTGGTGTTGTTGGTGCGACCAATAACACCAAATCCAATCCAAACGTTGCCGCCAAAGGCGACAATCTCTCGGCTTCCTCTAAGGGAAGATCGGGCACCACTAATCCTGCAGCGCCAGCAGCAGCCGCTTCCGCAAAAAAACGCTCTGGTCCCCGATTGAGGAGCGGGTTGGTGTACGTAAACAGAATCACAGGCATGCTGAGCTGACCTTTCAAGCCAGCCAGCATCTCGATCACTTTCGCTGGCGTGGTTTTTTGCTCTAAAGCCCGATAGGCAGCAGCCTGAATCACAGGCCCATCAGCCAATGGATCCGTATAGGGGATGCCAAGCTCAACAATGTCAGCACCATTGGCTTGAAGGCTCAACAGCACTTCAGCCGTTGTGCTCAAGTCTGGATCTCCTGCCATCAAGAATGGCATCAATGCCATGCGTTGTTCCTGAGCCGTTCGGGAGAAAACCGCTTCAATCCTCGAAAGTTGATCCGTCACAAAAAGCAGAGGGTCTGATTAACGGAGCCTACGGTTCTGAGGTCTGTTCCGATTCAGACTCATCCAAATTGAGAGAGGCCAGCAGGGCTTGCTGCTCATCCGGACTCAAGGCATCAAAACGTGCCTGAAGCTGATCGGTTGTGAGTTGGTCGTACTCCTTTCGGTAGCGGCGTCGCTGCTGCATATACGTCATCTGACCAGTCACAACCCTGAAGAGGTAAGAGCCTGTCCAGCCCACAACAATCACCACCAAGACGGCCTCAGCAGCGATTCCTGCTGAAAACCCCTCAAACCCTGCAGCCTTAAACAGCCAGAATCCAGCGCCTCCCGCGAGTAAGAGCCCCAGACCCAGCTTGAGAACACCAGCACGCGTCAAAGACTTAAACCTCCCCTTGACCGCTGAGGCGGAAATTGAGGAATGGTGCGAACAGAATCATTCCCGGAAAGAAAAAGAAAACCAGCCCGAAGACGAACAGGCGCTCAATCTTGCCCATCACGTGCCAGCGCCGATTCATCCAGAGGAAGAGTGCCAGTGGCATCACCACGAGGTAGAGGCCACCCAAGGCCAGATAGCCACCGATCACAAGCAGCGTGTCTAAGGAGACCGAAGACAGGAGATTCTCGATGGACACAGAAGACGACCTGGTTGGGGTCAATCTAAGATGTCGAGGCGGGCCTTCACGGCAAGCGGGGGCGTGGCGGAATCGGTAGACGCACGCGACTTAAAATCGTTTGGGATGAAAATCCTGTGGGGGTTCAAGTCCCCCCGCCCCCATCCGTCCAGACGCGCACGTATTGGAGCCCACATTCCAATGTCTGCAATGGCAACCAGTGAGGCCACCATTGAGGAAGTCAATCGAGAATCCAGCAGCTTTTAGGAAGCGAACGTGATCCTGATCCCTTAATCCCCACCAGCCAGGTCAACAGACCAAGCCAGAGACTCGCCAGCATGAAAGAACACAGGGGCTTCTCCAGAGTCAAGTTCTCCTAAAAAACCTTGAGGGAGAGTGAGCTGGTTCGGCACGGTCTGCGGCTGACGCACCAACGCAATGGTGTCTGTGTTGAGGGGCAATCCGTAAAAGCGCGGCCCAAATTCACTCGCGAAGGCCTCTAAGCGATCCAGTGCACCCTCCTGGTCAAACACAGCGGCATAGCTCTCCATGGCGTGCATGGCGTTGAAGATACCGGCACAACCACAGGCTGACTCCTTCCCCGCTCGGGGATGGGGTGCGGAGTCCGTGCCAAGGAAAAAACATGGAAGGCCACTCGTTGCCGCCTTAACCAAGGCACGACGATGACATTCTCTTTTGACGACAGGAAGACAGTAAAAATCACTTTTCAAGCCACCCACGAACATCGCATTGCGATTGAGATGGAGGTGATGCGGTGTAATCGTGGCAGCCAAACGCTGGTCGCCGCTTGCGACGTAATCCACGGCCTGCTCTGTGGTGATGTGCTCTAAAACAATCCGCAATCCAGGGTGACGCTGACGCAAGGGGATGAGATGTCGTTCAATAAAAACCGCCTCCCGGTCAAACACATCCACATCTGGATCGGTGACCTCTCCATGAATGAGCAAGGGCATGTCGATCGTCTCCATCCTTTCCAGCAGGGGCGCAATCAAAGCCAGATCGCTCACCCCAGCCGCTGAATTGGTGGTGGCATTGGCGGGGTAAAGCTTTGCAGCAGCAAACACCCCCTCCGCAAAACCTCGTTCCAGCTCGTCGGGATCAAGGTCATCCGTCAGATACGCAGTCATCAACGGTGTAAAAACCAGGCCGTCTGTCAGCGCGTTCTCAATCCTCTGGCGATACCGCTGCGCAGCTTCCACGGTCGTGATCGGTGGGCGCAGGTTGGGCATGACAACAGCCCTCGCGAACACTCTGGCCGTGGCAAACAGCACCGCTTCCAACATGGGCCCATCGCGGAGATGGACATGCCAGTCATCCGGACGACGCAAGACCAGACGATCTGAGCAGGTCATCTAGGAAGAAAGCTCCTGAAGCTGAGGCAATTGATTGACGGCACGCAACAACACCTCATAACGACTGGCGCTGACGTGATCTTCGGGCAGAAGGTCAAGAAGCTTGAGTTTCTCCAAGCGCTTGCGTGTCGCCCCAGGGTGAACAACGACATACACCAAACGGCCTACTTCAATGGCTTCTTTGATCGCATTTTCAAGGGCCAGGGAGGCCGTTACACCGAGGTGAGACACTTCACTGAGATCAAACAAGACACCCTCACAAGCCTCAATCGCATTGTGCTCACGATTGATGGTTTTAGCGACACCAAAAATCATCGGCCCGGTTAGCTGAAAGAGCAAAAGTCGTCCAGATGCACGATCGAGCAGCGCTTGTTCATCAAGCGGAAGCGTCACATCATCATCGGTGGTACTAATGGTCTTCACCCCCTTGGACTGAAGGGCCGTCATCCGTTCAATCGTTAGAACATTGGCAACAAAAACTCCAATAAACACGGCCCAAATCAAATCGACGAGAACGGTGAGACCAATCACTCCATACGTAATGCATGCTGCTTTCATCGAAAGATGATGAGCGCGCATCAAAAAACTCCAATCGATAATGTCAAAACCAACCTTCAGGGCAATCCCTGCCAGCACAGCCAAGGGAATCAGCGAAGCCCAAGGTGCTGCCACCAAAATGACAAGCATCAAAATGATCGCTCTCACAATTCCTGACAGGGCAGAACGTCCGCCTGCCTGAATGTTGACAACCGTTCCCATCGTGGCGCCAGCGCCCGGGAGGCCACCAAATAAACCAGACACTAAATTACCCAGACCCTGGCCAATGAGTTCCTTATTGGAGTCGTGTTCTGTGCGCGTAAGGCTGTCTGCCACAACAGAAGTGAGGAGGGCATCAATACAACCAAGCATTCCCAACACGGCCCCATTCACCACCATCAGCCGTAGCAAATCTGGAGTAATTCCAGAGAATGTAGGTGGCTGAAAACGAGGAAACTCAGCGGAAAACTCAGGAATTCGGCTTAAACCAGCATCCGAAAAGATGCTGAGAGATAACGCTGTTCCAACAACGAGGGCGAGAAGCTGGGGAGGACAAAAACGCTTCCAACTTTCAGGGGTAAACCAAAGAATGAGCAGCGTGATGAGCGCAAGTAAAAACTCCAGCGGTTGTGCACCGGAAATCAACTGAGGCAGACTGGATAAGGTGCCAATCACACCGCCCGTTGGACTGGTCTGACCCAAAAATGGGGCCAGCTGAAGGATGACAAGAATCACCCCAATTCCAGACATAAAGCCTGAAATCACGGTGTAAGGCATCATCGTGATGTATCGGCCTAATCGACAAAGTCCGAACAGGATCTGGAAGAGGCCTGCGAGCATCACCACCATGAAAGCCAGCGCCAGCGCTGTCGATCGGTCGGGGATTTGGCTGGTGAAATTGAGGATCACCGCTGTGAACACCACCGTCATCGGACCAGTGGGCTCAGAGATCAGCGTGGATGTCCCACCAAACAGGGCCGCCACCAGGCCAATAATCACTGCACCCCAAAGACCTGCAGCCGCACCAGCTCCAGAAGCCACGCCGAAAGCCAGCGCCATTGGAAGTGCCACCACAGCAGCCGTGAGCCCACCAAAGGCATCACCACGGATGTTGCGAGTGCTGATGTAATTAAGGAGCACCAGAGTCCCGTCTTTGAAGTTGGATAATGCTAAGTCTCTTCCTCTTTGCAGCCGTCAAGGCGAGCAAGGAAGATAGTTCTGAATCTGAAGAAGCACGGAGTCGATGCCTGACTTTCTGATCTCTACCCTCGAGCTCTTGGTGGGAATCGGACTTCTGTTCGGCGGGGGCGAGTTATTCGTCCAAGGTGCGGTCATTCTTGCCGTCATCCTCGGCGTCCCTCAGCTGGTCATTGGCCTGACGGTGGTTTCGCTTGGGACGAGCGCACCAGAATTTTTTGTCAGCATCAGTTCCGTGGTGCAAGGGGCTGATGCGCTGGCCGTCAGCAACGTGGTGGGGAGCAACATTTTCAATGTGTTGGTCGTGCTCGGCTGCAGCGCCCTCGTTCTGCCGCTGAAAGTGGAAAGCCGTTTGGTGAGAAGGGATGTCCCGCTCCTCCTTGCCGTTTCGGCGGCGGCTTGGGGGATGGCATCGGCGGGACGTGTGACCTGGCAATCAGGCGTTGCACTCTTGCTGGGTCTGGTGATTAACACCGTCTGGGAAATCCGCACAGCACGGGAGGAACCAGAGGAAATGGAGCCCGCCGAACCAGAGGTTGACTTGGAAACCGCCCAACAGGGCTGGATCAAAGCCGTGGTTCGGCTGTTGGTCGGCATTGTTGTTCTTGGCTTCGGTGCCCATCTGTTGGTGAAAGGAGCCAGCGCGGTTGCCTTAAGCCTCGGTGTGAGTGAGGCAGTGATCGGACTCACCATTGTTTCGGCTGGCACCTCGATGCCTGAATTAATTACCTCTTTGGTCGCCGCATTGCGCGGGAGAACCGATCTCGCCATTGGCAATGTGGTTGGCAGCTGTCTTCTGAATCTTCTTCTGGTGCTGGCTGGAGGTGCCTTGGCCGCAGGAGCAAGGGGTCTCAATGTCTCTCCGGACTTAATCCATGACGACATGCCTGTGATGATCCTGACCAGCCTGGCGTGCCTGCCAATCTTCTGGACAAAAGGGAGAATTTCCAGGCTTGAAGGTGGATTACTCGTTGCCTTATACGTTCTTTACATCACCGATAACGTTCTCCCTCGCACAGGGCTTTCGTCTTGGTCGGACGAATTTCGGCTGATCATGCTTTGTGTTGTGCTACCAGCCGTTGTGATTCTGATTGTGGTGCAGGCCGCTCGTTACTGGAGACAGCTCAAACGCAAAGGTGTTTCAAGCTGAACAAAGACTTCTTCTTGTATTCCGTTATGGAGGGATGACTGCGGAGCAAAAGATGTACATGCTTGAAAGGCGTCAGTCAGCATTTCGATGATTGGGCTGCTCCCCACGCTCAACGACAAGAATCTCCCCTGGCTAGATGTCATTCATCCAATCGTGGTGCACTTCGTGATCGCGATGGCGCTGATCACGGTGGTCTTCGACCTGCTGGGAGTGTTCACAGGGCGTCGCAACCTTTTTGAGGTGAGCTTCTGGAACTTGCTGGTAGCGACCGTGGCCATCTTCGTCGCCATCATCTTTGGACAGATCGAAGCCGGCCTAGCCACTCCTTATGGAGCTTCGCGAGACATTTTGAATTACCACAGCACCCTTGGCTGGTCGCTTGCTGCGATTCTCAGCCTCCTGACGGGGTGGCGATATGTCGCAAGGCAAAAAGACCCCACAGTGCTGCCACGAGGATTTCTGATCATTGATTCAGTATTAGCAATCCTGGTGTTTTGCCAGGTTTACCTAGGCGACAAACTCGTTTGGATTTATGGCCTCCATACGGTCCCGGTGGTCGAAGCCGTCCGTAGTGGAGCTCTGTCATGACGGTCATCAGCACCATTCTCTCGCCGGTGAATGAAATCGCCGACAAACTTGGGGCGAATGATCTCCCCTACGCGATCCCGATTCATCCCAATTTGGTGCACTTCACCATTGGCTTGTTTGCTATCGGAATCGCCTTTGATTTTGCCGGAGCCTTTTACCCACTTGAGAAACGAGTTTTTCGTTTCTTAGCACTACCAGCAACACGAAGTGGGTTTCACGATGTTGGCTGGTACAACCTTCTCGCTTGCAGCGTGATCACCTTTTTCACCGTTGCGGCTGGCTTTTACGAAATGCTGCTTGCCGTTCCACTGCAAGGAGTTCGCAGCATCATTGGCCAAAACGCGATCGACACCATGCTGTGGCATGCGATCGGAGGGGTCGCCCTGCTTCTGATCATTGTGGTGATGACCATCTGGCGAGGGTTTCAACGATTTTTGTGGCGAAAAGACTTTGGTCGTCAGGTGAGCTGGCTCTATCTGGGATGCGGTGCTGTCGTGCTCCTCGTCATGGGCATCCATGGAAGTCTTGGAGCCTGGCTTGCCAGTGAATTTGGTGTTCACATCACAGCCGATCAGCTCCTTGCTGCCGGGGCCGATCTCAATGAGGTCTTGCCATGACGAGCACAACTCCCAAGAAGGGACCAAATATTGGCGCCATTGTGATCATCACTGTCGCCGTCGCTATCAATCTGGTTATCTCGAAATTGATGGCGACCTGGTCTCTGAGTTGGTTCCCACCCCAAGCATCCAGTGCCGCACCTTACGTCGACAATCTGTTCGCACTGGAGACGGGGATCGGCTCATTCATCTTTTTTGGATGCACCGGCTTTATGGGCTGGGTGTTGTTATTCAACCGGGCTGGAAAGTACGACGAAAGTGATGGGGCACCGATCGAAGGCAACACCAAATTAGAAATCACCTGGACGATCATTCCCCTGGTGACGGTCTTCCTGATCGCCACTTATTCGATGAACGTCAATATGAAGCTTCAAACCCTGGGGCCGAAGCACAAATACGCCATCGGAACCGATCCAACCCTGCTGATGGAGGCCGATCCGATTGCTGAGGTGGGACCGATCGATGTCATTGCCCGTCAGTGGAGTTGGGAATTCGTTTACCCCGACGGAGTGCGCAGCTCTGAGCTGCATCTCCCGATTGATCAGCGTGTGAATTTCCGAATGATTTCGGAAGACGTGCTCCACAGTTTCTTCGTCCCGGCCTTCCGGCTCAAACAAGACATCATTCCCGGAAGCATTATTTCTTACAGCCTTACTCCAACAAAAGAAGGGCGATTCCGACTCCGAGACGCCATGTTCAGCGGTGCCTATTTCTCCCAGAACCAAACGGACGTGATTGTCGAAACCCAACAGGATTTCGCCGAATGGTTAAAGACAACGGCACAACAACCGCTCCAACAGGGTCTTGATCCAAGTCGCGCCCTCTATGACCGCCGCATCGCCCGTGGTGACAAGGGCTGGGCCACGGTGCCGCCCGCTCCAGCACCGATGGTGAACGACCCCGGTGATCCCTCCATTCCACACGACGCCTGAGACATGCCATGACGACGAACACCTACGACCTTCGCATTCTCAAGGCACCACATCCAGTTCCTGGAGCCCCGGACAACTGGAAGCGCTTCTTCAGTTTCAACACCGACGCAAAGGTGATTGGAATTCAATACATCGCCACGGCCCTTTTCTTCCTTTTAGTGGGTGGCCTATTGGCCATGATCGTGCGGGGCGAACTGATCACTCCTCCAGCCGATCTTGTTGACCCAACCGTCTACAACGGCCTCTACACCATGCACGGAACAGTGATGTTGTTCCTGTTTCTTTTTCCCATTCTCAACGGTTTCAACAATCTGTTGATCCCCACGATGATCGGGGCACCAGACATGGCATTTCCGAAGCTGAATGCCGCTGCTTTCTGGCTGGTGCCAGTGTTCTCCATCGTCTTGATGGGAAGCTTTTTCGCCCCAGGCGGACCCGCTTCATCGGGATGGTGGTCGTACCCACCGATGAGTTTGCAAAATCCACTCGGCCATTTCATCAATGGAGAGTTTCTCTGGATTCTTGCGGTGGCCCTGTCCGGCATCTCCTCGATCATGGGCGCCATCAATTTCGTGACGACCATCATCCGGATGAGAGCCCCAGGGATGGGCTTCTTCCGAATGCCGATTTTTGTTTGGACGGCATGGGCCGCCCAGACCATCCAGTTGATAGGACTGCCGGCTCTCACAGGCGGTGCCGTAATGCTGCTGTTTGACCTCAGCTTCGGTACCAGCTTTTTCAGGCCGGAAGGTGGCGGTGATCCAGTGTTGTTTCAGCACTTTTTCTGGTTCTATTCCCACCCGGCCGTTTACGTGCTGGTGTTGCCAGTGTTTGGAATTTTCTCTGAGCTCTTTCCCGTTTATGCACGCAAACCTTTATTTGGCTATCGCTTTGTAGCAATTGCCTCTTTCGGAATCACCTTTCTGAGCCTGATTGTGTGGGCTCACCACATGTTTTACACAGGCACACCGAACTGGATGCGTCACATCTTCATGTTCACCACGATGCTTATTGCCATCCCAACTGGAGTGAAGGTATTCGCCTGGTTGGGAACACTCTGGGCAGGAAATTTACGCTTGAGCACACCAATGCTGTTCTGCATCGGCGGTCTCATTAATTTCATTTTCGCGGGAATTACTGGGGTAATGCTAGCCACCGTGCCCATTGATATTCATGTAGGCAACACCTACTTCGTTGTAGCCCACTTCCACTATGTCATCTTCAACACCATTGTTTTTGGTGTTTTCGCCGGTATTTACCACTGGTTCCCAAAATTCACAGGAAAGATGTATTACGAAGGCCTTGGGAAAGTCCATTTCGTTCTCACCTTCATCGGAGCCACGCTCAACTGGCTTCCACTTCACTGGGCCGGCTTGCTAGGCATGCCCCGTCGCGTGGCCTCCTACGACCCAGAATTCGCCATCTGGAACGTGATTGCAAGCATCGGCGCCTTCATGCTTGGCGTCGCCTCAATCCCCTTCATCCTGAACATGGTGAGTTCCTGGGCTCGCGGGCCAAAGGCTCCTCCCAACCCTTGGCGAGCGATTGGTCTGGAATGGCTGCTGCCATCCCCGCCTCCGGCCGAAAACTTCGAAGACGACATTCCGACTGTGATTAGTGAGCCCTACGGCTATGGCTTAGGCAAGCCCTTAGTCGAAGACCAAGACTTCTATATCCGTCGCTCCATGGAGGCCTAAACCTATGACCACAACCAATCCCGACTTACCCCTTAATCATCAACCCGGCCACATCAAACATGATGGGCACAACCTCACAGGTTTTATCATTTTCCTGTGTTCAGAAAGCATTATTTTCCTAGCCTTTTTCACTGGATTTGCACTGCTCAAAATCACCGCACCAGAGTGGCTTCCTGAAGGCGTTGAAGGGCTGGAAACACGCATGCCTTTGATCAACACAATTGTGCTGGTGAGTTCAAGCTTTGTAGCCTATTTTGCTGAACGGTATTTACACCAGAAAAACCTTTGGGGCTTTCGAGCTCTATGGCTTCTCACGATGGCGATGGGAACCTACTTCGTTTATGGGCAATATGTGGAGTGGTCCGAACTTCAGTTCGGACTTAGCAGTGGTGTTTTTGGCGGTACGTTTTTTCTGCTAACGGGATTCCATGGCCTGCATGTGATTACAGGCATTCTCTTAATGGGAATCATGCTGCTTCGGTCCTTTAGGCCAAACAATTACGAGAAAGGCGATATGGGTGTCACTTCAGTGAGCTTGTTTTGGCATTTTGTGGATGTTATTTGGATCATTCTTTTCCTCCTAATTTACGTCTGGCAACGCACCACCTAATCCGTCTGAGTTTTTAGATCTGCCTTCATTTTCCCCATCATGATCATCGACGACCGCCATTACGACGTCATCATTATCGGCAGTGGTGCCGGTGGTGGAACGCTTGCCGGTGCCCTAAGCAGGCAGGGGCATTCCGTGCTCATGCTCGAGCGGGGCGAGGCCATGGCGCTCGAAGATCAAAACGTGGCCGATGTGGATCTGTTCCGGAAAGATCGTTACCACCCCAAGAGTGAACGCTGGTTTGGCCCTGACGGGGATCCGTTCGCACCACAAACCACCTATTCCCTCGGCGGCAACACCAAAATCTGGGGCGCCGTGCTGGAACGCATGCGCGAACAGGATTTTGGGGAAGTCCCGTTGCAAGAGGGGATTTCACCGTCCTGGCCAATCGATTACGACCAGCTCTCCCCTTATTACTCAGCCGCTGAAAAGCTGTACCGGGTCCACGGTCGCTCTGGCGTTGACCCAACCGAACCAAGCCGCTCTTCCCCTTTTGACCATGAGCCAAAACCCTTGGTTCCCTTTCTTGAGCCCCTGCGAGAAGCGCTCAAACGCCAGGGATGTCAGCCCTATGACCTACCGCTGAGCTGGTCCAATAGCCAGGAAGATCCGAGTGGAGATTCCCAGCTGTATGGCCTCGATAATGCCGATCCTTCTCACCTAGAGATCCGAACGCAAGCCACGGTCAAGCGTTTGCACGTGAATCCGAGCGGCAGCTCCGTCAAGGGAGTGGAAGCGGAAGTAGCTGGAGAAACATGGCTTTTCAAAGCGGATCTCATCGTGCTTGCCGCAGGTGCCATCAACACTCCGGCCATCCTGCTGCGATCGCAATCCAGCCATCATCCCCGCGGCCTCAGCAACGGGTCCGATCAAGTTGGTCGCAACTTGATGAATCTGCAACTCACCTCCATCCTGCAGCTCGCGACCGAACGCAACGACGGACGCTATGCGCGGTCGCTCGGAATCAATGACTACTACTGGGGGGACAAAAACGTCTCCTTCCCCCTCGGCCACATTCAAGCCGCGGGAGGCGTCCTACAAGACGCCCTGTTTGCAGAGTCACCGCCGGTGTTGTCCCTTGTCACCAAGATGATTCCCGACTTTGGACTGGAGCGACTGGCGTCCCGCTCGGTGGCTTGGTGGGCCATGTCTGAGGTCTTGCCCGACACCCACAACAAGGTGTGGCTCAATAACGATCAGATCCGCATCAACTACATCCACAACAACCGCGAGGCGCATGACCGACTGGTCTATCGCTGGATTGACACTCTCAAAGCGATCGAAGCCGACCCACTCACGCGCGTCGTCAATCCAGCCCCAACCCACCCCCGCGGCGAAGCACCCTTAAGCGTGGTGGGCTACGCATGCGGCACCTGTTGCATGGGCAGCAATCCAGCGGCCTCTGTGGTCGATGCCACAGGGAAATGCCATGAACTCGACAATCTCTACATCGCCGACACGAGCGTGTTCCCAAGCTGTCCCAGTGTTGGGCCGGGTCTGACGACCATCGCCTTAGCCCTGCGTTTAGCTGACACTCTCAGCGATCGCATGAGCTGACCCAACCCAAGGGATTGAGGGATCAGGTCATCGTCACAAACTCCTCTGAAACCGTCGGGTGCAAGGCCATCGTGCGGTCGAAATCAGCCTTGGTCGCCCCCATCCCGACAGCGATTGCAGCCATCTGGATGATTTCAGCTGCATGCTCTCCAACCATGTGACATCCGAGCACCTTCCCGCTGCTCGCCTCCAAGACCAGCTTCAACAAACAACGGGGACCGTGTTTTGGCAAAGCCTGAGCCATGGAGCGAAAACGGGCGCGATGAACCACAATCCGATCCGCACCGAGCTTGGCGATCGCCTCCTCTTCCGATAGGCCCACCGTGGCCAGCTCCGGCTGGCTAAAGACAGCACTCGCCACTAAGTCGTAATTCACCTGTCGAGCCGTGCTTCCAAACACGCTGTCTGCAAAGGCACGACCCTCATCCACAGCAACGGGGGTCAAGCAAATGCGATCCGTCACATCTCCCACGGCAAAAATGTGGGAGAGATTGGTGGCTTGATCTGCATTGACCGGGATCCGACGGCCCTCCACCACCACGCCAGCAGCCTCGAGCCCTAGGCCTGAAAGGAATGGTTGACGCCCAGTCGCCAACAGAACCCCGCCACAGGGCAGCCGATCCCCACGTTTGGTGACAACGGTCAAATCGTTCGGTCGGCCCTCAATCGCAGCGAGGCCTTCCCCAAAGCGAAGATCGATGCCCTTCTCCTGCATGCCCTCCTGCACAACGCCTGAAAGCTCGCTGTCGAAACCTCGTAAAAGCTGTTCACCCCGCACCAGCTGGGTCACCCCAACGCCGAGGCCTCGCAGGATGCCCGCAAATTCACAAGCAATAAATCCGGCGCCAACCACCACCACCTTGTCCGGGAAACGCTCCTGCAGAAACATGTCATCGCTCACCCAAGCGAGCTCCGCCCCTGGGACCTCCGGCCGAACAGGGCGCCCACCCACGGAAATCATCACGCGCTTGGCCTGCAGCACCTGATCGATCTCGCCCTCGCACAGCCTCGAAACGCCAATGCGATGGGGATCGAGAAATCGCCCCCAGCCTTTGATCAGCTCCACCCCCGCTTTGGCCAAAAACTCGATGTGAAGCGCATTCAGGCGATCCACTTCGTGACGAACATTGCTCAGAAGCACAGACGTATCAAACGTTGCCCCCTCCACACTCACGCCATAACTGGATGCCCCATCGAGTTGTTCGGAGAGAAGAGAGCCGTACACCAACAGCTTTTTCGGCACACAGCCACGTATGACACAGGTGCCGCCAACGCGATCTCCCTCCACAATCGCCACCTTGGCTCCATAACGGGCCGCCCGTTTGGCAGCCGCCAGACCTCCAGACCCAGCACCGAGAACCACAAGATCAAAGATTGGTTCCATGGAGCGCACTGTTTTCTCACATCTTGCCCGCAGGCTTCGGCGCAGGAACACCACAACAATCGAAGCCCAGTCAGCTCACAGGTGATGAGCGACTCAATTCAGATCTCAACCTCGGCATAGTGGGATGCATGCAGCGTTGAGATCTGCCCTCTGCATCTTCCTGAATACGCCCCGATACCTGACCACACCAAAGGGTTCAAACTCTTTGAGGTGGCCGTTGCTGACCTTCAACCCACACAGATGTGTGTGGGGATGGCTGAGGTATGGAATCGGCAACGCGATTTCCGTGAGGAAAGTTCCGAGGAGCGTCGTCGCTATCTCAATCGCAAGCCAGTCCCTCTGGTGCGCAATCAGCTTGGACATCTCTGGATGGTGGATCGTCATCACCGCCTCCGAGCCTTGCTCGAAATGGTTCCCAGCATCAAGACGTTCGGCTACGTGATCGACGAGCTGCCCCATAAAACCAGGGAGGAAGCGCTTCAGGCCTTGCATCAAAAGGGGTGGCTTTATCTTCACGACGGACGCGGCAATGGCCCTTGGCCGGCGCACGACCTGCCCGTCAGCTTGCTTGGCCTCCAGGATGATCCTTACCGCAGCCTGGTTTGGAAACTCAAGCAGGAGGGAGTGATCAAGCCTCAGCCCTTAATTCCATATCACGAATTCCGTTGGGGGCTTTGGTTGCGAACACGGCCCATGCCTCCCTTTAGCTCTCAACATTTGGATCCCGCCCTGACTGCAGCACGCCGGCTTGCTCGCTCATCGGCTGCATCCCACTTAGCGGGCTGGAAGGGTGGTGATCCCTAACGCCTGCGGCGAGAGTCAATTTGCAATAGATCCTTCACCCGTTGAACCTGACTCGCGAGTTGAGGGTCGGTGGCCAGCTTTTTTTCTACTTGTTCAATGGCATAAATCACGGTGGTGTGATCCTTGCCTCCGAAGGTGTCGCCAATTCTCGGCAAGCTCAAATCCGTCCCTTGCCGCATCAGGAACATCCCCACCTGACGCGCCTGACTCACCGCCCGACGCCGGCTGCTGCTGCGCATGTCATCCGCCGTGACGTCGAACACCTCCGACACCTTTTCGATCACTTGCTGCGGTGTGACATCAACGCCCTGCCCGCTGGGATCGAGCATCGGCGCCACCGATTCCACGGTCATCGGGATGCCTGTGATCGAGGAAAACGCAACAGCCCGAGTGAGCGCTCCCTCAAGCTCGCGAATGTTGGAGGTGAAGCGTCCAGAAATGTATTGGATTAAATCTCTAGGGAGAGCGACGCGCTCTTGCTCTGCTTTTTTCTGAAGAATCGCCATTCGCGTTTCCAGATCAGGGGCCTGGATATCAGCGATCAATCCCATCGAGAACCGAGAGATCAATCTCTCCTGCAGCCGGGGGATCTGGCTGGGTGGCCTATCGCTAGCAATCACAATCTGTCTCCCTGCATCATGCAAAGCATTAAATGTGTGAAAGAACTCTTCTTGGGTGTATTCCTTCCCCTCAATAAATTGAATGTCATCCACCAAGATGAGATCCGCAGCCCGATAACGGTCTCGGAAAGCCTGCATGCCGTCCTTACGAATCGCCGTGATCAAATCATTAGTGAACGTTTCGGTCGACACATAAAACACCCGTGCTTCCGGATCAATCTCCAGGCGGTAGTGCCCGATTGCCTGCATGAGATGGGTCTTCCCTAGGCCCACGCCACCACAGATGAACAGCGGATTGAATTCACGACCTGGGGCCTCAGCGACGGCCAAAGCAGCGGCATGGGCCATCCGGCTGTTCGGTCCCACCACAAATCGATTGAACACGTAGCGCATGTTCAAGCCGGGGAGCCGTCGAGGAGGGCGGCTGCTCGGCGGCGCAGCCACTGCTGCAGCCGTTGAGGCCGGCGGCTGGCTGGACGCCGACGCTTCCGACACAGGAGTGCCCCCAGAGCCCGCGTCGTCATCGTCTTGAGCGAGCACGATCACCTCGATCGGATGACCAGTGATCTCCTGCGCCACTTCAGCGATCGTGCTGGCGTAGTTCTTGCGCAGCCAATTGCTGGCGAAACTATTGGGAGCCTGCAGGGTGAGCGTTCGATCCTGAAAGGAACTACAGCGCGCAGGACGAATCCACGTTTCAAAGGTGGGCTTACTGAGATTGCTCTGAAGGGCGTGCTGCACCTTGTTCCACAGCTCACTGCCCGTCAGAACCACATCCCACCTTCTGCGAATGCCGAATCTACGCGCCTCATGCCGAGTGGCCCGTCTTTAATGAGACCAGTTTCAACACGTTTCTGTTCATGGCAGCTGCCGTCTCCCGCACCCTGGCACGATCCCTGCCCTGGATCGGGATCGGATTGGTCAGCTTGGCCATGGGAGGGTGTAGTTCGTCCTGGCGTCAACGCCTTGGCTTAGAGCCTGAAGCGAAGGCACCCGCAACCGTGCCCGAAGTCAGTGATGGGCCTCGTTCGGCCCCTCTACAACCAGGCCGTAACGTCATTGTCCAAGCCGTCGAAAGGGTGGGTCCATCGGTCGTACGCATCGACACGGTGAAACGCGTCTCGAATCCATTGGGCAGCCTGTTTGGAGCCGGCCCAACCACCCAAAAACAGGCCGGTCAAGGTTCAGGATTCATCACACGCTCTGATGGTCTGATCTTCACGAATGCGCACGTGGTGGAGGGCGCCGACAAAGTGGCGGTCACCTTGCCTGACGGTCGCAGCTTCAATGGACGCGTTCTTGGCGGCGACCCCTTAACGGATGTGGCCGTGGTGCGGGTTGTGGCTGAAAAGCTGCCCGTCGCCCCTCTTGGCAACTCGAACGACCTCAAACCTGGTGAATGGGCGATCGCGATCGGCAATCCCCTCGGGCTCAACAACACGGTCACAGCGGGGATCATCAGTGCTGTGGATCGGACCAACGCCGTAGGGGAAGGTCAGCGTGTCCCCTACATCCAAACCGACGCTGCTGTGAATCCAGGGAACAGCGGTGGTCCCCTCATTAATGCTGCCGGGCAAGTGATCGGCATCAACACAGCCATTCGCCAAGCTCCAGGCGCGGGACTGAGTTTTGCCATCCCAATCAACCTGGCCAAGCGCATTGCCCAACAGATCATCAGCACCGGTCAGGCCTCTCACCCCTTTATCGGTGTACGACTGCAGAGCCTGACCCCCCAGTTAGCCAAGGAAATCAACGCCACTAGCAACCTTTGCAAAGTCCCAGAACTCAACGGCGTGCTTGTGATTGAAGTGGTGGAAGGCAGCCCTGCAGCCAAGGCTGGAATTAAGCCTTGTGATCTCATCCGAGATGTAAATGGCTCCGCCGTCAACGACCCCTCGGAAGTGCAGCTTGCCGTTGACCGAGGACAGGTGGGTCAGGCCATGCCGCTGATTGTGGAACGAGATGGCGAACAGCAAACCCTGGAGGTCATCCCAGAGGAGCTGCCACGACAAGGATGAGTCGATCCCCCATCCCAACACTCGTTGTGATGGCGCGCTGGCCAGCCAGCGGTCGCTGCAAACGCCGCCTGGCCGCCGACATCGGAACGGAGCAGGCGGCCATCATTCAGCAACGTCTCACCGCCCATACCTTTGCCGTAGCTGAAGCACTAACCGAGCGTGGGGATGTGGATCTACAGGTGGCGATGAGTGGCGTCAGCCTCCGATCAGCCCAACGTTCGCTGCCTTGCCTACCGCCATGCACCCTTGTCGATCAGGGGCATGGATCGCTAGGGGCTCGCATGCTCCGCCAGATTTATCGTGCGCGCTCCGGGCAGCGCAACAAGCCTGTGATCGTGATCGGAACCGATCTCGCCGATCTTTGCCAAAACGATCTGATCCAGGCGGTCCAAACACTGCACAGCCAACCGTTGGTGATCGGCCCCTCCGCCGACGGTGGGTATTGGTTGCTGGGGCTGGGCCCTGGATTAACGCGGCCCCAGCTCGATGCACTCTTTGCTGCCGTGCCATGGGGAAGCCACAAGGTGTTCGACATCACCTGCGCGCGCGCCCGCGGGCTGGGGATCACCCCCCATCAGCTCAGCCTGAAAAACGACATCGATTGTCTTGCTGATCTCGGTTTATGGCAGAGATGAACGCTGACACCCCCACGCTCAGCGTGGTGATTCCTTGCCTCAACGAGGCGGAGCGTCTTCCGCTTCTCCTCGCGGACCTGCAACGTTGGCCTCTCTCGATCTCGATCACGGTGGTGGATGGTGGCAGCACCGACCACTGCCAGCGCATCAGCGCTCTCGCTGGCGGTCACTTCATCACGGAACATCCAGCAGGGCGGGGCCGGCAACTGGCGGCAGGGGCCGAGCACGCCCTCCAGCAAACCGAAAGTGACTGGCTCCTCTTTCTGCATGCCGACAGCCGCCTACCCAGTCACTGGGGAAGCCGCGTGCTGCGTCGCATTGAGCATCCCGATGCCCAACGATTCGCATGGTTTTTTGACTTGCGTATTCACCCCAGCACACCGGCCCGACGCCTGCTGGGAGGGGTGATCGCGCTTCGTAGCCGCTGCGGCCAAAGACCCTATGGAGATCAGGGGCTCCTGTTGCACAGGTCTCTCTATGCACGCAGTGGTGGCTATCAACCCCTGCCGCTCATGGAGGATCTCGACCTCGTGCAGAGACTCAGCCAACTCACACGCTTGCGTGCCCTTGGGCTGGCGATCACCACCGATGGCCGTCGCTGGCAGCGGGGGGGGGTTCTGCGCCGCGGCCTTGAGAACGCCAGATTGCGGCAGCGCTGGCGGCGCGGGGAATCCCCAGCACGCTTGGCAGCGGAGTACTACGGGAAGCCCCTTTCAGCCACTCAATTGGAGTACCAAAAGCCACAACGATGACCATTGGGCTCTAAGTCCCAGCCAAGACGGTCGTAAAAAGGCAACACCCCCGGATCGGCGAAGAGCGTGGCGCGTTCCGTTCCCATCTCTGTCAGAGCTTCGAGGATGTAATCCATCAACTGACGACCAAGCCCAGCCCCCTGATAGAGGGGGTGGACCGCCACATCCCAAATCGTGGCTTCAAGCACACCATCTCCAGTGCAGCGAGCGAAACCCACCAAGCGTGGAATGCGTGGGTCATGGCGCCACAGCCCCACCCTGAGCAAGCTGTTATCGAGGGCCTTACGCACGCGGCGAACCGGTCTGCGACTCCAGCCCACGGCCTCTAAGAGCTGCTCCAGCTCGACCAAATCCATCGGACGAGACTGGCTAAACACCAGGCAGAGATTCGTATTGGGTGTTTCACAGATCCGAGCCTCTTTCCCGTAGGAATGCACCAAAATCTGTTGGGTGAGAGAGGAAGTGCTAGTCACCCTGTCCTGCGACGATGGCTTAATCCTGACGCACCGATGACCTCTGATCTGCTGCTGATCGCCGTACACGGTTGGATGCTGAGCCGAAAGGTCTGGGCACCGTTTGAAAAAAGCTGGACGCGCTTAGACACCTCCATTCCTTTGTGGTGTCCTGATTTACCAGGATTTGGACTGGAGTCTCGCCCTCGCCACCTTCGACCGACCTTGGCGTCCTACGGGCAATGGCTTGCGGAGCACATTCATGCGCAAGCCAAGGGTCGCCATGTGGTGTTGATGGGTCACTCGCTGGGAGGAAGCATTGCCCTGCATGCGGACACCTATCTGAGGCGACATTGGGGTGAGCCCCTATCGGGCCTAGTGATGTTGGCGGCAGGAGGCGGGATCTACCAACCGAGACCGTTTCGCCGTCTCAGGTTTGGAGGGCAATTAATTCTGAAACTTCGTCCCGCAGACCTGCCAGGGCCCATCGGCACGTTGGGGCCATTTCAAGCTGAACAGCGAGCTGCCCTGGGGCTTCTGGTGAACAGCACCACCCGCGGAGCGGTCAAACAGATTCCAAACCTGGTGGCCAATTTGGAGACAAAAAACCTATGGATTAGCGGTGAACAAGACCGTGTGATGGAACCCGGCTATGTGCAACACCTTGCCGAATACAGCGACAAACATTGCCTGAAAGAACTCAAACAGTGCGGCCATCTGGCCATGCAGAGCCATCCAGACCTTCTTGCACAAACCATCCAGACCTGGCTCAGCGATCAAAGCCTGGCCAGTCCTCGCTCTTGAAGATCAGCAAGTTCGGCATACAACCCTCCACTGGCACGCAGCTGCAGATGGGTGCCCTGCTCGATCAAGCTTCCTCGGCGAAGCACCAAAATCCGATCAGCAGCTTCAACCGTGGCAAGTCGGTGGGCAATGACCACGGCGGTGCGGCGGTTGAGGAGACGATCTAAGTCGCGCTGCAGGGTGGCTTCCGTAGAAGGGTCCATAAACGCCGTGGCTTCATCCATCACCAGGACCGTTGGATTGCGAATCGCCACCCTGGCCACGGCCAGCAGCTGTCTTTCGCCGGAGCTGAGATTCCCGCCCCTCTCTCTCAATTCGGTTTTCAAGCCTTCGGGCAATCGACCTAACAGGGGGTCGAGGCCGAGGTCACGGCAAACCTCCTGCAGTTTCTGATCATCGAGAGGCTGATCCAAACGCAAGTTGTCAGCCACCGTTCCACTGAAAAGAAAGGTGTCTTGAAGAACCACACCCAGCTGACGACGCAGCTCTTGCAAAGGCAAGCTGCGGATGTCTTGGCCATCGAGAAGAATTCGTCCCCGCTGAGGCTCGTACAACCTGCACAGGAGCCGAATCACCGTGGTCTTGCCAGAACCTGTGGGTCCAACCAGCGCAACATGCTCACCAGGTGCGATCCGGAAACTGAGATTGCGCAGAATCGGTTCGTCTTTTCGGTAAGCAAAGTCCACCTCGTCAAAGATCACCTCACCACGGGCTTGTGAAGATGAAGCGTTCTGGAGGAGCGCGGAACCAGGTGTGGCGCCATGGTCAACAATCTCAAGAGGTTCCTCCAGGAGCTCGCCGATTCGTTCCACAGCGGTGAGTCCCCCCTGAATCTGGGTAAACCGCTCAGCCATTTGGCGCAAAGGGTCAAAGAGGCGCTGTGAATACAGGATGAAGGTGGTCAGCGTGCCCAGTCCCATCGCCCCTGCTGTCACCATCCATCCACCGAGAGCGAGCACCAGGGCAACCGCGCCTAACGACACCCATTCCAAAAAGGCAGAGATGCTGCTGTCAAAAAAAATCGTGCCATTCACAGCGCTTCGATAGGCCAAACCGGTTCTCTGAAACCGATCTCCATTCACAGCTTCCCGGCGAAACATCTGCACAACCTCCAGACCTTGCAGGTTCTCCTGAAAATCAGCATTGAGTTGCGAAAGCTCCTCCCTCACTCGATAGTTGGCCTTGCGATAGCGCCTTTGGAGCCAAACAATCACGAGGGTGACAGGCACTTGGGTCACCAACAACAACAATCCCAAACGCCACTCGATCAGCAGCATCGAAACCGCAATCACCAAGAGGCTGACGAGATCGCCGAGCACGCCGACAGCACCACTTCCAAACACCTCGGCCAAGGCATCGACATCGCTCGTAAGGCGGGTCAGCAGCTTGCCCACAGGCATGCGGTCGTGAAACCGCAGGGACAAACTCATCGCATGGGCAAACAAATCCTTGCGGATTCGAGCGGTGAGTCGCTGGCCAACGGCTTGGATGTTGAACGTCTGGACCCCCTGAAGAGCCAAGCGAACCAGAACGGAGCCCAACAACATCAGGATGATCAGCCGGATCGCAACCGTGCTGTCGAGACCCTGAAAGAGGGGAATCACCGATTCGTTGGCAGCGCCTCCGACCCGACGCAGCACGGCAATCGCCTGGCCAACCAAGAGCGGCTGAATCGCGCCGGCAAGAGCCACCGGAATGAGAAGCACCAACGTGAGCGTGAGTCGTCGTCGGTCTTGGCCCAAATAACGGCCGAGCCGCTTCACCCTCTGAAAATCCGAACCAGCCATCAACTGGCCACCTGGGACGCGGGTGTTGCCGACCGCATCGCTTCCACGATCTGGCGCAGATCGCCTTGATCAAGGCGCAGGGACAAGGGATGCCCCACCAAACGCGCTGTGGTGTGGAACAGATCTTCGATCGCCACTAAACCGTTATCGCGAAGCGTCCTGCCCGTCGCCACCAGATCCACAATCGCTTCAGCGATCCCAGTGATCGGGCCAAGCTCGACCGAACCGGTGAGGTGGACGAGTTCTACAGGCAAATCGATGGCATCAAAATGGTCGCGGGCACAGCGGGTGAATTTGCTTGCCACTCGGCAATGGGGAGGCAGATCCGTCGCCCGTTGATATCCGCTGCTGGCCTTCACAGCCACTGCCATACGGCACCCTCCAAAGCCCAGATCCACCAACTGCGCCACAGGCATCTGGTGCTCCCGCAAAACGTCATAACCAACCACCCCAAGCTGCGCCTGCCCATACGCCACATACACAGGAACATCTCCGTTCCGCACAAGCAACGCTCGGGCTCGCCCACACGCTGATGGAACCATCAGTTGCCTGTTATCGGGGTCGAGAACTGCAGAAAAATCGAGCCCAGCCGCTGCAAAGCGGGCCACTGAATCTTTCAGAAGCGCTCCCTTGGCTAGGGCAACAGTGATCATGGAATCAAGCGTTGAATAGAACTTTAACGATGGCGATGGCCTCCACGATTGATGGCATCCACCCAGTTGCTGTCCTCAACGACAACATCGTCTGGGTATGGGTGCATGGCGATCAGGCCATCGTCATCGATCCAGCCGTCGCGGACCCCATCGTCGCCTGGCTGGAGACGCGTGGATTGCAGCTCGTTGCCGTGCTTCAAACCCATCATCATTCCGACCATATCGGCGGCACTCCTGGACTTCTTCAACGCTGGGCAGGCGCTGACGTCGTCGCCGCCGCGGACGACCAAGAGCGGATCCCATTTCAAACGCTGTCCGTTCGCGATGGAGATGAAATCGAGCTCTTGGGCAGGCCCGTCAGGGTTCTGGATGTCCGTGCCCATACACGCGCTCACATCGCTTACTGGTTGCCCCAGGGAGCGGTCTCAACCTCTCCAACCGGTGTGTTGTTCTGCGGCGACACCCTGTTCAGCGCTGGATGTGGACGACTGTTTGAGGGAACACCGGCTGACATGCACCGCGCCTTACAAAAGCTGGGAGCACTGCCACCAGAAACCCTGGTCTGCTGCGCGCACGAATACACCGAGGCCAATCTGCGCTGGGCCGCGCAGCAGGTCCCTGACGATGCCCTGATCACAAACCGACTGCAGGAGGTGCAAGCAAAACGGCGATCAGGCTCCCTAAGCCTTCCCAGCAGCATTGCCGAAGAATGGCGCTCCAACTTGTTTTTACGCGCTACCAGCTCCGAACAACTGGGGCGTCTGCGTCAACACAAAGACCACTGGAGAGGCTGATCAAATCAAGGCAAGACCTGAAGCGATAAGCACTGGGGATGGAGCAAGACCTCACTGTTCTGTTGCAGCGAGAGCCTGCAGCGCAATCCCCTCTGATGGTCTTCCCCGAGCGGCCTGATCAGACGCAACTGCTGATCTCCGATCTGAATGCGATAAAGCCAGGAGCGACCCAAAAACTCCCGCCCCATCACACAGGCATCTCCTGCAGCATCCGGTTCCAAATCAATCAACCCCGGATCAATTAACACCGTGGCATCGTCTGGAAGCTTCATGGAGCGCTGCCCCTCTGGAATCTCCAGATCACCCAGCAAACAACGCAACAACGCCGTCGATCCATCCCGCCAAACAGGGAGCACATTGCGTTGCAGCACGAACCGCCCGACAAAGGGCGTTGCCGGGACCTCAACCAATTCACGGGGAGTCGCGCATTGATGAAGTTGACCGTCGCGAAGAATGGCAACCCGCCCGCAGATCGCAAGGGCCTCTTCCGGGTCATGGGTCACCAGCAACCCACTGGCCCCGCAGGCACTGAGCACACCAGGCAGCTCGCTGCGCAAACGCAAACGCACTTCAACATCCAGATTGGAAAAGGGTTCGTCCAGCAACACAACGGAGGGGGCTGGAGCGAGAGCCCTTGCGAGAGCCAAACGCTGACGTTGCCCCCCAGACAATTCGTGCGGGTAACGACCTCTGAGAGCCGTCAGCCCCAAAAGTTCAAGCAACCATGACGCCCGGCTGGTGTCCTGACCGCGACGCAGTCCAAAGCAAGCGTTCTCCCAAGCATTGAGGTGGGGAAAGAGGGCGTAGTCCTGGAAGACCATGCCCACACCACGGCGTTCCGGAGCAAGGCGCACGCGGGATGAGGCGACGTCGTTCCCATGCAGGCGAACCACGCCCTGACTGGGATGTTCAAAGCCAGCGATTAAACGCAACAGCGTGGTTTTTCCGCAACCGGATGGCCCCAGCAACCCCACAAGCTCACCCGCCTTCAGTTGAAGATTGATGTCTTTCAAAGTCCAAGCTTCATTGGCGCCGCCGTAGCGGTGCCAAAGACCATCAAGCTCAACCGGGCACGACTCCATCAACACGGAACGCGAAAATGAAGTTTCATTCTGAGCCGTAACCATGTCATCCACCCCACTCCAGGCTGTCATCACCCAAGAGGCACCAGCGCCAGTGGGGCCTTACAACCAGGCTGTGATCGCCGGTGGTTGGCTGTATTGCTCCGGTCAAATTCCGCTGGACCCTGCCACTGGAGCGATGGTGGGGGATGGAGATGTGGAGGCTGAGACCCGCCAAGTGTTGCGCAACTTGAAAGCGGTGCTTCAGGAGGCCGGCACCGACCCCTCAAAAGTCGTGCGCACCACCGTATTTCTGGTGGATCTCGGTGACTTTCAAGCCGTGAATGCCATTTATGCCGAAATGTTTGGTGATGGAGTCAGTCCTGCCAGGGCTTGCGTCCAGGTTGCTGCGTTGCCAAAGGGCTCAAAGGTAGAAATCGATTGCATTGCCTGGCTCAACTGACACTGCGATGGGTCCTCCTCAAGAGGGGGGCCCCGCGGTTTCTTAGGTTGAGACGAAGCTGAGAGATCCTATGGCCCAAGCCAAGCTGACCATTGGCGAACTCGAAGCGGGCTACCCCCTGTACTGCAAAGCCTTACGCAGACTTCTGAAAGAAGGTCGAAGTATCAAGGACATTGAACGAACGGTGTGCTGGGGACACCTGGAAACACTCAATCGTTGCCTGCCAGGGCGTTACAAAGCACCGTCCTACTTGCTGGCACTGATTCGGAGAGATCTGGATCAGCCCAAGCACTAACAACCGCTCAAGGAGCATCCAGAATCGTTGTTAAAGGCTGAGAAGGATCTCGACCCTCGATCTCACCCTGAAAGACACGACTCGCCAAGACATCCTCAGCTTCGATGGTGGTCAGATCATCGCGACTAAGAGGTTGCTCCAGACGAGAAAACAAGCGATTGGCTTGACGAAGCCTCAGGCGATCAAGAGCATTTCGAATCGAACGAGCATTCGCAAAAAATGGCAACTGTCGTCGCCTTTGGATGTAACGACTAAAGGCATCATGCGCTGATTCACTGAAGTGATAATCCTGCTGATGAAGAAGAAGAAGGGCAATCGCCATGAGCTCCTCCTCGCTGTAATCAGGGAAATCAATATGGTGAGCGACCCGTGAGGAAAGGCCAGGATTTGATTGATAAAACTCCGCCATTCGATCCTTATAACCAGCAAAAATCACAACAAAATCTGATCGTTGCCGCTCCATATCTTGCAAGAGGATTTCAATCGCTTCTGCTCCGTAATCACGTTCATTATCAGATTTATAGAGATAATAGGCTTCATCAATAAACAGAACGCCACCCAAGGCACGCTTGACCATCTCACGAGTCTTCGGCGCCGTGTGCCCGACATATTGCCCCACAAGATCATCACGCGTCACGGTGACAACATGTCCCTTACGCAAATAGCCAAGCCGATGAAGAATTTGCGATATTCGCTTGGCAACCGTGGTCTTCCCCGTCCCCGGTCTGCCAGTAAAAGACATATGCAAACCAGGGGCTGTGCTTTGCAAATCCAACTGCTGGCGAGCTCGATCCACCAGAAGCAACGCCGCTATTTCACGAATGCGCGTCTTCACTGGCCGCAAACCAATTAACTCCTGGTCAAGCTGCTGAAGGACCTCCGCAACACCTGAATCGGCATACGCTGCCGCCAGGTCAACTGAAGAGGGCATCAATTTCTGAAGCAAAGCAACGATCATCATCACTCAGCTGACTGTCATTGCCTTCAGCGTCTGGGCGAAGAGTGATATTCACATAGGTTCGACCAAAACTAATATCAGGAAATCTCTGCTTAGCCTCGCTGAAGTCGCCAAGCCGATCAAGAAAATCACGGGTGGCAGCATAGCTTTCAAACTCAAATCGGCGTTCTAGGCAAACTGGCCTCTTGCGCTCATGCCATTGGTCCATAAAACCATCCTTCCATCACCTACAAACCTAGTAGAGAACGGGCCAACAACCAAACAAATAAATCTTAAAACTCAACTTACAACTGACAGGAAAATAGAAAATCAATCATCTCAACCAAAAGAATTTGAAGTCAAAAACCCAGAGCATCATCAGCTTGCCAACAGCAAAACAGATGCACATGTTCAAGCAAGGCTAAATTTTTCAGCAAAAGCAAAAGAAGAGGCAAAGACTGAAAAAGAATCTCCTTGATTCAGAAGATGTTCAAAACAGGCTAGTTTTTATAGCAAGGATTAGAGAAGAGCCCCTCGCTGACACCCCATCAAGCGCTCAGACCATGATTCGGCATAAGCACGATTGGCCTGTTGCTGATCGGCATCTGTCGTATCGAGGGGATGGGGCATCGTGCCAGCGATTGCACCATTGGTGACACAAAACATCGATTTTTGAAAACTGATGCAGATCTGCACATGAACATCATGCATTCCCCTGCCATGGGACTTGTACCAATCACTGAGCTCCTCAGGAAGATTTCGGTACATATCTTGCATGCACAAACTTGGAGGAATCCCCGCTCCCATACTGGGGATCGGATCTGCATACAAGGCTCCGTACTTGAAATCTCCGATGTCAGCTGAAATCTGTCGAGCCTGTGCGTTGTAGGACACAGTCCCAAGGAAGGGCATGCCCCTAAAAAAGACCGCCTCCACGTAGGGCACAGCCACATCAACCAAAAATGTCAGTCCGGCCTCTGGTGGTAGAACCCATACCTCTTCATTCCCCACCGTGACTTTGTAAGTCATCGGATTTCCAGCAGCAGCGACTAATCCATCTCTGATGTGATGAACAGCATCGATCACACAACCAATTTCACCGTTGCGGTAGCGGCGAGAGAGGTCGAGGAACAGGTCGCTCATCACCCGCCAAAAAAGCCCAAGGGCGTAAATGGTGGTCATCGAGCGGATTGCCTCAGGGGCAAACCCTGGATAAAGCCGATGCACCAATGCCAACAATGGATCCCGGCGACTACGCAATGCAATGATCTTCTGACAAGCCTCGAGAAAAGGCTCTGAATCGAAATACGCATCCATTCCGCCTGTTCCGTGCCAAAACATTGCTTTTTGGCAATATTCGGCATATTCAAAGTTGATGCGATCGCCGCGAAGGTGCTGCCATAAGCGCTCCACGCTGAAACCTTCGTGAAAGAATCGCATCACGGGGAATGGATTCAGCAACTGGGTTTCACCCTGATTCACCAGGTTCTTGCTGTAGGCATCAAGAACGATCCCGTAGCTGTCGAGAACATTGACAATCTGTAGGAGATGGTCGGGTGTATCGGCCAATAACGGTTGGTCAGAGAGCAAACGACGAACCAGCTCTTCACGATCAGGGAGGGTTGGAAGCGTTGGGACATCAGTGATCTTGGTAGCAGTCATGAAAGTCCTCCTGTGATGGGTAAGAGCGCTAATTCGCTGAGACCGGTTGTGGCCGCCTGACTCATCCCCACCAAGAGATCAGGCGCTAGACCAAGGAGCAGAACCAGCAAAGACAGCGCGATCGCCGGAAGCTGCTCATGGAGCGGCACGATCGAAAGAATGGTGGGATTGGAGACGCTGCCTGCAGCAATGGCCAAGCGCCCAAAGAAGGCTCTGTTCACAAGCAACAGGAAATACACAGCGGTCAAACCTGATCCCACCATGCACAGCAAGGTGGCAATGGGGAATGGCTGAAGGCTTCCCCTGAAAACGAGAAATTCAGAAATAAAGCCCGCCATCCCTGGGATTCCAGCACTGGCCATCACACCCACGATCATCAGCGTTCCTGTTAGGGGTAAGCCGCGCTGGGGGTTAAGAAGTCCGCGAAGAACGTTCAGATCTCTTGTACCCGTTCGTTCATAAACAACACCCACGGCAAGGAAAAGAATCGCTGAAATCAAGCCGTGGCTGACCATTTGGAAGAGCGCACCGATCAAACCCAATGGTGTTGCCGCGGCAGCCGCGAGCAAGACGTACCCCATATGTCCAACAGAGCTGTAGGCCACCATCCGCTTCATGTCTGATTGCGCGATCGCAGCTAATGAGCCGTACAACACAGAAATGGCTGCCCAAAGGGCCAGCCAGGGGGCCGCAACCTCCCACGCTTCAGGGAAGAGACCCAAGCAAAATCGCAACAACCCATAGGTCCCAAGCTTGAGGAGAACGCCAGCGAGAAGAACCGACACGGGAGTGGAGGCTTCGGTGTGAGCATCGGGAAGCCAGGTGTGAAATGGAAAGAGAGGGATCTTGATCCCAAAGCCAATCAACAAGGCCCCCATCAAGAGAAGCTGCGACGTCAGCCCCATCTCTCCAGACAAAATGGGACGAATGCCAAAGTCAACGCTTCCAGTGACGAGAGCAATCCCAAGGAATGCTCCCAAAATCAAAACCCCAGAAACTGCGGTAACAATCAGAAACTTCGTGGACGCATAGGCTCGATTAGCACCACCCCAAATCGCAATTAACAGCCACAATGGAATGAGTTCAAGCTCATAAAAAATGAAAAAGAGTAAAAGATTCTGAGCCAAAAAGGCCCCATTCACAGCTCCACTAATAATCAATAAAAGTGCAAAATAAATTCTTGGTCGGTTCTCGATCTTTCGCGATGCCAATGCTGCCACAAGGCAGAGAACCGCATTCATCAAAACAAGCGGAAGGGAGATTCCATCGACCGCAAGGGAATAATCAAGGCCAACGCTAGGAAGCCATGACAAGCGTTCCTGAAGCTGCAAGCCAGGGTTGCTCGGATCAAACCAGAAAAAGACTGCGAAGCTTGCAAGGCATTGAACCGAAAGAATCACCAGGGTGAGACGTCTTAAATGAGCTGAAGTAGATCCCTCAGGCCAAAGGGACAACAAGAGGGCCCCTAAGAAAGGAATGATCAGTAGCAGAGAGAGAATCATCATTAATTCAGTTCAACCACCAGCTCAGGGATGACAAAAGCAAGACAATGGCCGCGATGACGGTTAATAGATAGCTTTGACTTCGACCGCTAATACTCAACTTCAGGCCTTCAGCACTCTGAAGTGAAAATCGAGCAAGACCATGGAGGACTCCATCTACAACATTGCGGTCAAAGCTGTAAGCAAGCTTTGAGAACAAGGCCACGACATTCACAATCGTCACCCGATAGAACCTTTCTGTATAAAAATCATTTTCAAGCAGGTCCTGGAACCAACGCAGCACTGGATTGAGGGAGCGTGACCAGGCTTTGTTGAGGGGAATGAAGGCTCCTACCAACAGCCCGATCAGTCCGCTGCCAACGACGACTCCACCTGCCCAAAGAGGGAAAGCAAGCAAACCATCCAGAGACTCCAGACGAATCAATAGGAGCGGGGTTAAGACAACGATCACGGCAAGGGCCACCATCGGGAAGGCCATCTGCCAATTCACCTCCGCAGCTCGACGGGTCTTGGTTAAGGAGCGTCCAAGAAACACCTGGCGATAAATCCTGGTGAGATTGAGAGCTGTTAGCGCATTGGTGAGCAGAAACACCGGTACAAAAATCACTGAGCGAGCTCCCACCAGCTCAACGGCCTGCGCTAGGCAAAGAAATCCTCCGAGGGGAAGAAGACCCACCAGCCCAGCACTCCCCACCAGGTATGAGCCCGTGGTGGCAGGCATCCTGCCGCCAAGGCCACCCAGCTCAGTGATGTCCTGACAATTTGTGGACGCGATCACTCCACCCACACTCATCGACAGCAACGCCTTGGAAACGGCGTGGGCGAACAGGAGCAGCAGGGCCAGCACGGGCACCTGCAAGGAAATAGCAATAAAGACCAGCCCTAAGTAGGCAGTCGTGGAATACGACAGCGTGCGTTTGATATCCACTTGAGCGATCGAGACCAGAGATCCTCCAATCGCACTGATGGTTCCAATCACTTGCAGCACAACGAGCGTGACGGGTGCGTTCTGGAGCAGAGGCATCACCTTGAGCAAAACAATGGCGCCACAGGTCACCACCACTGAATTGCGAAGAATCGAGGCTGGGTTAGGACCTTCCATGGCTTCATCAAGCCAGAGATGCATTGGGAATTGGGCGCATTTGCCCGTCGGGCCAGCAATCAGACCCAGGCCAAGCAACGTCGCCGCCAACGGGCTAAGGGTTTCTGCAGCAGACCAGGCATAGAGGTCGTCAAAGCTGGTCACACCCGACCAAGTGGCTAAAGCGACCATTCCCATCAAGAGCATCACATCACCAACGCGCTTGGTGAGGAAGGCATCCCTTGCAGCCGTCACAACCAGAGGTTGGGCGTACCAAAAACCAACCAAGAGGTAGGTAGAAAGCGTGAGCATTTCCAGCAAGAAATAGCTCTGGAACAAGGAATCGCTCAAGACCACCCCTGACATCGCCCCTTCGAAGAAGCCAAGCAAGGCAAAGAATCTGGCTAAGGCCCACTCCTTATCGAGATAGCCAAGGGAATACAACTGAGAGAAAAAACTCAAACCAGTAATCAGCTCAAGAGCAGACACATTGGTGAGAGAGAGGCTGAAGCTGATCTCAAGATTGAGATCAGCCACGCTGAGCCATGGGAACGTCAGCAGGGTGGGTCCACCTGCCATGACATCGCGCAACACGAGGCTTCCATGGATGAAAGCGAACAGTGTGAGCAGGATGTTGAGGTAAGCCGCCGGTCGATGGGAATCACGCCTAAATAACCCCAAAGCCCAAGGCAATGAGATCAACATCCCGGCGAACCCGTAGAGAGGGATCAACCAGGCGGTTTGCAGAGGCAGCGTTGCAGCTGAGATCAAAGGAAACGGGGCGTTTGCGCCGTTGAGAGGAATGTTGGCTGGGGAATCTAAACGGAGTTAGAGAGAGGTGAAGTAGGACTCACATCCGCCGAGTCACATTCGTACAGGAGAGAGCTGGCTCCACTTCATCGTGGGGTCGGGCAATGATGTGAGCAGCCACAAGACCGTCACCAACCCGTTCACAAGCATCGGCTCCTGCGCGCACGGCAGCGTTCACCGCACCGGTCTCACCACGCACCATCACCGTGACGTATCCACCTCCTACATATTCACGACTAATGAGCTGCACTTCGGCAGCTTTCGTCATTGCATCAGCGGCCTCAATGGCAGGCACCATGCCACGGGTTTCAATCATCCCAAGGGCAATCCCAAAGGCACGTTTCGGGGAAGAACTCTTGGATGCCTGAAGGCTGGAGCCTTTTCCACCGCCTCCACTCGGAGGGGTCGCTCGCGAGGAGCTGCGAGCGGGAGAGCTGGCTGCAGGAGCGGAAGCACTCTCGACAGGCTTCACGTCAACGGTTGCTTTTGCTGCTGCTGAGGAGGGGGTAGCGGCTTTGTTCGCTGGGGTTGATGCTGCGGAATCTGAGCTGGAACGACGACGGGGTGTAGGAGTGGCCATTGGCTGGATTGGGTTGAGAGGGGACGGAGAGCAGGAGGTGAATTAGTTATCCATCTGGCATCCAGTAGTCGATGATTCCACCGATGGTGAGATCCGTAAGAACAGTGTTGTCGGGACAGGCATGCCGGGCGGCAGAACCGCTGGCGGTAAAGACCCAGTTGCCTTCGCGGGCTCCCACAGGATCCACTGCAACGAGTTTTTTACCCTTGTTGTTTTTAAGGATTCGCAGGTGCATGTGATCCAGACCTCCGACGCGGAAGGTACAGACCAGAGTTCCCATCACCTGCATGATTTCCATTAGCTCTTTGCCTCCTTCGCTGAAGACGATGGCTTTGGTGCATCCGGATCCCAATGATCAATGATCCCAACAATGGTGAGGTCGCTGGGATAGGACTTACTACCGGCAGCTTCCCTAGCAGCAGAACTGCTAACACAAATCACCCAATCACCTGGCTTTGCACCAACAGCATCGACGGCAACCTTTTGGGTGCTCCCGTCTAAAACAACTTGAAGGTGCTTGTGTTCGAAATCTGGGATGCGGTTGGTAGAAACCAGTGGCTTGATGACCTTGACGATAAGCATGATCAGTGAGCCTCCTGAACGTCAGGATCGAGAGTGGACCCTACAACTTCTGCAGGAGCAGTTTGACTGCGATCTCGGATCGTTAAACAGGTATGGAGTAAACCATCACGAACGAGGTCTGAGTATCGATTTGAAATAGCCGAATCAACTCTCTGACAATCCGAAATGGCTCGTTCGCGCGCACCAGGGACGGAACTGGAGTAATCAAAACGGATCACAACAGGGATCGGCAAATCACGCGAAACGTTTAAACCCTTGAAGATTTTTACACCGACATCCAAATCGGGTGCCCCCTCTTCGACGGTATCTAAATGCGCAAAGTAAGTGAGATTTCGCAAATGAACTTCTTTAAAACCGATGCCTACACCAATAAAACGTTCGGCATGACCCGCATCGGGATAAGGACCAGCATGGAGCTCGGTAACGTAATCAATCTGAGAGATGTTATTCGCAATTAAACGCGTAATCAGGGACACCATTCCCGAGTCCATCGCTCCGGGTGCACCAGATTCAACGGCTTCTGCGATTTGAATCAACGCCTGATCAGGAGACATCGTGGATGTTGTCTCGTAGAGATCTTGAGCTGACACCCATCGATCTAATTGTGTTGAACTATCGCTTGAAGGGGGATGAACCCTGATCGCATCGGTATCGGTATCAAGTCCAATCAACAACAAGTCAACGGAAGCGCCGCAGCAAAAACTATTTTCGACAGCCTGTCGAAAATCAAGAAGACGCTGATATCCAGCAGAGGCCGCCAATTTGTCATCACTTCCATGGGCAGCACAGCCTTGATGACTGGGATCCAAGGAACTGAAGTGGTAGGTCACGACCTTGAGGTAGCGGGTGTCCTGGCTGCCGGCATTAGGGATCGCCTCGCGATAACGCCGATGCTCAGTCTTGACCCATCGATTGACCGTATTTTCGACGTCAAACATCGCTCCGGCATGGGAGCGTCGACGCACGGAACTGAATGGAATACGTAAGGCGTAGGCAATCGAATGAGCCAAACGACCATCCGCACAAGGCGTCACATCAAGGAGATGAAAACCACAATCGAGAAGAAAGGACTCAAATGTCTTGGCTGCTTCACTCCCTGAAGAAGCAGCGAGGGGATCTTTCTGAAAAAAGCAATCACTAAAAACACGGTGCGATTCAAAAACACACCACGCATAAAGCGCTCTCATATCCAAAGGACGAACCCAGGCACGCTCAAGAATGTGCTTGGGAAGGTCAAATCCCAGCTCGCGACAGGCTAAAAGCTGAGCCTGATCAATAAAATCAGCATGATGTTGAAGCGCTGAAATCTTTTGAAGAACAGGAACAATCCTTTCGAACCGCCCTTTGACTTCTAGTTCGTAGGAACGTAAATGGTCATTAGCAACCCGATCCGTTAAAGGATGTAGGCGATGAGCGACTGGGCGATTGGATATTAAGCGCTTAGACCTTGGGAGCGTTGTGGTCGATTGCGTCGAGCGATTTGAACGACTCAGGGATGCATTTGAAGACTTTTGATCGCGACGAACCCAGGCGGGTTGTTGAGGGACTGAACGCCTGCTGTCTTGGCTTGTCCTGACCCGACCAGCACCAAGCGTGCCTTGAGCCAAGACGGCGGCCTTACCGGATGTGGTGAGTGCTCGCCTTCTTTCAAGCGAGGCCGCACGCGCCGAGGGGGGATTGGGATCAGCTTGCTTGGGCTGAGCTTGCTTGGAATCAGAGGAAGCCGAAGACTCGGCTCTCCTTTGTTGCAACTGACGTCGCGTCGGAGCGGAGGGGGACAGAGGTCGCCCGCCACGGGAAGGCATAGAGCGGACCATTCGTTGATCAGCCCCGTGCTCCGCCAGAGACGGTAATCAGTGAACCCTTTGAAGTGCTGCCGCTGGAACCCGTTACACGACTTTCAGGCCACTCAGACTGCTCGTTGCGCTTTCGTTCGAAGGGGGGCATGGCTCCCATCGCGCCAGAACGGCTTGGATTACGACGACGAGCAGACACACCTTCCGTGCCCGTCACGTGTTCACCACGATCCCAGTCATCACCCGTCACTTTGGTGGACGAGCCCTCTCCGGTGACCCGGGAAGCAGGTTCTTGCGTGGCGACTTCAACCTCAGGGGTGGTGGGTTGAAATTGACGTTGGGGCTGAAGTTGGTTGTGACGCTCTTGAAATTCACGATTATCAAATCGGAATTGCTCTGTGCCGGTGATTTTGCCACCGGCCAAATCAAAAGGGCCTGTAATACGGCTGCTGTCTTCATAAGCGGTGCCGGTGACACCTTTGCTGGTCTCACGCTGCTGTTGGGCAGCTCGGGCAGGCGACACCACACTGAATCGCGTCCAACTCGACCCCTCTGGTGATTGGCCATGGGTCTCTGTACCGAGCGGTGCCTCAGCACCACACGCTGCTGACAACTGATCAGCACCGATATAAGGAGTTCCTGTCACCGCTTCGCAGGCGCCGCGTTCGCCACCTGTCATCACTCCTCCAATCCCTGGCTGAAGGCCTGTCATCGGAGAGGAGGGCGTACCGGGACGAACGGGAGTCCGTTCGCGGATCGCTTGAACAGCAGAGTTACCGCAGTATTGGCCTGCTTGCTCGAGACCTGCGTAGGGAGTTCCCGTGACTGCTTTGCAGCTTCCTGGCTCGTCACCAGTGACCTTTTCGGAACGGCCGGTGCGGGTGCCGCTCACAACTTGATTCCGATTGGTGACGCTGAATCCAACCTTGGCGGCTTCTGGATCCGGCTTCGCACCACAGAATGAATTGACTTGCTCGGAACTGATGTATTGATCACCAGTCACCCGATGACAAGATCCGAATTCATTTCCAGTGACACTGGAAGAACGGCCCACCATCGTGCCGGTCACACCCGTTCCTGAAAGGGTTTCAGACAGACCAACCTTGGCAGCTGGACGCCCTTCAGGAAGGGGATCAGACCCTAAATATTGATCGCCAGTCAGAGAGCGATTCGCACCAGCTTCATCGCCAGTCACGCTGGAGGATCGTCCCACCATCACCCCACTCACTGGGCGACCTTGCTGCGTCAGGCTATGGCCAACCTTGCGCGGAGAGGGGTTGCTTCCACCGCAATAGGCGGCGCTTTGATTCGCAGAAATATATTCCGTACCTGTCACGCTTTTGCAGGTGCCAGGCTCATCCCCAGTCACTTTCTCCGAGCGCCCAACTTCGTTTCCTGTGACCCGATTGCCATGGCTGGTGGCAGACACACGAACCTTGGCGGGTGTGGTTGGCGTTGGAGCGCTCTGGCAGAAGGTCTGAAAGACCTCCGCACCGAGATATTCCGTACCAGTAATGGAACGACAAGTGCTGGCTTCATTACCCGTCGTCTTGACGGAGCGATTGGCCTGGGTGCCGGTCACAGTCTGACCTCCCGTGGTCTCAGACTCACCCACCTTCCAGTGAGCATCAGCGGCGGCGGATTGCTTGGCTCCGTTTCGATTTGGGCCAGTTGGACGCGTTACGCCAGCGCTTTGCTTGCTACGGGCTCCGGACTTCGCGCGAAGCTCACGCACCTGTTGAGCCAGCTCTCGGCTGGTGAGATCAGGATTGGCCTGACGGGCCACTGCGGCAGCACTTGTGGGTTGTTTTCCTGCAGTTTTTCCGTGTTTCGACATCGCTTCACGACGAGCCAACACCAGGGAACGGCTTGGGTTGTCGATGGCACGTCGCTTTGGAGCTTTGCTCCGGCGAGAAGAATTGTTGGTTGAAAGATCAACAGTTGCCGCTTGTCGACTTAGACGCGTTGGTGTTTCAACGGCGCTAGCGCCGCCACAACCACAGTCTTTTTTAGCGGCTGCTGGCGCTGATGTGGCTGCCGTGGTCGCTGTTTTACGGGCGACCTCAGCCCGATTTCTGTCTTTGGTTGTATCTGCTGATTTCCCACGACGTGACAGGGCTTCTCGGCGAGCCAGCACGAGCTCTCGACTGGGTTGACTCACAGGTTTCACCCGAGAACGATGGGCACCGGATGATGCAGATGTCAGTGATTGATTTCTTGGTCGCTCTACAGCGACGGGGGTTGCGGCCTTTGTAGGGGCTGCCGCAATTGGATCTGCATTGGTGCGCGTCTTGCGGGCATCGCCGGCCGACCGAACGCGATTCGCACCTGCTGATACAGCAACGGATGCCTTTTTGCCAGCAGTGGTGAGAGCCTTACGGCGCTCGAGTGCTAGTTCGCGACTAGAAAGTCTTGCCATGTCCGCCCGAGAGTGTCGTCGTGAGTTGAAGGGAACGAGTCCCTACAGAAAAAGTTGAGCCCTGAATGATTCAGGGCTCGAAATCGTGAGACCGAAAGATCAGCGACCTTCGAAAACCACGAAGCAGGAGCCTTGGCCCTGGGTGTAGGCGTCGTAACCAACGATGCGAACGTGATGGTCGGGGTATGCGCGATGGCAAGCCTCGAGTTCACTCACAACAACGTTGAGATCCTTCTCACCGAAGAACGGGAGCTTCCAATAAGACCAGTAGGTGGCCATGGAATTGGAAGGATGGACGTGCTCAACGAGCGGGCTCCAACCTTGGGCAATGATGTAAGCGATCTGGTCATAGATCTCGTCCTGGGTCATCGGCGGAAGGAAGCCGAATGTCTCCAGGGTGGCGACTGTTTGGTAGTCACCCACGGTGCTCTGAAAAGGCATGGGGATCACGCTATAAAAATGTTTTGGCCGGATCTAATGCTTCCGGCCGGAGTCATCTAGAGGCTCGGGTAAAGGGTGAAAAAATCACCCCTTGCACCGATCACTGAACGTCGAGCTTGTCGACGGTGTCGAACTCAAACTTGATCTCCTTCCAGGTCTCGAGAGCGATGGCCAGCTCGGGGCTGTGCTTGCCGGCTTCCATGAGGATGTCGCGGCTTTCTTTCTCGATCTCGCGACCAGCGTTGCGTGCCTTGACGCAGGCCTCGAGGGCCACACGGTTGGCAGCAGCACCAGCTGCGGAGCCCCAGGGGTGACCGTGGGTACCACCACCGAACTGGAGAACGGAGTCGTCACCGAAGATGGCAACCAGTGCGGGCATATGCCACACGTGGATACCGCCGGAAGCAACGGCGAACACACCAGGCATGGAACCCCAGTCCTGATCGAAGAAGTTGCCGCGGCTGCGATCTTCAGGAACGAAGGATTCGCGGAGCTGGTCGATATAACCGAGGGTGGTCTGACGATCACCTTCCAGCTTTCCGACCACGGTGCCGGTGTGAAGCTGGTCACCACCGGAGAGACGCAGACACTTGGCGAGAACGCGGAAGTGAATGCCGTGCTTGGGGTGACGGTCAATCACAGCGTGCATGGCGCGGTGAATGTGCAGCAGCATGCCGTTCGCACGACACCACTTCGACAAACCGGTGTTGGCGGTGAAGCCACCGGTGATGAAGTCGTGCATGATGATCGGCTGCTTGAGTTCCTTAGCGAACTCAGCGCGCTCATACATCTCTTCGGGAGTGTTGGCGGTCACGTTGAGGTAGTGACCCTTGCGCTCACCGGTCTCCTGTTCAGCCAGCTTGATGGCTTCCGCAACGAATTCGAAGCGGTTCTGCCAACGCTGGAAGGGCTGGGAGTTGATGTTCTCGTCGTCCTTGGTGAAGTCCAGACCGCCACGCAGGCACTCATAGACAACACGGCCATAGTTCTTGCCGCTCAAGCCAAGTTTTGGCTTGATGGTGCAACCCAACAGTGGACGGCCGTACTTGTTCATACGGTCACGCTCAACGGCAATGCCGTTTGGTGGGCCTGCGCAGCACTTGATGAATGCAATCGGGAAGCGAATGTCTTCCAGACGCAGGTGGCGCAAAGCTTTGAAGCCGAAGACGTTACCGACCAATGAGGTCAGAACGTTGGTGATCGAACCCTCTTCGAACAGGTCGAGGGGGTAAGCGATGAAGGCATAGAAAGCCTCCTTGTCACCAGGAACGTCTTCGATGCGATAGCAACGTCCTTTGTAGAAGTCGAGGTCGGTGAGGAGCTCGGACCACACAGTGGACCATGTACCAGTTGAAGATTCAGCAGCAACAGCAGCTGCCACTTCTTCTTTGGGGACACCTTCTTGGCCGGTGCACTTGAAGCAGGCCAGCAGGTCGGTGTCTAGGGGAACGTAATCGGGAGTCCAGTAAGTGTCTCTGTACTCCTTGACCCCAGCGTCGTACTTCTTGCTCATGGATTAATTCCGTTAAGTCGGTAAGGGAAATGAGAGGCGCAACCCCATCAGGGGGTTAACGGCTGATCTCAGTCCTTTTGTCCGAGGAAGTTGCCGTTGCCGAGCGCTGGCTCAACTTCGCGATGAGGGCGAGCAATGATGTGAGCCGCTACGAGGCCGTCGCCGACACGTTCGCAAGCATCTGCACCTGCACGCACAGCTGCGTTGACGGCACCAGTTTCGCCACGCACCAAAACTGTGACGTAGCCACCGCCGACGAATTCACGTCCAATCAGGCGCACTTCAGCAGCCTTGGTCATTGCATCAGCTGCTTCGATCGCTGGGACCAGGCCGCGTGTCTCGATCATGCCGAGAGCGATACCCATGGTTTCGTTAGCCATTGCCTACCGAGTAAGGGGGGTGGAATGTTCGCCGATGACATTGGTCTGCCGGAGGCCAACTCGTCAAGCTGTTTGGGGCCTTTGCAAGATCATTGTCCATACTGAACCTCATAAGCACTGCTGATCACCCTTGCCCGAACTGATCTGAAGCCCTGTGCTGGTTCGGGTGAGCACACCAACACAAGCGCTAGGCAAGGGCCGCCAAACCCCATATCTTTCGCCACGAAGCAAAGTTTTCCGCGTAAGCGGAGTGGAATGTTCAACCGCAACTGAGCTTCGTTTTCGAATCTGAGCGATATTTTTACCCTTACCCCACACAATGGGACTCTCTCGATCCCCTTCAGTGCTCACTCTGACGATTGCCAGTGGCAATCCACGCAAAGTTGCTGAAATTGAGGCAATGCTTGGGCCTCTCCCTCTGAAGGTGGTGCTTCAACCACCCGAGCTGGAGGTTGAAGAGACGGGCACGTCCTATTTCGAAAACGCGCTCCTTAAAGCCTCTGCAGCCGCCCAGCTGACGGGGACCTGGTCTCTTGCTGACGACTCAGGGCTCGAGGTTGATGCCCTTGACGGGGCTCCTGGCCTCTACACAGCCCGTCTCGCTCCTACCGACGACGAGAAGATTGCAAAACTGCTGCAATCGATGGCGAACCAGCCCTACCGCAGTGCCCGTTTTTGCAGCACCATGGTTCTCTGCTCTCCAGATGGAGCGACGATTGAAAGCTCGGAGGGTATTTGCTGGGGTGAAATCCTCAAAACTGTTGCCTATCCAGGTGGCGGATTGGAGTCGCTCTTCTGGATTCGCGAAACGCGATGCAGTTATGGAGAGATGACAGCAGCCCAACTCAGCCGCCTTGGGAGCCGCGGAAAAGCCGCAAGGGAGATGGCACCTCGCTTACGGGCGCAGTTAGGAATTCGCTGACGCATCCACTTTCATCAAAAAAGTGAGTTAGCCAGCAAAAAACATCACCTCGACGAACAATTGCGATTGATCGATTCAATGGCGCGCATCGCCGCTGCGGCAGCCTCTTCAACATCTCCTTCTCTGCCAGCGAGCGTGAGGCGTCCAAACGCACCAACCGCTTTGACATCCACCAAGGTGATGTTTGAGGACTTTTCAGCCTCATTGGCTGCGATCAGAACGTAGCCAGCAGGCTCCGTCTCGAGAATGAACATGCTCATCCCTGCCTCGATCATCGATCCTCTGCGGTTCAGACGATTGATGAGAACGGCATGGTCAGGAGTGATGGCCCGAATCACTTCCGTCCAACTGACATCGGCGGGGGTTCGTCGATCGACGGAACTGCCAATCGCCTCTAAGACCACATCACCGGAATGAATCACCGTGCTCTGGTCTCGGTGATAAAGAGCCATGGAGCCAAAGGCGCGCTCAACAACCATCTGCCCAAGACGAACATTGCTGGCCTTGAGAGCAATATCGGTGACGCGATGGACGGCCATACCAGGTGAGACCTCCATCCATAGACAAGCGTCACCTGGAATCGGCAAAAACCCTTGACTCACCGTGCCCATATAGGCAGCGAGCTGGGGTTGTAGAGAATCGAGAAAGACATAGGTGCGCAGTTCAATGGACTGCACATGACTGTTTTGCCTCAACAGTCGTGGGGATTCACTGTCCGTCGTGACAACACAGCTGGCTCCACTCGCTGAGGTGTGAACCTCAGTTCCGGTGACGAGAGCGCTTCCGCCTACTCGCCGCTCCCGGGCATCGAAGCTGGCGAAGCGATTCATTGCGGCGATGTTACCGGAAGGTTGCTCACAAAATTCGTCTCGCGACTTGCATCAGCCAACGGAACCGATACCGTCCGCGCAAATCGGGAGCGCAGCATGGCAGCCAATCAGACCCATAACCCAGAAACAACCGCGTTAAGTTCCGATCTCAGCGCCGAACAAGCGCTGGGGATGATCGGAATGGGCTTAATGCAAAAGCTCAACCAGGAAGGTCCCGGTCGTTGGATTTGGAGCGATGCTGAAGATGGTGGAGCTGCCAATCTTGTCGAGCTGCGCCAGAGACTCGAGCTCACCGACCTAGCCCTCAAAACGGGAGCGCCATTGAGTACGGCGGAAGTCACTCAATTGCTAGGAATCCGCCCAGGATCAGAGCGCGTTGAAAGAGGAGGCCTACGGGCGAGCCGTTTGAGCAGAAATGTTTGGCGTCTGACCCAGATCGACATGGATTCATCTCAATCAACAGGGGGATTCGGCGACGATCGTTTTCGTCGTCGCCTTTGATCAATGCCGTTGATCAACGCAATTGATTGAAATTATTCGGAATCAGCCTTGTCGGGTCCTTCGTCCTTCGACTTATCCCGAGAGGCTTCATCCTCTGAATTAGTCAAATTTTCAACGTCGATACAAGCCGTGGTTTCGGCCAGTTGCTCTCGAGCTGCAAGCACGGGAGCAGCCTTGGCTTTGAGTTGCTGAGCGGCATCCTCGAGCGTCATCGATTTGTTCTGTCGAACCTGACCCACAAATTTTTCGTAGATCGCCACTTCGTCGCGATATTCCTTCCACTGTGAGGTTTGAAGTTCAGCTTCAGCCTCATCAAGTCTGGCGAGGGCTTTTTTGAGCGACGCACCCGCTGCTTCAGCATCAGCCACCGTTGAAGCAGGTGTTAGATCATCCACTTGCTCCAGGGCTTTTTCCACCTCAGCCGTTGCACTGCAGACAAGAGCCGAGTCGGAGAGCACCTTGGCTTGGTCTGTTTCTGCCTTTTTCTCGACTGACTGACAGGCCGCCAAGGTCAAACCCAGAGCAAGAACGGCAGGGAAAGCTCGTAAGGACAACATCTGATCGAAGGCCTCATTTGCGCTGAAATGTAGTCATCTCCGGCAAATCTGGCCCAACTGGAAATCAACACCGATCCCGAAGAATTTTGTTAGGTCTGAGCACTACGTGAATCTGGCGTCATCGTGACGGAAGGAACCTGCCTTTAAAGCGATGAGCGTGAATCTGCTCAAGGAAACAGGACCACGGGAGGTGTTCTGTGGTCTGACCTCGATCGTCTGGCTGCACCGCAGGATGCCGGATGCCTTTTTCTTGGTAGTGGGCTCACGCACCTGCGCTCATTTGATTCAAAGCGCTGCTGGCGTGATGATTTTTGCTGAGCCTCGGTTTGGAACAGCGATTCTGAGCGAACGCGACCTCGCAGGTCTCGCTGATGCTCAAGATGAACTCGACCGCGTCGCACGTGAGCTGCTGGAACGACGGCCTGAGATTCGCACCTTGTTTTTAGTGGGGTCATGCCCCAGCGAAGTGATCAAGCTGGATCTAGCGCGGGCAGCAGAACGGCTCAATGATGAATTGAGAGGCCGCGTTCAGGTCGTGAATTATTCGGGAAGCGGCATCGAAACCACCTTTACCCAAGGTGAAGACGGTGCTCTTTCGGCCTTAATTCCCCTCATGCCCTCGACAGATCAACGCCAGCTGTTGATGGTCGGAACGCTCGCCGATGCCGTCGAAGATCGCCTCATTCACCTCTTTGGTCGGATTGGCATCGACTCGGTTTGCAGCTTGCCCCCACGCCAATCCACGGAATTGCCCGCCGTTGGGCCAGGGACCACGGTCTTGTTGACACAGCCGTACCTCACAACAACAGCACGCTTGCTGCGCGATCGTGGTGCTCGGGTCTTAACGGCTCCCTTCCCCTTGGGTGCGGAAGGGAGCCGCAGCTGGATGGAAGCCGCAGCAAAAGACTTTCAAATCAACGCTGACCAGGTCGCCTCCGTGCTGGATCCGCTGGTCGCTCGCGCCCAAAGTGCTCTAGCGCCCCATCGAGACATCCTCAACGGCAAACGAATATTTCTTCTGCCGGAGTCTCAACTCGAACTTCCGCTCGCTCGTTTCTTGCAAAGGGAATGCGGGATGGAATTGGTGGAAGTGGGGACGCCCTACTTAAATCGTGAGCAAATGGCTGAGGAGCTTGCGCTTCTCCCTGAAGGCACTTCTGTGATGGAAGGACAGCACGTGGAGAAGCAGCTGGATCGCGTCCGTGCCACGCAACCCGATCTCGTGGTCTGCGGCATGGGGCTTGCCAATCCGCTCGAAGCAGAAGGAATCGCCACCAAGTGGTCGATTGAATTGGTGTTTAGTCCCATCCATGGCATCGATCAGGCCGGTGAGTTGGCCGAGTTGTTCTCCCGCCCGCTGAGACGACGCGAACTCATTCGCCAAGCGCTGAACCCGCCTAGTAGCGCCCCCATCGACTCTGACCCTGTTCACGCCTAAAACCATGCAACTCACCCTCTGGACATACGAAGGACCACCTCATGTCGGCGCCATGCGCATTGCGGCCTCCATGGAAGGTGTGCATTACGTGCTGCACGCACCGCAAGGGGATACCTATGCCGATCTCTTGTTCACGATGATCGAGCGTCGAGATCAACGCCCCCCCGTCACCTACACCACGTTTCAAGCCAGAGACCTTGGCGGTGACACCGCGGAACTGGTGAAGCGCCACGTGCGCGAAGCCGTTGATCGCTTCCAACCCGATGCCCTCCTCGTTGGCGAAAGCTGCACGGCGGAATTGATTCAGGACCAGCCTGGTTCTTTAGCCGCTGGCATGGGCTTGACCATGCCAATCGTGAATTTAGAGCTGCCGGCTTACAGCAAAAAAGAGAATTGGGGTGCCGCAGAAACGTTCTATCAACTGGTTCGGACTCTGTTGAAAGATCAGGCTCCTGCTGAGCTGACCCATGACCCCAAGGCATGGCAAAACGAAGGACGGCGTCCCCGCGTGAATCTGCTGGGACCATCGTTGCTCGGCTTTCGCTGTCGAGACGATGTGCTCGAAATTCAACGGCTGTTAAGCATGCATGGCATCGACGTGGGGGTCGTCGCTCCGTTGGGCGCCACGGTGGCGGATGTGCTTCGACTCCCAGAAGCCGACCTCAATGTGTGCCTCTACCCAGAGATCGCCGAATCAACCTGCGCTTGGCTCGAGCGCAGCTTTGGAATCCCCTTCACCAGCACCGTCCCGATTGGAATCGGCGCAACCCAAGACTTCCTTGTTGAAGTTCACACGCTGCTGGGGATGACACCACCTTCCCCCCAAGAGGGAATTCGTCAGTCCAGGCTGCCCTGGTACTCAGAATCCGTCGACTCCACCTACCTAACCGGGAAAAGGGTGTTCATCTTTGGAGATGGAACCCATGCCTTGGCAGCAGCACGAATCTGCAAACAGGAGCTTGGCTTTGAAGTGGTTGGCCTAGGCACCTACAGCAGAGAAATGGCTCGACCCGTGCGAGCGGCAGCAAAAGCGATGGGGCTTGAAGCTCTTATCAGTGATGACTACCTCGCCGTCGAGGCCGCCATGGCCGCCGCTTCTCCGGAACTGGTGCTCGGCACCCAAATGGAGCGCCATAGCGCCAAACGACTCGGCCTCCCCTGTGCCGTGATCAGCACGCCGATGCATGTCCAAGATGTGCCGGCCCGAAACAGTCCTCAAATGGGCTGGGAAGGCGCAAACGTGATCTTCGACAGCTGGGTGCACCCGCTGATGATGGGTCTAGAGGAACACCTCATCGGCATGTTCCGACACGATTTTGAGTTCGTGGATGGCCATCAAAGCCACCTTGGCCATGCGGGAGGTTCTGGAGCTGCTGCAGAAACGGAGGTCGCTGTCGGCACCCTCGAAAATGAGCTGGTGTGGACGGCTGATGGGGAAGCAGAACTGAAAAAGATCCCCTTCTTCGTTCGGGGAAAAGTACGTCGAAACACCGAAACATTTGCCAAATCCACTGGGCGTAATCAAATCGACAGCGAAACGCTGTACGACGCGAAAGCCCACTTCAGCGCCTAACCATCCACACAACCATTCTTAGCCGAAATTGCTTACCTGCAACGAGGCATGAGCGGCTGAGTCTTTGTACTCATTGACCCAGCTATTTTCATGCCAATTCGCCCAATCCTCGTCAGTCTTTCAACACCATCAGTCCTGATGTTTCGATCACGAATTGAAAGCTGACTGTTCAAGCTTGCTGAAGTTAAATGAAAACAACACCCACGAAGCAGGTCTCTGCATGACCACAACTCTCACCCGTCCGGCGGACGGTGACGGCAGTGTTCAGGTCCATCAGGACCCGGGGACAAAGATTGAGGAGGGCGCTCTTGTCATCGCCGTCTATGGCAAAGGTGGCATCGGTAAATCCACCACCTCTTCGAACCTCTCTGCCGCGTTTTCAAAACTGGGCAAACGCGTGCTCCAGATTGGTTGTGACCCCAAGCACGACAGCACCTTCACCCTCACCCACAAAATGGTGCCAACGGTGATTGACATCCTCGAGGAGGTGGACTTTCACAGCGAAGAACTCCGCCCCGAGGACTTCATGTTCACGGGTTACAACGGGGTGAAATGCGTCGAAAGCGGGGGGCCACCCGCAGGCACCGGTTGCGGCGGTTACGTCACCGGCCAAACCGTGAAGCTGCTGAAGGAGCACCACCTTCTCGAAGACACCGATGTCGTGATCTTTGACGTGCTTGGCGACGTGGTTTGTGGTGGCTTCGCTGCACCCCTTCAACATGCGAACTATTGCTTGATCGTGACCGCCAACGATTTTGATTCCATCTTCGCGATGAACCGAATCGTGCAAGCGATCCAAGCCAAGGCGAAAAACTACAAGGTGCGCCTCGGAGGCGTCGTGGCCAATCGCTCCGTTGATACGGACCAGATCGATAAATTCAACGAAAAAACGGGCCTACGCACGATGGCTCATTTCAAGGATGTGGATGCTATTCGACGTTCACGCCTGAAAAAATGCACCATTTTCGAGATGGACGAAAACGAGGATGGCGTGAAAGCTGTTCAAGAGGAGTACATCCGCTTGGCCAGCAATATGCTCAATAATGTTGAACCATTGGAAGCTGTGTCCCTCAAAGACAGGGAGATCTTTGACCTTCTGGGTTTCGACTGATCAGAGACCCACGAGTTTCATTGAAAGCTCCCAAACCCGACGGGCGACATCTGGATCTGTCGCCTTGTCGGACAATTCTTGGCTGAATTGCTTGCCATCCTTTTTTTGACGATTGCCCCAACTCCAATGCACACCTGACTGGCTGAAGTCAGGATTCGCCACCACCATCGCAACCCGCTCACCAGCTAGAGACTGAGAGACATAACCGCCCGTAATCTTTTTTTGAAACCAAGGGAAAATCACTTGAAAGGCCTTCGGGGTGTTTCGAAATAAAGGCGTGTCAGCCACACAACCTGGATAGAGAGACGTGCAGCTGATTCCGGTATCCGCGTGGATCCGTCGATGAAGTTCCTGAGTGGTGATCATGTTGCACAGCTTGCTGTCTTTGTAAGCCTTTCCGGGCTTAAATTTTTGGCCACTCGCCATCGCGATTGGATCGAGGAAGCCAGCTTCGAAACCTGAGAGGTCACCAAGATCAGCTGGAGCTGGAATGGGGATTTTCCCTCCAAGTTCCTTGGAATTAGCGGTCACTGTGCCAAGGATGACAATCCGTTTTGAGGGATGGGTAGACGCCTTCAAGCGATCAAGAAGAAGCTGAATCAACAAGAAATGGCCCAAGTGATTGGTGGCCATCGACAGTTCATACCCCTGCGGCGAGCGCTTGGGCTGTTTCAACTTCGGCTCGTAAACCGCCGCATTACAAACCAAAGCATCCACTCCGCCGGGAAGGCTCTCCACCCCGTGGCGGACACTCTCGAGATCTCCTAAATCCATCAGGATGTGATGCAAGCGATCGCGGGGAATGTCCAGCCGATCAGCAGCGCCAGCAGCACGCTGAGGGTTCCGATTGGCCGTGATCACGGTCCATCCCTGACGAACCAACGCCTGCGTGGCATTCAAGCCCACACCAGAGGTTGTTCCAGTAATGAGAACGGTGCCTGGGGTTCCCATCGCGAGATGCCTTTATCTGATCCCAGTTTGACCTTTCAAGTGTCGTTGGCGGCGAATCTCAAAGAGCCACTCAAAGAGCCACGGCTTCAGCGCCAGATAATGCGCAAACGGTTTGGAGCAATCCATTGATCCTGTTCATCCATCAGGCGATCTCTGCCGCCGAGGGTGAACAAACGGTCAAACCGTTGCTGTAGGCCACGCAGCTTGTTGGTCTCCACATCCACAACAGCAGCCAGCTCTCCGTGGCGATCTAAGCGCTCCTGGTAAGCCATCGAAAGCCTGACAAGACTGACGCCACCAAGGCTGATCAGACCAATTTTCACAGCTAGTGCAAGGCCACTGCACAGCATGTCTCTGCGATCGCCCTGACTTTGAATCAGGGCGGCACGGGTCACAGCATCGACCGGTTCCTTAGCGGAGCGATCAGATGACTTGGATCGATGTCGTGTTGGCGATGAAGCTGCCTTAGCCATATCCGCTTTTAACGCAGCGGAGAAAGACTGCAAGAGCCCATCGCTCAACCCATACGTCCGTTCATGCCCGATACAGGCTCACACAAAGGCGAACAGCCAACACGCCGGCATGGGCAGCCACCACTAAAGCGATGAAAATCTCAGTTTGAGTAATAGAACTGACCATGACGGATGCGTAACGCTCCTCCATTCTTTCTCCTCACCCCCTCTACAAGCCATCATTCGCAAAGGCCTGTCACACCCCCATGGATGCCCAAAGCCGAACGCAACCCGTTGTTATCGATGCCGTTGCCATTCAAACGCTTGATCTCAGGGCGCTGAACCCATGGATGGAACGGCCGCTCACAGATCTTCTCAGCGATGGTGCGGGGTTAGAGCTGCAGTACAACTGGCCGCGGGATGCCGACGATCCCAGAGAGCTGAGTGAATGCCCGGAGCCCCGACTTTGGGCCCTCAGGGCCGATGCCGTGCACCCCTGGCTCCCTCTCGTGCTGGAGCGATCTGGCGGAAGCCTGATCCAACACGTGGCGATGGTGGTCCCCCACGACTTCAGTCCCAGTGAAGGGATTCGCTTCGACCCTCAAGCCCTGGAGATCTGGATCACCCACCGGTTCATGCTTCTCGATCACCTGGGGAAACACCTTCCCCAATCTCAGCGGGGCAACTTGCTCCAGATGGCCGCCACCATTGGCTACGAAGTGGATGCAGCGTTCTGGACTCTCCTTGATCAACGCTGAGGGAGATCGCGCGTGGGTGGTGATCGGCTTCCTGCTGGGTTTCACAAAGGCCACCGATCAGCTCAGCAACCATCTGAGTCAAGCCATCTGGGAAGCGGGCGTTGGCCCCAGAATCACCCAAGGAGCGCAAGCTGGAATGCTCGGCGAGCACTATCCAACGCCAACAGAATGGCCAGGCCGCGCAGCATCCAGGCCAGCCGATCAGCCCTCACATCGTCCAAGCGCGAGGCACTCCACTGAGCGCCCACTGCAGCCACTCCCCCCAAGAGCAAACCCAGGGTGGGTTGTCCTCTCCCTTCAGAAAGAAACTGAAGAGATGCCGCCGCCGTGGAACACGCCACTGCCACCGTGCTCAATCGGATCGCAAGTCGAATGGGGACGGCCAACCCACGAACCATCACGGGCACCATCACGAGCCCACCGCCCAAGCCCAGCATTCCGCCGGCGAATCCCGCCAAGCCACCGACGGATGTCAGTCCTGGCAGAGAGAAGGTCTGATCCAGCTCAGATTCCGAATCATCCGGACGGGACTGAATCGTGCAAGCCAAAAACAAATAAAGCAGTGATTGCAGCGCTAACAAGTGCCATCCATCGACCAAACGCCCCAGGCGGCTGAAGACAAGGGCCGTCACAAACGCGGCGATCCCAATGGCCCATCCAGCCGGAGCAGGCACCGTTCGCGCGCGTAGATGGGTCGCCGTGCCGCTGATCGCCGTCGGCACAATGGCGAAGGTGCTTGTCGCCAGAGCCTGATGGGGTGTTAATCCCATCCAGAGCAACAGAGGAGCGAAAATCAACCCACCGCCAATCCCCAGCAGACCAGCCAAGCCCCCGGCAAGCAGTCCCAGAGGCACCACCAGGAGCCAATCCAAAATCTCCATTCCGGCCATGTCGATTCCTGCATCCTGCCGGTCTGAGTTCGGAACCCACGGCCGACTGATCCCAACGCTCGCCGGCAGCGGTCCAGAACAGATGGCCTTTGACGCCCTGTTGTTGGAGCATTGCCAAAACACAAACAACCCTGGCCCCGTGCTCCGCTTCTATCTCTGGGAAGGGTCCTGGCTGTCACTCGGGCGCCATCAAACACCACGGTCGAATCATTGGCTCGATCTGGTGAAAAGCGGACGCTTAGCCATGGTCCGACGCCCCAGCGGTGGAGGCGCTGTCCTGCATGGTGGTGGACTCACCTACGCCTTGATCTGGCCGCATCCCCCCCGACAACGCCGCGAAGCCTATCGCCGTGTGAACAGCTGGATCGCATCTGGATTAGCCCGACTCGGGCTCGAGCTTCACCCAGGAGATGACCCGGCCCTCGCTGGAAGCCGAAATTGCTTCGCCAGCGCCACCACGGCGGATTTAGTCGATCCTGCGGGGCATAAACGCATCGGCAGCGCCCAGTTTTGGCAGAGGGGGCACCTGCTGCAGCACGGTGAAATCCCCTTGGCCCCCTCCAAACAGCTTTGGCAAGACGTCTTTGGAACGGCTCCACCCTGCTGGCAGCCCTGCGCACCTTCGGCGGCCAGCGTGGAAGCGGCTCTGACCGAAGCCATTGCCGAGCTTTGGCCAGGACTCAGCTGGGACGTGACGCCAATCAGCAGCAGGGAGCGGCAGCTGATCACCGAACGGGCGGCTGGTTATGAGGTCAACGAATCCGAGGTCTCATCCAACATTCCAGAGGCACGCATGGACGTAACCGCTTGGAGAAGCGGTAAGCCAAAGGGATAGTCATTGCGGCGCCTTGAGGCTTCGAGCAAGGGTGGCGGCAATTTGAGGGACAGCCCCTTCAAAACCGCTTCGCCCACATCACTGCGATCCAGAGTTCCGGAGGGAAGCCCCGCCGCACCCGTAACAAGCAGTCGGCCATGTTCACTTTGCTCGAGGGCAAGCACGGCCTTCCAAAGGGGAGCCGACTCTTGAAGAGAAGGAAGTTCAGCGAGCGGGCGCATGTGCTCACCAACGGTTTGTTGATCCCAGTACTGAACCGATAAGTCCTTGAGGGGCTGATCGGTCACATACCCGATCCAGCGCCCAGAGCGGCAAACCAGCACCCAGTCGGGCAGCAGATCACTCTCCGACTCAGCGCCTCTCAGACGCATTTGGCTCAGGCTGCGCAAGCTTTGATCGGCTTCCAACACCCGGTAACGCTTGGAGGAGGCAGGTCCTACACGCAAATTGATCAAGAGCTGCTGCAGCGCCAGGGTCTGAGACTGGGAGCGCGAGGCTCCCATGCCAAACCAACCCAGCATCACCAGCCAAAGGCCTGTGAATCCCCCACCACGAAGGAAGATATAGACCCCGATCATGATCGCGCTCAGCGACAGAAGACGTCCTGTGGCCGTCGCCACCTGAATCCCGCGGCGTTGGCTCCCCGTGAACTGCCACACAAGCGCTTTAAGGATCAAGCCTCCATCAAGGGGCAGTCCCGGCAAAAGATTGAACACTGCCAAGACCAAATTCAGGGCACCAAGCTGACCAACAAGATTGCCCAGCAATGGATTGGCATGGGTTGCAGCGTGCTGACTAGCCAACAACAAACCAGCCAAAGCAAAGCTGACGGCTGGTCCAGCAGCGGCCACCCGAAAAGATCCCATCGGCGTGGAGCATTCCCGTTCCACGCGAGCAACGCCACCAAGCAAAAACAGCGTGATGCTGTTCACCTTGACCCCTTCCCTTAGGGCGACAAGGGAATGGCCCAGTTCGTGCAAAAGCACGGAGACAAACAGCAGGAGTGCCGTGGCCAAACCCAACATCCAGCTAAGGAGTGGCGCACCAGACCCTTCTGGAAGAGCCGCGGCCTGTTGCTGAAAAGCAAGGGTGAACAACACCAAAATGATGAACCAGCTGGGGTGAACCCTCAGCGGAATGCCGCGAATCTGCATCAGCTGCCAGCCTTCGCCCATGGGCTCCTCCTTTGGGCACTGCCGTGGCCCGATGATTCAATCCTAGAAAGGATCCACCCGAGCACCTCGATCGAATGTCCGATGCGGCTATCGCTCTGAAGATCTGTGGCCTCACCGATCGCTCTCAAGCCTGTTCGATCGCAGCGATGGGAGTGCAGGCGATCGGGGTGATCGGCGTTGACAACACCCCCCGTTTCGTCGAGGAGCCGCTCCGACGATCCATCTTTATGGAATTGGAAAAGCAACATTCCGACGTTGAGCGTGTCTGGGTTGTCGCGGATTGCTCCGATCACGCCATCCAAAGCGCCCTTCAAGGGGATGGCACACCAACCATCGTTCAACTGCATGGATCGGAAACGCCAGAGCGCTGCCTTGAACTAAAGCAGCGCCATCCAACGGTGCGCTGGTGGAAAGCCCTGAGACTGCGCACGGAACAAGATCTGCGTGAATTGGGCTCCTTTGAAACCCATAGCGACGCCCTTTTACTCGATGCCTGGAGCCCTGATCAACTTGGCGGCACCGGCCATCGACTGGACCCAAACTGGTTCACCCATTTGGATCAGCAGCTCCAACCAGACACCATCTGGTGGTTGGCTGGAGGAATCAGCGCTGAATGGGTCCCTGACCTTCTCGGACTGGTTTCCCCCTATGGACTCGATGCCTCAAGCCGACTGGAAACGAAGCCGGGAGTGAAAGACCTGGACAAAGTTCGCGCCCTTGTTCAAGCCGTTCATGACAACAGACCACTTCGGCAATAAGTTGCCATCAACAAGACCAATTTCCATGGCCTATCGGGCTGCAGCATCTGTCTGTCTTCTCGCGTGGATCAGTCTTTTGCCTGCGGCCACGCAAGCGCAAGGAATGCTTCCAGGTTGTCGCCTCGAAGGCGGGAGTTTGCAATGCGTGCCTGGTTTAACAGCAGATCCTCAACAGCAAATCAATGTTCTCAATAAGGAGATCTCAACAGACGTCCAGGCAGAAGGTCGGATCAAACAAACGATCCAAGGACTAAAACAATTTGTCCTGATCGGAGAGGCGAGAGAAGGACAACTCATCAAGACCAAATTTGATCTCCAGGGAGAACAAATCAACAGCGTTCATATTCACTGGTACCAACGCCAAGGGGATGGCCATTGGAAACTCGTCTCTGATCGCAGCGAGGAAACCTATCAAATCAGCCAAGACGACCAAGGCTCACAAATCATGGCCGTGATGGTCGTTGCAACCAGCGATGGCGAAGTCCAGCGGGTGAGCAGCAACGTGATCGGTCCGATTCGATAAAACCGATTCAACCGCGCTGATCACCCTCAGCTCAAATGAACAATCAGGTGCTAAGCATGGCTTCCTGTTGGCGCACAAGCTCGAAAAATTCTTGCTTGAGGCTGGGGTCATGACGGAAATCACCACGAACCACTGAATTCACCATGCTGGTTTGCGGTTCACGCACACCTCTCCATTTCATGCAGTAGTGCTGAGCCTTGATGATGATGCCCAAACCCTGAGGAGCACAGAGCCGTTCAATTTCGTCAGCAAGGATCATCACCGCTTCCTCTTGGATGTGCGGCCTTGAGAACACCCAATCAGCCACACGGGTGAACTTGGAGAGACCAATCACACGATCGCCAGGCTTGATGCCGATCCAGCAGTTCCCCATGATTGGGACGAGATGGTGGGAGCAGGCAGAGCGGACGGTGATGGGGCCAACGGTATAAATCTCGTCGAGCTGCTTGACGTTGGGGAAACTCGCCACCTTGGGTTGATGGTGATAGCGACCCTTAAACACCTCACGGAGATACATCCGAGCCACACGCTCGGCCGTTTCAGCTGTGTTGTGATCATTTTCGATATCAATGACCAGGCTGCGCAGAAGCTCCCTGACACGATCAGCAACCTCTATCTCGAGTTCATCGAGCTCACCGGTTTGGATGAATGCCGCAACGTTGTCATTGGCCAGGAAAGAAACACCCTGATCGATGAGACGCTGGCGAATTCTCTGAGAAACGGGTTGAACTTCAGCATTCAGTGAAGTCAAAGTGCCGTTGGAGATAGCTGGAATTGTAGAAGTCATGTCAGGGGTGTTTTAAAAGGCACCAGTAGCTGGCATCAAAGTGAGGTCTTCAATAATTTGTGTGGACGGTTGCTGCGCAAGATGAAGAAGCGTAACAGCAGCTTGCTCGACTGGAAGCATGGCACGCCGGTCAAACGTGCTCTGAACCGTTGGAGAATCCCAAAGTGACGTATCAACAGCACCGAGGGTGAGCGTGCAGGCACGAATCCCGTGCGCCCTTTCCTCTTCAGCAAGGCAGCGCGTGAAGCTGGCTAAGGCGGCCTTCACCGTGCAGTACGCCCCCCAGTCCGGGAAAGCATTTCGTGCGGCATGGCTACTGATGTTGATCACAAGTCCTCCTTGAGGACGCATGGCAGGAACCACAGCAGCGCACATCTGAAACACGCTGGTGAGGTTGAGTTGCATCAGCCAATTCCAGCGATCCAAGGGCATCTCAAGCAGCCCTCCGGTCCAAGCAGCGCCAGCATTGTTAATCAGTACAGACGGTGTAAGCCCCTGACTGAGCAAGGTTGCCACCCCTGAAGCGATCTCCTCAGGTTTGGTGAGGTCAACAGCTCCGTACACGATGCGTTGACCCGTTGAAGCCAATTCAGACGCTAGGGATTGGAGAGAAGCTTCGTCTCGCGACAGAAGGATGAGATCCCAGCCAGCTTCAGCAAACGTAAAGGCAGCACTGCGGCCAATGCCGCGTGATGCTCCGGTAATTAGTACAGAGGGCAATGAGCCTCAGCGATCGCGGCAATCCTAAGAAGCTGAATCAGCATCTGACGCGGTGGGATCAAGGAAGCGGCCCATCGCCCGGAACTTTCGGTAACGCTGATCCCGCAATTCTTGGGGCGGGAGTGCTGAAAGCTCAGCAAGATTTCGTTCGAGAGCTTCCCGCAGCGTTGCTCCTGCCTCAAGTGGGGCCCAATTGTTTCCACCTGACGGTTCTGCAAGCACCTCATCCACCACGCCAAGGCTGAGTAAGTCTTTGCCGGTGATGCGCAACGCCGCCGCTGCTTCCGGTGCTTTCGCTGCATCACGCCACAGAATCGAGGCGCAGGCCTCAGGACTCGCCACGGTGTAGACGCTGTGTTCAAACATCAGCAGACGGTCAGCAACACCGATTCCAAGAGCACCGCCAGATCCCCCTTCCCCAATCACCGTGGCGATGATGGGCACTCTCAGGCGGAACATCTCGCGAAGGTTGACGGCAATCGCCTCCCCCTGGCCCTGCTCCTCAGCCAGCAGGCCTGCATAGGCACCAGGCGTGTCGATAAAAGCAAGAATGGGCAGGCCAAAACGATCGGCATGCTCCATCAATCGCAGGGCTTTGCGATAACCACCTGGGGTCGCCATCCCAAAGTTCCGAGCCACGTTTTCCTTGGTGTCACGCCCCTTTTGATGGCCCAATAAGACCACCGAGCGATCACCCAACCGACCGAGGCCACCCACTAGAGCCTGGTCGTCGCTCCCGCGACGGTCACCATGGAGCTCAACCCAGTCGTCGCAGAACATCTGAATGAAATCCAAAGTGCTCGGACGATGAGGGTGACGAGCAACCTGAATTTTCTGCGCTGGAGTCAGATTTTGAAAAATCTCTTCGCGTCTGCGAGCAGCAAGGGTTTCCAGCTGAAGCAACTGCTGGCTTACATCAACTTCTGAATCCCTTGCCAACTGGCGGATCTGCTCAATCTGCTGTTCAAGCTCAATCAGGGGCTTTTCAAACTCAAGCAGGGGGCGACGTGCCATGAAAACCAGATCTGTGAACGTCAGGCAGCGGCAGCCTGAAGCTGCCCCTGAAGGTTGAGCGTGGTGAAACCGTGCCGCATCGAGGCAGCACCAATGAAGTCCATTTTTTCAAGGGTGATGTTGTTCCTACCCCAGCTGAAGTTGGTGTGGCAAGCCTCAAATTCGAGAAGAATGGCTTCAGCGAAGCAAGCAAACATCTGCCGCTGAGGCTTCTCCATCTGCCATTCAGCATTTTCCATCATCGTCCAGCCGATATCGGACACAAATTCAACGATGCCTCCTTTAAGAATGTGGACGCCTTTTCCAGCCACCCTGGAATCAAGGTTCTTCGGATACCCACCGTCAATCATCAAGCAGGGTTTCTGTAGTCGATCCGCATCAATTTCCAAGGTGCGGGGCATGCTCGCTACCCAGACAACAACATCAGCCTCAGGAAGCGCTTCATCCAGGCTGAGGATGCGGCCCCCACCTAATTCCTGTTGCAGGTCTTGCAGGGGCTGCTGCTGACGAGCGACCATCAGCAGCTCTTTAATTCCAGTGCGCTTGGTTAACCAGCGGCAAACGGCACTACCGATATCTCCAGTGGCTCCCACCACCGCGACCCGAGCCTTGCTGAGATCAATGCCAAGCAAAGGAGCATTGATTTCAACCTGTCGACTGATCACCCAAGCCGTATGGGTGTTTCCAGTCGTAAACCGTTCCCACTCCAGGGTGGTGCTGCGAATGGTTTGATGCTTGAGCAGGTTGAAATTCTCAAAAATAATTGAAGTAAAGCCGCCTAGAGCAGTGATGTTGATGCCTTTCTTCTGAGCTAGCTCCATGGCGTTCAGCACCTTGCGCCTTGCCGTTTTGAAGCGGCTCAGCATTTCGGGCACAAAACACGAATCGATATAGGCCCCTTCGATTGTTTTTCCAGTCAGGCTCGTGACTTCCAGATGCTCGACCAACTGAGGGGGAGCACTGCACCAGACATCCAGATCACCCTCTGCAATGTGATCGAAACCCAGCTCTAAAGCTTTACGCCTAGCAGCTTCAAAACTGGTGGAATGTCCGATCAGACCAAACATGTGCTGCCGACGGTCGTACTTAGAAGTAGGGATCCGAACCACATGCACCGATAAGGCGATGGGATTCGAACCCACCTAAGCACGGGTCGGGTTCAGGATGAACGGACAGGAACGAAATTGACGCCCGCCATCCGTCCATCCTCAGGGTTAAAACCCAGTTAAACCGTAAGAGCTGCTGCCGCCATGCGAGCGATATCCCGGGAGCTGAAACCGATTTCGTTCAAGGCTTCCTGATAAGCGATCAAAAAGTCTTCGATCAAATCTTCCTTTTCCATGTGCAGGACAGAAGCATCAGCAGCCACCTGCTCAAGCATCGAGCGAATCAGGGGAAGATTCACCTTGTTGGCTTCCATCAACTCGTCGCGGCTTGCCTCGAAATTGGCCTTCAGCCACTCTTGGCCGTAGTTGAGGTGGGTGTATTCGTCCTTAACGACCCCCTCGGTAATTTTGCGCGCGAAGGGGTCAGCAACAGGGATGTAGATGTGATAAGCCGAAATCGCGAAGGCCTCGATCAAGAGGGCCTGGATCAGCAGGCAGGTCACCACCTTGCCCTCTTTGAGAGCGGATTGAAAATTGCCATGCAAAGGAGCAAAAAACTCCTGAGCGAAGGGCATATCAGCCACAACGTTGAGGTTTTTGGCACAGGCGGTGAAACCCTTCATGTGCTTCATTTCCATCTTCGCCAGCTTGGCGAGTTCCTCAGCCTGATCAGGGATCAGCGTGCCTAAGGAGATGTAATTGTCATGAGCTTCCTGCTCACCTTCGATCACGATGGCGTTGATGCGGCTGTAGGCATCCTTGTAAGCATCCGTCGTGAAATCAGGTAGCTCTGCCAAACCCTGCTGATCGTCGAGCACAGCGACTGCTGTGGAGTCAAGGGTTGACATGATTCTCTTCCGGTTATCAGCAATGCTGACGACTGTAACCAGTGTTCACCTCAACAGACGTGCTTGAAGGGTCAGTTGACAACCGCAACAGGTTGAGAAGGGGGCCAATCACTGGCCAACAAACTGCCAAAGAGATTGGCCCAATGGCTCACCAGGCAGCGTTCCAAGGCTTCACCAAGTTCGGCACTGGCTGCGCGTGAATCACCGATCACACCACTGCTACTGAGGTCAGATGTCAGCCAGGCCGTAGGGGCCGCACCTTCCAGGCTCCAACCAGGAGGTGGAGTGGCGAGAGAGGCGGGCTGGCGATGGTCACCGTCGACGGGACGAGCCTCCCCCACCAACCGCGGCTCAAGAGCAAGCATCAAACTGGTTTCAGCCTGCGCGGCATGCAATCCGCCCCGTAGCTCTTCCTCAGGAATCAACGCATCCAAACCAGGTACGCCACTCCACAAGAAGCAGGGAAGAACCGCCATCGATGGCGACTGAACACGAAGTTCCCTTGCCGCAGCCTGAAGCAATCCAATCTGCCCCCCATGGGCGTTGAACAACACCAAGCGCTTCACCCCTTGGGCACTCAACTGCGTTCCCACCTCGATGATCAGTTGGGTCAACAAGCCCGAGGACACGCTCAAGGTTCCAGGAAAGCCTGCATGCTCTGGAGAAAATCCAATGGATTGTGAGGGCAGGCTCCAAATCGGGGCATTTGCTGCGAGCTCTGACAACACAGAGGCGAGGATCCGCTCAGAAAACAGAGCATCGGTGGCAAGAGGGAGATGGGGGCCGTGTTGTTCAAAAGCGCCCATCGGCCAAACCACGGTGGAACCGGATTGCTGTAAGGCTTTCTCCGCCTCTGGCCAACTCAAGCTGTCCAAGCGCCGTGTGGTGGAAAGACCCAAGTGAGCTTGTGCAGTCATCGGCCGACACGCCTCCCATTTGCTGCCAGACTGACTGATCGAGGACATTGAGACCCATGGCGGGATCAGAAAGCCAACAATCCATGGACAGCAAAGGGCAAAGCCCGGCAGCTCAGCCTCCGCGCAAGCCCCTGCAGGTGATGCATATAAGTCGCAAAGACGAACAGGATCGCCTTCAGCGTGAGGCAGAAGAAGCGAGGACGGCCGCCGATGCCGCGATGGCACGGGCTGTTGAATTAGAGAAAGCGGCGCAAATCGCTCAAAACACCACGGCTAGGCCCCCCATGGCCCCAACGTCGTCGTCAACGGCGGCGGCAAAGCCATCGGTCGTTGACGACGACGATTTGCGCTTTGGGACGGATGAGCTCAGTGGCATGAGCATGGCTGATCTTCTTGGCCCATCCGACTCCAATGCAAAATCCTCGAAATCCAGCCCACGGCCTGCCAAAGCCTCCAATCGAAGTGTCGACGACTTTGACTTTGACGAGGGTGCTTTCTTGGCAGCCCTCGATGCCAACGAGCCGGTGGGCACCACAGGAGAAGTGGTCACAGGAACCGTCATCGGAATGGAGAGCGATGGTGTTTATGTCGACATCGGGGGCAAGGCCCCGGGCTTCATGCCCAAGAACGAATGTGGTCTGGGAGTGATCACCAACCTCAAGGAAAGATTCCCCAAGGGCCTTGAGATTGAAGTCTTGGTCACGCGGGAACAAAATGCTGATGGGATGGTCACCATCAGCTGCCGCGCGCTCGCCCTGCGTCAAAGCTGGGACAAGGTGAAGCAGCTTGAGAAAGAGGGCAGGGTTTCTCAAGTGAAAGTCACCGGTTTCAACCGTGGTGGTGTGACTTGCGATTTGGAGGGCCTACGAGGCTTCATCCCCCGTTCCCAACTGCAGGATGGTGAAAACCACGAAGCATTGGTGGGCAAAACCTTGGGTGTGGCCTTCCTCGAGGTCAATTCTGAAACGCGGAAATTGGTCCTTTCCGAAAAGAGAGCTGCCACTGCCGCCCGTTTCTCAGAACTCGAGGTCGGACAACTGGTGGAGGGTCATGTGGCGGCGATCAAGCCCTATGGACTGTTCGTGGATCTCGGAGGGATCAGCGGACTTCTGCATCAATCAGCCATTACCGGAGGCAGCATGCGCTCGATGCGCGAAATCTTCGATCAAGGCGACGCTGTCAAAGCCTTAATCACGGAATTGGATCCTGGTCGCGGCCGAATCGCCCTGAACACAGCCATGTTGGAGGGACAACCTGGTGAATTACTTGTCGATAAAGACAAAGTGATGGCAGAAGCAACCGATCGAGCCAACAGGGCTCGTAACGTCCTGAAGCAACAGGAACAATCAGCTGGATGATGTCCGCCGAACAGATCCAGAACGATGCGAGTGAACGTTCAAGCGGAATCCTTTCAGGCGACTGGGAACTCGATTTCTATTCCAGACCGATCCTCGAGCCTGATGGGAAAAAACGTTGGGAGCTGCTGATCGTCAGCTCCCCCTGCGAAGGGACAACAACCAGTTTTCGCTTCGAAAAACGCTGTCCTGCGAGCAGTGTTAATTCCACCTGGTTAACCAGCGCTCTCAAAGAAGCCATGGCGGCAGCTCAACAGCAAGGCTGGGCCGTTCCTCGAAAGCTGCGTTCTTGGAGAAGCTCCATGCGCACCATGGTTCAGAGAGCTGCCTCTGAACTGGGCCTCGAGATGGTTCCAAGCCGTCGCACCTATGCCCTATTCGATTGGATCGCTGAGCGCGAACAGGATCTCTACCCCAAGGAAGAGGGGTACATGGCAGGTCCTCTTGCGCCCCCTCCTGTCCCGGTCAGTACGCCTCCTCGTCCGTTACCGGAGTCCGTGCGGGGTGATGCTTGGAATTGGGCCGAACTTCCCGCCGCATCCTTGCGTGAAGCCACCGGATGGCCCATCGGATTCCGAGGCCTGCTCCCCGTTCCCAACACGATTAACGATGACCAAATCATCCCCGGCTTGCGCCTGTTCAGCCAAACCAGGGGATTAGCCCTCGCTGGACTGCTCGGTGGAATTGAACCGGTTCGTCTCAGAGTGAGCGGCACCCAACTCCTCCTGGAGGCCGGTCAGGATGACTGTTGGCTTGTGAGCGATCTCAGCTCAGAGGAAGCCGTCCACGTCTCAGCACTGATGACACAGGCAGCAGAGCATGCTGACGGTTTGCAGTTCATCGCTGTTCAAACCTCCCCAGACGCCGAGCGTTTTGAAGGGTTTTGGATGCTGCGGGATCAAGCAGAACCATGACCACTGCTGCCGAACCATTCCGTCAGCCCGACAACCTGTTCAACACCCTGGAGCATTGGACATGGGTGGGCTGCTATGGCGGCTATTACCTCACCTCGGATGCGATGCAGTCCGCAGGGTTCGAACATGGATTTTTCACCCGTCTTTGGCAAAACCGAGGGCCTGATGCCTTAGCGGCCTATCTATCGGCTGGAGTGAGTGTCCATCGCCCCCAACAGGTTCACGGCAACCGAGTTCTGAATGCTGACGAAGCCAGCGCGTCTCCCTGGCCTGAGGCTGATGGTCTGGTGAGCAACCGTGGTGGCCAAAGTCTCTGGGTTTGCGGTGCCGATTGCACCCCCGTACTGCTTGCAGACCCCACGAGTGGTCACGTTGCCGCTTGTCATGCAGGCTGGCGAGGGGTCGCCAGTGGCATTCTTCCTGCGGCCATTCGGCGTTTAACAACGCGAGGAGCGAAGCCGGAACAGCTGATTGTGGCCCTTGGTCCAGCCGTCAGTGGTGCTCTCTATCAGGTTGAGACAACCGTGGCGGAGCAGGTGGGACAAGCCCTCGATTCCGATCGTTCTCTCAAGCTCAGCGACATGGAAGCTCTGGGGATCCTTCTGCCCGATCCAGAGCCAAACAGGTGTCGCCTCGATATTCGTCTTGCCGCCCGTGAGCAACTGCAACGCTGCGGTATTCCAGATCAACAGATCAGTCTCTGCCCTCTCTGCACCGTTTCAGAGCCAAGCCTCTTCCACTCCTGGCGTCGCGATCAAGTGAAAGCGGTGCAGTGGAGCGGAATCGTTGGTCAAGCTGCGGACTCCTCAGAGTGAAGAACCCAGCCGCAAGCCCACAGCCTCTGCGACACGAATGCCATCAATCGCTGCAGAAAGAATCCCCCCCGCGTAGCCAGCCCCTTCGCCAGCAGGCGTGAGACCCAGCGTATTAATCGACTCGAAATGGTCGTCGCGAGGAATTCGCAGGGGAGACGATGTGCGGGTTTCCACTGCTGTCAACAACGCATCGGGATGGTCATACCCCTTGATGCGACGAGCAAAGAGAGGCAAAGCTTCCTGCAATGCCGTCACCATCGGCATCGGCAAAAGGCTGCGTAAATCACTTGGTGACACGCCAGGTTGATAAGAAGCGCCGATGGCACCGAGGTCCGTTGTGGGTCGTCCGGCCAAGAAATCCTGAAGCCGCTGCACCGGGGCGCTGTAATCAGCCCCCCCTAAAACAAACGCTTGTTGTTCCAGCGCCCGCTGGAAAGCAAGACCGGCTAAGGGATCACCCGGCCAGGCGGCGTAGGCCGCCAAGTCCTCCTGCTCCACAGGAACAACCAAGGCGGCGTTGGCATTGCGCTCATTGCGTGAATGCTGGCTCATGCCATTGGTCACCACCCGTCCCGTCTCGGACGTGGCTCCAACCACCAATCCGCCAGGGCACATGCAAAAGCTGTAAACACAGCGACCATTGGCCGCATGGTGAACGAGCTTGTATTCCGCGGCGCCGAGGAGGGGATGGCCTGCATTCAGCCCCCAGCGAGCTTCGTCGACCAACGCTTGGGGATGCTCAATGCGAAAGCCGACCGCAAAGGGCTTGGCTTCAAGCGCGACGCCAGCCTGCTGAAGCATCTGGAAGCTGTCTCGGGCTGAATGCCCTGGAGCCAACACCACCTGACGACAGGGCAAGGACGTCCCATCCGCCAAGGACAAGCCAACCACTCGCTGGGACTTCCCTGAAACATGATCTGAACCAGGAGGTCCCGCGCAGGGTTCCAGCAAGAGCTGATCCACCCGACTGCCGAAACGAACCTCCCCACCGAGCGCCTCGATTTTGGCCCGCAAGCCCCGCACCACCGTGGCCAATTTGAAGGTGCCGATATGGGGTCGGTGCTGCGTGAGAATCTCTCGATTGGCACCACAGGCCACCAGTTCTTCCAGAACTTTGCAGCCGTAATGATCAGGATCACTGACCTGGCTGTAAAGCTTCCCGTCCGAAAAGGTTCCGGCACCGCCCTCGCCAAACTGGGCATTGGATTCCGGATTGAACCCAGCGGTTCGGCGCCAAAATCCAAACGTATCCGCCGTTCGTTGTTTCACGGGCTGTCCCCGTTCGAGCAACAAGGGGCGAAACCCCATCTGAGCCAGAAGAAGAGCCGCAAAGTAACCACAGGGGCCAGCGCCGACCACCACAGGCCGCTGCTCGGAGTGCTCGCCAATCCCTTCCGGGGCACGGGCGACATAGCGGTAATGAGTGTCTGGGGTTGGACGAAGTCTTCGATCGCCGTGCCTTCGGCGCATCAGCGCCGCCTCACCATCTAAGGCAACATCCACGGAATAAATCAGCTGAATGCGATCGCGACGACGGGCATCAACACTCCGTTTCACCAACTGACAATCGAGAAGGCGCGCCCGTGGAATCTTGAGGTATCGCAGCACCGCTTGCTCCAGATCATCGGGGCCGTGATCCAGAGGAAGACGGAGCTCACTAAGACGCAACACCGGCTTTAAAGGCTCCCATCACGATCAGCGCCCGACTGCGGAGCGATCAATCGCGTGGTCGCCGTTCCCGATGGGATCTGTCCGGGTCTCAAGGCCAGATCACTGGCAGCCCCTGCTAAACGAACGGGCTGACCTTGCTGGCGCAGAGCGATCGCCTCACACAAGGGCTGAACCTCAGCATCCGGATCAAGCCAACCGATGGGGTCACGGAGACCTTCCTCTGATACGGGCGCGGGCGCAAGCATGGACAGAGCCACAAGACGGGCCGCATCAAAACCAGAGGCCGCTAAGAGGTCCGGAGCCTGCCCCCAACGCTGCTGATAAGACGTTGCGAAGGAAGACCAACCGGGACCATGGGCCGGTTGGTCAGGGGTCAATTGTGCCCAAGGTTTTGGAGGCACGGCATCAAGACGGATCACGGGCATCAGCCAAATCCTCCCCGGTGTGGCAGGCGAAGCTCCCCTCAGCCGACCGTCGGTCTGGGCTTGATCCAAGAGCATCGCCAACCGACTAGAGGGATCAGCGGCCAGAGCAATGGCAGCAGGACGTTTCCAAGACAGATCTTGGATCAATTGGTTCACCGCGGAGGCATCGTCAGCGTTGACCCGCTGAACGAGGGCCTTCTCATAGGTTTCCACCTTGCCTCCTAGTTGCTTGAAAGCCTCCGTATAGGCATCCGCCATCTCTGCAGCGCGATCAGCAGGATCGGCAACCACCATGATTCTTCGCCATCCCTGCTCCAGGGTGTCGGCAGCCAGTTGGTCGATTTCCGACTGCTGGGAAGGGCTTAAAGGATGCAGCAATCCCTGGGGATCAAGCGGCACCAATTGATTTAAAGACGCACCGCGTTGATAGGGAAGAATCACATTGATCTGATGATCCTGGGCAAGTCGAGAAAAACGAGGCAGTTCCGTCGCAAACGGCGCAATCACTAAAGAGCGGCTGGACCCTAGAAGGGGAGCCGGATCGTCATCGAGACCGACCGTGCGCCACTCCACAAGCGAGGAAGAAGATCCACAGGCTCGAACCTGCTCTTCCCCGAGAGCAAAACCTTGACGAAAAACCGCATGAGCAGGCTGATACCCGTCTGACATGAGCGCAAGCACGGGCGCTCTTTCCTGCGTGCTAGCCGCGAGAGCTTGGCATCCCAGCAGGCTTGCCGCCACGATCAAACCATGACCAATGGGGAGACGCCTGAAGAGGTTCCCCCATCCCGAATCAGAAACACGGTCACTCATGGGGACCTCAGCTGGAGGGGTCATGAGAGAAAGGGCCTTTGTCGAAATTTAGGGAGATGGATCCGTTTCGTCCTCTTTTGTCTCAGGATTTGTCGCTGGGATCAACAGGGCGAGCAAACCTGCCGCCAACAGCAGCCCTCCCAGTCCGAGAGCAAGGGATTGATTTTCTCCTGGCACATCACCCCAGACCGCCGTACTAAAAAAAGCAGCTGATAGAAGCAAGCAGGGCACCATCACGATGCCGGCCGCGAAGCGATTTTTTCCCATCTCAGCCTGCAGGGCAACTGGACGTCGCCAAACCGGTTGCTAGCAGGGACCCCCCAAGGTCCTGATCGGCATCGAGAGGGGTCACGCGGGCAATCAAAACACCATCTTCATTTCCCTCCGGACGCAGGTTCACCCGTTTGCGTCGCGGCACGGCTTTTTTCAAAAGATCGACAGCATCCGCTTCATTGACAGGATCGACTGCAATACAAGCCAAACGAACGCTGTAATTGCGGTTGCTATCTCCAATCTGGAGAAGCGTGGACGAACGCACTTGCAACACTTCTGCGGCCATCGATGGCAAGGGTGAAGCCACCAACACGACCAACAAGATCAGAAGACTGGAGCAAAAACGGATCACAGACTCGCTGCGTAAGCGCTGCAGAAACAGTGGTCGCTGGCTGGGAGGGCGAAAACATCCGGACATGATCATCTGGAGTCCTGGGCCAACTCAGGATGGGAGGGAAGACCCACCATCTGCGCATTGCTGGCACCCGGTGGAACCATCGGATAGCAATTTTCGCCGCGCCTGACATGGACATCAATCAAGGTTGGACGAGGGGTCGCAAACGCTTCACTCAGCTTGCTGTGCAGATCATCTCGTTCGGTGATCTTGACGCCATCAACCCCAAAAGCCCTCGCTAAAGCACTGAAGTCAGGCATGCCATTGAGCATGTCGGATGCTGAATATCGCTCGTTGTAGAAGCTTTCCTGCCACTGCCGAACCATTCCCTGCCAGTGGTTATTCACAATCACAACTTTCACAGGGAGTGAATACTGCGCCAGGGTTCCAAGTTCCTGAATGTTCATCAGGATGCTTGCATCACCAGCAATGCAAACCACTTTCTGATCCGGGAACGCCACCTGCGCCCCGAGAGCCGCTGGCATTCCAAATCCCATCGTTCCCAGCCCAGCACTGCTGATCCAACAACGCGGTCCATTGCGCAGGTACTGCGCAGCCCACATCTGATGTTGGCCTACATCAGTCGTGATGATGGCGTCACTGGCCAGATCCCGGACAGCCAACAACACCTCTTGCGGAAAGATCGCTCCCTCCTTGGCCGGGATGGTGAGCGGGTAAAGCTCCTTCCAGGTGTTGATCTGTTCCAACCAAGACGCGGTCCTCTGCTCGGCGGAATGCTGGAGACTCTGATCGACAAGCTTCGCCAGACCTAAACCCACATCACCGAGAACGACCACATCGGGGCGCCTGTTTTTCCCCACCTCCGCAGGATCAATCTCAAAATGAATGACCTTGGCCTTGGGAGCAAATGTGTCGAGCTTGCCTGTCACCCGGTCATCAAAACGAGCCCCAACGGCGATCAATAGATCGCAGTCTGTGACTGCGAAATTGGCGTATGCCGTGCCATGCATCCCCAGCATGCCTAAGGCGAGAGGATGATTCTCGTCAAAAGCGCCCTTCCCCATCAACGTGGTGGTCACCGGGATCTGGAAGCGCTCAGCCAAGACTTGGAGGCTGTCATGGGCCCCTGCGCTGACCGCACCACCCCCGACATAAAAGAGGGGACGACTCGATGCACGAATCAACGCAAGCGCCTCGTTCACCGCCTGAACCGAAGGCTGGGCTGGCTGCCTGAACCCAGGCGGATGGATCGATCCGGGTGGGACTGGGACGTAATCGAATTCTTCTTGACCGACATCTTTTGGGATATCAATCAGCACGGGGCCAGGGCGTCCTGACGAGGCGATCAGGAAAGCCTGTGCCACCACGGAAGCAAGATCAGCTGGGTCACGAACCACCCAGGAGTGCTTCACGATTGGCAAGGTGATGCCGAAGATATCTGTTTCCTGAAACGCATCCGTGCCGATCGCTGGCCGAGGCACTTGCCCTGTAATCACCACCATGGGAACAGAGTCCATTTGGGCCGTGGCAATGCCCGTCACCAGATTGGTGGCTCCAGGGCCAGACGTTCCAAAACAAACGCCAACGCGACCCGTAGCCCGGGCATAGGCATCGGCCGCATGGGTACCACCCTGCTCATGACGCACCAAAATGTGCTTCAGCCAGCCTTCGCTTTCGGCGATATGCAGAGCGTCATAGATCGGCAGGATCGCACCGCCCGGATAGCCAAAAATGGTGTCGACGCCATGAAGCCTGAGGGCATTCATCAAGGCGTGGGCGCCGGTGATACGGCGTTGACCGTTCCAATCCAACGCATCCGCGGCCGTGGGAACGGATGTCAGGGTCACGGCTGCCTCACAGGGATCTGACCCTAAAGATTAAGTGGCCGTCTAACCAATTGGCACTGTTTAAAGCAAACCAACAGCATGCAGTGGGCCATGGCCACTGATCAGCTCGAGCAGGAAGGCGGAAAAACCAACCATGGCCAAGCGTCCATTCCAAACTTCCGAGCTGTTGTTCCAACCCCACTCCCACTTTTCCTGGGGATAGAGCTTCACGGTGGTGGGGAGTTCGGCCGCCTGGTCGAGATTCACCTCAGGCCCCTCAAGGCTGGCAACGACTAAATCAGCCAATCCAGCAATAAAAGGTGGATAGGTATCGAGGGCCCTCACCCGTCGGAAATTCACGACACCTGACTCGGTCGCGAGTTCGCGGTACTCAATATCAATTTCCTCGAGCGTTTCAATGTGCTCGCTCACAAAACTGATGGGAACCACCACGAGATCTTGCGTCTTCGCCCGGCCGAGCTCTTCCAGGGCTTCCTCGGTGTAAGGCTTCAGCCATTCCACCGGCCCAACACGACTTTGATAGGCCAGGGTGTGGGGATTGGAGTGACCAACAATGGCCTCCAATTCAGCCATGATCAAAGCGGTGCAGGCTTCAATTTCCTGCTGATAGGGATCACCGGCCTCTTCCACGTAGCTCTTCGGAACGCCATGGGCACTGAAAAAGATGTGCGCGTGTTCAACGTCGTCACTGGCGCGGACCTGCTCGGCGATGAGCTCAGCCATCGAGCGCACATAGCCCGGATGGTCGTACCAACTACGAATACAACGCAAAGGCAACGCCTCAAAGCGTTCGTCCATTTGGCGCAGGCGTTGCAGCTCGCGGAAGCTCGAGCCGCTGGTACTAATTGAAAAATGGGGATAGAGGGGAAGAACAACCACCTCATCAATCCCATCAGCCTTGATATCCGCAACAGCCGACTCGGTAAACGGGTGCCAGTAGCGCATGGCCACATAGCTGGTCGCGTCCACACCACGCTGACGCAACAGGCTCTGAAGTTCTCGCGCTTGCTGCTCTGTGATTCGGCGAAGAGGAGAGCCTCCACCAATGGAGCGGTAGGCCTCCTGGGATTTACTGCTGCGCAACGTGCTGATCAACCAAGCCAGCGGTTTTTGCAGAATCGGATTGGGCAGTCGAATTATCTCTGGATCTGCAAACAGGTTGTACAGAAAGGGGCCAACATCCTGAATCCGTTCTGGACCACCCAGATTGAGCAGAAGAATGCCAACCCGAGCCATGGAAGTTTCTTTGTTTTGAGGGGTTGAGCGTAACTCCCATCAACGTCATGGTGACGCTGTCTTTACAGGGTCATGAACTTCGACACCGCGATCGCGGCCGCCAATGCGGCCTTGGCCGAGCAGGGCTGTGGTCTTCGTGTGGAGCGACGCGGGCAAAAACTCAATCTGCGGGGACGGCTGCCATGCCGTCAGCAACCCAACCAATGGAAAACCCAGCGCCTGAGTCTGGGACTGGTGGCCGACCTGAATGGGTTGAAAGAGGCGGAACGCATCGTGCAGCTTGTAGAGCTGCAATTGCACCGACAGCTTTTTGAATGGGACCAGTGGTTACCGAAGCAAAAGGTTCAGCAGAACAACAACCCACAGGGCGCATCCACCCCATTGGCCCACCCCCTAGAACGCGATCTGGAGACCTTTAAACAAGCATTTTTCGCCGACCCCCGCCGGCGGCGTTCCCCAGCGGGTAGCCGCACCACTTGGAGCGGGGCCTACCAGCCCTACCTCCGACGCCTCAAGGCCTTGGCTCTGCAACAGCACGCATCCCTCACCCCTGACCTATTGCTGCTGACCTTGAACAGCTATCCCGATGGAAGCCGAAGTCGCCAACAGTGTTCCACGGCCCTAGGAGCACTCGCCCGTCATCAAAACCTGCCGCTACCGGATGCCTGGCGTGCAGAAGCGGGGGGATACGGCCTGCACCGCGCTCGTTTTCGGCAGTTGCCCAGCGACCAGCAAATTCTGGAGGCCATGCTGCGCATTCCCAATCCGGGTTGGCGTCTTGTTTACGGACTGATGGCCACCTATGGACTGCGCAACCACGAAGTGTTTTTTACGGATGTCTCGGCTTTGGCGGAGGGAGGGGACAGGGTCATCCGCGTCCTTCCCACAACCAAAACCGGCGAGCATCAGGTTTGGCCCTTCCATCCAGAGTGGGTGGACCGCTTCAACTTGACGCATCTGGCCTCAAAGGCCGCGGCCCTGCCGCCGGTTTGCACCGATTTGCGCCACACCACGCTCCAACAAGTTGGGCGGCGTGTGGCAGAGCAGTTCAGGCGGTACGACGTTCCCCTGACGCCCTACGACCTTCGCCATGCCTGGGCTGTTCGCACCATCCACATCGGACTTCCCGATACCGTGGCCGCCAGGATGATGGGACATTCCGTGGCGATCCACACCCGCACCTATCACCACTGGATCACCAGACGAGATCAGCAACAGGCCGTCGATGCAGCGCTAGCGAGGAGAGAAGCCTGATGACATCCCCCCTTCGCCAACTGGCCTATCGCCATCGTTGGATTTATGACACCGTCACAGGGATCTCCGCGCTGAGTGTTGGAGGAGTCGACCAACTGCGCAGCCTTGGGCTCTCAGCGCTCGATCCCGTTCTGCCCAGGGGGGCAAAAGTGCTCGACTTCTGCTGTGGTTCAGGAGAGGCGGCAGCGCCATGGATCGAAGCCGGGTTTCAGGTCACGGGCCTCGATGTCTCACCCAAGGTCCTAGAGCTCGCCGCCACCCGTCAGCCGCTCCTCACCTGCATTGAGGGGCTGGCAGAAGCTCCGCCCTGCGCACCAGCCAGCTTTGATGCCATTCAAATCAGCCTGGCGCTGCATGAATTCCCTCGCAAAGAACGCCAGCAGGTGTTGCTGTCCTGTTTGGAATTGCTGAGACCAGGAGGCTGGCTGGTGGTGGTGGACCTTCACCCGGCTGGTCCATTTTTGAAACTTCCCCAACAACTGTTCTGCGCATTGTTTGAGACGGAAACGGCCATTGCTTTGCTCGAGGACGACATCCCCAAGCAGTTGCGGGAGATCGGCTTTTGCAACGTTGAGCAGTCTGTGCTGGCCGGAGCGGCTCTCCAGCGCATCACAGCGCGCTGCCCTTCCAGCGGCATGCTGGAGACAACTGGGGAGATGTCATGAGCTCGGATCCAACGTCAGCAGCAAAGCCATCGCCTGTGGACCCATCGTCTGTGGACCCAGCAGCCTTGGACCAATCAGCCGAATCCCTGGGCATGGGCGGCGATTTGGCTCCAGAGAAAGACGCCGATGCTTACCGAAAGCGCATGGCACGCCGTCAAGACGTGCAGCGCCAACGGGTGTCTGAACGCAGTGTTGAAAAGGGATTGGTCTTGGTCTTCACCGGCCACGGCAAGGGCAAGACCACCGCGTCTCTTGGCTTGGCCTTACGGACCCTGGGGCACGGGCACCAGGTGGCTGTTGTCCAATTCATCAAAGGAGGCTGGGAGCCTGGAGAAGCCAAAGCACTGAAAGCCTTTGGAGATGCCTTGAGCTGGCATGCCCTGGGCGAGGGTTTCACCTGGGAAACCCAAGATCGAGAGCGTGATCGTCAGCTGGTGCAAGCGGCTTGGGAGACCTCGCTCTCTTACCTCAGAGACCCCAAACAAAAACTGGTGGTGCTGGACGAGGTGAATGTGGCCTTGAAGCTTGGCTACCTCGAACTCGATCAAGTCCTGCAAGGCCTCGATGAACGGCCTGAGCTCACCCACGTTGCCCTCACCGGCAGAGGCGCCCCCGAAGGACTGATTCAAAGAGCCGATTTGGTGACGGAGATGTCCCTCGTCAAGCACCCCTTCCGAGAACAGGGCGTCAAAGCTCAGCAAGGAATCGAGTTCTAAGGAATCGCTTTTTAAGGGATCGCCCTTTAAGGAATCGGGTTTGGAACGGGCCGTCCACAGTGATCTGGTTGCCCTACGCACCCATGCGCTAAGGCAACTTCAGAAGCGAATTAGCTTTCTCGACCCCCCAAGAACAGCCTTGCTACTGTCCTACAGATAAGGATGTTGAATGGCCTACGCGCGTGCCCTCCTGAAGCTCAGCGGTGAAGCGCTGATGGGCAATCAGGGCTACGGAATCGATCCAGCAATTGTTCAGGCCATCGCCACCGATGTTGCCAAGGTTGTTGCCACTGGCACTCAATTGGCGATTGTTGTTGGCGGGGGAAACATTTTCAGAGGTCTGAAAGGTTCTGCCGCAGGCATGGATCGCGCCACAGCTGACTACGTCGGCATGCTCGCCACCGTGATGAATGCCATCACCCTGCAGGACGGACTGGAACGAGCCGGCATTCCCACTCGCGTCCAGACCGCCATTGAAATGCAAGAGGTGGCAGAGCCCTACATCCGTAGGCGCGCGATGCGCCACCTAGAGAAAGGCAGGGTGGTCGTGTTTGGAGCAGGTTGTGGCAATCCCTTCTTCACCACCGACACCACGGCGGCTTTACGGGCGGCCGAAATCAGCGCTGATGTGGTGTTCAAAGCCACCAAGGTTGATGGTGTTTACGACAAAGATCCCCATCAATTCCCCGATGCCGTTCGTTACGACTCCTTGACCTTTCAACAGGTGCTCAGCGGAGAGCTCGCCGTGATGGACAGCACGGCCATCGCTCTTTGCAAAGACAACAATATTCCCATTGTTGTTTTCAATCTGTTTGAACCTGGCAACATCGGCAGAGCCGTGGCCGGGGAACCCATCGGTTCTCGTATCAGCAACTAGTCATCGTCATGTCGAACTCCGATCTCGAAGCCAACATGCGCAAGTCGGTGGAAGCCACCCAGCGCAACTTCAACACCATCCGTACCGGCCGAGCCAATCCTTCGTTATTGGATCGGATCAATGTCGAGTACTACGGCGCCGATACACCCCTGAAATCACTCGCGTCTCTCTCCACTCCCGATTCGCAAACGATTGCCGTTCAACCCTTCGACATGGGATCTCTGGCACTGATCGAAAAGGCAATCGCAACAAGTGACCTGGGCTTTACCCCAAACAATGACGGCAAGGTCATTCGCATCAACGTGCCACCACTCACAGAAGAACGACGCAAAGAGTTCTGCAAACTTGCCGCTAAATACTCAGAGGAGGGAAAAGTGGCCTTGCGCAGCGTGCGCCGAGATGCCATCGACAAAATCAAGAAACAAGAGAAAGAGGGAGAATTATCAGAAGATCAAAGCCGAGATGAGCAAGATAAAGTTCAAAAAACAACCGACCGGTTCATCGCAGAACTTGAAAAACACTTAGCTGATAAAGAGGTTGAAATCCTCAAGGTTTGAGCACCACTGACGTTGCTGTCATCGGAGCCGGTGCGGCCGGCTCCAGCGCGGCCTTCCATTTAGCCCGATTAGGGCATCGCGTCACCGTCCTGGAACGCGACCCATCAGAGCGAGTCAAGCCATGCGCTGGTGGGATGGCGGCCTCCGTTCAGCAGTGGTTCCCCTTCGACCTTCAACCAGCTGTTGATGACGTCATCAAACAGGTTGATTTCAGCTGGTGTCTCACCGATCCCGTGGTCGCTGAGCTTCCAGGCTCTGCACCCTTCTGGATCGTCAAGCGTGAACGGCTCGACGCACTCTTGCTGGAGCAAGCGATCGCTTTAGGGGCAGAGCTGAAGCGACCCTTCGAGGTCACAAACCTTCAGCCGTCTGACAACCATTGGCTTGTTCACAGCAAAGACAGGGAAGTGATCGAGGCCAAAGCCGTGGTTCTGGCTGATGGCTCAGGTTCTCCCTGGCCCACACGCTTGGGGATCGGCCCACGAGATCTGCACCTGGCCAAGACGCTCTCCGTTCGACTCGAAGGAATGGGGACCTTGCAACCAGGAACAGCGAGGTTTGAATTTGGGCTCGTCCACCATGGTTTCGCCTGGGCCTTCCCACTGGCGAACGGCATCAATGTGGGTGTGGGCACGTTTATTGGACGTCGGGCCAGTGACGCGGAAGCCGTGCTCGAACAACTCCTACCGGATCTGGGATTTGCCTCCACAGCCGGACTGCGACAGACCGCGGATTTAAGAGTTTGGAATGGCCACACACCTCTCCACGGCAAAGGGATCGTGGCGGTAGGTGATGCCGCATCGCTCTGCGACCCCTTCCTTGCCGAAGGCCTCAGGCCATCACTGATGAGCGGCTGCGAAGCAGCCGTGAGTCTCGATTCTTGGCTCAACGGAACTGAGCCTGACCTCTCCAACTACACAAAGCGCATGCGCGAACGCTGGGGTGATTCGATGGCTTGGGGGCGTCGCATTGCCCAAGTGTTTTATCGCTTTCCAAACGTGGGCTATCAACTGGGAATCAAGCGCCCCACTGCCCCGCGGCGCATTGCCCAAATTCTCTCTGGTGAGATGGGCTACGGCGACATTGCCCAGAGGGTGATCCGCCGCTTGCTGCTGCAGAGAGGTTAAAGATCAAGCGTGAGTTGTTGGGAATCATCAGGCGCAGGGTTTCGCCGTCGTCGACGGCGACCCGAACCCGTCGGCGATAAGCCTGAACGTCTCGACCCGTGGCGCTGCTGAATGCCATCGGCGATGGCAGAAAACCCAGAGCGCTCCCTGATCGCCCAAATCCTCTGCTTCGCTTCCCGAGCCGCAAGCGCAGGTTCCACCATGGGCAGGGGGTAATCCACTCCAAGCTCAAGCCCGGCCTGGCGTTGCGCTGCCATCGACAACTTCCACGGCTCATGCACGTAGACATCAGGAACCAGATGGAGTTCAGGAAGCCAAGTGCGAATGAAGGCACCCTTCAAGTCATGGTCTTGCCCCTGTTTGATCGGGTTGTAGACCCGCACCGTATTGATGGCCGTGCTGCCTGACTGCATCTGGCACTGGCTCCAGTGGATCCCCGGCTCATAGTCCACAAACTGTCGCGCCAGATGAAGGCCGCTATCTCGCCACGGCAACCAGAGGTGGTAGCTGGCAAACGACATCAACATCGCTCGCATCCTGAAGTTGATCCAACCGTGGGCCCGCAAGGCGCGCATGCAGGCATCCACGAAAGGCACTCCAGTCCTTCCCTCCGCCCAGGCGGCAAGCCGCTGATCATCAGCGCGGCGCAACCCCCGCATGAACGGATGAAAATCTTCGAATTCAATCGCTGGCTGCGCTTCAAGCTTTTGGATGAAGTGGCAATGCCAATGCAATCGTGACTCAAAGCTGCTGATCCCACGGCCGCTAAAGCCACGGCTTGTTTGGATCACCTCTCGCATCGAGAGACACCCCCAGGTGAGATAAGCCGAAAGACGCGAACAACCCGTGAAGGCCGTATTGGGGCTGGAGATGGAGCGTGCATACCCGGGCGCGCGATGTTCGAGGAAATCGTTCAGCTCCAGCAAGGCCATGGAACGTCCGCCGCTTTGACGATGCGGGCATGGATCGGCCGCCAACGCCGGATGGGGGCGCTCAGGAATGAGGCCAGCCTCGATGCCCTCAATGGATGGCAGTCCTAACGGGGAAGGCGTGATCGGCTCGGCCATCTGCGCTTCCCAGCGTTTGGCCCAACGATTGCGCGACCGCAGCCGGCGGATCACCCCAAATTGGGGGATCTCCTTCCAAGGGATCCCGTGCTGCCGGCACCAGCGGGCGACCCGTTGATCGCGCTGATACGTCCAACCATTTCCGGTTTCCTCATGGCTCCAGAGCCCATCAAGACCAAATTGACGATGGGCCCGCTCGAACACCTCCAACACATCACCAGTACGCACCAGCAACGGCTGGCCGAGCTGCGCAAGCGCGAGGCGCAAATCCAACAACGACTCTCGGCAAAACAACCACTGCCGCTCGGAGGCGTCTGGCTGCTGCCACAACTCGGGCTCAACGACGTAGAGCGGCAACACTGGCCCCCTGAGCAAAGCCTGCTGCAGGGGCTGGTGGTCCTTCACCCGCAGGTCTCGCTTGAACCAAACAAGCTGGAGCGCCATGGAAGCCACCCCCCGAAAGACCCGCTAAGGGACCCTAACGATTGCGTAGGAACGCAGCGAGCACTGTTGGCAGCCACTGTTGCAAGCTTTTATTGCAAGCCTCTGAAATGGCACGCCTCCACTCCAAAGAGCAAAGGCGTGCATGCGGTCTAAAGCCTTAAACCCGCTTGATCAAACAGCGGTTAAGGACAAGGCGCCACCGAAACCCAAACGCACATCATCGGGGGTCAAACGACCGTCGTGATCTTGATCCAAGGCATCAAAGACCGCGTCACTTCCCAACCATTCATCGCGGGTGATGCAGCCATCGCCGTTGAAATCGTTCAAAAGGAAAATCTCTTGAACGGCATGGCTGAACGCGGAGCCACCCTCGATCTGAGCCAAACGGTGAGCAAGCTGCTGCTCGAGAGTTTCGATGGCCTTGCTGAAACCTTTGATGCCTTCGCTGAGCTTGTCCGTGGCCATTCGATCGTCGGCCATCATCGAAATGAAACGCTGCTGGTCAACGTTCATTTGCGCAGCGACAGGGGGGAGATTGGCAGGATCGAGCTTGCGAACCAAGGAAGCATCACTGCTGCGCAATTGATCCAGCAATTTCGGAGAAATGGTCAAGAGATCACAACCTGCCAGCTCGGTGATCTCATCGAGATTGCGGAAGCTCGCTCCCATAATTTCGGTTTTGTAGCCGTAGGTCTTGAAGTAGTTGAAGATGCTGGTGACTGAAATCACACCAGGATCTTCAGGACCTGGATAGGAATCGCGGCCTGTGTCGGCCTTAAACCAATCCAGAATCCGACCAACAAATGGCGAGATCAAGGTCACGTTTGCTTCAGCGCAGGCCACAGCCTGAGAAAAGCCAAACAACAGGGTGAGGTTGCAGTGGATACCATCCTTTTCAAGAACCTCAGCCGCTTTGATCCCCTCCCACGTGGAGGCAATTTTGATCAAGACACGGTCGTTACTAATTCCTGAGTCGTTGTAAAGGCGGATGAGCTTCCGACCTTTTTCAATGGTGGCCTCGGTGTCGTAACTCAAGCGAGCATCAACCTCCGTTGAAACTCGGCCAGGCACAATTTTGAGAATTTCCTTTCCGAATATCACGCTGATTTCATCGAGTGCTTCATGCACCACTTGCTCCACCGGAGCACTCTCACCTAAAAGCCTGCGGGAGGAACGCAAGGCTTCATCAATGAGATTCTCATAGGCAGGAATCTGGGCTGCAGCAAGGATCAGGGAGGGATTGGTGGTCGCATCACGAGGAGTGAAACGCCTGATCGCCTCGAGATCACCCGTATCGGCCACCACCACTGTCATGGCGGAAAGCTGCTCAAGGAGGGTGGCCATGGCGCACTTAAAAATCTATGAATTCAACGTAGCGACGATTTTCAAACTGACAGCTCAAGGGGGAGATGTGTCCGTTTGTGCAGATTTAACCTGACCACTTGGTGGAATTTTTTCAATCACCAGCAGCCCATCAATGATGGATTTAGCCACAGGCAAAGCCACAGTTGAGCCATAGGCGTGGGCCCCTTGTGGTTCATCAACCACCACGAGCACCACATAGCGAGGGTCCTCAATCGGCAGCGTTGCGACAAAACTGCAGATCAAAGCCCCAGGGACATACACACCATTCACGGCCTTTTGCGCCGTTCCTGTTTTGCCGCCAATGCGATAACCAGGGGTGCGCACCCCCTTACCACTGCCTTTTTCCACCACAGATTCCATCCAATTCAGAACCGTGCGCGTGACCTCTGGGCGGAGCAAGGTCTGCCCCATGCGCTCTCCGCTCGGAGCCAAGGCATGACCGGCCCGCAAACCACGGGTGATGTGAGGGCTCACCAGCCTCCCGCCATTCGCGATCAGTGCATGGAGTTGAACAAGCTTGAGAGGTGTCAGCGAGAAGCCTTGACCGAAGGCCGCGGTCGCTGGCTCGATGGGCTGTGTGGTGAATTGTTCCTTGGTCTTCAACTGACCCGCCACCGCCCCTGGAAGGTCTGTATCCGGCTTCGCATCGAGCCCAAGCCGACTCAACCAGTCCCAGTAATTGGAGGGGCGCATTTTGCGCATCGCCTGGACCATGCCGACATTGCTTGACACCTGCAGCACGGTTGCAAAGTCCACCACCCCATTGCCTTTGCGGTCGTGGTTGCGAATCGGCCAGCCACCAATCGTGAGGGCCCCACTGTCGTAAACCGTCTCATTGGGTTGGATCACACCTTCCTGAAGCGCAAGGGCCAAATTGATCGGCTTAAAGGTCGATCCAGGTTCGTAGAGATCTTGAACAGACCATTCCCGAAAACGCTCTGGCTTGAAGTCCCAATAACGATTCGCGTCATAGGTGGGCGTTGAGGCCAGCGCCATTAATTCGCCATTGGTGACATCCATCACGATCGCCACCCCCTTTTTGGCTTTCCAGGTCTTGACCTGTGCCGTCAGCGCCTTTGCCGCCAGTTCTTGCAAGCGAGCATCCAAGGTGAGCTGCAATCTCAGGTCATCCCCAAAAAACACGCCCGGCGCCAGGTTGTCTGGCAATGGGGTTCCATCGGCTCCGCGACGGAGACTTCGGGCCTGCTCGTGACGCTGCAGGTCATCGTCACGACTTTGTTCCAGACCCGCCTGGGGCTGACGCTCTTGGTTGAGGAAGCCAACAACATTGGCAAAGAGAGATCCCTGCGGATAGACGCGGTAGGGATAGGGCTCCAGATCGATGCCGCTGATTCCTAAGGCACGAACGGTTGTCGCCGTTTCAGGGTCGACACCCTCAGCCAACTTGATGCCTGACGAGCTGTCTCCCATCCTTTTGTTGAGCTCGTCCGTGGAGAGAGCCAACACCGGAGATAGGCGTGCAGCAACCTCTTTGCGGTCGCGAATGAGGGTCGGCTCGTCGCCAGGAAAGTTGAAGTACCGAGGATGAGCCCAAAGTCGATAGCGCTCCTCGTCTAGGGCCACAAGCCTGCCGTTGCGATCCACAATCGGCCGACGGCTGCCCAGGGGCTTGGTGCGTTGCGTTTGCACCACGCGGGCCCGCGCCTCCAACTCAGAGGCTTGAAAAATCTGTAGCCAAGCCATACGCCCGACCAATCCCACTAAGCCTGCACACAGCAGGACAAACACCACCTTCATGCGACCGGCGGGCACCGGCTCAAGACGAATCACCCTCCGTCGTTCCCGACGTGTTTTGGGGGTCGAGCCTTGCCGGTTGGCTGGCATCTGATCAATACCCGTGATGAATTGAACGATCCATCAAGGAGCCGATGAAAGCCAGATGATCGTGGGATCCAGCGGACGCCTCTTGATTGGGACGTTCGATGTACAACAATTTTTCAGCGGTCGTCGGCACCATCGCCGTTGGCGTCTGGGTGCGATCGAGGAGATAGCGCTCAAGCATGGCTGTGGACTCCGTCAGTCGATGACCCACCCCTCGCGTGTCCTCCAAGCGTTGAAAGGCGACCGTCCAGCGGTATTGCCAGTGAAGGGTGAGTCCACTGAGAGCCAAAACAGCGGTGAACACACCAATCAAACTGCCATCGGCGACACGATGAAGGCCAGCCAGCAGGGGCGAGCGGCGTGCAACACGCTTGGCAGACAGCGAACCCTGAATGAGCTCGAGGGCGCCAGTGGCTGAAACGTGTTCCTGTGGAGCAGGTTGAATTTGGGGAACCGCGACCACGTTGAACGAACAGGGCAATGCGCCAGTGAACCACCCGTATGGTCCGCCCGCAAGGCCGAGATGTCTTACAGCATCAGGGAAATCATCTCAACTGCCAAGCAGGACAAGATTCAGGAAGGTGACACCGTTCCAGAGAGCATGCATCACCACACAGGGGAGGAGACGACCACTGCTCAAACGCAGCAATGCCAACCCCAAACCAAGAACCAACAAGGGCAGCAATTCACCAATACTGAGGTGAGCAACCGCAAACACAAGGGCGCTACCGAACACGCTCCAACCCCGCCCTAACGAGCGACCTAAAACGGGCAACAACACCCCACGGAACACCGTTTCTTCAAACAGCGGGGCTAACACAACCGCGGTGATGGCCAACAGTGACAGGGCCAACGGATCCCTGCCGTTCAGCACCATTTCCAGCAATGGATTGCTGCCTCCCTGATCCCCGATCAGGCGAGTCATTAACCAACCGGTCAACACCACCGGTGGCATCACCATCAACCAGGCGCGACCACCCTGAAACAGAGCTGTCCACCATGGGCTCACCCGCCACTGCAGCCAACCACCTGCAGGCACCAGCCGTTGATCCAATCCATCCAGCTGGCTCTTGAGGATGAGCAACGGAGGCGTCGCCAAAGCGCAATAACCAATCAACACAGCCACCGACTGGTTGAGAGGGGCCGCCATGCTGCGAGCCACCAAGGCTGAGAGAGGGGTCACAAGCAGTGGAACCAACACCTCGCCCAGCACCACAAAACCACCGGCGATCAGCAGCACCATGTCAACCAAGCCGAGGGGCGGGGCTTGCAGCTCAGGCCAGGCGGATTGCTTTCGGCGCACAAGCAACCAAAGCTGGCGAACCAGCAGAAGAGAACCCAACAACAAGGCCGCGAGCGGCATCAGTTCACTGAGAACAAGACGTCGAGCCGCAGCCGTGGCTGAAGAGCTTTCAACACAATCCGCCTCTGCCCCTCCCAGGGCCTGACACACCAGACGCCGCGTTAAGGGATCAGGGCTGTTGTCCGACAACAGGTCTTGATCCTGAGAGGAGAGGTCACGGGGGAGAGGCTCGGTGGCCAGGCTCTCCTGAAGAGTCCGAAGCTTTGGGGTCTGAAGTGGAGTCTCCAGCAGGGTTTTGCGACGCTCCGGATCATTTTCGAGCGAAGCAAATAAGAGGGTTTGGCGATCGCTGAGACTGTCGAGAGGGGTGTCTCTCAACGTTTCAAGCAAGCTCTTGGCCGGATCTTGGCCCACAAGCAGCGGTTTAAGCGCTGGCGTCAACACGGGATCGGCCAACAACGCCAGCTCTTGCTGCTCCAAGGACAAAGCAGGAGCCACAGAAGGTCGCCCGAGGCTGTCCATCAAGCCGAGGAACCAAACGCTGCAAGCCAGCACCATCGAAACGACAGCCAAAAGGACTTTCCACTTGGGCACTGCGTTTGAACGTCCGTTCAGCGGGCTGGTCAACAGACGATGGGCAACTGCAAACGATTCTCTCCGGCGATGGGCTACCAATGGCTGATTTTGACCATTTCGGCGTCTGAACGGACCGTGCGCCCATACGATGACCGCGCCTTTCCCTCTTGTTGCGGTGTCACTGCGTCTCCTCCTGGTCCGCCACGGCCTGAGCAGCTTCAACGTTGAGCGCCGCATCCAAGGGCGTAATGATCTATCAACACTCACCGCGATCGGCGAAGACCAAGCGCGGCGCATGGGCATCGCCTTGGCCGACGTGCCGATTGATGCGGCCTACAGCTCACCGCTTCAACGGGCTGCCTCCACCACAGCCGGCGTGCTGAGCGTGCGACAAGACGGGCTGACTCCCGTGCTGGATGACGGACTCCTGGAAATCGATCTTGAGCCCTGGAGCGGACTCAGCGCCGATGAACGGGCCATCAAGGATCCAAAGGGCTACGCCACCTGGCGCCAACAACCGGAAGCCCTCGAACTCACCCGCGCTGATGGCACGCGTTACCAACCCCTGCCCGAGTTGATGGTTCAGGCGCGTGCCTTTTTAAAAGGCCTGTTGGATCGGCATCCGGTCACGGGCAACGACACCGTTCTGGTCGTGGGGCACAACGCGATTCTGCGCTGCTTGATTCTGGTGTTGCTGGGCGAACCCCAAGGAGGCTTCAGACGGCTCCGCCTCGACAATGCATCCTTGTCTGTGTTCAACCTCTCCCCAGGGCCTAACGGTTACCAAGTGCAGATCGAATGCTTGAACAGCATTGCCCACTTAGAACCAGCGCTGCCAGCCAAGGGCAGCCAGGCGCGTCTGATCCTGGTCCGCCACGGTGAAACGGATTGGAACCGGCAGGGGCGTTTCCAGGGACAAATTGATATTCCTCTCAATAGCAACGGCCATGCCCAAGCAGAGGCGGCTCGCTCCTTCCTCGAGGGGGTGACGCTGGATCGGGCCTACAGCAGCTCGATGTCTCGCCCCAAAGAAACCGCTGAGGGGATTTTGAAATCGCACACCGGCGTACCGCTCACCGTGACTGATGGCCTGATGGAAATCGGTCACGGACTGTGGGAAGGGAAACTGGAATCCGAAATTCGAGAGGGCTGGGAGGCGTTGCTCCAAGCCTGGAAGGATGCTCCCGAAACCGTGCAAATGCCCGAAGGGGAAACCATTCAAGACGTCTGGGAACGCTCTGTGGCCTGTTGGAACACGATCGCGGATGGGCTCGATCCGTCGGAGACAGCCCTAGTTGTGGCGCATGATGCAGTGAACAAAACAATCCTGTGTCACCTCTTAGGCCTTGCCCCCAAAGACATTTGGGCCGTGAAACAAGGCAACGGTGGCGTCACAGTGATCGACATGCCCGAAAATCCCAGCCAACCTGCAGTGGTGAGTTGCCTGAATCTCACGTCCCACCTCGGTGGGGTTCTGGATCGAACAGCAGCGGGAGCCCTGTGAACCCATGACTGAGACGATGCTGCTCGACCCGGTGCAAGTTCTCGTCGCCAGCGATCAGCCGCTCCAAGTAGGGAGTGCTGCTCTCTTTGAAGACGATCGTCTCATCGCTCTTGGAGACGAGGCAAGGGCGCGAGCCAAGGAGCGAGGTGTTTCGGGCCATGACCGGAGCCAGCAACTCCTGGCCCCCTGTCTTGTCGACCCACACTCGAGCCTTCCCCATCCCTTTACAGGCAGCGGAGAAACGCTCGAAACCCTCATCAACGCAGCAGGCAGAGCCGGTTATGGGCAGCTAGCCCTGCTTCCAAATGGGGAATCGGAACGGGACAGCCCAGAGCGCTTAAAGGGATTCCAGCCGAAAGATTGCGATCTCAAAGTGCATTTATGGGGAAGCTTCAGCCACCGCGGAGAAGGAGAACGCCTCAGCAGCCACGCCGATCTTCTTCAGGCAGGGGCTATCGGTCTCAGCGCTGGCGAGCAGATGCCGTCTGCCAACCTCATCGACCGCGCCCTGATGCTCGGAGAGATGGCTGGAGCCCCTGTGCTGATTGCACCCCACGACTCCAGCCTGCGTGGAGACGGAATGATCAGGGAAGGCGTGGAAACACTACGAGCCGGGTGGCCTGCCGATCCCACCATCAGCGAAACACTGCCCATGGGGCAGCTCCTGGAATTGCAGCGCCGCCACGGCAATCGCAAGCTTGTGCTCATGAATCTCTCCACCGCTGATGGCGTGGAGATGCTGAGCCACACGCCGTCACCCGCTCTGGCCACGGTGAGCTGGTGGCATCTCGTGCAGGATCGTTCCAAGCAAACAGCTGAAACAACCCAATGGTTTGTCACTCCATCCATTGGTGGAGAAGCCGATCGCAACGCCTTGATTGATGGCCTACGGGACGGAACCATCAACGCCGTTGCTGTCCATGGCATGCCGCTCGACGATGAGGAGTGTCTTTTGCCTCCGGATCAACGTCCGAAAGGGCTATCCGGTCACCACCTCGTGCTGCCAACGCTCTGGAAGCTTCTCGTGATCGATTTGGGATGGAGTGTGAACCAACTGTGGCAAGCGCTCAGTTTTGGCCCGGCACGGTTGCTTGGACAGGACGAAGAACGACTCAGCATCGGAAGCAACCGCTGGTTGCTCTTCGATCCTGAGCAAACATGGGATCACACCCGTGACGCCCCCTACGCCCCAAAAGCTGCCAACCAGCCTTGGATCGGCGTCCCCATCCGAGGGCAAGTGGTGAGTTGTGGACTCAAGATCCCAACGAACCAAGCCGATTGAATGGCCAGAAGCGCCAGACAGCACGACCAATAATCTGATCTTCAGGAAGGAAGGCCCCACCCGGCCAATAACGCCCATCCCAGCTGTTGCTGCGGTTGTCACCAAGAACGAGGACCCGTCCCTCCGGGACCGTGGCGTTCAGGGTGCGGCAAAGGCTCATCCCCCGCTTGTCTAGAGCGCAGTAATTGGTCACATAGGGCTCATCGAGAGCAACACCGTTGACTTGCACCTCTCCTCGGGGGTTCACCACCACCTGATCGCCCGCCACAGCCACAACCCGTTTGATGTAGGCATCACAAGCCGAATGACTGACTCCAGGAATCAGGCCAATCAAAGGGATATTGGCGAGAACGCATTGAAAAGGTGGGGGTGACGTCGTTGCACGCAAGGCAGGATCAAAGGCATAGGGGGAATTGAACACAACGATTTCTCCCCGCCGAGGTTTGCGGCCGCGGTAGGTGAGCTTCTCGACCAACAGACGATCTTGGATCTGCAAGCCAGGCAGCATCGAGCCTGAGGGAATAAAGCGTGCCTCGGCCAAATAGTGGCGGATCCCGAAATAAAGAGCCACGGTGAAAAACAGCGGGCCCCAAAAATCCCAGAGCGGATGTCCAGAACCCCGTTCCTTTTTCAGATCCTGGTTGCGCTCCTGAAGAGGCTCGCTGCTGTTGGGTTGGTCGTCTTCAGACCGACTGTTGTGTTGCTTGTCTGCCAACAGGCACCTTGCTTCAATCCTGAAAATCACGATAGGCGCGATCAGCCTGTGCTTCTAGCCTGAAACCAGGCACGGTGATCCATGGTCCGACCCCGCTGGCAGGGCGTGAAACCCCGCACCATCCAATTGCTCTGGAATCGCTGGGATCAGGCCTTAGCCCTGATCGCAGCGCTCAACTTGATCTGGGTGATTTTCGATGTCACCTACATTCCGCTGCGAAATTTCTGGCTGCAGAGAACGCTGTATCCCCTCCCTTCGATCAACTTGGCCTTGCCACTGCCGTGGCTGCCAAACATCACCCCCCTTTACGACCCGCTGAAGGGCATCGCTGTTCACCCCGACACGATGTCGTATGTCGAACATTTCCGCAGACTCGAGACAACCGCTTCAAAGCAGGGCATTAACAGTCCAGCCGCACGACAATTGCGGCTGGAATTGGTTGTTAAAAACAGCCAATTAGTGGATGAAAACCCGTTCATCAGCTCCGGGAATGTAGGCGCATTCGAAAAGCTCAAGAACCGTCTAAGAGCCCGAGCTGAGATGGATTCAGCCAAACAAGCGGCGGCCCATCTGCTCAGCGACCGTTACTTGAGCAACCACGACTGGGGCCAAGAACAGCAGTTTTGGAACACCAAAATTCTCCCGCTGGCGGAGACCAATTACTCACGCGGGATTGATGAAAACGGAATGCCAATCGACCTCTCCTGGCGGATCGACATACCGTTTCAAATCCTGTTCCTCTTGGACATCCTGGTTCGCACCATTCGACTGAAACGCCGATTTCCCGCGATTGCCTGGAGAGACGCCTTACTCAGACGTTGGATTGACCTACCTCTCCTGATCCCCTTTTGGCGTCTGTTGCGCGTCGTTCCAGTCACAGAGCGTCTGTCCCGCGCTCAGCTTCTGAATCTTGAGCCCCTTCGAGCAGCTGTCAGTCGCGGCGTTGTCGCCGTCCTAGCGCTTGAACTGTTTGAAGTGATCACACTTCGTGTGCTGGATGCCATGCAAGGCATCGTGCGCTCGCCAAATCTGCCCGACAGGATTCTCCGGCTTTGTAGTCATCAATCTGTAGACAGCAGTGAAGAGCGAGAACTGGCAGAGCTGCTGCGACTCTGGCTGCCTCTGATCCTCACGCAAGTGGGGCCAGGGATGCGGCCACAACTCGTGGCCCTCTTTGGCCACGCCCTGCAGAGGAATCTGGATGGCCTGGTCTTGCCGGCACCGCTCAGGGAGCTCCCTGGCGTGCAAAAGGCGGAATCCGAGTTGAGTCGTCAGCTCGCCATGGGGATGGTGGATTCACTATTGGGGCTTTCAAAGAGCGCAGGCGACCAACTTGGCCAGAAAGACCAAGTGCTCGAGGATCTAGGGATTCAAACGCTCGACCGTTTCTGGGAGGAGCTTGCACGCACCCTCGAACAAGGAGTTGTACTGGAAAGAAGCCAGGAACTCTTGGTGGCGTTCCTCGAAGAATTCAAACGCACCAGCATGTTCCAACTTCACACCCAAGGTGGCGTGGACGAACTGATTACAGAGCTGGATGGACTCAACTTCAACCCAAAAGGGCCTGATTCCAATCTTCGAGCTTGAATCCCACCAAAAAATCTCCGCTCGGCAATGCCACAAAAGGGCGTTTAATCAAACGCCCATCCGCCGCCAAAGCCGCCAGTGCAGCATCGTCACTCATCGCTTTAACGACCTCTGCCCCAAGAGCCCGATAGCTCTGACCACTGGTGTTGAAGAGACGTTGACGACGTCCCAACCGATCAAAGGCAAGCGCGAGCTCCTCTTTTGAGGGAGGAGCTGTTGTGATGTCAACGACCTCGTAGGCCAGGTTGTTGGCATCAAGCCATGCCAAGGCCTTACGGCAGGTGGAGCAGCGGGAGTAGCTGTAAACCTTGATGGTTGGAGCCAAGCTCAACGTCCAAACAAGTTCTTCAAAGCGCCAAGCAGGCTGTTTGAACCCTTGCCAACGCCTTCGTCAGGCCGAGTCCGAATGGTCACATCCCCATTCACACTGGTGCGGCAGCTCAAGCGATAGTTCGCAGGGCGATCAGAGAGATACACCTCTTCCACATCACTTCGGGGGGAAAGGTTCTGGGCTCCTTCGAGAACCTCGATCACGCAGGTTCCGCACTGGCCAACCCCTCCACAGTTGTTGAGGTTATTCAGGCCTTTGTAGGGATTGATCCCGGAGGAAAGCGCTGCTTTCCGTAAATTCGCTCCTTCGATGCAACCGACCTGTTGGCCTTCCTGCTCAAAACGGATGGTGGGCACGGGTCGTTCACAATCTAGGCGCGAACCAACTTACAAGAAGTAAGGCCCTAATAGCGCTTCGATCACAGATCTTGCCGAGAAAAGCTGGATTCAGCACCCTGGGCCCTTAGCTACCGGCCGCTCGAATGCATGCCTCCAACAAGGGAGCGACGGCATCCGAATCACGCCAACCCCCAATCGAAATGACACGACCATCCATATTTTTGTAAGTACGGAAAAACTCGGCCACATCCTCAAGCTGGCTGGGTGCAATTTGCTGGATGCTCTGAATCCCTGCTTGCCGAGGGTCAGCGACGGGGACACAAAGAATCTTGCCGTCGTAATGGCCCGTGTCATCCATGTCGAGCACTCCGATCGGCCTGGCTTTGATCAAACAGCCCGCAAAAGTGGGTTCCGCCATGATGACCATGGCATCAAGAGGCGATCCATCCTCCGCAAGGGTGTTGGGAACAAATCCGTAATCAAAGGGGTAGCGAATCGATGGGTGAAGCACCCGATCCAGGGCCATCACGCCAACGTCTTCTGAAAACTCATATTTATTGCAACTACCCGCTGGAATCTCAACGATCAGATTGAGTAGCCCCGGAGAGGGTGAAGGAGGCAGGGACCTCAGATCCATGACGATCTTGCGCAGTGAGTGGTGTCAAAGAACCCATGGGAGGGCGATCGGTCAGCACAGCAGCCAACGGAATCCCAAGGCTGGAGAAAGCGAGGATGAACCCTAGAAAGGCAAGTGTTGGCGCAGCAACTTGAAACGACGGTTGCGGAGAAAATTCGCGGGCAGGCTCGGGGTCCATTCAGACAGGATTAAGGACATCCGGCAGGGGAGGGAAGTACTCCTGTGCAATCCATACCCAATGGCATGGAAAGCTCCGGAAAGGCGTTATGAAGAAACTAAAGAGATTGTCGCACCATCCCAGCGCTAAGCGGCTGGACGCTCTTGTCGATCACGGCGCGCCGCCAGGTCAGAGGGAGCTGCGGGAAGGTCTTCCAGATGTGTTCTGATTTGGCGCAACTCTTCGAGGATGGCTCCTAAAACTTGCTGAGTCGCTGTCGAAGGGGAGTTGAGAACTTCAACGGTGACCTCCTTGATCCTCAGGACATCCTTGGCAAAACGGGCAACCTCATTGGGATGAAAAAGGAGAGGATCCTTTTGATCGCTGCGGTATTCAGGATTTAACTTTTTAGGGTTAAAAGGAGGATTTAAATTACGAGCGTCAGTATTTGTATAACGATAAACAGAAGCCCTTGATCGATTTAAGGATTTTTGAACATCATCGATAGCAACTAAAGCATCTGATTGAGCCATCACCGCATCAACATCTTTTTCGGATATCAAGGAATCTTCGGCAGCAGAAACAGGATCATTGATCGACCTAGGAAACATGAGACTGATTTAGGACGCGCTGGATTGGGCAGACAGTAGCAGCTGAGACTCAGGATGCCAGCGACGTTCCAAGCGATCGGGACACTTCCTGAATCGACCTCTTTTTGCAGCGGTGGTAGCTTCCAATCTCGTTGATCATTGATCGCTATGCGCGTCTCCCGCCTGATGCTGGTGACGCTGCGGGATGTTCCCGCTGACGCCGAAATCGCCTCGCAACAATTGCTGATTCGTGGCGGATATATCCGACGCGTTGGCTCAGGAATCTATGCCTATCTCCCACTGATGTGGAGGGTCCTTCAAAGGGTGATGAGAATCGTCAGGGAGGAGATGAATGAAATAGGGGCCCTTGAAACGTTGCTACCGCAACTTCAACCGGCCGAGTTGTGGGAAAAAAGCGGCCGATGGCAGGGCTACACCGCAGGCGAGGGGATCATGTTCCACCTTGAAGATCGCCAGGAGCGCTCCCTTGGCCTAGGCCCCACCCATGAAGAAGTCATTACGGAATTAGCCAGCGACCTCTTGAAGTCGTATCGCCAGCTCCCCGTCACCCTCTATCAAATTCAAAGCAAATTCAGGGACGAGATTCGCCCACGCTTTGGCTTGATGCGAGGCCGTGAATTCATCATGAAGGATGCCTATTCCTTCCATGGCGACGAAGAAGATCTGGCGAGCATGTACGCGCAGATGGAAAAGGCCTACACCCGGGTCTTCCAACGTTGCGGACTGACGGCTGTCGGGGTGGATGCCGATAGTGGAGCCATCGGCGGCGCCGCATCCCAGGAATTCATGGTGACGGCAGATGCTGGCGAAGATTTGATCCTCATCAGCCCTGATGGTGATTACGCAGCCAATCAAGAAAAAGCCATCTCGATCGCACCCCCTGCTCTGCCTTTACCAAGCGGGGAATCGCAGGTCATGTCCACTCCAGGGCAAATCACGATTGATGCGCTCTGCTCCGCCCAGTCGCTTGACCCCAGCCAAGTCATCAAGGTGCTGCTTCTCCTCGCCAAGCTCGAATCTGGCGATGAACAGCCGGTTCTTGTTTGTCTCCGCGGAGACCAGGAACTCAACGAGGTGAAACTCGTGAATGCACTCACACAACAGCTCGACAGCCCCGTTCTCGATCTCAGCCCGATCAATGCCGATCAGCTGAAATCTCAAGGACTGCAGCCATGGCCGTTTGGATCCATCGGCCCTGACCTATCTGATCAGCACCTCACGGGCGCGCGCAGCTGGCGAACGAAGTTTTACAAACTCGCCGATACAACAGCTGCCGAGCTCGACCGTTTTGTCTGCGGAGCCAACACAAGCGACGAGCACCGTTGGGGCTGCACTTGGTCTGATCTCGGCACCATTCCAGCGCTGGATCTCCGCAATGCCAGAGCAGGAGATCACTGTGTCCACAGCCCAGAACAGAGCCTCGAAGAACGACGCGGGATCGAGGTGGGGCATATCTTTCAACTCGGTCGCAAGTACTCCCAATCCATGGGAGCTCAAATCACCACGAAAGAAGGCAAACAGCAGCACCTCTGGATGGGGTGTTACGGCATAGGAATCTCACGCCTTGCCCAGGCAGCCGTTGAGCAGCATCACGATGACGCTGGAGTGATCTGGCCGCTCAGCATTGCCCCTTTTCAGGTGATCGTGGTGGTGGCCAATGTTCAAGACGAGGTCCAAATGGGCCTTGGTGAAGAGATTTACAACGAGCTGCGGGCCGCGGGAATCGATGCCCTCCTGGACGATCGGGGAGAGCGGGCCGGCGTGAAATTCAAGGATGCCGATCTCATTGGAATCCCTTGGAGAGTTGTGGTTGGTCGCGCTGCCGCCGATGGGAAGGTGGAACTCGTGCAACGGTCGGAGAGGGACGCCAACGTTTTAAGTCGAGCCGAAGCCATCTCCTCCCTGCTTGAAGCGATCCCGACCGAGCTACGGGTCCAGCTCTGACCCCGCGTAAAGTCCAGCAAATTTCCTTCGTCATGATCGCCGTACTGAAACGCCTTACCAGCCGTCTTATCAATCTGAGCCTGGCCCTCTGTCTTGGGCTTTCCTTGCTCGTGACGGCCTGCGGAAACGAATCGTCCACGCTTAGCGGGGACTACGTCCAAGACACAGTCGCTGTTGCCCACACCATTCACGACACGTTGGCGCTGCCCCAGGACGCGGCGAATCGCCAAGAGGCTGAAGGAGAGGCCCGCGATTTGATCACCGACTACGTCTCTCGCTACAGAGCACGTCCCAAGGTGAACGGCTTGAGTTCTTTCACGACCATGCAGACGGCACTCAACTCCTTGGCTGGTCACTACAACAACTACACCAACCGTCCCGTTCCCGATGCTCTGCGAGCCAGGATCGATAAGGAGCTGGGCAAGGCCGAAAAAGCAGCCGTTCGCGGCACTTAATCACAAAATCGAACAGCACTTTGACCGCAGGCAGGACTGTCTGCGAAAGTGCTGGATTGTGCAGAAATGCGGCTTCGGGCCGCCGATTCTTTGGCCAACGTTGTCGTCATCGGTGCTCAATGGGGTGACGAGGGAAAAGGAAAGATCACGGATCTTCTGAGCCGCTCCGCCGATGTTGTGGTGCGTTATCAGGGAGGCGTTAACGCCGGCCACACCATCGTGGTGGACGGTCGCGTGCTCAAGCTTCACCTGATCCCTTCCGGAATCCTCTACCCAGACACCACCTGCCTGATCGGCTCCGGAACCGTGGTCGATCCCAAGGTGATGCTCGAAGAACTCGACATGCTGATCTCCAACGGGATCGACATTTCAGGGCTCCAGCTGGCATCGACGGCGCACGTCACGATGCCTTACCACCGCCTCTTGGATCTGGCGATGGAAAAGCAACGAGGTGAGCGCAGAATCGGCACAACCGGCCGCGGTATCGGCCCCACCTACGCAGATAAGTCTCAAAGAAGCGGCATTCGTGTTCTCGACCTGCTCGACGAAGATCGACTGCGTGATCGGCTTGAAGGGCCGTTGAGCGAGAAGAATCAACTGCTCGAAACCATCTATGGCGAAAAGCCGTTGGATGCTGAAGAAATCATCAGTGAATATCTGGCTTACGGAAAGCGCTTAGCGCCTCACGTGGTGGATTGCACCCGTGCCATTCATGAAGCCGCAAGCAACCGCAAAAACATTCTTTTTGAAGGAGCGCAAGGCACTCTCCTCGACCTCGATCACGGGACCTATCCCTACGTGACCTCCTCCAATCCTGTGTCAGGAGGGGCCTGCATCGGTGCAGGTGTCGGCCCGACCCTGATCGACCGAGTGATTGGAGTGGCCAAGGCTTACACCACTCGGGTTGGAGAAGGTCCCTTCCCCACAGAGCTCTCGGGAAGTTTGAACGACCAGCTCTGTGATCGAGGCGGGGAGTTTGGAACAACCACGGGCCGCCGTCGCCGCTGTGGCTGGTTTGATGGGGTGATTGGGCGCTACGCCGTTCAAGTCAACGGACTGGATTGCCTGGCGATCACCAAGCTCGATGTCCTGGACGAGATGGATGAAATCCAGGTGTCCGTCGCCTACGAGCTCGACGGCGAACGCATTGAGCACTTCCCCAGCAGCTCCGAAGATTTCGCTCGTTGCAAGCCCATCTTTGAAACCCTCCCTGGTTGGCAATGTTCCACGGCGGAATGCCGTCGCCTCGAAGACCTTCCTGCGCCGGCGATGGACTACCTGCGCTTCCTCGCCGACCTGATGGATGTGCCGATTGCCATCGTTTCCCTCGGCGCCAGCCGAGACCAAACGATCGTGGTGGAAGATCCGATCCATGGCCCCAAACGCGCACTCCTCAGCGCCTGAGCCCGCTCGCATCGCTGACGCAAAACAGCGATCCAGCGAACAGCCATACTCGCTGTACTACCGACAGCAGAGATGTCCTCCACTCCCCGGTTCAGCACCGCCAGTTCTCTCGACGTCGTGGGCATCGGTAACGCCATCGTCGACGTCTTGGTTCAAACCGAGGACCAATTTCTGAGCGATCACAACCTCAGCAAGGGCAGCATGGCCCTTGTTGACGAGGATCAAGCCAAAAGCCTCTACGAAGCAAGCGGTCCAGGTCTCGAAACCTCTGGAGGTTCAGCCGCCAACACCCTGGCCGGTCTCGCTCAACTCGGGAGCAAGTCCGGGTTCATTGGTCGTGTTCGTGACGACCAACTAGGAACCATCTTTATCCACGACATCCGCTCTGTGGGCACCCGTTTTGAGACACCGGCTGCCGTGAGCGGTGCGAGCACGGCCCGTTGCCTCATCCTGGTCACCTCGGATGCCGAGCGCACCATGTGCACCTACCTCGGTGCCTCAACCCAACTGGATCCTGATGATCTCGATCTCTCCATGGTTCGCGACACCAAGGTTCTCTATCTCGAGGGCTACCTCTGGGATAGCCCTGAGGCCAAAAAGGCTTTCATCACAGCGGCTGAAGCCTGCCGAGAAAGCGGCGGACAAGTCGCCCTCTCCCTCTCCGATGGTTTCTGCGTTGACCGTCACCGTGAGAGCTTTCTCGAGCTTGTCGATGGACATGTCGATGTGCTCTTTGCCAATGAGGATGAGATCAAATCGTTGTACGGAGCCACAGACTTCGAGAGCGCGCTTGAACAAGTGAAAGGACGATGCAGCGTGGCCGTGCTGACCCGCAGTGTTCAAGGGTCTGTGGTGCTCTGCGGTGATCAACGCTGGGACATCCCCTCCTACAAGCTCGGCGATCTCGTCGACACCACAGGAGCGGGCGATCTCTATGCGGGTGGCTTCCTGCATGGCTACACCCATGACCTGCCGCTTGATGTCTGCGGCAAAATGGGGTCAATCTGTGCCGGACAGGTGGTGACCCAATTGGGGCCTCGCTCCAAGGTTTCCTTACCTGATCTGATCGCTAAGCATCTGGATTGACCGACGCCGCGGCCCAAGCGCCGTAGGCGTGCGATGGCTGAGCCTGCCAATGCAGGATCTCAGGGGTGTCGTAGCTGTGAAGGGCCTCGATGGCCCCGAGCAGCGCGTTCAAACCGGGTGCCGTGGTCTTGATCAGAAGCTGCACTTCATTGGCATGTTCAACCCGCCCTTCCCAGCGGTAGCAAGACTGAATGGCCTGGAAGCTCACGCAAGCTGCTAGCTCACGGCTGATCAGCTGCTCAGCGAGTGCAGAGGCTTTCTGAGCATCAGCCTCCGTGGTTAAAACCAACCACAAAGCCTCAGGACGTGGTGCCATTCAGATGCGTGAGAAGCTCGCCCACGCTATGCACAACTGCAACTTCAGCAATCGGTAGAGGTCGGCGCAGGAGCCACAACCCCAGCCCCATCTCGATCGAAAGGCTCGCCCAGAGAGCCTCCGTCGCCCCCCCCGACTGCCTGCAGACCACGTCTGTGATCGCCCAGCGCCTGCAAAGCGCCGCTTCCAGGGCCCCTGGCTCGGGACCCTGCAGGGGTCGCACCACGGCCAGATGATCCGATGGAACGCGCGCTGCTGCCGCCTGAATCAGCGACATGGGCGTAGGAAGGACGCGAGCAAACACGGTGGCTCCTGCTTCACGCGCGACCCTCGCTGCTTCAACCAATTGGCGGGCACCGAGGGCCAAAAGAAGGCGTCGCCCCGCTAGGGACTGATCGGCAAGGTCCGCCATGGAGCTGAGCACAACCGCCTTCCCCGAGGCCTCCATCCGCCGTTCGAACCGCACCAACCTCTGGCCCCAGCCCTTGCAAGCCTGGTTCAACTGGTCGCTAATCCTCAGCGCAAACGGGTGAGTGGCATCCACAACCCAATCCACAGGAATCGTCTGCAGCCATTGAGAAATCCCCTCTAAACCCCCGAGCGCACCCACGTGGATCCCTTCCAGCGGCATGCCCTGATAGGGCTGCGCAGCCGAGTCACCGACGACGCTGACATGGACATGCCAGCCCTGCGAGATCAGAACCGCCGCCAACCGCGGGCCATCACCCGTCCCTGCCAGCAACCAGACAGTCCCCTGGCGATTCTCCGGTCGGTGCATCAGGATGGCGCTCACCGTCACAGCTGAGAATGAACCACTGCGTGCTCGAGGTGGATGTCCTTCAAGCTCCCACCCTGCGATACACCCAAGACAACCAAACGCCCATTGCTGAGATGGACGTTTCTTTTGATGCCCTCCGACCTGATGATCCCAAGGGGCAGTTGAAGGTGGTGGGATGGGGAAATCTTGCCCAGGACCTTCAAAATCGCGTGCAGGTAGGGCAGCGTCTCCTGATTGAGGGCCGACTGCGAATGAACACGGTTCCTCGTCAAGACGGCACCAAAGAGAAGAGAGCTGAGTTCACCCTCTCGCGACTCCATTCAGTGGGAGGGGCGGTCTCCAGCCAAGACCAGCCCCCAGTGGCTGCGCGCACGGCGCCAGCTCGCCCCGTACCAGCGCAAACGCCCCAGTCATCCCAAGCACCGAGCAAGCCAGCGGCGGCTGGGCAGGACTCAGCGGCTCAGTGGAACACCTCTCCCCTGGTTCCCGAGACCGACGACATTCCTTTTTAACGCCAACAAGCGCCTGAGTTTTCACTGGCTTTTGTCAGAAAATTGTTCTGAAGCGCGCAATAGCAGCTGCCCCAGCTCTCGCTCTAGGGCCGCTAGATCCAGTCTTAATTCGGGCCAGCGACCACGATCAATTTGTTCGAGCAGCCAAGCGCGATCCGTCTCCAGCTGAGCAATCAGCTCACGGGTTTCTACAGGCTGCTCGGACGGGGTGTTCATGATTCTTGGACTCCTGCACCCATCCTGCAGCCCTCTTGGTCACAATGGCTTCAATGCACGGGCCCCCATGAACGAGCTCATTTCGCCCGGAAGTCTGATCACCATCGCTGGCGGTGTCCTCACCGTGGTTGGTGCTTTGGCCTACGGAGCTGGCAATGCCAATCTCAGCCTGCCCACCATCTTTTACGGAATCCCCATCTTTCTCGGGGGGCTCGCGCTCAAATCCTCTGAGCTTCCCCCAGCACGCCGGGTGACACCCAAAGCACAATTTCGCGCAGAACGCGAGGCGGCCTCTCCGGAACTAGTCAAGCTGCTGAATGACGTCACGCGCTGGCGCTATGGGCAGAAAGCACACCTCGAGAGCTCGCTTGAAGCACTGAAACTGTGGGATGAGGACAAGCCTTCTCAGCTACTGGAAGTCGAGGAGATCTGCGGTGATGCTGGATATGGCTTAAGGATGCGCTTTGCTTGCGAAGCCGTGGGTCTCGAGCGTTGGCAAGAACGCCGCGAGCGCCTGGGACGCTTTTTTGCCAAAGGGCTTGAAGCGCAAATCATCCCGCTGGAAAATGATCAGCTGGATTTGACCCTTCTTCCCAAGAGTGAGGCCACGACAGGCGAGCATGGAGAGCCCTGAGCACCTGCAGCATGGATGATTCCCTCCGGGTCTCCGTCCTGAGCGAGGCCCTTCCCTACATCCAACGATTTGCTGGACGGAGAATCGTTGTCAAGTACGGCGGCGCGGCCATGGTCCACGCAGAGCTACGCGATGCGGTGTTTCGCGACATCGCCCTGCTGGCAAGTGTGGGAGTGCAACCCGTGGTGGTGCATGGCGGAGGCCCAGAGATCAACACCTGGCTCAAGCGGCTCGATATTCCCTCCGAGTTTCGCGACGGATTGCGGGTCACCGATGCCGACACGATGGACGTGGTGGAGATGGTGCTTGTCGGCCGTGTGAACAAACAGATCGTCAATGGACTCAACCGACTGGGAGCTAGCGCTGTAGGCCTCAGCGGTAGTGACGGCCGACTGGTGGAGGCACGTCCCTGGGGGGATGGAAATCATGGCTTGGTCGGCGATGTGGCACGGGTCAATCCCGATGTGTTGGAACCACTTCTGGCGCGGGGATACGTTCCGGTGATTTCAAGCGTGGCTGCCAACCTGGAAGGGGAATCTCACAACATCAATGCCGACACGGTTGCTGGTGAGCTTGCCGCTGCACTGGAAGCGGAGAAATTAATTTTGTTGACGGACACCCAAGGAATCCTTCGTGATCGCGACAATCCCGACTCCTTGATCCGACAACTGAGGTTGTCCGAGGCACGGCAATTGATTCACGAGGGCGTTGTGGCCGGTGGGATGACGCCCAAAACCGAATGTTGCATCCGTGCCCTAGCTCAGGGGGTAGCGGCAGCGCACATCGTGGATGGTCGTGTCCCCCATGCCCTTCTCCTTGAAGTCTTCACCGATGCCGGCATCGGAACGATGGTTCTCGGCCGCGGTTAAGCGATGACCAATGCCCTGGCAGCCGCAGAAGCCGCTCTGGAGCGTGGCGATTACGGCCAATGCATCGCCCTGTTGGAGCCCCTCGCAGAAGCCAACCCGATCAGCGACAGTCGAGGAGCTGAGATCCGCATGCTGATGGTCACAGCTTGGATGGGAAAGGGGGATGAAAACAAGGCGCTGAGCACCTGCCGACTGCTCACCCGTTGCAAAGATCCAGATCTGCGCATCAGGGCGCGGCAATTGCTGGATGTGCTGGAAGCGCCAAGCCTGGCAAGACCTGCGAATTGGTCGATGCAATTGCCAACCTTGGAGATGGATCCGCGTGTTGGCAAACGATCCAAGTTGTTCAATCGCCGCAAACTGCCGCCGCCGCCGCCATCCCCTCCAACCGGTCCAACCCGTGCACCAGCAGGCTTTGCATTGCTGGTCATCGCCGTGCTGGTGGGGCTCACGCTCTTGTTGAGCGGCTGCGTACGCATCACTGCAGACCTCAGCCTCCCAGGACCAGACAGGGTGGAGATGGCTTGGACGATCGACAGCCGCAGTGGCCTCAACCTTCCATGGCAGGACGCGTTCAGTCGTGAGCTGAGGGTGATGAATCTGCCGTGGAAGATTCGCAACGCAGGCCACGGTCACCTCGAGGTGAAGGCACCGACTCAAACCAGTGAAGACGCCGCTGCACTCCTCAGCCAAACCGTGGAAGCAGCAGGACGCACGGCAGGCCTTTCATTGCCCGCACCCTCCCTCCAGCTGACAGAGCGCAACTGGCTGGTAGGGCTTAAGCAGGAGCTGCTTTTGGAACTCGATCTAAGCGCTCTTGAGAGCCTCAATGAGCTGCAAATCGCGGTACGCCTTGGGGAGCAAGCGAGCTTACGCAGCTTGCAAAGCAGCCCTGCCGTGGCGAGCAAAAACGCCAAGGGCGAGCTCATCTGGCCGCTCAGGATTGGCGTTCAGAATCGTTTGCAATGGAGTCAGTGGCGTTGGAGCCGGCTCGGATTAGGCAGTCTCGCGATCTTGGCGCTGCTTGTATTGACGGCCAGCCTGCAACGGCTTCGATTGCTGATGGGTTTCGGCTACCCGGAATTACCGTCTTGAGTTCAGAGCTGCAGCGGGTCTGGATCAACAGCCAATGCCACCCCACTGGGCAAGCCATCCCATAGGGAGCTGCCGGATGGCAAAGGCAAGGCCGAAGCTTGGGGCCCATGCAACAACAACTGCCAGCGGCTGCGACCAGCAACCCGTGCCACCGGAGCTGGAGCTGGACCGATGAGCTGCCAACCAGAGTCCGTGCAACCGGGTCGAAGCTGTTCCGCCAACACGGCAGCTGCCGTCGCCGTTGTGGATGCAGATGTCCCAGACAATCGCAACACGCAAGCCCTGGCAAAGGGCACCAATCCAGCATCGCGTCGCTCCGCGGCTTCCTCCTCCAGAAAACGCTCATAACGCCCATCCACTAAGTGCAAAATCACCGGATGATCGGGGCTGTAGGTCTGAACGAGCACTTGCCCTGGACGCTCACCACGACCAGCCCTGCCAGCCAGTTGCAACAACAACTGAAGCGCCTGCTCCCCAGCGCGAAGATCGGGACGATGCAACAGGCCATCAGCCGCCAACACGGCCGCAAGCGTGACGCGCGGCAGGTCCATCCCTTTTGCCAGCATTTGAGTCCCCACCAAGACATCCGCTTCGCCAGCGGCAAATTGATCCAACAAGCGCCGATGGCCGTCGCGTCCCCCGGTGGTGTCCCGGTCAAAGCGCAGCAATCGCAGTCCTTCCAACTCAGACTCCAGCTGTTCCAAAACCCTTTGAGTCCCAGCGCCAAAGGGCTTAAAAGCCGTAGAACCACAGTGCCCGCAGCTCGTCGTCACCGGGGCTCGATGATCACACCAGTGGCAACGCAACCACTGTTGAGCGGTGCTTTTCCCATGAACGGTTAGCGCCACATCGCAGTGGGGACACTGCATCACCTCCCCACAGCTTCGGCAGCTCAAAAACGTGCTGTATCCACGACGCGGCACCAAGACAACCGCCTGTTCCCCTTGTTCAGGAAGTTTCGACAAGCGATCCATGAGCGCCCTGCTAATTAAGCGGCGATGGCCATCGGCCAGCTCATGGCGCATGTCAATGATTTGCACCGGCGGCAAAGGCTGATCAGAGATGCGCTGTTGAAGCCGCGCTAAAGCCAGCGGACCGTCTGGAGCGAGCTGAATCCAGGTCTCAAGAGAGGGGGTGGCGCTACCCAGCAACACACGCCCTCCCTCCCGTTGCACTCTCGCTATCGCCAGGTCACGGGCGTGATAGCAGGGCATCGGGGATTCCTGCTTGTAAGAGCTGTCATGCTCCTCGTCCAACACGATCAAACCCAAGGGGCTGAGCGGCAGAAAGATGGCTGAACGGGTGCCAACGATGACGAGCGGCCCCTCTGCTTCGAGGCTGTTGCGCCAGGTGCGTACCCGTTCCCGTTCCGTGCAACCGCTGTGATATTCGAGCACGCGTGACCCAAATCGACGTCGACAGCGATCGACCAGCTGGGGGATGAGACCAATTTCTGGGGTTAGCACCAACACATGCCGCCCTGCGGCCAACTCATCGGCAGCCAGCTGGAGATAGACCTCGGTCTTCCCTGAGCCGGTGATCCCCCAAAGCAGCACACCCCCACCTTCCGGCTGATTTTTAAGGGTTTCGATCGCAATCGTCTGCTCGTCGGTGAGGGTTCTCGGCACTTCCATCTCTGGAACCACTCCCAGCGACGGCGGACTTGGTTGGGCATCCGTAGCGAGACGCAACTCACGAACCAGCCGTTCTCGGCGCACCAGGGCTTGCACGATTCCTGATTGAAAGCCTGCCGCTACCAGGTCTCGCTGCCACGCTCCTCCCCCCAACTCCTGCAACTTGGCCAGCAAGCAGGCCTGTCGCGCTGGCAAATCAGCATCCAAACCAGCGTCCAAACCAGCGTTGCTATCAGGCAACGACACCCACCACAGCCTGCGTTCCTTCACGCTGGCGACAACGCGCTGACCAAGCCAGCCGGGAGGAAGCGCTGCTTTCAGCATTCGAAACGGGCTGGTGTGACAACGCTGCGCCATCTCCTCAAGCCACGATCTCCATGACTGTCCAACAGCAGCCTGTTGAAGGAGAGCCTCGACCGGCTGGAGCGCACGCTTTTCATCCACAGACGGCCTGCGGCAGGCCGTGACCAAACCCTGCATGCGACGACCACGAAGAGACACCTGAACCAGGTCCCCTAAACGGACATTCAGCTGCTTGCCATCGCTGTAGGTGAAGGTGCGACCATCCCGCCCAGCCTCAAGCCAAACATCAACCACCACTGAAACTGGCGGCGGACGGACGGGATTTTTTGAAAAATCGGTTATTGGGGTTGCGTTCATGACACGTTTTTTTTAAAATAAAACTGTTGGACAGCTCAATAGCTGTTGTTGGAACCAGCAGAGTTCCTTCCAAAGGGAAGATCCGAAGTTCGAGCCATGGGATTCCATGAAGCCGACCGGTCTGAGAATGCCCTTGACAGTTCTGCATCGGACCACTCCAGCTCTCTCAACTTTGCTTAACGCTCCGCGTTTTTCTTTGCGCACCGTTTCTATGACGGGAAGGTGACGCCACAAAAGCAACGGCCCTCATCAGGCTGGTTGCCCTGACTGTTGATGACATTCGCCTCCTGTCCCGCTCTCTCCCTCGTTACTGACCGCCATGAGTCCTGCCGCGACCAAATTGGCACAGGCCAAAGCAAAACAAGCGCCTTCGATCATGATGCTGGCCGATGAAAAAGGTCAGCCAAAGCTGGTAAAGGCCAAAGCGAAGCCTGCCTCGAAAGCCAAAACCGCCACAAAAGCAAGCACGAAAACAAAAGCAAGCAAAACCAGCACAAAAGCCAAAACCAGCAAGGCCAGCAGCAAAGCAAAAGCCACCGCTCCTGCCGCCAACCTGGACACATCAGCTGATCAATTGCTGGCTGCTGCAACAACCGCAACCGCGGTGAAAGCCACTGAAACGGCAGCGGCAAAGGCCAAAGATGCCAAAGCAGAAGCGAAAGCCAAGGTCTTGGCGAGCATCAAAGTTGGGCCTAAAGGCGTCTACACCGAAGACTCCATTCGGGTTTACCTGCAGGAAATCGGACGGATTCGCCTCCTGCGTCCGGACGAAGAGATTGAATTGGCTCGCAAAATTGCGGACCTGCTGCATCTCGAGGAACTAGCTGCGCAATTTGAAAGCGATAACGGCAAACTTCCTGACACCAAGGAATGGGCAGCACTGGTTGAGATGCCAGTGATCCGTTTCCGCAGACGGCTGATGCTCGGCCGACGCGCCAAAGAAAAAATGGTGCAATCGAACTTGCGCCTGGTGGTATCGATCGCCAAGAAATACATGAACCGAGGCCTGAGCTTTCAGGACCTCATTCAGGAAGGCAGCCTCGGTCTCATTCGTGCTGCAGAGAAATTCGATCATGAAAAGGGGTATAAGTTCTCGACCTATGCCACCTGGTGGATCCGTCAGGCGATCACCCGTGCGATTGCCGATCAGTCGCGAACCATCCGACTACCCGTTCACCTCTACGAAACCATTTCAAGGATCAAGAAAACCACCAAGGTTCTCAGCCAGGAATTTGGTCGCAAGCCAACAGAGGAAGAAATCGCTGAATCGATGGAAATGACCATCGAAAAATTGCGATTTATCGCCAAGAGTGCACAGCTCCCAATCTCCCTCGAAACACCCATCGGCAAAGAAGAGGATTCACGACTAGGCGACTTCATCGAAGCTGACATCGAGAATCCAGAGCAAGATGTTGCCAAAAACCTTCTTCGCGAAGACCTCGAAGGAGTTCTTGCAACGCTGAGCCCCCGTGAGCGTGATGTCCTGCGCCTTCGCTATGGCCTTGACGATGGACGCATGAAAACATTGGAAGAGATTGGACAAATCTTTGATGTAACCCGCGAACGGATTCGTCAAATTGAAGCCAAAGCTCTGCGGAAATTACGCCATCCCAACAGGAATGGAGTTCTGAAGGAATACATCAAATAGCACGCCAAGCTTCAGCTGGCAGCTTGACCATCCCCTGTCTTTGACAGGGGTTTTTTAGTGCCCCACAGCAAAGCTCTCTCAACAGCCCACTGAAATCTATCCCAAATGCACATTCCCTTCAGTTAAACACTATGAGCTAATCACTATCAATCAATCATACTTCCATCAACTCAACCCACAAAACCAATAACAAACAAACAACGATCGATCAAACGAATGGACAGCAACATTAGAAACTCATCCAGTGATTTCCTGGCAGCTCTGGAGTCACTGAAGAAAGCAAGACTTGTGACCCATGCCTTCATGACGCATGACCACCAATTCAAGGGCCTAACGGAAGCCGAACAAAACAGCTTGCACAACAACATCACGCCATTCTTCAATGCAATCTTTGAGATCGAAGACAGAATTTTGGCCTGGTATCGCGAATTTCATCCAGATCTCACAGACGATGACGACTTAATCGAGTCAATCGAAAAGGAACTCGACTACGAAACGCTTCTTTCCGAAAAAGGGAAATTAGACCTAGAAAAACTTTTCAAAGAGAATTCCGATATTGGCACCCATAACTAAGAAAGCGACAAGCCATTCGAGCTTGAACACTTAAGCTTAAAATTCAAAATTAAAATTCCAGGGCTTGAGATTCAACGCTCGTCAATAAACGATGATGAATATCAGCTTATGCCTCATCCTCGATGCATTCGGTGAATTCTTGAAAAGCCCGTTTCAATCGTTCCACAGGAGTTTCTGAAGGCGGACACTCTTGAGATGTGTTGCGTGCATAGACCTGAAGAAGCCGAGGATCAGGATCAAGAATGGAGGCCACGGCGGCTTTATAAACCACAACATTTTTTTGTGACGTCAGGCCCTCTAGATAAGGCTGCAATTCCCACGGCTGATCAGAGCTGGTTTGAATCACACTGAGTGGACGTATCAATTGGTATGCCCGTTCACCATCTGGATCGGTTGTGTTCCTCAGCCGCGCCATCAAGACACCGCCGCTGCTTAACAGAATCAATTTGATCGTGCCCTCATTCAAAAGCGGCAAAAAAGGGAGGACCTCCTTGGCCGACGTTGCCTGATCCAGAGCAGGCAGACCGTCCTTACGAACTCCGTTAACCACAGGCCCTGGCATGGCAATCGCTCATCTGTGTTGAATCGTAAAGCTGAGCGCCCTGACAAGGCGACTGAGAGGCATGCCAATTTTCATAGACATGCACGTGACAGCGGGGGGCACGTCTGCGTAATCTTGCGGACTGAAGTCTCTCAAACATGGCCCTCGAGCATCTGCGCATCGCCTCACGCCGCAGCCAGCTGGCCATGGTTCAGACCAATTGGGTCAAAGCAGAACTTGAAAAAGCCCACCCCGGTCTCGCCATTTCTGTTGAGGCCATGGCAACCCAGGGAGACAAAATCCTCGACGTTGCCCTAGCGAAGATCGGAGATAAGGGCTTATTCACCAAAGAGCTGGAAGCTCAAATGCTGGTGGGCCGTGCCGAGATCGCTGTTCACTCCCTCAAAGACCTCCCGACAAATCTTCCTGAAGGGCTGATGCTGGGTTGCATCACCGAACGGGAAGACCCCGCCGATGCCTTAGTGGTGAACAGCAAAAATGCTGAGTACACACTGGAGACACTCCCAGAGGGTTCGGTTGTTGGAACGAGCTCGTTACGCCGCCTAGCCCAACTGCGCTACCACTACCCCCATCTTCAGTTCAAAGACGTTCGCGGGAACGTCATTACCCGTCTTGAGAAACTCGACTCAGGCAATTACGACTGTTTGATCTTGGCCGCCGCAGGACTCAGCCGACTCGGCTTCGGCGATCGAATTCACCAAAGCATCCCCGGAAACATCTCTCTCCATGCGGTGGGGCAAGGAGCTTTAGGGATTGAATGCGTCTGCGATCGTCCCGAAGTGATGGAGCTGATTCAAGTGCTAAACCATCCACCAACCGCAGCTCGCTGCTTAGCGGAACGAGCCTTCCTGAGGGTGCTTGAGGGCGGTTGCCAAGTGCCCATCGGCGTAAACACCCAAATTGAAGGTGACACCATCCAGCTCACGGGAATGGTGGCCAGCCTCGATGGCAAGCGGCTGATCCGTGACGAGCAGGCTGGCCCCATCGCCGATCCTGAAGCGGTGGGACGAGACCTCGCCCATAAGCTCAAAGATCAAGGAGCTGGCGAGATCCTTCAGGAGATCTTTGAACAGGAGCGGAGCCAGTGATCGCTGGTTTCAACGCTTAATTTCCACTGCCATTCCCACTTCCACGTGGTCATACAGCTGCTGAACATGCGCATTCAACATGCGCACACAGCCGTTGGATACGGCCGCTCTGGTTTTGACCCAATGGGGCCAGGGAGTGCCATGAATACCAAATTGATTGGGTCCACTGCGCAGGAAGCCAATCCAGCGATGGCCCAATGGGCTGTTAGGTCCACGTTTGGGATGCAGCTTCCCTGACTTGGTGCTCTGGTACTGAGGATTCATCATCATGTTTTCGACCTTGAACACCCCAGAGGGTGTTGGGGTCTTGGGATCACCGATCGCCACGGGCCATGGGCCATGGGTCTGCCCCTGGCGCACAACACTGATTTGCCTGCGGCCCAGATCCAACACAACGCGACCCTCCACTGGCGAACGAACAGCCATTGACACTTGGGTGGGCTGGAATGGGTTGGGCTGGGATCGAGACAGCGCTGGAGCCGCCACGAGAAGAGAGGAAGCGAGCAACGCCACCGGGAGGCCAGGGACGCAAGCGGTGCATTTGAGACTCATGAGCAGACAGCCAAGACTCACTGGTCTCAACGTATGCACTGTGCGAAAAAAAAACCGCACACTGCGAGCAGTGAAACCTTAAGGATTTAAGAAATGTGCTAGCCAGACTCCAGAGCCTCCAAGCCGAAATGAAGCACCAACTGTCCTGGTCTGAAGGAGACGCAAAGCTGTTCTTGCAAGCCATGCAGGAAGTGGGCTCCATGGGAGGCGTTGCAGAACTTGAGCCCATCACCCTGGAAATGATCGAATCCATTCAGAACTTTGTTCTGAAGTCGTCCATCGATCTGAACCACCTCGATGGCATTAAGCCAGCGGCTCTATCAGAGAAGATGGCCGATAAAAGCAAACGCGAACAACTCCTTCAGATCCTGATTCTTCTGCCTTATGTAGATATGAAGGTCGACCCACGGATGGTGGCGATTGTGGATGATTTTGCCGAACATCTAGAGATTCACCCCCAAACAATCAAAGACCTACATCGCGTTCGGGATAATCACTTAAAGCGACTTTTAATCGATTACGGACGCAGGAGCTTAGGCGAATTTCTGGGCCTCGACTCAGCATCGAAAGTGATCAAAGGTGTCATCACAATGTTCCACCAAGCCATCGGTGATCGGGCTGTTTCTGAACGGTATCAACAATTAGAGACTTATCCAGAAGGCAGCCTTGGGCACACAGTTTTCCATTGGTACCGGGATAGGAATTGGGCACTACCGGGGGAGAAAAAAAGCACATCTGAATTCCTCCTAAATCACGATTGCTGCCACATTCTTGGAGGATTCAATACAGATGTACAGGGAGAAATGAATGTGGCAGCCTTTCAGGCCGGGCTCTTTGACGATGGTTTTGGCTTTGAATCACTTCTAGAAGTAATTCTCGACTTTCATTTAGGAAAAGCCTTCAGTACGGTTGGAGATATCATTCCACCCTCCACAGGAGCCTTCCATCCAAACGATGCAATGGAAGGTTATGAGAAGGGACTGGCTTGCAACACAAATCTCATTAGAGATTTTGATTTCTGGTCAGAAGCCGATCAATCCGTTTCCAAACTACGAGAGAAATTCAATATTCCAGCCTCATCTGGCCCTCTTTTAATTCAACCTTGATCACCATTCACAATAAAAAAGCGGGGCATCGCCCCGCTTTGACCTAATCATGCAACAGGAGCGCTCTATTCAATAGAAGCGCGCTGATATCAATCCACGAGTTTTGGATCAATCTCAGCAACATACCGAGCTTCACAGCTCTTGATGATCTCTACGGCTTTTTCAGTGCCAAAGAATCCATTCACCGTGCAGGTGCCAGGCTTTTTCAGATCCTTGTAATGCTCCCAGTAGTAAGTGGTTTCCTTTTTCCATTGCTCACCAAGATCTTCGAAGCTCTTGATGTGATCAACACGCTTGTCATCTGCCAAAACGGCGATCACCTTGTCATCAACCTCACCACCATCATCAAAGGTCATGATGCCGATAATCCTTGCTTCCACGATCGAACCAGGAATCAAGGGTTCGGTCACGTTCACGATCTCAATATCGAGAGGATCTCCATCCTCATCCCAAGTGCGAGGAATACAGCCATAGGCAAAGGGATAAGCCAGAGAGGAGTACCCAACCCGATCCAGCTTGAGATGGCCTGTTTCCGTAATGAGCTCGTACTTGTTGATCGTGTTGGAGTTCAGCTCCACGATGGTGTTGAGGCGTAGCTCAGCCTCATCAGCAAAGGCCGGCAGCACATGAAGCAGGTTGGGCATGCTGCGGCTTGGAGCCTGGTCGAGATTGGCCATGGGAGAGGACGATCAGCGCC
>WLWF01000014.1_pt1 | contig 112532 bp, 131 predicted proteins | sample 6718331 | NCBI WGS metagenome assembly WLWF01 (sample SAMN12718692, study PRJNA515312) | sponge metagenome | isolation source: marine sponge | host: Mycale hentscheli | place: New Zealand: South Island, Marlborough, Capsize Point | collected 2003-05-01 | reverse complement strand
TAGTGAGATAGGGTATCCACTACTCTAGTGAGATAGGGTATCCACTACTCTAGTGAGATAGGGTATCCACTACTCTAGTGAGATAGGGTATCCACTACTCTAGTGAGATAGGGTATCCACTACTCTAGTGAGATAGGGTATCCACTACTCTAAAGGTAGGGTATCCACTACTCTAAAGGTAGGGTATCCACTACTCTAAAGGTAGGGATAGGGTAAAAAATTTGAAACGCCAATCCCCAGTAGTCAGCCAGACTAAAGATGTCTAGCAAAGTCAACCCGTTTACCACTCATAGACAGGTCGTGGATTACCTAGCCCATTGTTACCAGCAGGGCATGGAAATGCGGAATCACCACATTTGGCTGAGTAATACCTTAGGTCGCCATTATTTTTCCCCTACGGACCCGGACATAAAAAACTGGATTCGTCAAGAAAAGTTAAGCATTTGGCTCTCTATCCGAGAAAAGGTACATCAAGCAGTAGTAGACCAATGGGATGATGAGGATCAACTAGAACTAGAAGCGGACCTGAAAGAATACCTAGGTAATGACATAGAACTAGCTATTGCCGCCGCTCGCAGTGCCCAAGAAAGAGCCCAGAAGCTAGTGGAGCAGCTACAGGAACAACAACTATTGGGGGATCTTGGATGGATCCCCGTCATGATGGGACCATCCGGTGAGGAGGAGAGAATACTAGATGGAGACGGAGACGGAGAGGACGACGACACCCCCCTGCTAGGTAACCAGACGTACGACGCCTCAATATGGACGGGTCTACGTCAAAGGAGTATTGGGTGCTAACTGGATAGTGGATGCTAGATCAGTGTTAAAGTTTTAAACTAGGGATGTTTTTTTTATTTTATTATTTTTATTTCTAGTTAATAAATTGTCTTTAAAATAAATAGCTAAGTAACTAGATGAATTATGTTATTGTCACCTGTCCCCATTGTGAAGATCCCATTTATATTGACAAACGGGAGTTTAACTGCCGAATCTTTAGACACGGGGTCTATAAACACAATCATATCCAAATACCACCACACCTAAATAAACAAGCCTGTCAAACCCTAATAGAACGTGGACTGATTTATGGATGTGGAAAGCCATTTAAACTAGTAAATACTGGGGATGGTGTCAGTGCCATCTCCTGTGACTATCTCTAGTTGGATATGATAAATAAATTTGAAGCTTTCCACAGAACCTTCTCGGTAACCAAAAAACAGCCATGAACTCCCAGGAAAACTTCAGCCGTCCACTGACTCGTGGATACCTTGAGAATATGACCATACATGACCTTCGTGACTGGTGTCGCATTCGCCATTATCGGGTACACGGTGATCGTCAGGTGCTATTGGACCGAGTCTTTAATGGTGACCCAATCGGTATCCGAAGATATCTGAATGGACAGAGACACCATAGTGATCAGTATGACCAGTATGACCATAGTGATCATAGTGATCAGTATGACCAGTATGACCATAGTAACCAAAAGCACCTAGAAATGGAAACCCGGAGCCAATCCTCCAGTGGCTATCGCACCCTGCTGACCTTGATGGTGATAGCAGCTGCCTTCTATCTACATTATCTCGCCCATCTGGAGGGGGATCAGGAGACCCATGACAATCAAAGACATGTACACAACTATGATGACGTCGCTTATAATTTTATCAACGTGGATTAAAAAAGGAAATAAAAATTTGACCATTATGGATTGCTGTCCAGATTAGCTAGACAGATACAACATTAATGGAGACCCATCGTACGGAGACGACTAAGATGTCAAAGACATCAGTTGAAATCACAACAACAAGTAGTAAAAACAGCACCAAAGATAGTTCTCAACTTTCTAACACTAGTGTTCCCTATCAGATACCAGACCCACTCAGGGCTCTGACTGTCAATGGAACCGGTGCTAGAAATTTTTGGGCGGATCTAGCTAGATAATCATTCGCAAGGTAAGATTAATTCTAGGTTGTGTTACTTTTTTTTGGGTTGGCACTCCATGTAAATAATTTTTTTGGGTCTCACCGGTCATAATTAATAGGGATCCAGGTTCTAGATTTAACCTAATTGGGTCTACGGCAAGAACATTATCTCTCGGCTTAAGATCAAAATAACGCGGGGCGCCAAAACTCAGAGAAACTATCGGACCGGAGAGACCAGGTTCATCATCACTATGCATCCCTATATTATGGTTGCCATCACTATAATAATTTCCGAGCCAATAATTGAAATGTTGATCTTTGGCGAGCAGCTGGTGCTCTACTAGATAGTTTTCTACCTGACGGGTTATTTCCCGCAACACCTCGGGAACCTTACCATCACCCGGATTATCTATCCCGGAATAACGATAATTTGTACCCACCTCTCCATAATAAAGAGTCCGTCTATTTTGATGACACTCCCGCCCAAAAACCCGAATGGGTCGCTGTTCCCACCCCTCTAGTTGGTGGAGTAGTTGAAAATATTGACTAGCTTTAGGTTCTGGGTAAAAATCCGGCAAATAATAAACTTCGCTGCCGGGCAGAGCTAGTTGATGTAGCTCCCCATTGGGTAACAAGTGTTTGGAAATTGGTGACCGAAATGGCATTGTCGCTAAGGTTGTCAGGCTAGAAGTCAAAACGTCCTATTAACTCAATTTTAAATTTCTCTCCCTAGATATAATAAATGCTAGCGATAATTCTAGTGGTTACAATCTTATTAATCTCTATTATGATATTTATTAAATCATACAACCCTCTAAAACTAGAAGGATTTACTAGTCCACATCTATCTAGGATTTATTTTATCGTCATGAAAAAATATCCAGAACGAGTCCGTAATATCCAAGAGATTATAGAGAAATACCAGATGAAAAAGGTCCACATTTTTGATGCCATAGATGGTGATACCATAGACAAAAAACAATTATTAAAAGACAACCAGATTACCCCCTCCATGTATGAAAAACTTAGAAGCGGTGCCATTGGTTGTGCCCTGAGTCATATCGCTTTATGGAAGCAATTAGTCAGCAGCCAGGATCCCTATTGGGTTATTTTTGAAGACGACATCACGCTGACAAAAGATTTTGACCAACAACTTAATCTATTTTTAAGCCATCTCCCGGATGATTTTGATATCGCCCAAATCTATCTAAGTAAAAATCGGGATGTTTCTAATCTGTCCCATAATCAAATCGTTAATGAGTACGTTAAAACCGGCTATCCACAAAATGGAACCGTTGCCTATATCATCTCTAGAAAGGGAGCACATAAATTATTAAAATATTGCCAACCCATACATCATGCGATAGATATTATGATTCGGAAAAATATCAGTAATGGTAATTTAATCTCCTACGTCCCGATTAATCAAATTGTAAAACATGAGTTTAAATATATCTCCTCTATTTGTAAAAATGCCAAATTTTGCCCCGCCTTTTAAGGTAAAAATAATATATCCGTATGGATATAATGAGTGAGATTAATTATCAAAAAAAATATTTGAAATATAAGCGCCTCTATTTAGAAAGCCAACGGAGAGGTGGACAGAGTCAGGGTCCAGATCATGATGTCAAACTGGACTCCTCTACACCGATTAGTTATTTTTTTGATAATGATCCAGATAATTTCCTAGATCAAAATTTATGCCCCGAGGTGAAACCCGTCTTAATTAAAGATTCCCAACCTATTCAGTATGGAGAGGATGGAGAACTAGAAATCTATGTCACCCCCGCCACCTATGATCAATATTGCCACACCCTAAATAGAAATGCCCAACATTACTGTCTGACCATGAAAAACCTAGATGAAGCATATGGTTATGATCCAGATTCGGGGATCACCTCACAGCAAATAGAGCAGTTTAAACAGAAAGTAGAACTAGGTAAACCGCCGATTAAAAGCTTTATTTTTGATTGGGATAGAACCCTGACCGTCTTTGAAGGTGTTTATGCTATTAAACCGACAGTCAAGGAGATGCTAGCACTAGATTCCGTCTCCCTGTCCTATATTAAGGTGTCAGATGTAGCCAGTTATTATTTTGGGGGGGAGACTAGAGTCCATCAGCTACAACAGCTATGGAAAACCTTAACGGATCACGGAGTAGAGATTTGGGTCCTCTCTAGTAATCCGGCTATCGGAGAATATCCCCAGTTCTTTTTAGACTTATTAGACAGTATTAATCTACCGGTAGACAAGTCACGCCTGATCTACCGGGATGCTTTAACCAAATACCAATATATTAAACAACATATCCAAAAAAATAACTAGAGAAGTGGGAGTGTGACAGACTATTTAACATCCATTAATTAGATGCCCATATTCCACCCGATCTAAATTAAAGCGGCGGCGGGCTCCATTACCTCGGAGTTCCGGCTCCCGAAGTAAATCAGACATTAATTCCCTTTTTTTCATCTGAACATTACCAATGCGATCATCAATGACGGAAAATTCCCGCTTTGGATCTACCAAGACGAGACGTTTCACCTTGACGGCACGGGTCTGTCCCAATCGGTGGGCACGGGCTATGGCTTGAATCTCATTACAGGGATTCCAATCCGCACTCATTAAATAGACACGGGCGTACCTCTGAAGATTTAGACCGACACCTCCCGCAGAGATTTGAACCAAGAGTACCTCCGGTGGCTTAAATTCCGGACGGGTTAAATTATTAACTAGAGCCGCACGATCCTTGGCAGGGGTAGTCCCGTCTAACCTAGAACAGCTAAACCCAGCCGCCTGTACTAGTCGGGACAGGATCTCAATTTCCTGCCGGAAATGACAAAACACTAGAGCCGGCTCCTGACGCTCTTGACGCAACATCTTTAGTAGCGCCTGATGCTTACTACTCTCTCCAGTATAGGCGGTCATCTTTTTCTGTCGCCCCTTAAGAAACTTTTTAGTAAAACCATCCAAGACCAGTTGAGGATGCTGACTGGCTTGTCGTAACCGGAGCAGTAGCTCAAACATGACAACATTTTCATCTCGTGCCTCCCCACCTAGTTCCATTAACTCGGCAAACTCCCGACGAACATTATTTTGGACCTTCTGGTAAAAGCGGCGCTCCCGGTCTGTCTGAAACGCTATCTCAGAGACCTCCACTTCTAGTTCTGGTAATTTATCGGCTAAAACCACCTCCTTACGCCGGCGAATTAGATGGGTCTGGAGATACTGATCCACGTTTCCGTCGTCTATCCGGTCTTTCTTACCCATGATAAATCGGAAAATATTAATCAACTCGGAGATATTGTTTTGGACTGGAGTTCCAGTCAAGCCCCAACGGTAATTAACCCTTAGGGACTTTGCCATTTTACTAGCTTGGGTCTGGCTATTTTTTATTTTGTGAGCCTCGTCTAAAATGACGCGATACCAATAATAATTCTGAATTAGACGATCCGAATGCATTAGGGTATAGGTAGTGATAACCACCCGTTTGGTTGGGATTTCCCGGAGACGATCCGGTCCATGGTGGACATAGACCGCTCGGTTGCCCAGGAGTTCTACCGCCGCCAGACGCCATTGTTCCAAGATACTAGTTGGAACCACAATTAGGGTAGAGGTGGTCGGAAGACTTGTGACTACTAGAGAAAGCGCCTGATAGGTTTTACCCAGACCAGGATCATCACAGAGTAGACCACCGGTTCCCCCCTCCTCTACTTCTAGCATCCATCTGATGCCTTCTAGTTGATGACTATGAAAGGATTTCCCGATTTGGCTAAATCGGCGAGTAGCCTGATCCAGACGTTGCTGGACACGTTTCTGGTCAATTATAGATTTAGTTACCTTAGTTGAAACCATCGCAAGTTGAATGTTGGTTGGTGTGTTAAATACCGATTAGCACCTTGAAGTAGCTTCAAATTTTTTTGTTATCCCTAGCTATAATGGATACCTTTCCCTTTGCCTATGAGTGTGCCCGTAAACACTCCAGTTTAGACAACATCAGTCTACCGGAATTAGTTAACTGTGGCAAGTGTGCGGCAGAAGTCATTAACGCCAAAGAGAAAAATTTTGATGTCTCTAAAAGTGAAGCCTGTCAGGTCTGTTACAATAAAATCTCTAGTGACCGAGAAGAGGCACCCAAAGCCATGAGCGGATTTGTTGGCTGTTGTGATCAGAATATTAAACAGCACCTAAGTAAACAAGGTGGAAAGCAGGAGGCTAGAGAAGAACCATCGGCACCTGCCGAAAGACGCCCCAGTCGTCAAGAACTACCACCACCCGATCAGGAACGGGAGCTAACGGAACCACCCTTGACGGTCAGAGAAGACATCTATGACCAATTTGAACATGATATGTTATTGCCGAGACAAACCTAAAAATTAAAATAAAAATTAAAATATCGCGGTTATAATTATAAAAAACACGATGCCATTTTCTAAAAAGCTAAGATGTCCTAAATCAGCTGCCAAACAGAAACCCTGCCTATTCATTCCTCCCTATAGAACCGGTGTGGTATTACGAGGTTATGATGTGGTAGAATATCATAACCTAGACCGGGAGGCAAAGGGGGTCAAGGGATCACCCGCCTATAAGTACGACTACCAAAATGGGGGTGCTACTTATACCTTTCATTTTAAAAATAAAGAAAACCTAGACCGCTTCACCGCCAACGTAGAAGGCTATCTGCCCAAATTTGGAGGTTTTTGTAGTTGGGGCTTTGCTAATGAATGGGGAGCCACGGTGGATGGCAAGACCACTGGAGACCCAGAGGTTCCACCTGACTGCAAACAGTGTATCAATAATCCACCCTGGGCTTGGGCGAAACACGTCATGGGACCACCCGCCGATACCGACTATGGCTGGTCCGTCTATCAAGGTGGGCTCTATTTTAACTACGATAGTGGTTATCGTCGTCTCTGGGAGGCACAGCCCGATCTATTTATTGCTAGAGCTCAGGACAGATGGACCAAATACTATGGTGATGCCGTCGGACCTATTAATGTGGCGAGTTATCCTTGGAATTGGCAGGAGAGTGCTAGATTGACCCCGGAACAACAGAGGTGTCTTGACTTGTCCAATGCTTAAAAATATTTATCCAGATAACCGTGGATATTGTGTTGGTTATTTACCCTATCGGTCATATTGATATTATAGGGATTATAGGGATTATTGATATCATAACCACAACCTGATCCATAATTATCATTTTCTGGATAATAGTAGCCACATTTCCCGGGAGTTGATCCGGGACCACGACAACACCCGGGGTATTTAGTTGGTGTTGGAGCTGGAGCTGGAGCTGGAGCCAGCCCACATCGTCCAGAACTACATCCACTGGTAGGGGCAGCAGGTGGGGCAGGAGGGGCTAGCCCACATCGTCCAGAACTACATCCACCGGTTGGGGCAGCAGGTGGGGGTGGTGGAGGCGCTAGCCCACATCGTCCAGAACTACATCCACTGGTAGGGGCAGGAGGGGGTGGTGGAGGTGCCAGCCCACATCTTCCGGAACTACATCCACCGGTAGGGGCAGGAGGGGTAGGTGGAGGAAGGTCTAAGCCGAGAGGACCGGAGTCTCCATGACAATCGTGACATTGACTACACTCACTACAATGGTCACGATAGAGGTAATAGGGTCTAAAATTGACACTTTTCTCTAATACTTCTAATCCCCATTTTAGGGGCTTATCTTTTCTAGCAAGTCTTTTTAACTTATTTGCTTTTTTATTATTACGAGTACCGAAGGGCATTAGTAATAATAGAGATTTTTTTGTAAATACCAGGAAAATATAAAAAAAGTTGTACCTCCAGCGGGGATCGAACCCGCAATCTTCGGTTTAGAAGACCGACGCCTTATCCATTGGGCCATGGAGGCAGAGACGATTAGCTGTGTTTGTTTTTTCCACCCTCCAGGGGACGGCTAACGTTGCCTAGACTCGTAGTCAGGGTCGCCACCGCGCGGGAATCGAACCCGCATCGTCAAATTGAAAGTTTAAATAACAGTAATTTGCTGTAAGCTAATCTGAAGGTTTGCCATATCCTTATGATATGATGCTATGGAGAGTTAGTTTATCCAACACCGAGTAGTCTTTGCGGACTCCGGGAATTGAACCCGGTTGTAAGATTGAAAGTCTAAAATTTTTGGTAAGATTGCTGTGTCTCCAGATGAGTAAAGGTCCTACCGGGATTTGAACCCGGGTCACTGGATTCAAAGTCCAGTGTGATAACCAACTACACTATAGAACCAGTTCATTAGTCACTTGTTGTTTTGAATAATAATTAACAGTAGTTGCTGTCTGACTAATTGAGGGGGCTTGTTCCCATACCCTATGGGGCTTGTTCCCATACCCTATGGGGCTTGTTCCCATACCGGGACTCGAACCCGGGTCTGTCGGGTGAAAGCCGACCATGATAACCGCCTACACTATATGGGATATTCCAGTGGAGTGAGTTTGAATAAGTTGTGCTACCATTACACCACAGAGGTTTTCACCTCCACCGGGACTTGAACCCGGATCTACTGCTTAAAAATGCGTTTCAGTAATTGCTGTAACTCCACTTCATGATATCTATATTGGTCTCCGGGATGGTCTCAATTTTTTTTTCAGCTGAATTCTAGTTATTACTAGAGTTTTTTTTTAGCGCGCTCGTTTTGATTCTGACCACTAGCATTGACTAGAGGTTGACCCCTCCCCGGTCTCTCTTCTCCATTCATACGCTATGTTATGATTCATCATCTGATAACACCCGGACATATAGGGCATCGGTGCATCCCGTCCACTAAGACAATGATACCAACCAAACCCGGTCTGGTATTTTTGGACAAACTCATTAGGCATTTTGGTCACTGATAGAAAGTCCCTGGTATCGGAAATCTGTTTCTGAAAGGCTTGTTCCAGGTCACGGATAAACTGTCTCCTTAATTCAGATTGACTGGTAGAGCTAATAGACAAGCAATAGCACTTATTTGGCAATAGGGCGAGTTGGGTTTGGCGCCAGTCGGAGGATAGACAGTCTATCTCCAGACGGTCTCCTTTCTGATCAGTTTCTAGACGTAGCTGTGTAAAGATCGGGGTTAACAGGGGGCGAGCGTCTAAGATGTCAAATAGACGACAGGTCTGGCGAAACGGGGGATCCGTTTCCAGTAAACTATGGGTCTGGTGAGGAGTAGTACCCGATCCCTTAAAGAGACGTAACACGTCTTCTACTATCGGGTCAGTACCTTGACTCCAAGATAATGTAAACTCATGTAACTCCCGTCCCTGATACTTTATAGTAGTGGTATAGGTGGTGGTATAGGAGGTATTAGACATGTTAAGATTTCACTAGTTTCTCTTAAGTGTTTTCTAGTTTACAACCTAGACAATAGCTTGGAACTGGTGTGGTGTGATTTCTTAACACTTAAAATATAACCCCTAAGAAACGCGATCAATAATACGGCACCTGGGGTCTTGGGACGCCCCCAAATTTTACCATGGGTGACTTTTCTTTCTGTCTCTATCATTAGTCTGATAACATTGGACTAATGGCAGCGGCGGTTAAAATTTTTTTAAAAATATTTATTCGGTCTTTATTTCATCACCACCTTTAAAACGGAACGTTGTGTTCTGGTTTTTTTGCATTTCCAAATGGTTTCTTGAATCTCAGTATTTCTAGTTAATCCGCAGCTGTATTCCTCAGACGACGATGATGGAGATCTAGCATATTGTAATTGTATGCTAGACCCCTTTTCTGGTATACATGACGATGTCGTAAGGTTACTAGTGGTGCCTACACTAGTTAATGTTAAGGTTTGATCATGATTTAATATCCATTTCCGATCGCTATCATAAAGGAAAGTAGCACCACTGCCGAATGATACCGTCTCATTAGTGGTAGTGGTAGTGGTAGTGGTAGTGGTAGTTGACCTGGGAGCCCCCAAGATCTCTATGTTATTACAGCTCATTTTATAACCATACCTTATATTTTGTAATCCACGCGTTAATTTTAATTTACAGTGTATCCCAAACCAGTAATAAAAAAAGGATACAATAGAGTTTGGATGAATACAGCGCTCTTCCTCTGAGCTATTGAGGGTTTCCCCCCAAGTGGGTTTCGTTCCCACGACCTCCGGCTTATAATGCGATTTCTGTGATTTGCTGTGACTCTATTTGTTAAACTTTCTAGTGATTACTTGATAGGGTTCAATTTTTTTATCTCGGTGTTAATTTATTTGGCGCGCACCTGTCTACATCTTGGCATCATACATGGTAGTAAAGCGCAACCTTAGATAGTGGCACCAGAAGCGCTTCATCACCTGTTGCAGACGAGACATGGTTATCTGACATCGGTGGATTAAGGGAATCGGTGGCCGTTCCGACAACATGTTCTCGTGTGGGTCTAGTGTCTCGGCGGTACACACTAGATACCGCAGCGTACCTCGGAAATTGTTTTCTAGTGGTTTCTCGGGCTGGTCTACCCCGTGTTCCTCTAGCAACTGACGCTCCGTCTGACACAACTGGTACTTAGATAGCTCCTGATAGAGTAGATACGCCAACGTTATATTAACCTGAGACAGGTGGAGTTGCTCCGCGGGGGTGCCCTGCTGAAACCGGGTCTCTAGATATTCCGGTTGGTAACTTTCAACGAGATACCTCTCCAAGGCTTGGAGACTCCAATGGGTCCAGGTGGAGCTAGAGCTGCGACCATGGTAGTGTTGGTTTAGCATATTAAGTAGGGGACTATCATGAGTGCCCTGATTAAGATACTGATGAGCAGTCTGCCTAATTAGGCGCTGTAATAGCTCCGGAGAACTGGTGATACTGTTTAAGACTTGACTAGTAGACATATGAGAAATAGTGGTAAAGGGGACACCAGTTACCATGTATCCATCAAATTTTTTAGATGTCCGGTTAAATGGTGGGACGCTCGGAAAACAACTGCTTTAGTTTATCCTTACGTGTTACTAGAGCGTTGTGGTTACCACCCACCTTGGGCCAGGTAGCTTCATCCTGGACAATATTTGCCAAATTACCATTTAAGTAGAGTTTAAGCGCCGCCACGTCTTCGGCTCTAGTTTCAGACAATAGGGCAAAAACCGGGAGCCACTGACCCGCCTGCATTTTTCTCGGGACATCGGCAAGATTAGGAACGGTAAAGGCTTCCCAGGTATCTCTCATCAAGACTTCATATTGAGCTAGTAGCTCCAGACTAAGACCCTGTTGGTGATTACTCCAGGTTTCCGTAACGGTATCGGTTTCACAGACCGCACGACTCAGTGGTAGGTCCGACTCACTATTTCGGATCCAATAGTCTAGAGATTTGCCATAGCCCTCTAGCTGTTGATGCCGCTTATCATCAATCTTCATCTTTTTCAGTAGTGGTCCATGCTGCTGGATCAGACCCTCTAGTTGTTCGGTCAGTGGATACCTCTGGGAATGCAACACCTCACCTAGAGTGGTCTGTTTCACCCGCTGAAGTTTCTCAAAAATTCGGGCAATTTCAGAGGGGGTCAAGGTTCGGTTAGCAATCCGGAGACTTAACTGATGACCTAGAAACTCATTTTGGGCACTTCGGTCTAGCTGACTAAATTTCTTACCCCGCCAGGTAATTTTGTCCAGGTAGAAATCCGAAATGGTAGAGGTTCTCTGTTTGCCGTCCACACTCTCATTATACACTAGTCCATCCGCATCTTGGACCGGATGCCACCAGGTTTCCGGAATACACCCGACTTCAAAAATACTAGTAATAAGTTCCTCCTTCCAGTCTTGTGTGTGTACCACCTTTCTCTGGTGAGTGGGATCAATATCATACTCCTTATCTGCTAGTGCCCGGACCAAGGTCCGAATGGTCACCGTCTGGTTGTTCCAGCTTAGTTTAGGAAGTGGTGTAGCTTGGCTAGACGACATGTTATGTTTCATAGTTTACTAGGATTTAGCCACCATGTGTTTCAATTTTATCATCACCCGTCTAGTAGAACTAGACGTGAAAGCCATGTACGAATGAGGCACCGGCTGCGAGTGTAACTTTCCATGTAAGTGCCAGGATACGAATATTCTCAACTATTGCGAATGGAATACGGAAAATAAACAATCTACTTTTTTGATTAATAGCCACAGCTAATAATCAAAAAAAAAGATGTACCTCCAGCGGGGATCGAACCCGCAATCTTCGGTTTAGAAGACCGACGCCTTATCCATTGGGCCATGGAGGCAGAGACGATTAGCTATGTTTGTTTTTCCACCCTCCAGGGGACGGCTAACGTTGCCTAGACTCTAAGTCAGGGTCGCCACCGCGCGGGAATCGGACCCGCCTCGTTATCTTAAAATGATTATGAACAGTAATTGCTGTAAGCTAATCTAAAAGTACCACTTGTCGGGATTGAACCGACGACCTTGGCGTTATTAGCACCACGCTCTGACCAACTGAGCTAAAGTGGCGGGTCAATAGAGTCGGGTTTGATATAACGGCACTCTACCACTGAGCTACGTGTACTGGGACAACAGTCTGTGGAGTTTCTTAAAATTGAATTAAAAGTTGCTGTCAGACTGTTTAAGTTAGTGCACACGGGAGGGATTGAACCTCCGACCTCCGGCTTATGATGCGATCAGTAATTGCTGTAACTCTATTTGTTTAGTAGCTGGGACAGGTTTCGATCCTGTGACCTTCGGGTTATGGGCCCGACACGCTTCCTCTGCGCCACCCAGCTTGACTATGGTCGGTTTGTCGTTTCTTAATGTTGAAATTTATTTGGATTTGCTGTCAGACCATATATAGGAAATTGTTGTTGTTTTTTAGCAGTACACCCTCCTAAAGCTGTGCTACTAGCTCCAGCTCAGAGGGCGTGATGTGGTCTAGATAATCTAGATACCTTAGCTGCCGGAGCAGGGAGCATGGATCTCAGGCTCGGATATCTAATTATCTAGATCACTTTAATTTTAATATTTGTTTACTCGCAGTATAACACAATGAGGGCGACGACCCCGCAACAGCTTGTGTCTTTAAGAACCAGACAGGAGACACCCAATTATTTAAATTATAAGTGGGTTTGGCTGTGGGTCTCCTTGAGCCAAGATGGCAAATGCTAAAAGACGTCAAATGACATTATTTTAATGAGAAATAAGATGATCAGGATAGGTCTCAATTTTTTTGGCTCAGGCGTCTCTAGTTAATTCTAGTTTTATCCGCGCTGATTTTTAGCGCATTTCTAGTCAGTCAGAGAGACAGGTGCTAGGACCCGTCGTTGTTGTAGACTGTAATCCAAATAGGACATGGTTTCTAGTCTAGTTAAGAAACGTTGCCAGCGTGCCCGCTCCCAAACATCCATCTCCTTGACTAATTTAACGCTAAAGGCGGGGACCTCCGGTTTTACGCTAGCTGGGACCTCCGGTTTAACGCTAGCTGGGACCTCCGGTTTAACGCTAGCTGGGACCTCCGGTTTAACGCTAGCTGGTACTTCCGGTTTTACGCTAGCTTGTACCCGCTGGTGAAATGCCAGTCCCCATCCCTGCTGGACTGAATATTTCCCTATTTGAAAGCATTGTTTATTAGCTAGGCTGATGTGACTCACTTGAGGGGTCCCGTTACGGAGATATTGAATGGTTAGTTCCACCGCTTTTACCTCTGGGTGATTAGGTTGGATCCAGATATCATAGGTCCAAAAACTATGGTTGTTTACTTGATCACTAGACTGGTGGTAATAAAATAGCTGACAGGCTTGGCGATGGATCTGATAGTCGTAATCGGTGACCCCCTTGTTACGGGAAAAACGATAGATATGTTTTATTAGATCTATCGGTAATTTATGATATAGGGCAAGTGCCATAGCATAGATAAAAGACCAGTATATAAAAAAGGGTAGGTGGGGGAACTTTTAAAAGCGGGAAATTTAAATCTGGTAAATCTAAAGACCGCCGTCAGGAAAACTGGACCAAGAGAGAATGGTTCAGTCTGACTAGCTAAACAACTCCATTAATATTTCAAGGGTCTTTTCCGCTCCATGCGTGGCGAGCATCTGCTGGCTGAATTGGATAAATTCCTGTTCCGAGACGGTATGATGGGGGGATCCACGTACGACCAACGCTAGACTTTTACGAACAATGCCACGACCGACATGATAGCGGTAGCCGGTTCTGGGAATTCTGGGAGGCTTAGAGGGCATCTGATTGATTGAGAAGTTTTTTTGGTGATCCGGGTTGATCCCGACCGATTAGCTTCAGTTTTATCACAAAAAAAGGGAGAGAGAGTTTCTAGTCGGTGCCTTGCCCTCTAGACTAGAAACTGGTAATTGACAATGACAATAAACAGCATCAGGATAATGCAGATCACAAGTAGGTAGAGACAGGTGGTCAGAAACTCTTTTTCCAGACGTTGACGGCGACGTTGTAGTATTAGAGATCGCCATTCCGCGTCATCATGGTCTTCTACCTGTTGGAGCAGTTGGGCGACCTCCTGTTTGTTTTCGGCTAGTTCCTGTAATTCATGAGTGTGGCGGCGCCACCACTTACTGTCTTCGGGTTTCATGGACATGGACATGTTTGGGATAAGTGGATTCCTGATTCCGGTCAGGATAAGATCAATTTTTTACTTTTTTGTCCCCAAACTCCTGCTAGCCTAGCAGTTTTTGTCTAGTTGCTAGGCTGCCAAAAAAATGAAGCTAAGCTACCCGATATAATGAGAGTTAAAACCAACCATGGACTCCAAGCGAGAACTAGAACTCCAGTTTCTGATCGCGGCAAAAGAGGGAAATATGCCAGAACTAAATCGGTGTCTGGAAGCCGGCGTGGACCTAGAGTGTAGGTCCACGGAGAGTGAACTACAAGAGTATCAGAGCCGCTCTACCAGTCAGAGTGGCAGTGTCAAAGTAAACGCCTTACCAGAAAAGATGTAATTGGGGTACTAAGGGGTACTAAGGGGTACTAAGGGGTACTAAATGGATTTATATTTGTATATGTGTATCTCAAGATATTTTTGTTTTTGGGTCTCGGGGGACTGGTGGTCGGTCGCCGAGTAACTAGATTTTTTTCTAGTCTGCGGCGCGGCGGGCGCCTCACCTAGGTGATAGGTGAAGATCAGGCTCTAGTTAATATTAATAGCTAATTAATTACTATTAAGTAGAGTTACAAAAAAAAGTTTTTTTGAGCGTGTCTATCTTGTTCTTGGGGCGTGTCTATCTTGTTCTTGGGGCGTGTCTATCTTGTTCTTGGGGCGTCTCTAACTTGTTCTTGGGGCGTCTTTAGCTTGTTTCGGGAGCGTCTCTATCAGGTTGTTGCGGCGTCTTTAGCAGTCCAGGCGCTTCCACTCGGTAAAGACCCGAGTCTGCTTTAGTCGGCTGGTGATGCCGAGCTCTGCCAGGGTGGCGCGATCCTCATCCTTGACGATCATCTCCATGACGGCACCATCCACCTCCTCCTGCTCAGCAAGGTTTGCCACCTCCTGATCTGCTAGGCTAGTGACGTCTAGCCAGGCAGCCACCTCCTGTGCCGTGTAGGCAGTGCGCACGGTTGCCTGAGCCACTGGAGCCGGAGGCGGTGGAGGCTGTGCCGCGGTACTGGGCGTCACCTGAGTACCGACCACTACCAGATCCGGCATGTCCGAGTCGGTGCTAGAGCACGGTGAGCTAGCCTTGGCGGCACCACCTGCCTCGGGGAGATCCACCACCACCGTGTCCTCGTCCACCTCGCGCACCGGAGCACTGTAGCCACGGAAGAGACCCTCTGCCGTCTTGGCAATCACCTGGTGGACCTCGTCATACTGCTCGTCGTCCATGGCAGCCACAAAGGTATCCCAGGGAGTCGGGGGTGCCTTCTCCTGGTAGTCCTTGACCCGGCACTCCAGCACCAGAGGGATCATGTCAGCCGAGAAGCCAGAGATCATCTGAGTGTTGGGCGTGTCTGCCTGGGCGGGGAAACCGACCGTGTCGCCACGCAGGTTCCAGTAGACAGTGTGAGGCAGCTCGTAGGGCTGACCACAGACGGCGATCCCCACCTTGCGATAGGTCTCCACCAGGATCTGATGGTGCGTCTGGAAGTCCTGTGTCTTCTGCGAGTAGCTGCAACCATAGCCGTAGCCACCGTAGCTGGTACCACGCTTCCCCCGAACGCTAGCCAGCAGCTTGGCGTCGGCGTACTGATCCAGGATCGGGTAGCTGTTGTTGCCACAGGAGCCAGCCGCCTCGTTGAACTGCATGTCCGAGAAGACCGCAAAGGTCTTGGGGAGCTGCTCCGGCTTCAGCTTGTGCTTGATGGCAGTCGCCAGAACCAGGTCGTGAGCCGCCAGGAAGTCGGTGCTACAGTCGTGGATCTGAGTCCCGATGGCATGCGCGATCTTCTGCCGCAGCGTCCACTCCTTCTTGAACTCAATCCAGCGAGGACTGCCGGCAAAAGCCAGATAGCGGTCACGGAAGGGCTCGTCGGCAATCTCCGTCATCATGATTCCCATGGCTAGAGCCACCTCCAGAGGAGTGCCAGACATGGAACCCGAGACGTCAATCATCGGAACCACACCATCAGACGTTAGCCCGAGCTCCTCTAGCCGAGCCTGGAGCGCCTCGCGATGCGTGCGCCACTGGAGCTCTAGCAGCTGTGCCTCCTCCTCAGCAAGACTAAGGCTGTTGGAGCGCCCGTAGCCGTAGTGGCTGCCCGCGGCACCTAGCTTGTTGGTGATCTCGTGGATGAAGAGCTGCTTGCCCTTGAGCGTCACCTTGCCCTGCTTAGCCTTCTCCATGTGATCCAGTAGGTGCTGACGGCACTCTACCCGAGCACGCTCCGTGCTACGCTGACCCCCATCCTCGTAGGACAGCTTACACTTGCTACCCCCCTTGAGGTTCAGGAAGGCACGGCGGTTCTTGTTGAGACAGCGACTGGCCACCAGGTTAAAGTCCACCTCGGACCAGCGACCCTCGGACATTAGCACCTCGGTAGTGTTGATGGCGGCGTTGAGAGGCGCCACTAGCTGACGGTAGAGGCGCATAGCCATCTTGAAGTCAGTCTTGAACTGCTCCGGATACAGCAGCTCCGCCAGACGCTTGGCTGTCTTGCACTTCTTGTCCAGCGCCCGACCCTCCTTGGGGATGAACTTGGCCAGTAGAGACAGAGACGGCTTCTTGTCGTAGGGCTGACCCTGAGCGATCGCCGTCGCCTTCTCCTGCTTCCACTCGCGGTAGGTGGCGTCGTCATCCAGCAGCTGATCCACCATGGTCTGGTAGATGTGCTTGAGCAGATCCCGGTAGACGGGCTGGTGGTAGCAGTCCTGAATGAAGAGCGACATGTCCTTCCAGTAACCGTACTTGGGAAACAGGGGGACTAGTGCCATCACCGTGCGCGGGAAACGCTGGTAGAGCTCCATAAAGAGCCAACGGGAGAGATCCTTCTCCCCCTTACCGCCCCGACAGTTGCGGAGCTGAAAGGCGAGCACAATAAGTGTCGCCATAGAGTTCTGGTGTACCTTGCCACCGCGGCGCTGAGCCTCGGTCTCGATGTTGACTAGAAACTCGCGGGCACGCTCCTGCGTACACCCGCGCACTAGCCCAGAGAAGGCAGCCACAAAGGCGCCCTGGAGCTGACTAGCCTTCTGTCCGGCACAGCCGTACATGGACCACTGATCGGCACCGTTCTCGCCCACGCCGCGCTCCGCGTGGATGGTGCCCACCTCACGATCCATGGCTGCCCAGAAGGCAGTGCTTGCATCAGTAGAGTTGTGAGTGTTCTGTGAAGTTGACATTGTAGAATATCTAATATTGATATGTTTAAGTAGTGGTTCAAATTTTTTTAGCTTGCTTAAGGTGCGCCAACTGAAAATAGCGCGGTTGATTTTCTATTTTCTAGTTAGCACGGATCACGCGAACCACGGCACATCTAGCTAAGCCCCGGAGCCCCTCCCCCACTAGCACATACTCCTTCATGATGGGATCATAGGCTTCTATCTCTAGCTCTAGGTTGACCCGAGACAGGTGGCAAATCTCCTTAATGGCAGTTTTAAATTCCGAGAGCGTACTTCCAGTAAAGCTATCTAGCATCCATTTTCCTTTGGCTCCTTTTCCAGTGGCATTTTCTACTAGATATTGGGTTTCCCGATCTTCTGGGTTTTGGTGATGGGGATAAGACAGGTCCGAGAGAAATTCGGCTTGTAGTGATTCCCTTCTGACTTTGGGTAATAATAGGGGATCGTCTACTTGGTTCATAGCCACCGGGGGTAGAGGTGGCTGAGCGGCTTGACTAGTTTCTAACATTTGTTATGTGATGTTAAGATAGATTTATTTTTAAGATAAAAAAAATATTACAGTACAGATAGATGACGTTCGGGTATTCATAGATAATTATAGCTTAACTTTCAGTCGGAGATGTCTTACACACTAGATAGAAGGTCTGACACAGACAGTAGACACAGACCCCCATCATGCTATAGAGAGAGGCGTCCGATGTTTTTCCACAGTTAGCGGTGACAATCGCAATAACTAGCATAGCCACTATTTGTCCAGCAAACAGACAGGAGCGCCGCCCACAGCAGGAGATCAAGATGGCTAGAATCAGTAGGGCACAAGCCGAAGCCCCGACATAGCGAATATAGGGATGACACTCCGCACAAGTGTAGTCCTCTTGTAGATAGTTGTAGGCACCACAGTCGGGGTGGTCCTGGCAGCTACTACTACCGGTCTTAAGTGTGTACTGTCCATTGGGGCAAGCCTGACAAGACAGGGCTCCGTGAAAATCGGTAAAAGTCTCCGGAGGACAGGCTTGGCACTGCCCCGGTAGAGTGGCTAGACTAGCACCGTAATAACCGGGTTGACATGGTGTTCCGGTACACTGGCGACTGCCGGTGGTATTAGAGCCCTGTCCACCGGGACACACTAGACATTCCCCCTGACCAAAGACCGGTTGATAGCGACCTAGTTCACAGTCCTGGCAGGCGGTGACCTGACTCGGGCTAGTGGCTCCAATTTTTCCATATCGCCCCGGCGCGCAGACGGCGCCACCTAGACACTGACTAGCTTTTAGACTGCCACTGTACTTGCCACTTGGACACACCCAACACTCCCCAACAGTGTGTTTTTGACTGGGTTGATAACGTCCGGTGCCACAGTCAAGACACCGTTTGGCTCCGGATCTCCTACGACGATAATTTACTGCCAAACGCTGTCCGGGTCCACAGGTTTTCTGGACATAGGCATGAGTACCTGGAAGGGAGAGACATGTTAGTAGAAATAAATAAAGTAGTTGCTGATTAGACATAATGAGATGAAATTTACATGGGTTGATAAAAAAAGGGATAGAGTCAATTTTATTTTTGGGGCGCCAATTTGCCTTCTGGTGTCATCAGTCTACCGTGGACCTCTGGTAACACTCGTGACAAATCCCGAGTATCATCAGTCTACCGTGGACCTCTGGTAACACTCGTGACAAATCCCGAGTATCATCAGTCTACCGTGGACCTCTGGTAATAACCAGTCCAGTCCAGTCCAAGGTAACTCTCTAGGTGTCGTTGGGGACTCACACTAGAAAAGCTAATGTTATCGGTCGGGAGATTTGCCTGAGACCCACAGGAGATACACTCATAGGGTTCCTGGTAGCTAGTTAGTTGAGAGGGACACAGACCCATGCCGGCGAGTTGTCTTAGGCGATGCCGAGTAGACCAACTTCTGGCTATCGCCTGAATAGTAGTCGCTGAGCTATCTACTAGCAGCATGGCGCGGCGATATTTACGATGTAGTTTGATGTAATGTCTTAGGAACCGGTTTCTGATTAGGGTGGCTTGTTTTGGGTTCATGGCTAGATGGACTTGGGTGCGACACGTCGGACAAGTGTCATGTGAGGCAAACCAGGGCTTAATACAGTCGGGGTGAAAGGTGTGACCACATGGTAGTAGTATTTCCTGATCTCCCGGACAATAATCCGTTTGACAAATACTACAGCACCTGTCGGTTTTGTCTGGGACACGTCTCACCTCTAGTGAGGCTAAGGTGGTCTGGGTCACCGGATGGGAGTTAGATTCAATCTCATCCTCCTCCTGATCAAATCTCTCTATTAGACGGTCTAGGGCTATGATGGTTCTTTCTTCCAATGGGAGGTGGCGTCCACTTGGCAGCAGAGCCGGAATATCTCGGATAGATTGGAGAAACATCTCCATTAGTTGGGAGTCTAACTCTCCGGAAAATAGATCGTGACCCTCATGATGAATATCGTGACCCTCATGATGAATATCGTGACCCTCATGATGAATATCGTGACCCTCATGATGAATATCGTGACCCTCATGATGAAATCTTACAGTAATAGACATCTTGGAAAAGGTTGGGTGTCGTTTTGTGTTTATGTCTAGCCCGACTTGACGGGAGATTAAACCTCAAATTTTTAACAACTAGCACTTTTATATGTCACTAATAATAAGTAAAGATGAAAGACCAGCCTAAAAAATTATATACCGAGAGCGACTTAAAATTATCAGAGAGGTCCTACTCTACTATTAAGCTAATGTCGGTTTTAATTGCCGGTACTGCCCTTAATACTCTACTTGATAGCTATCTACCTAAGGTACTAGAGACGCATAAACTAGCCAAGGTGGCTATTCTACTAATTTTTATTGTCTTTTGCATTAATATTTGGACCTCGGGTGCCATTTCATTACATATTTTCAATGTCTATCACTTAATGGGTGGTAATAAAAATCTAAAGGGACACCATTTTAAGAAAAAAATCGCCACCAATGAGTATCAAAACAAGACACAGCCCTTTATGGATAAGACCCTAGATATCTTTTGGATCTCATTGCCTATCTTTGTGATTGGGGTAACTATCATTATAACCATTCGCTATCAACTACATGATAACCAGAACTATCTTATGATGTTTTATATTTGTGGAGCCATTACCCTATTTGCCTTTATCTATCAACGTCATAGTCATAGGAAAAAATTAAACAAGGTGATGAGAAATGTTGGAGTACATACTGAGATTAATGATCCGTAAGACTGGAAACTACCATTTTTATTAGTGACAGTCTAATCAGCGGTAAGACTGGAAACTACCATTTTTATTAGTGACAGTCTAATCAGCGGTTAGACTGGAAACTACCATTTTTATTAGTTCCGGGACCATATTGGTTCCCATGGTCACCGGTTGGTAGCCACGTGCTAAGGAGAGCTGACTATATTGTTGTTTTACCTGCTGTCGCCTCTGTTTTGGACCACTGCCACCTAGCGCTAGACGTGTCAGAGCAGGGGCACCATGACGTCGGTTACTCTCATCATAGGCGCGGCTGATGGTCTCTACTAGTTCCCCTGGGAGACTAGAGGGATAACTAATGGCATAGGGCAATCGGTAATATCTGGTATGATTAGCCACCGCCATCGCATTCATCAGGGGGTTGACGCTTCGTGGATAGGTGGAGCGAAAGGTAATATTGATTCTCGGACGGAATAGGTGGCGTTGACGCTTGGTGTGTGCTAGGACACGATGTTCTAGTCCCGAGGGCATAATCAGGACACTGCCATGGGGTAATTTCACCGGGGTCCAGACCCCATCCTGTCGGACCTGAAATCTAGCAAAGGCGTCTGGGTCGGTGGGTTCCCCCTCTGGATAGAGGGTCAGACTAGCAAAGACCGGACCCTGACGACACTCATGGGGATACCACTGGTTGTCATCGGTATGGGCGGCGATATACATCTCGGGATCGGTATAATAGTTACACACCGCGATACTAAAGGTGTTTTCCGTCAGGGCGGCATCTGGAAACACCCGAAGAAACAGGCTTCGGAGGGTGGGAATTAGTTGTCGCAGTGGGGGTGGAATCTCAGTAGTAGCGGTGTGGAGCGTCATATTACTCTGACTCATTTTCGGGGTCCAATAGGTACTGGACCACCCAGGTCCAGACACCTCACCGTTCTGATTGATAGGGGCACCAGTACCATAGGCATTAACCTTTCTTTGTGGACAGTTGGTGACGAAACCACCGGGGACTCCGTAATTCCAACTAGCCACTTGCATATAGCGATAGAAATCACCGAGTACTTCGGGAGTGACGTGGTCTGATAACTGAAACTGTTGCATCTTGGATCTTGCTTCTTGGATCTGGTTGAGTTGGGTGTTTTGACTCAAGTTGATGGTCCAGGGGTGGGTCTCAATTTTAAGGGAAACACGGTCTAGCCAATCTCTAGCCATAATTGGGCGTCACAGGGTCTACAATATTTATTATGGGTCTTAATTTTCCGACACCTTTCGCAGGGACTAAAAGGACGGGGCCAGGCAATTTGTTTGCCTATATAGGGAATATAGACTAAGACCATGGAAAAATCAGCCCGACGCGTATCGGGTACTAGGTATTGCTTAATATGGTAAATTAATTCTCCAGGTAAAAGGTCTTTTATCTGGAGAAGTGGGCTGGGTTGCCGAAAATTACTTAATAGGTTGTTCATCTCTAGTGGTTTCTATCACAACCTATTAATTAGTTGGATAATTAAATTTTTTTATACTTGGGACCAAGGTGTTGTTTAGTTAATTCTATCAGGCAGGGTCGCATCGGCGGTAGCGGTTTAGAGATCTGGACTAGATAGGGTCTCTCAGACCAGAACCAATTACTAGAATGGGTTTTAGGCGGGGATGTCTGCATCTGTTTTGCCCAATTGTTTAATTCTTTTTCATATTTCATCTACTGCTACAGTCATTTGGCTTTATTATGATTAAAATAAAAAATAAACTAGAAACTAAAAACTACAAACTAGAAACTAAAAACTACCAGATGTTGAGGGTTCTGGTTCTAGTTGTTCTCACTCTACTTTTTACCAAAAGAATCGTTGACCGCCTCTCCTACCGTCTGGATATATTTCTGGCAATCACCTAGATGGTGTTTACACAGCATCTGACAGGTGACCCAGAAGTAATAGACGTGGCGGCAGGTTTCTGGGTCATTATCTTTTCGGAGTAGGCAACCATAGTAACTATCCTTTAATATATTACAAGACCCCTTAGAGGCGGTCACCTCAAGCTTGCCCTCATCATGCGTCATAGCAATCGTCATACTATTCATTATATAGGATGGATAGTTAATCGCTATCTATTGGAATTTCAATTTTATCCTTCTTGCTAGTGGAGCCCAAGAATCACAATCTCAGAGGAGGCTTTGGATTTATTCATCCCATAACTCCAACTAGTGTCAATGATGGTAAAATCCTGATACAGGTCTCTAATATATTCACAATCATTATAGGTTAAAAACCAATTGTTTTTACTGGAGAGACACTGGTGTAATTTAGCATGGTCAAATGTTTCGTGCATATCTCCATTATTTCCATATAGCTTGGAGTCTTTTTCTAAATAATAGGGTGGATCTAGGAATAATAGGGTCTTAGAGGGCTCAGAGGGCTCAGATGGCTCAGAGGTCGTAGAGGTCTCTAGGGTGTCTAGAAAGTCCGTAAAATCCAGATTAGAGATTTGGAAGCCATCCAGATCTAGCTTGTTAATTCTATCCACGGAGGAGGTGGTGAAGCGTTTCTTAGACGCCTCTAGAGAAAAACCCCCAGATAGCGTCGCGCCACTAAAAGAGCAGCGGTTAATGATAAAATACATGACACTTTGGCTCAGGGGATCCGTTTCCCCCATAATGTCCCGTCTTAGATCGGTAAAATCTGACTTCTCTATTTGGTCTACCTGGCTATATAAACGTTGGCATAACGGAGCCTTCTGATGTTTACAACACGACCAAAAGTGATAGAGGGGAGTAAATTTATCATTGGCTCTAATCTGCCAACCGTATTTGTTTTGTAGATAAAACTCAAAGGAGCCACCACCAAAGAAGGGGGTGGCTAGTGTCTGAATGGAGTGTAAATCAAAATGCTCCTGTAAAATAAGATCCAAGGCTTGACAGGCTCTAGTTTTTCCACCGGGATATCTGAGAGGTGATTTATTTGTTGTGGACATGATATTATCTATCAGTTAATTTTATAAATAAAAATCAATTTTATTATAGTTATAGTTATAGTTACAGTTATTTTTATGATGGTTTCATGCTTTATCCACTAGTGGACGGTATCGTGCCAGGCGCCCCTGAACATAATGGGCTAGAGCCGTCTGGTCGGTAATGTCTTTAATATAGTAGTCCAGGTCAAATGGTCTATCATAGTATCTAGTAAAGCCAAAGGACTGTAACAGTGGATTGCTTTCGCTACCCGGGAAGGGGACACTATTGATATATTCCACCCCCTGACTGGCTCCCCAGAGCATACTAGCTAGACGTAGAGCACTGCTGAGTCCTTGGCGCCGGTATTTGGGAGAGGGGTCGGTAAAGGTGTAACTCCACTGTAAAATCTGATGGGGTCCTGGGGTTGCCCCGAGCATACAATCATGGATACTAGTAAGATGAATAATAGACACTAGTTGACCGGTTTCCCCATTCACTAGTCCCCAGATGCTCTGCTGGTCAGGCAAGTTTTTTAACCGGTGTTTCTTACCCACTAAACGTTGATAACACTTCTGGTCTACCTGGGCAACTAGACGAGCCCGGCTTAACAGGGGGTGGTTTAAGGGCTTCAGATATTGCTGCTGAAAAGTAGCTAGAAAGGCTTGGGCTTGGCTCATGGACGGTTTGTGATGAGTCACTGCATTAGGGCGCGCTCTCAATTTTAAGTAGAAATAAAATTGAACTAAAGTGACGGAGTCGCTGGTAGCAACTAGTAATTGGATGTCAACCCTGCTAGAAACTAGAACAGGAACAGTGACGCTGACCTTTGGAGACGCTGGAGAAATACATACTGGAATGGAAATGTTGGGGCAACTTGGCGAACCCGGAACCGGCTTGACCCCGGAAGAACTAGAAAGGGCAGCGCTCTATTTTCATGGACAGGGGCGCCAGGTAGAATACCACCGATTAACTAGAGAGGAGACAGAACCGGCGTCCATCCTGATTGTTAGAAATTATCTGGAGACGGAGGCAGCCACTCAGCTACTAGCTGAACTAGATGGTGTCCACTGGGATGATAAGTATTGGGATCGCCGCCGTGGACGTGTCCTGAATAAGCTAGCCAGACGCAATATTGTCATTATGGATGGGTTTAGTCAAGAGCCGGACTACCAACAGGGTAAGGGGACCATTATAGATGGAGATAGTTTAGAGGGGTTCCGTCAGTTTAAGACGGAGATGAGTCAGACGCTAAACACGTCCATGGACAATGAAAAGGCAGATCATCTGGTATGCGAAGGTAATCAGTATTATGATCTAAAACGGTGTGGAATTGGCTATCATGGAGATACCGAGAGAAGAAAGGTGATCGCCCTAAGACTTGGAGAGAGTATGCCGATATGTTGGCAATGGTTTCATCGGAGTCAACCGGTGGGAACACCCTATCGCTCCATGCTAAACCATGGTGACTTATATCTGATGAGTGAAAAAGCGGTTGGGACCGATTGGAGACACTCTAGTAAATATACTTTACGACATGCGGCTGGGGCGGAAAAGTATCTGAGTCTGGCGAGATATCAGAAAAAAAGGGTATAGGGAGCTTCGGTCTAGTAATTATTTAGTATTTAGAGTGTGTATTTAGGTATGGTGTTTTTCTTTATTTTTGTTTCTGTCTCTTTCTCTTTAGCTGACGCTATCGGCATCGGAACTATCGGAGCCGTAATAGTAGCTTCTCCGGTAGCCATCTAGAATAGTAAAGATAGCCATCCGGTCATGCGCAATATCGCTAAACAGTTCATTGGCGATGATCTCCAGCATTTCCTCATGAGTTAGACGGGTGATTTCCACCGCTTTCTTGGGCTCATCAATGTCACGCTCCCGGACAATGATATCTTGGAGTACCTCATCTGGCCAGTTGGCAACATATTGGTCAATCGGGAGATCGTACCGAGCGATTGGCTGCTCCGGTTGATCCGGTGTCCCATAGTCGGAGTCAGAGTCGGAATGGGAGTTATGTTGATAGCTTTCCGCCTCCTCCCGCTCCTGTTCCTTGGCATGAGCTTCAATATCCCGACTCCAAATCTGGTCCACCATATCCTGGATATGCTGGTTAAGCCGAACCACGGCGTTGCTAAGTAGCTCCTCTCGCCCCCAGAGCTCAAAGCAACCATCCTGTTCGGGGATGGCATCTTCATAACCGAGGGGGTTCTTGTTATACCAAATGTAATGGAGACCACACTCCTGAGTCAACTGATTCATGAAATCACCCCCTCTGCCAATAATCATGGGAACCAGATCATGTTGACCCACCCAGGTCCCGGAATTAGCACCTGGATTCATTTCACACCCAGGTGCCACCTCCTGGGGAAGTAGCCCATAGGGTACCTTGACCTGGGTATAGCTACAATGGATCGGGGGACCCCGCTGATGCGGCTCCTGCCAGGGGTAAGACTCACACTGCGTCACTAGCTGACAGTGAGGGGTCTCACTACGCTCCAGATGCTGCTGATATTCCTCTAGGTGCTGATCGCCGTCTTGACGGACACCATCCGTCAGTCCCGGGACTTGGTTCTGCCACTGATTGTAGTATCGCTGATAGAGATCATGACCCTCTAGGTAATAGTCAAAGACCCAGGAGGGGGGACCCTCCCGGAGATAGTCAACCTCCTCTAGGAAATTGTCACGATGATAATAGTAGTCGGTTGGATATTCCCGATTGCTAGTCTGAAAGCTGGTCTGAACGCTAGTTTGAACGCTGGTCATTGTCGGTTTGTTTATTTGGGGACTGGGATGGGATGACTAAACCTTTCAATTTTTTCCGATCTGTCTAGAAAAAAGGATATAAACACTAGTGGTGTCAATGATTGAGAAACAGTAATAGAACTATGAATACCGCAAAGATTTTAACCACCGGCACCTTATCTGGTGTTAGATCCGTCATTCGTCAAGTACAAAATAATAACCGGGATTTTTTTAATATCCATATCCTAGCCCCGAAACTGTTGTCCGATACTAGTTATCCGGCGGACAAACTATATCAGGTGGATATTAATATTAAGTTAACTGAGCGTCAACCAGACCAAAAAAAACCTAATGGTTTCAGCTAAGCTAAAACTAGACACTAATTATTGGTCGCTTGGGTCGCTTAGGGGTTGATACTTAAACCTGAGTCGGAGACCATCATCGGTCCATTTAATCCGGAGAGACACCTCTGCCTGAGCCGCCTGACGTGTCTGGTTCTGGATTTCAACCTGTGGCCAGTCTCCATCTATTTGTGACCCCTTCCGATATTGATTGTCAACTAGATACCAGAAGCCATCATGACGGCATTTTGCCACCATGACGGTTCCTTCCTCCCAGATATAATGACTTCCACATCTTTTGACCACACCATCTTGGATCCAATTACTAGCCTTAGTCTTGGTCTGTTCCTGCCAATACTGGCGCTCCGCGGCGCTTAACCCGTTCCAGCGACGCCGGAGATGCCGCTGGAGACTATGATGATTCTCCTTAGCATTAGGGAAATTAGTCCTTTGATAGTTCTGCATTTCACGGCTCTGACTCCAGGTCTGAAAGCCATGATCGGTCTCGGAGTTGGATGTCATCTTTTTAATAATTGGGAAAAAAAGAAGAAGCCTTTCAAATTTTCCGTCACCTGCTTAATGGAATTTAGCTAGTTGTTGAGCAGCTAACAGATGACCCGAGTCGGCGGCTTTCTGATACCAGCTTCTAGCTTGGAATAGATCCCGTGGGACCATTTGCCCCAGACGATACCACTCTCCGACCTGATATTGATGATTTTGATCTCCAAGGACCGCCCCTCGCCAAATTCGGTTACTTGGTTTCTGATAATTAGACATGGTGTTCCGTTTGGTAATGATGTCGTTATTTTCCAGTGTCACTAGTTCATGTGATCGGGATATCCTAGATAGATAAGTCAGGTTGGGTTGTGGTGACTGACTAGGAATGGCGTCTACGTCCAAATACATGTTTCCAATTCGGACCTCATGACTGGCAAAGGAATTTGCTAATTTAGAGAGACGATCACTAATACTGGCTAAATTCATCAAGTTGATAAAGTAGACCAGGTAGAGAGGTCAAGTTTATCAATTTTATTTCCAATTGGATAAAAAAGGTATTAAGAGGTGGTAAGTTACATAAGTAGCCCAAGACTAAAGATAAACCACCAGGTTTCATATAACAGTTCTTCATCATCATCATCATCATCATCTAGTTGTGTTACCTTGGGTTGGAGGGGATAGGTAGAATTGGGTAGGGGACCAAACATTTTACAAGGGTCTGTTGGCATGGTAATGTCATGGATAGATTAATGGAATTGAGTGGAGGGGTAGTCTCAATTTTACTAATTACTCTTCGGCATAGCTAAAACCAGGTGGAGTCGTCTTCTTGCGGGTACTTCTCCGAAGTGTGGTTGGAGCAGATGTTGGGGTAGCAGTTGGGGTAGTTGGAGGGGTAGTTGGAGGGGTAGTGTTCGGAGTATTATGAGGAGTTGGGGTGATAATTGGATTAGCTACCGGTGTCTGTTTAGCCATTCGCTGGCGCCGGGCGCGCTGAGATCTAGTTAAGGGACGGGTACTAGGAGTCTCGGCAGTGGAGACGGCTACTGGCTGAGAATTAGGGAAAATGGTATCGCCATTTCTCCAGGAAAAGAACTGATCCAGGTTGATTAGATCACGGGTTCTAAGTCCCAAGCTCTCAAAGGCTTGGCGAGAGGTGATATCCGCTAGAGTTTCCGGATCGGTCATCGGGTCCATGGACAAATTACCATCATTGGCGTAATCAGTAAACAGATAGCTGACCTTAAATACTGCCTCTAGATAAGTCCTCATCCCCAACAGGCTAATAGCATCACCAGACGGTGTATGATTAAACAGCTGAAAAGCGGTCGTAAACTTTTCATTGACACTGCCTCCAGACAAGACACTAAGAGCTAGACAGATATCCCGGACCAGAACGTAGCTAGGTCCGACAGTGTTTTGCTTTTGAAAGGCACGGTACAACTGGTTACGCAGGGTAAACAACTGCTGCTGTTCGGTCTTACTACGTTGCATACGGGTCAGATCGGCAAAACAACTGTTGTATGCCTTTTGACTGAGTGCGCTACGCCAGAGAAGATCGGCGGAGTTTTGGAATTGGTCACATATCTGACTAAAGCGGGTGTTTACCAGTCCACAGAGACTCCGAGCCTGTTCCCGAGTCAGAACCGGACTAGAGAGACTCTCATCCTCTACTAGAGAGACGACGGTAGGTGGTGTCTTGGGTGGCGGTGTCACCACCTGAGGATAGGTCTCTTCCTCTTTGGTTTCTTGACACTCGTCTCGGGAAGACAGGGTACGGACCCGGTGAGACTTGCGTTTGGCACAGGCGGCAGCAGAGGCAGAGACGGAAGCGGCAGTAGCGGCGGCGGTCGCAGCCTTTTCTACCTTGACTTTCACCTTGCGCTGGCTCTTATCCTCTTTTAGTGGCTGAAGGTGGGTATCTAGATCGGAGACTGGGAAATACCAAGGGGTTTGGTCCGCGCCTGGATAACTAAACTGGAGGTGAACATAGCCCTCCTCAATCCGGTTTACTACGGCTTCCCCGCCGGCACCTCCCTCTACCCAAGAGTAGTAACACCGAGTACCCTCTGGATATGCCTTTTTGGCTAGGCGATCGGTCTCTGCCGCCCACATGTTTGCCTTATAGGCGGCATTGACGGCACGCGTTGACATTGGTAGTTTAGTATTATTACCGGCTCTCTTGGAGCGCTTTTCCGCAAGTAGTAGATATTTACAGTCCTGATATAAACTAGAACCCAACAGGTCATCTAGCTTACTCAACTTAGATAGGAACTGGTTTTTACTAATCTGGATTTCTGGCTGTTCGGTCGTCATTTTTTCTTAATAAGATATTATGATTAGCTAACTTTAAACGCTTTTCAATTTTATTGCACTCGTGATTTTGCTAGTAGACTCCAAGCCGGCTTAGTGGTGAATATTAGTTATAAGTAGTTTTATTTTATTATTCTTATTTCTAGACCGGAGTTTTTTTGTCTGTCTAAGATATAGAGCATGGACTACTATAAATACAAAAAGTATAAGCAAAAATACTTATTACAGCTAGAAGAAAATAGGGTTCCTAGGTACCAGATAGACCCTCAACAGGGTGGCATGAACATGTTTCGGCGAGGACCCAAGGCACCCAAGGTACCTGAACCACCGGCTCAGTATCTAGATGATTTATCGCTACTTGACCAAATTATTGGAGAAGCGGGACAGGGAGGAGCACCACTGGAAACTATCTTATCGGTGACTAATCTCCAAAATCTAGCCACTACCCTACAAATCCCCTACAACTTCCAATTCGTTGGATATCATAGTTCAACCTACCTTAACTTTTTAAAACGGATACGGCTCTATAAAGACGTTTATGATTTCCGGAACACATACCCGGATAAATGTCTAGCCAGATGCCAACAAGCTTTCAAAGGGCTAGAGAGTGACTTATTCCAAAATTCCAGTCTGTTTATTAATCCCAAAAAAATTAATAAGGCACTGCTTGAAAATGCTACACTTCCGAAAGATATGACCAAGAAATTTAATAGCTATACTGAAGCCCTGTTTAACCAGGTGTCTGGTGCCATCTACATGAAAATAAAAGAATATCAGGACAGGTCAATGTATATCGCTAAACTGATTCAGATCCCATTTCCCACTTGGTCTAGGTTACCGGATGCCCAAAAAGTCGCCGAGATTAATAGCTATAATGAGTTAGTTGCTAAGGTGAATGCGAAAAATGCGGCGGAAGGTAAACCATCCAACATACCGGACCTAAACATCACCATGGCTAATTATGAGGCGGCAAAGACAGCTGCTCCTCCGGTCAGGTAACGACTCTGAAGGCAAAGTCGGTAGTGCCACCTCCGGTCAGGTAACGACTCTGAAGGCAAAGTCGGTAGTGCCACCTCCGGTCAGGTAACGACTCTGAAACGAGCCACCAGTGGTAGATGGTCCGAGGCGTGTTGTGCCTCTGTGTCGGTCACCACCTGTTGTTCTCCAACCGGGATAAAACTGACCCCATTAGCGTTACGGGGCATAATATAATCAATTTTTAAACCATGAGATGGATGTGTTCCGGTAGAGGGTAGTAGACGCCACCCCTGTTCCGAGAGATAGTTAATAGTAGGTGACTCTGGAGTCACGTTTAGGTCGCCTGCCAGGATTGAGGCGGGTGCCTTGGAGCTAGCTAACGCCTTGGCTATTTTAGCCACCGGTATCACGCTACTACCATTGTCGGTATCATAGCTATTATAGAGCCCTAAATGGGTAGAGACACATAGAAAGCTAAGCCGCTGGATGGTAACCTGGACCACCGCCGCGACGCGTCCCTCATCCGCTCCCGCCATACGTTCCCCATTATCTTTCATCAGGGAGCCCCGGGACATACGGATTGGGGCTTCTGGTTTCATTTGGAGCCGACGACTGGCTAGAATCGCATTACCATAGACGATGGGTTCGTTGGGAATAATTCCATTTCTAGTATAGATATATCCAGGTTGCTGTCTCCGGAGACAAGCCTGTTCAAAGTGAAACGCCATGTCTAGACGCTTGGCAATGGCTTCTGCCTGATTCACCTGAGAGGTGACTCCGACCTCTTGTAGACAGATAATGTCCGCTTGACACTTTTCCAGCACAGAGACGATTTTATCTATGGACCCGGCTAGAGCGGAACCCTTTTCTAAATTAGCAATATTATAGCTGACCACCGTCAGATATTTCTGATGGGCATCACCCATCCCATCACCTGCTCCTGCTCTCGCTCCCTGCCGGGTTAGTTTATATTTATATTTATATTTTTTATACTGTAATTTATCTAGGAGACGTCCACCGCCAAAATATTCGCGTCTTAAAGTTAAATATTTTTGACGATAATAATGATCCATATTATACTTTAATGACAAGATAATTTTCTAATAGCGATTGATATAACTCTTGCTAGTCTAATAAAATTTAAACTACACCAGTAGTGGATGGGGTAGAACAATCAAGAAACTAGTATGGGAAAGGGAAAGGGAAATGGTAAAAAAAAAGGTCAGACGGCATCCCCGGTTACATATGAAGAGCCCCTGAGTCTACAGACCCTATGTATTTTACATCTAGATCAGGAGGAGACCCAGATGCTGGAACAGGCGAGTCTAGAATTTCTAGATGATTTACGGCAGCGATTTAGGCGTGAGGTACGGGAACATCCAGTACCTTTACCTTATAATGTGTCACCGAGCTGGCTTTATGATTAGGATTAGGATTAGGATTGTAATCGGTTACGGGTTTAGAAACTGGTCCACGCCAATACATTTGCAGGGTTTGTTCCCGCTCTACTCCACAGGCGGTGATGGTTTCCCCTTCAGATAGGCGGTAACGTCGGTGCAGGCAACTGAGACGGACATGGTCGGGGGAAACCGAGTATCCCTGTTTTTTTAAGGCAATGCTTTTTACCTGACCAATAGTGGTCTGGTCTTCTACGTCTACCGTCACTAGCTTACCCTGGAGGGTTTTGACAAAGATTTGATACATGGTGGTTGGTGGTCGGTGGTCGGAATCTTCTGGTTAAAGGTATTTGGCAATTAGCGGGACGGGTCATTAGGTCAATTTTATTTTCCGCCAAGATACCTTAACTCCTCTGGGCTAGTTAGACACTTCCCATTAGCGGCACGATAAACCCGGTCATACATCGTTTCTGACAATCCGGGTTTATCCTGATAATCATTATAGATCAGTATTTGGCTGAACCCCGGGCTGTTATTTAGGCGGTGAAGCGCCCGATACAGCACTGACAGGGCTTCTCGGAGATCCCCCTCTGGACTTAAATCTAGATAGCAATTAAACAGGTGACGTAGCTGGTAATGGTGTCCCCTGAAGTCTAGACAGGCAGAGTCACTGAGTTGGGCATCTTGGTTTAGAGCCGAGGGGTCCGGAAACCGAAACAGAAAGGTAGGGAGTTTCGGGGCATAGTGTTGAAGACTAGACCCCGGATGGTCCATCTGTTGGTAGCTAGGCATCGGCTGAATCTGGAACTGATCTAGATCATGCTGTCGGAGATGGTTTTCTAGTTCCGCAATCGTGATGGTACCGGGTCTGACTAGCGTCAGTTGAGAACCGTCTATTTTAATAATGGTGCTTTCTACTCCGAGGGGAGAGGGGGTGCGTTCCGCTAAAATAGACAGTTTGGCATCGGAAAAATACTGGAGCAGATGGCTTTCTTGGGTGGAGGAGATTTGTCCACTCAGATTGGCACTCGGAGCCACAATTGCTAGATTACTAACTTCTAGAAGTTTTTGCGCCACGGGATGTTGGGGGCAGCGGAGCCCGACCCAATCGGATCCGGCAGTAACGCTATCTGAGACATACTGACTTTTCCTTAACAGTAGTGTCAGGGGTCCCGGCCAAAACCCTTCTGTCAATATTTCCACTAACTGGGTTTCCAGATCTGAGAGTCGGGTGGCGAGAGAAGCGGTTTCCCAGTTGCGGACATGTAAGATCAGGGGATTGTTTTTGGGACGCTGCTTATAGCGGTAGATTTTCTCTATGGCGGCGGGGTCATTGGCATTGGCTCCCAATCCATAGACGGTTTCGGTTGGAAAAATAACTAGTTGCCCCTCTTTTAGCTGCTGGGCGCATTGGTAGATAGACGGTTCATCGGGCTGGTAGACAGACAGCTCGCCGAGCTGGTAGACAGCCAGCTGATCGGGCGGGTTGTCAGTGGCTTGAGTATTTGGTTTAGACATATTAAAGATTAAAGTTATCAGTTATGGTTTTTTGGTGTCAGTAGAGGGGTCAATTTTAAATGGGACACCACAGGTAAAATCACCGGAAATTTAAAATGGGGGGGGGGAAATATTATAAAGGTTAAAGATATAAAATGGTTAAAAAAAACAGAAGAAAGCAAGCTGCAGCGACGGATGTTTCATGCCATCCCAAATCCGATGAGTGGGAATCCACCGCATGTAAGGTGGTGGAGAGTGGACAGATCGGCTCCATTAAGACCTACAAATGTGAAGCTACTGAAGGGGATGACGACAACTGTGTGAAGTGCACAGCCGGCAGGATCCCTTACAAGTGTGGTACCTGCGCCGTCGGCGGTCGCCCTAAAGGCGCTGTATCAGACCCAGGAGCAACGGTCGGGATTTATGGAATTTCTTACGCAGTACCAGATGAAGAGCAGGATAACGAGAGTACCGCCGGAGGGTTGATCAACAAGCTACAGGAGGGGTTGAGGACAGCGCTGACCACGGGCGGCACAACTTATGACGCATCTGCGCTAGGGCTCGGCACGATCAAGAATGTCGTGAACCCGGCGCCGGGTAATGATGCGCCAGGTGCCAACTGTTCCACCGCCAGTGCCGGCATGCACATAGCTGCTTCGACTAGTTCTTGCTTAAATTCAGCCACAAAACCCGACAACACAGGAGCGGGGTCGCTGTACAACGGAGAGGCTGGTGCAACACAATATAACTTCATTGGCGACAGCTACCAATCCATGGATTTTTTGAACATGGGAGACACCCCCGCCGGCTCCGACAACAATTGCTCCTTGCGATCCCTGCAAAATAATCCAAACAATACATTAGTTTCACAGGGCTCTGAATCATACTTGCAAAACGATGCCGGGGCAGTGACCAATATATGTTTTACCTCAACAATGGCGCCCGACTCCGATGCAGGGAAATATTCCCCGCCTTCTCCCATCCAGGGTGAAAGCGGATGGTGGACTTTACCAAGCGCCGGCGTGGCCGGCCAGATGCCCGCAATATGCCCATCTGGTTCAGCCGACACTTGCGATGCATACGTCAAGTTAGCATATTTACCATCATATCAGACGGATGACGACCAGTGGCATCTTATACCCAAAGACTACACAGGAGATACGACCAAGATTTGTAACGCCACCAACTGGGGTGACTGCCTTAAAACTTGGTGCACGACCGTGCCCTCCCTGTAGTAAAATTTGAAACTTAACCATCATTTTATGATTAACCATTACTAATCATAAAAAGATGTCTTCACCCCAAGTCGGAAGTGTTACCATGTCCGAAATACTAAACGCCCTAAAAAGCTGTCAGGGTGAATTAAGTGCGCCTGCCTTTTTCCAAAAGCTTAGCGAATTACATTTTTCCAAATTAGGGCGCTGTAACCTGAAGCAGCTACTAGACGATATGGTCAGGACGCGCGGTCTACTAGAGGTAAATCAGCAGCAATATGACTTGCCTAGTCAATGGATTGGGCATCTGTACGACGCCATGATTGCGATGGGGTCTCTCTCTGCGTTACTAAAGCGTCGGGATCAAGGTGTCATTGTTTCTCAGCAACCAGATCAGGAACTGATTCAGGCACTCAAGCAGAAATTGGAGACCTTTTGGAATCAGATGTTGGAGACGATGTGAGACGGGTCTCTATACCTAGATTCCCATCTTTTAGCTACTAAGTGCGCTAGTTGATAGAGACTGCTCATCGGGCGGGTTGTCAGTGGCTTGAGTATTTGGTTTAGACATATTAAAGATTAAAGTTATCAGTTATTGTTTTTTTTTGGTATCAGTAGAGGGATCAATTTTAGGTGAAATCACCGGAAATTTAAAAGGGGGTGGGGGAGAATATTATAAAGGTTAAAGATATAAAATGTCGAAGGCAAAATCAATAAGTAATGCTCCGGGGTGGTTCTTCCAGGTGAATGACCAGAACCGCCCGCTCGTTTTCGGTAGTTTAATAAACCAAGTCTGTGAGGGTGATAGCAATGCGACCAGTTATACATATCAGAACGTGACCATCACGGGACAATGTCTAAAAAAAGGGGTGAGTACGACCCCGAGTTTATATAATAATTCCAATAATTCCAATGTTTGTGCGCTAAGCAACGCACCCAACGAGCAGATAAAGGGGATATGGTTCGCAACCTCAGTTGGCTGCCCCGATGATTGCCCAGATAATCCGGGAACGTGCACGACCTTCGGCGAATTATTCGGAAGTGACCAGTGAGTATCTTTCTAATTATTTTAACAGTTATCTTTTACTATGCTTATACCTATCTTATAAGCATATTAAACAAAAAAAACACCATCTTACCCCAAGCAATCGCCCCACAACAACCAACCACCTTACAAGTTACCTACTCTTCCTCATCGCTCTCCTCTTCGCTCGCTTCTTCCTCCTCGCTGTCCTCGTCCGCTTCATCATCGTCATCTTCGTCATCTTCGCTTTCCGTTTCGCTCCCAGACCAATCCTCGTCCTCACTGACCTCCCCGTCACCGACCACAAAGCCATCCGCCAAATAGCCCTTGGTCACCTTGCCACCGCTATCCAGGTGGCGCGCCGTCATCCGTGCCAGGCGATCGTCCTCCCTGTCCTCCTGATAGGACTCCAGAAGTGATGGGTAGTCGTGACCGTTAAAGTCACGTTGCCAAGGGTCCGTGGGACGAGAGGGGGAAGTGTGCGCATTGTTGCTGCCCGGCAAGATGGCGGTGCCGACGTCAGTCTTCGGGAAAGTCTGCGTTCTCTGGGTCTGGCTCCTAGTTTGCATGTCTCGGTTGAGTCTGTTTGATTAATGGTGGGCGGACATGGGGAAAGAGGCGCCTTCAATTTTTTCTAGTCAGCCAGCGCGGCTGGCGCACGGCGGTCCGCCTCACTTCCGATCTAGCTAAAAGGGTGGTGGGTTTAAAAAAAATAGGAAACTATCTACAAATGGACACATGGACAAATGGACAAATGGGTAAATGGACACATGGACACATGGACAATGGACAAATGGGCAAAGGAAGTTTACCTGATCATCGGGTGTTACTCTGGCGGTGGTCATCTTCATTAGCGGCGCAGCTCAAAATAACTTGATCATCTACCAACACTTCCACTAGCATAGTAAAGACCAAGCGTCCATCAATGAGATGGTAAAAATTATAGTAATCGGATGGAATCGGGGGCGAAATACAGCGCTCCACGTCAAGAGCCACCGACGCCAGATCCACAAACAGTGCCTGATCACAAGTAATCAAGAGTTGTCCAGAGGCTTGGGCGGCGATAAACTGGTGCGTCCGATTAGTAGCTCCTAGCAGGCGTTCCATGACCTGGTTACCCAACGCCAGCTTAATAGAGGGAAAGGTAACTCCCTTGTATTCGCTAGGAAAGTAGTGGGTGAAATCTCCCTGTTGATGAGAGGAGAGTAGGTGATCCATGGAGAGGTCCGGGACGCTACCCTTGGTAATGTCGGTGAGTCGGACCTTGAGGTGGGTGGCTTCGTGGTCTAGACAATATTCCACCACCGGATGCTGAAAGCTGTCCATCATCATCTCCGTCTTGGACCCCCGAGGTAGGCTCAGAAAATCCCCATTTCCAAAACCACTCCGTTTCTTTATCATATTTAGACCATATCCCTCCCACCCTGGGCAGTTAATGTTGAGACGTGTCGCCGAAAGGAGAGGGTTCTCGGTCTGGTAGTCACTAACCTCGTCGGCGTTAAATGTAATGGGCCATCGTTCCTGCCGAAGTTGTTCTTGGATCTGTTCTGCGGAATCCGACACCTTTACACTCAGCATCTTGCCACCATTATGATAGGCAAAGACATTGGACTGAGTCCGGAGCAGCCGATCAATCAGTGCCCCATAGGTCGGGTCATTAGTCAGTTTGCTTAGGTAGTATCGGGAGGGACCGGACATGTCTGAGTTAAAGATCCAATCGTCATTATCTAGTGGAGGGGCGTCTGGACGACAGGCTTTTAGCCAAGCCGGAATGCTTTTCAGACTAGCCACTACCATCAATGGGCTATATTGAGCATCTTCCAACTTCCAATCCGGCATGATTTGGTCTTGATTGTCTACCAGGTGGTGAGAGGATTCGGCAGAACTATTTAAGTCTGCTGCGCTGGCAAACAGGGATCTAGGTTCCACGGTGGAAACTCTTCTGGGCTGCGGTGGCAGCTGACTGGGTTCCACGGTGGAAACTCTTCTAGGCTGCGGAGGCAGCTGACTGGATTTGACATCAGAGTTCGTAAAGAATTGCATCTTACTTTAATGGGAGGTAGGCAGAGAGGGGTCTCAATTTTTAGTTTTTTTAGTAGGGACGGTTAACTAGACACGGAAAAATAAACTGTGTGTTATATATATTATGAAATTGGGACATAACCCGACCTCTTTTCTAAGTGCCTATATCTCTATGATGCGAAATATGTTTTTAACCTCATCCATCTCTATTGCCACCCTGGGTTATAGTCAGACCTCTAAACTGTTTAGTGAAAACTGGGTCAGGTTATTTGCCCTGATAATATTGATATACAGTATCTGTTATGGTACCAAAGCCTCGGTGGATTTCAACCTATATCTAGACTATATGGAAACTAATGGGGAAAAAATAGATCCCCCATATAATTTTCTATTGGAAAGATGGCGAGACTGGACCTGGTATACCTATGCCTACCTATTTATCCTAGTGGTGATAGTGGTTCATTTTATGAAACAATTTTATAGAGTGGCTCTAATTTAACCATCTAGGGAAGGGGGGTGCGGTGGAGAGAGAAAAAAAATGATCGGGTTAAACCATAAGGACTCTTTATAAATTGTAAATTGTCATGCGTCAAGCCGTAGTAGTGGTCTCCGCTCAGAAGTCGCAACCAAGCTATCAGAATATATCACTAGGTGAGAAGAACCGGTATCCGATAATCTGTAGCCTGGTGTTTATTGTCGGAATAGTTGCTCTAATATGTACCATCTTGTTATTACCGAAATTTAAGTCTGGCTCTTATGGATCTTATGGCTCTTATGGCTCTTATGGAAATTAGTTTTTAACAACTAGAACACTTACTGCGAGTCCGGCTGGAAATCGGGTCTTTGGCTGCCCAAGAGCGTGGATCCGGCGGGTCTAGGTCATCGGCGTCGTCATCGGGCTGGTAAATGTAATCGGGGTCATGGTGTCCCCAGGGTTGTCCGAAATGGCTGTGGAGACATTCACCCTTTTTTATAAACTGAAAATAGAAGGGGGTCCGTTCTAGGTGCCAGGCACTACGACGCCCCGCCAATACCTCGGGATCTAGGTGGCTGTCTAGCGTCACCTGCCAATGGGCTTCTAGTCGTTTAGAAAAGTCACAAAAGCGGCGCCCAGGATAAGACTGAAAGGCACCCGTCTTTGGGGGTTCATTTTCCAACGTCATGTTATCGTAGAGAAACAGAGTCTGAGTGACTAGGCGCCGTCTTCTAGATCGGGACAGATCCTGTTGAAGGTTCTGGACCTGGAGCGCGGAAGCAAAGGCGGCGTAGGGATCCGGAGGGGGGAAGCGGCTAGAGTAGCGTTGGGTCCGGGTAGGAGTCAAGAAGATTTCACCAGTCTGATAGTCTTTGTCAAATGTTAACGTCATCTAGGTTGAGAGTCAATTGCTTTTTTTTCCATGTTAAGGAGGGTTGGGTTGTCAATTTTCTGAGTCTTCTAGTAGAGAGTCTGAGTCTTCTAGTAGAGAGAGTGAGTGAGATATAAAATAAAAAATCTCTCTCTAGTTATATGGACTATGGACTATCATTACAAACTTACCAAGTATCATGAGAAATTAGCTAGACTAGAACGGGCACGGACTAGAAGGGTACAATTTGCCGGGGCAGAAGCTAACCTGCCTGCCGTGCCCGCAGATCGCCGGGTTGGAGTCTCTATCAACGCTTTGTTACCAGTCGCCGGGGATGAATTATTTGAAGTGACCATCATGTATCCAAAGCGACAGGTACCCGTCTCCACCTCGGTGGATCAGTTAATGGCTCAGTTAAGAGCCGAGGGTGAAATGGTGGAAATTCCCAAACGGAACCCGGACGGCACCTATGATGCTGACCAGCTAGAGATGGTACTCGTGGATAATTTGTATCATAGCTTAAATCAGGAAGGACTCACTATCTTGGCTACCGAACAAAATCGTTTATGGGGGCGGACTAGAGATAGTGAAGAGGAACTAGAGCCGAATAGCACACAAGTCCGACTAGATCCCAATACTCAACTGTCGGTATTATCTCCTGGATTTGATCCGGAAATTGGGGGCTACCGTCCACCGGATCTAGCACAGATTAATCAGGAACCACCGGAAAGACAGGAAAGATATCAAGAATATGATGGATATGGAGATGGTATCATGATCACCCTACTCCCGAATAACGCTCTAGATGAGTATCAGCGGGAGTATGATGACGAGACTATTTTGTCACTAGAGGAAAACCGAAAACTGCTAGAGGATCTAGTAGCTACTAAATAAAAAACTAACTAGCTAACTAACTAACTGACTGACTGACTAACTGACTAATTGACTGACTAACTAACTGACTAAACTAACTAACTGGCTAACTAACTAGCTAACATGGGCACCCGTAGTGCTGATGTTACCTTTTTTACCTGATGGTCACTGACACCCCTCACAGCGATAGTCGGCTGAAAAGTGGGCACAGAGACCGTCGCACTGTTCCGGGGTGTAGGGGTAGCCTTCCTCTCCGGAGTCCCCTTTATCCATCTCACAGTCTAGTTCGTCTCCCTGGTCAGGCTCCGCCATCTCCCAGTCGCCGTCTAGTCCGTCTAGCTCCGGATAGACCGGCGCGGCGTCGTCGGAACTGTCGTCGGGAAACATTTCCCGATCCCAACAGTCGTCACAGCGTAGGCTCTGGTCATCTGAGCACGAGGTAGAGTCGGGACTCGGGGGATAGTTGGGGCAAAAGTGGACCTGACAGTCTTCACACTGAAAGACACGGCAGCCATCCGGGGCGTATTTGTTGTTAATGGTGTGGAGCAGTTCCACCCACTTGCCCTGGTATCGTTCCAGTAGATAGTCCACATCACAGACCTTGGCGGGACAAAACTTTTGGTAACACTCCGTGATGGTGTCATGATACCACTGGTATTCTTGCCGGTGAAACTCGTCCGCCCAGTCCTCCTCGTGCATATCTAGCAGGGTTTCCAGGGCGGCAGGTGTCAGGTGGCGAAGTGTCAGGAAGCGGCGGCGCCAATAGCTACGATGGTAGTTGTCTATGCGGTTTTGGCACCACTTTTCCAGGGTAGTCAGGATAGCAGGGAGTAGGGGCTCGGGTGCCCAAACCTCAAACCGAGCCGCCTTGGCTTGGTAGACGTCCTCTTCTCCCTCATAGTACCAGATGTAATAGGCACCCATCTGCTCGGTAATCGCCTTGAGGTGACAGCCGTTTTGCCCAATAATCTGCCCAATCAGCTCCCTCTGCTCCGTCTTAGAGAGACCATAGCTAGCCGGTCCACTTCCGGACTGGACCCAGACATCTTCGCCGTGAAAAGCCGAGTCGGGAAGATGATAGGCGGCGTAATAGGGCTCACCAAACTCGTAACGCTGTGGCAGTTCGGCTAGGTAGTGGTGGCGTTGAATCTCGTTGAAAAACTCATCGCCGTCCTGCTGAATGCCATCCGTCATCTCGTCTTGTCCGTTTTGCCACTGATTATAGCGGTCATCGTCTTGTTGCTCCACTAGCATCTCTAGAGCCCAGTCCGGGATGCCGTCTTGGCAATAGTCGGTCTCCTCTAGAAAGTTCTCCAGGTCGTGAAAGTCCCATTCCTGCTGCCCCCGATCCGCACCTTGGACGTAGTGGTTGATCAGGTTCTGAAACGTCGGGTAGTCGTTAAGGTCTTCTTCGCGCGCGTGCTCCCAAGCACCCCATCTCCATTCGGTCAACTGTTTGACGCAATCATGCTCATTACAAGGCAAGTGCCTCCAAGCCACCAGTGCGTCCACGCCACACCAGGGACAGACGGCAGTCAGTCCATTGCGGTCTGGGATGGTACGCTCAATTTCGTCGTAGCCAATCTCGGTGGTGGTACAGTGGTAGCAAGAGGCGTTGCCGTCGTAGACAATCTCGTCAAGGTTGCTGATAGAAAGCTGAACTGGGTTGGTAGTAGTCATCTTCTCTAGGTTGGGGGTCTCGGTTAAAATAATAGGTCTGATTACTAGCAGTGGGCGTGGGTTCAATTTTCCCGAGAGGCGCCAGAGCTAGTTGAGTAGCTAGCTAGCGGTATGGCTAGAGCAACAAAAAAACTAGACCAAGTGGGTCTAGGTTTTTCGTTCGGTGGTCGGTGGGGGCAGTACTAGTTCCAGACTAGCACCTGTTCTTCTAAATACTGGTTTAGTCTCTTGATCTTCAGCACGCGGAGCCAGCGATGGTAGCGCTTTTCTCTCGGACATCTCCTCTGAGACCAAGCCCAAATGGGCTGGTCTTCGTACTTTTTCATGGCGGGATGTTGGCGAAGCGAACGAACACATTGTCCGTTAGTGTCCACATTAGCCAGGTAGTGGATTCCCACAATAATGTCCTCCATGTTATTTAGCTGGTGTTGTTCCACTACTGGGTCCAACTTGTTATCTAGGAAATTTACAGGAGCGTGCTGATACAAGAGCCCCTTCTTGACCATCTTTAGGATGCGGGCGTAGTTGTGAACCATGACGTTGTGGCGGTTTTCGTACCTAGTTGGGACGCGGCAACAGGGGCAGCGGCTAGTCTTTTGAGTGGTGTGAAACTGGAGGTGGACACAACCCCAACACATGGTCAGCTTACAGGCACAGGGCAGGGGGTAGACATCGTTTCTAGTGACTTGGTCAAAGCAAATGTCGCAGGTGGGGTCTTCTGGGGTTTCTGGGTCTTCTTTGCCTTTTTCCACTTGTCCACTGGGGATTTCAACTTGCATACAGGATTGTCTTATTATAGACCCCCTCCGAGATGGGGTCTCCAGCCCCTCAATTTTAAACTTCTGCTAGGAGCACTTGGCGCAGAGCTAGTAGTAACTGGGTTTAGATGATATTGGATATTAGGTAAAAAAAAGTCCGAGTTCTAGGACTTTTTGGATTTGGGCAGGGGGATTAGGGACCGCTAGTGCTAGTGCTAGTGCTAGTACTAGTCCGAGTCACCAGAGGCTAAAGGGTTGGACCCAGGGTTGGGAAATCAAGCGCTCCGCCTTGGCACCAGAGCACATGTAGTCATCGTTGCCACCACTGCGCCCTCCCTGCTGCTCGCGAAACAGACAGTCGGAGCTGTCTAGGTGGCTGAGAAAATCAGCTTTGCTGAACCACTTGATGACCCAGTCCGACTCCAGGGGACCATTGATGCAGACAAAGATGAAGCGGTCCCAATCCTTGCCCTTGGCGGCGTGGTTGATGATGAAGCGATTGGGGCTAATTCCGCCCTCGCGGTTGCGCATAGCTAGGCTAAACTTAATCTCGGTCCGATGTCCATTGATGATGCGGTCGTAGGGGGCGGTAGAAGTCTTGGCGCGGGCAACCATGTGTCCTTGGAGCTGGGCGTAGCGCTCCACAAACTGCTCCCCAAACTCACCCTTTTGCTTGGGGTCCATGTGAACGTAGCCCTGAAACGGAGTTGCCATCCAGGGGTCGCGGGTGTTGTCGGCTAGAAATTTGGCTAGCACCCCGTCCGCAAACACCGAGGTCGGTCTAGGTTTTGCCTTGGGCGAGGCGAGAGCCAGCAGAGCGTGAGCCACTTCGGTCATACTAGTACGTTGAGCGGGGGTCATGTAAAAAATATGGTGGCACCTAGACTAGTTGGACGGCATCAATTTTTTCTAGTGGCTCAGCGCGCCTGGCGCGTGGTGGCGGTCAATGGGTGACTAGGAGAGGCAGCCCCCAGGGTCGGTATGGGCTAGTTGATTAGCTAACCCCTGTTGACACCCTTGACATGGAATAAGTTCTTCTCCTAATTCATCTTCCTGATCAGATACCCCTCCATTCCAATTACACTGACCTTCTGATTCTGTCTCGCTCTCGGATGAGTTTTCTTCTATCTCTATCTCTTGATCTAGCTGTTCTGACTGCTCGTCATCTGACTCACTTGCCTCCTCTTTTTGACTGCGTCTACCCATTCTTCTAATTAAGCCAAATGTATCCTGTTGTGGTGGGGAACCGTTGAGAAAATCCGGCAGGTTAGAGGGGCTGGTTTGGCTGAGGTCGTTCTCATCTGTGGTTGATGTCTGAATATTATTAATAGCTACTGGTTGACTCATCTTGAGATATATATTTTTAGAGACCCTACTATATTAATCCATTCAATTTTAATTTTTTTGTTTTGTTTTTTGTTTTGTTTTCTAACTGGTGATAAAATTTGAATAAATTAGATATAATTAGATGTAAGGTAACTAACATCATGTCATTTACCTTAATGCCTAATATACTAGAGGCGGACCATCCGACTTATTATCCTCAACTACGTGAGATAGTACTCCGGATTAGAAATAACCCGGGGAAGCGTCAGAAACCAAAGGGAATTTTTATCAAGGGACAAGATCCGGTAACCCAACTTTATTATCGGCGGATAAGGAAACAACTAGAGACGTTGGTGGGCATAGACATTGCCTCCTATCTGTATCTATTTCTCAAACCCAAAATTAAAATGATAGACCTAGTATTAACAGGAAGCCCTAATAATGGGATTCAGTATTGGAAAATACAATCTACTAGAGGTTGTGGACAGTCTCACATGGAATACCTAACCCAGGTACCCATCTCAAAGATGGTGTCCAGATATAATCTATACCAGTATATTAGCTATCTAGTTAGTGCTGGATATCAATACTTGGCTAGCAATCAACCCGATCCTCCGACTAGAGATCAGCTATTGGACTGGGTAGCTAACAGAGATGGCTAAAGACCGTTCGGTTTATTTCCCTATTTTTTTTATGTTTCAGCTATAAGATAAGATGAGTAGCGAAAGCCCAGACGAACCCAAGACCCCAGCTAATTCACCCATGGCAGCAGCTGATGCCGATGAGACGCAAAAAATTAAGGAAATGTTAGCAGAGAAAACGGAGCAATATAATCAACAGTCACAAAATCTAGAAAAGCTACAAGCACAACATCAGACCTTAACCCAGAAATATCATCAAGAACTTGGTAAGTTAAATCAGAATATCACCAGATTACATACTAGGATGGCAGAGGATGATGACCATATCAGTAACCTATTATCTCAGTTACAGGGTCAACAACGCCAGATAGATAGACTTGAGGACAACAAAGTATGGTGTCCCTGGCATTGGTTCCAGAAATTGGTACATAAACCCTATCTAACCGGAGCGGTTGGTGTCGTTTGTCTGGCAGGTGGGGTCAGACTCTGGAGGCTAAAGGTCTAAGGGCTGTTGGGATAAAAAAATACCAGAGGTGTGCTGGAGGTGGAGGTGTAAATCCGGATATTCCTAATCGGATTACACCTGGATCGGTGGATAATGTACCATTTGTTGTCCCCAGGAGCCTATCAGACGCTTGCGATGGGTCATTCTAACTTTTCGGTCGTCGGTTTCGGTGACGGTAACGATAATACCAGTGGTATTATCTATAATGATAGAGATTTGTGTGCTATCATTATAGATAATGGTTCGGTCTTGGTAACTACAGTACTCTCTACTTTCTGGGCTATCTAGGGTATAGAGGATTTCGTTTTCCTTAATGAAGCGTCCACGAATACGTCGCATGGCATGTTCACAAACCAGATAGTGTCCAATTTTGGTTAAAGGCTGTTGACTAATCATCCTGTAAGTTTTGGAAAGATAAAGGGTTAGGTATGAAGGTAAAAATGGCGACCAAACTAAGTTTCAAATTTTCCCGTCTCCCAGTCTAGGATTTAACACTCTCCTCTTGGGTAATGGTTACTTTTTTGGTTTTTACGGTTCCTTTTTTATTAATATAACTAGCTAGAGGGCGACTGCCAGTGGGACACTTATTAAAGACACACAGGCGTCTCTTATCCGTTCCACTAAGATTAGTCATGTCACCGACATGGGATGAGCCATTGGGGCAAGTTTTAAAGGTACACATAGTGGAGCCATCTGGTAGTTTTACCTGTCCATAGAGAAGTTTACTTTTCTCTCCGGCTCCGGGTGGGCACTTATCAAAGACACAAATCTTCTTATGCTTATTGCTACTTGGGGATAAATCACGTAGCTTATGTCTCTGGCGATTTTTCTGATTCTGATTCTGATTCTGATTTAAGTTTCTAGTTTGACGGCTGTTTTTATTTCTTCTAGGTTTAGATAGGGTGTTAATTTTATCTTCTAGATTAGTAATACGTTCTAGAATGTTATTATAACTATGTCTAGTAGATTTGGTTTCATTTTCTAAATTTGCTTGTAAATCTCGGATTTTTTTTTGGAGACTCATATTTATAAAACTTAAGATATAAAAACTAACGCATAAAAAAAACACTTTATTAAATATTGTTAAAATTACTAGTAAACTATATCATCCTGTTGATGGCTTAGTCTGGGACCGTCTACTTTGAGGAACACAACTTACCACAGCACCACCCAGAGCCAAGACAAGAGGCTATCACCGCCAGTATGAATGGGATAAACATCAGACAGAAGCCATAAATCCTAATGACCACATCTGACATGTCATAGACCCACTTACTAGCCAATTGCACCTTTTCACTGCTAGCCAGCCGGCGAACCAGTAGGGAGTCCAGTTGTTGATAGGTACGAGACGCGATGCTATTGAGGCGACGGAGGCGAGAGCTAATGATGTCTCCAGACCCCCGAAGATTGCTAGCCACGGCGGCAGTAGCGGCAGTGACTAGTTGTCGGGAGGTGGAATTGGAGACGGCATGCAGGTTGGAACCGGAGACGGGTTGATAGGCGGTCATGTTGGTGACCCCTTGTGTCCAGAAATCATTGTAGAAGAAGATGGTGTGCTTGGGATCTTCGTGCCACATCTCTCCCATCTTGACGTACTGGAGCACCAACATGACCAACAGTCCAACCGTACACAGACCACTCAAACCAACGGTTAGCAGGGCACATCCATCATTCTCGGAGACTACCGTGACACAGCCGAGCCACATCAAGACGAGTACCGCAATAATCATTCCCACCGCACACCACATCATAAAGTGATGAAAGTCCCAACGATCTCCGAGTCCCAAGACTTGAAATTGCTCTTGAGTAGCAGATTTCACTATGATAATATTCAAGATAAACATGACGAGTCCACCGGGAAGTAGACCTGCCTTGCTGTTTTTTTCATCGTCTGACGACATTTCGGTTTGTTTCTGAAGAATAGGTAGTTGATATCGGGAATGGGTAGATGTCAATTTTTTCCCATTGGCGATCTGACTAGTTGCCCTGACCTCTCACTCTTTAGTCTAGTATAATTTAAAGTGTCTAGTAAACACCTGGTCTGATTTTGGATCTGGGAGATGGATCATCTGACAATCCGGGGTCTCATCTGCCGGTATTTCTTCTCTAATGGCTTGATAAATCCTAGCATCACTAAATCCGGCTTGCGCCGCCACCTCCTTAGTACTAGAATATTTACAGACGGGTAATTTAGCCCAATGTATCGCACCAAAACACATTGGACAGGGTTGGCAACTACTATAGATTTCACAATCCGATAAGTCAAAGCGACCTAGTTTGGCGCAGGCTAATCTAATACAGGTTACTTCGGCATGTGCGGTTGGATCATTAGTTTGTAATACCATATTGTGGGCTCTAGCCACAAGCTGACCGGTGTCCCGTTTTACAATCACGGCTCCAAAGGGTCCCCCTTCTCCACGATCTACTCCTTGTCTAGATTCCTCTATGGCAAGATCTAGACAACGACTGTCTCTTTCTAGTAGTTTCTCATTCTCATTCTCATTCTCATTCATAATTATATGATTATTAATATGATAATGTCATTAGTATTTAATTAGGTTTGTATCATTTTTATTTTAGGGTTAGTAAATAGCGGGTCTTGTGAATATCACCAAAGATCTCATCAAAAATATTACTCAGATCACTGTCTTCCGAGCCGTTAAAATGGGCATCCCGGATACCTCTAATCTCTTCCACCCAGCCGGCAAGATAATCTCGGATCGGATACTGGGGTTGCTTTGGTAATTCTGATAAATTTGCTAGTGAGATTAGATGATGTTCTGGGGTGAGTTGGATTCTGCCGTATTTTCCCATAAAGGTTTCTACCCATCGGTCATTTTGGTCGTTTAAAATATCAAATAGTTTGTCTAGGGCTTTATGTTCTGGGTGACTCTGGGTTTGCCAATGATAAATCTTGATTTGGTTTTTCAGGGCTAATAATTTCATGGTAACTTGAGTACCTAGTATACCTTTGTCAGTTTGGCTAGAAACACTAGTACTAGTTTCAGAGGCACCTCCAGATACCGATTCTGTTTCTGACCCTTGGGCATCATCTGAAATTAAATAACGGTTATATTTTCGCATCTGATTAAATATAAGATAAAAAAATATAGTTGGTAACAAATTTTAGAGAAATTAATTAGTTTATTAAAGATTAGTTTACCTGTCAGATGTCAGTTGTTGTCAGATACTTACTCTGAGCTAGTCGCCTTGTCAGATACTTACTCTGAGCTAGTCGCCTTGTCAGCCTCAAGTGCTGCCTTTTCCTCATCATATGCCTTTTTGTAGGGGGCACGCTCCTCCTCACTGAGTGCCTTCCACTGCGCTCCAAGCACCTTGGCTAGCTCCGTAACACTCTTATCAGGGTGAGCTGCCTTGGCGGCACTCCGAACCGTCTCGTTCATAGAGTAGTGAAGGTAGGCGCTCTTGGCTCTAGACTTCTTTGGCTTATTAGCCTCCTTCTGAGCTGCCATCTCTGACTTTTCCTGAGCACTTGCGTCTAGGTATGGCTTCTTGAGCTGAGGTGAGAGTGCCTTCCACTGAGCCGAAATGATCTTGCTAATGCTACCAAAGTCGGCATCTGGATTCTCACTCGTCACCTTTTCCCGGACTGCCTGGTCGGAACTATAGAGAGTGTAGGCAGACTTGGCACGCTTCTGCTTGGGCTTTTTGTTGCCAGAGACGACTGTCTGGGAAGCCATCTCAGTCTTTTCCGCTTCACTAGCCTCCTGATACGTTTTCTTTTGATCCTCGGGCAACTGCTTCCATTGAGCAGCGAGAATCTTGGAAAAGTCGGTAAAGTCGGCATCCGGGTGATCTACCTTGACCTTTGCCTTGACCTCTGCATCCATTGTATACAGAGTGTAGGCAGAGCGGGCACGCTTACGGACCTTTCCGGTGCTAGTAGTGCCAGTCGCTAGCTTGGCAGCGGTCATCTCTGCCTTTTCCTGATCACTAGCCTCCTGATACTTTTTCTTTTGCTCTTCGGGCAACTCCTTCCATTGAGTAGCAATGATCTTACTCTGACTGCCAAAGTCGGCATCTGGGTGAGCCGTCTTGACTGCCTCTCGGACCGCTGGATCCGAGCTATAGAGAGTATAGGCAGAGCGAGCACGCTTACGTGTCTTGACTACAGTGGTAGTAGTCGTAGTGGAGACCGTAACGGTAGCTAGAGTTGCCTTCTCCTGCTCACTAGCCTCCTGATAGGGCTTTTTCTCCTCGGCACTAAGTGTCTTCCACTTGGCACCCATTAGCTTACTAAGAGCTCCAAAGTCGGCATCGGGATTCTCTTGCTTGACTGCGCTTTTCACGGCTTCATCCATGGTAAAGAGTGTGTAGGCAGAGCGGGCGCGCTTCTGCTTCTTGGAAGAGCCAGTGGTCTTAGTTGCGGTCTTGGTTGTGGTCTTGGACGTGGTCTTGGACGTCTTGGTCGTAGATGTAGAGGTCTCAGTCTTGGCTTTCTCGGACTGTGCCTCATAAACTGCTTTTTGATCTACTGGAAGGGCTTTCCATGCGGCGGACATGCCCTTTGAGATCTCTCCAAAAGATGGATCCCCACCAAGAGTCGCTTTTACCTTTTGTCGTGCTTCGGCGTCCTTTTGAAACATGGCGTATGCCGAGACACGATGAAAGGAACGACCCTTGACGGGTGTGTTTTTCATAGTGGTGGTATTCTGGGTATTCTGGGTATTCATAACTGCTGAACTCATTTTTAATATAAAACTATTACTATGAAAATCAGAGACTGTCAATTTTTTTGCTAAATTAGTCTAGTTGACGGCTAAGTTAGATTTTTTTTTATAATTAAATAGTTACGGAAATATAATCGGGAGATTATATTAAGATATTATTCGGAAATTTAAATTACGTCTAGTTATCGGGGCTCAGATATTTTTCTAATTTAGCGCGGTTATTTAAATTTCCAGTGAATTACACTTTTTTAGTATGTATATATTATTAAAGGAAATGGCAAGTCAACAATGTCAACCATCTTTTGTTCCTTACGGTCCATCTTATCAACCTGGCTATAAAGTATACCGTATTAATTATTACGTTCCAACCTATTATCAGTGTAACCAATGCCAACCTGGACCCTGCCCACCGGGACCTTGCCAACCTGGACCTTGCCCACCGGGACCCTGTCCATTACCTTGCCCACCAGGACCCTGTAATCCGGATTCCGCTGGTGTTCCACCATGTCCACCACCTTGTCCTCAGCCATGCCCTCCAGCTTGTGGCTCTGGTTGCCCTCCAGCTTGTGGCTCTGGTTGCCCTCCAGCTTGTCCTCAGCCATGCCCTCAACCATGCCCTCAACCATGTCCTCAACCATGTCCTCCTAATGGCTTACCTGTTTGCCCACCTGGCTACCCGGCTGGTTGTTCCCCACCATATTTCCCACCATATTTCCCTTACCCATTACCATTTCCCAATGGACTTAATGCCGCTAGTCAATCTAGTAGCCAGTCTTCCGCTTCAAATGGCGACTCTAATTAATTTTTTTAAAAATCCAGACAATTTAGATTTCCTTTTGTCTACTAGAAATCTAGCTTGGCACTAGACTAACGTCGGTCACATATAGGGTATAGACCCCCGATTGATACTTCATACGGTAACAACCCTTGACATTATAGACGGTGGGTTCAATAGCATTTTCTCCATCTAGTCTATTTAAAATACCATTGACACTACCACCACTTAAGCTAATAGAGCCTTTCCAAATAGTTTCCGTCGGATCTCTAGTAGGTAGAGGATCCGCATCTGGATAGATGATGTTTATTTGTAGAGTAGCCATTAGGTTAGAGATGGACGGGTTACCTACGGTATAATATTTACCGGATCCAATTAAAGCATAATTAACCTCTATTGGATAGCCGCGGTTATCTGTAAAAGCGACAAAATTATTATTCCAATGACCTAGTCCCGAAATACCTCTGATTCCTACTAGATTTAATTGAACATTATAACTAGCTTTTTCTACTACGGCTAATTGTAATGAAATGGCTTTTTCTAGTATAATATTTTGGCTATAACAGCTATCTGTTATGGACATATTACTATAGGGATGTAAAAATAAAGTTATTTATCCTTATACTTAACAACAGCAAGGGCGTTTTGGTTTGCATCTTCTTGGTGGGCAGCAAGGTTTAACACAATAGCAGTGTGGTACCGGTAAACAGGGTTTGGGACAAGGTTTGGGGCAGGGTGGTGGGCAGGGTCTCGGGCAGGGTGGTGGACAAGGTGGTGGGCAGGCAGGTGGGCAAGGTGGTGCGCAGGGTGGCGGGCAAGGTGGTGGGCAGGGTTTTGGAGCACAACATGATCTAGCTTTAGGACTACACCATGGATAAGCTGGTGGACAAGGGGCTGGTGGACAAGCTGGCGGACAAGCTGGCGGACAAGCTGGCGGACAAGCTGGCGGACAAGCTGGCGGACAAGCTGGCGGACAAGGGGCAGGTGGGCAGCCTGGACGACAGGGGGCAGGTGGGCAGCCTGGACGACAGGGGGCAGGTGGGCAGCCTGGTGGACAAGGACCTGGTGGGTAGGGTGGAGGGCATCCTGGGCGACAGGGTGAGTCACAACCGGACTTATAGTAATTGGTAGTATTACCACAAACATCGGTATTTTGGTAATAACTAGTGTATTTACCATCTAGTTCTTGTTTTCTAATATAGTAATCCTTACCTCCGCAATACTTATTAGTACATCTACTAGTAGTATAGCCACAAGGGGTATAATAGGTGTTAGTGACACTAGTACCATCGTAGTCAGAATTGGTATCGCTTACGACTCTATAACTTGGATAATTTGGATAATTTGGATAACTTGGATAGGGACAGCTATTGCAATTTGGATAGTCGGGATAATTTGGATATGACATTTTTCCTTATTAATATCCTAATAAATATTTATCTCTCTAGTTGTTTAAAATCCCGGAAATATAAATTTATGAAATTTAAAAATAAGGAAATCGATAAATGAGTTGTACACAAACAATTGGACAAAGTGAAATCATTTTTCATAATATGGCGGTTTCTATTGTTCCACCGCACCTTCCCATTCAACAACCGACGCTAGCAACTTTAACCCTTGATTTCGGAAATGGTACCATTACCACTGCCACTTATCAAGCAGTGGGTGATAATCAAAAGGAAACTACGATTTATATGCAAGGGGGAGGGGGCATTAGTATTTCAGGGGCTAGTAACGTCTATACTGGGTCAGCTCGGCTTAGTATTAATATTTATTATCAGGGAAATCCCCAAAGACTTGTCACTCAATATAACGGTCCTTTACAAATCCGGGAAAATAATAAGGAAGCCTCTCTGACCTCGGATTTATACGCGGTAGGAGAAGGACCCCTGTCCGGGAAGCGTTTACATGCCAATTTAACTGGAACAGGAGAAATATCTACTAGTTGTGGAATTAGGACTGTGGACTTTTCAAATTCGTCTATTCGTTTAGCGATCCTTTTTTAAAAAATCCAAAGGAATTTAAAAAACCCGCAATTATAATCTTTTTGCTGTCTTATAGTTATATAGGAAATGTCTGGTTGTTATAATCCTAACGCATGTTACCCAAATAACTGTTATCCTAATAAGTGCTATAACCCATCTAGCAGTAGTTGCTATCCAATCAACCCCTACGCCTGTGCCCCACCACAGCCCTGTTCCCAAACTTGTTTTAGAGCCGGTGATGCATTAGAAATTAGCATTGCGGGTACCATCTTTAATGATGCAGGACTTGATAACTCATGCAGTAATGTTAGAAATCTCCAAATCAATGGTTCTGGTCTTAGTATTGTTGCGGTTTGTGGTGCCACCGGTGACGGCACTGGTGGAGAATTTATCTCTAGAGTAGCCGGTAATATCTGCTCCTGCCCAAATAGCTTTTCGGCTACCATTAATATTTCAGATCTAGCAGCATCAGCTTTAGATGGTGCTAGTGGTGCCGGCGGCAACTTAGTTGGTAGTGTCAACTTCACGGTGTGTGGAGGATCTGTCATTGGACAGGGATCTGTAGAGGGTGTGGTTGCCAAAGATATTACTGACCTCGCCACCGAAGGCGGATTCCTACATGTCAGAGGCACTGTCTGTATCACGGGTTGTGTCTGCAGTTCATGTGGAACTAGAAACGTGACAATTAATAATATTGTCATTACCACCTCATACACTAATTAAAGTAAAGCTGCGTCAACCTAGATCAGTTATTTTTCCGATTAATTAAAATGTCATTACCAATTACAAATGTTTTAGCCAACTCTAGCATTAATATTATATTAAGTGGCAGTTCCACCTATAATATTAATGGTACTACAGTAACCTATAGTTTAAGTTTTACACCCTATCAATCCGACCAGACTAGAAATGAAGTGTCTCTCCAGGGTAGTAGTTGTTCTGCTAGTTATCTAGGAAACCCTATTAGTGAGACGACTAGTCTGATGATGACTGGAAGTGGTGGAGGGACAATGGCAGGTCTTTCCGAGATCATCTACATTAACATGACTGGGATGTGGAATGTCATCATCAACCATGAGGATCCAGTAGAGTTAGGAAAGATGCCGGGGCAATTATATTTTACCGGGCTACTAGAAATTGCCATCTCGGGTGCGTCCGGTACCATGAATCTAGTTAATCCCCAGGGGGAAATCTATCTAATAGTTACTGCTAATGGTACAGCCACTGTACATAAACTAACCTTTTTATCCATTAGCCTAGAGGATCCAAGTGTCTCGGTTAGCTATGCCAATTGTACTCGCTATATCTGTCTTGGGGACTTTAAGATCCGGTTCCAGAATTAAATATGAGACCCTTACAAATATGAACTATTTTGGTCCATATGGCTCTATTCCGGTTCCTAATCCCAATCCCAATAGCAATGTTCCGGTCATGATGTGTCCTCCAACTAGATATCCAGTGTGTCCTATGTATCCGATGTATCCGATGTATGGTTGTCCACCTCCTCAACCATGTATTCCCAGGACACCTTGTTATCTAAGAAGAGTACTATTACCTACTTTTCTGACTAGTAATATAGCACTTAGTAATACTGTTAAATTATCATTTACCACAGATGTTAACCTAGAAACTATCTATCAAAACCCAGTAGCAGTGCCAAGAAATACTCTTGATAATATCGGAGCCGCCACTGGTGAAAAGACGACACCTACTAAAATAGAAACGGTGACCTTAACCCTAGAACCACATACCTATAATGATGATGTCATTCCAACGGTAATCGTTACTCTGACTAAGCAAGATACTATTAACACGGTCACTAAAAGTGTCACGGGTAGTAATGGGACTACCATCTTTAATCTAGTCGTCACCTACAAAACCACCACTAGTGAAGAGAATAGTTCCGATACTAGTACTAGTACTACCAGTAGTACGGGATGTCAGGGGTGTCAGGGGTGTCCATCGGTTAAAATGCCATGTAATCCATGTCTAAACGGGTGTCAAGGCTGTAATAGTTCCTGTCTAGTTGAGTATGATTTTGAAATCATAAGTATCACCATCTCTTATACGTAAACTTTATAGAATTAGTTAAAACCCACCAAACCATGGAGTGATTAAATATCTTGAAATTAAAAATGATGGGAAATAGAAATATTTACTAAGGAATAAGTATAAAAATGTCCTGTTGCAATAGCTGTTGCTCACCTTGTTATCGCCCCTGCTGTTATCGCCCCTGCTATAACGCATGCTACCAACCCTGCTATAACTACTGTTATGGTCCCTACTACTATTATTAATTTTTTTAACTGATATGTGTCTTTATTTTTAGTGACTACTAAAAATAATTATAATCTCCCGAATTTAAAATCCCGGTCACAATATTAAATACTAAGGAATAAATATAAAGATGTCTTGTTGGAATAACTGCTATACTCCATGTTACCCAGCCTGTTATGTTCCCTGGTATAATCAATGTTATAATCCATGTAATAATCCATGTTATAATCCATGTAACAGTGCTATTAATTGTACTCCCGCTTGTAACCCCTGCTGTAACAACTACACCGCTATCATCAGGGGAGCCACTACTGGGGGAACTACTGTTACTGAAGTTACCACCGTTACCCCAGTGGTAGATTCCGGATGTTGTGGAAATAATTGGTCCGGGACCATTAGTAATAGTAGCGGTAGTCCGGGTACCTTTACTGGAACCATTAGAAAAACCAACAATTGTAAACCCACTTCTATTGTGGTTGATGTCACTATTGGTACTGATAGCTATAGTACCAGTGTCACCCTACCCGTAACTAATTCATCGGTGTCACATTCTAGTGAATTAAATAGCTCTGGTAATTATGTCCATATCAAAAAAATCGCCGTCTCCTCAGAATGTGGTAACATTACCAGTTATTATAATTTAACCGTTAACCAAAGTCCCAGTACTTTCTAATTAGATTTATTTATTTTTTAAAATAGTTTCTATGACTTTATCAAGTAATGTATCATTCACATTGTAATTACCCTAATAATCAATATTGTAACTATAATGGATGTCATAGACCTGGACAGGGATATGGATATGGATCCAACTGCCCTCCCATGCCAATGAAATATCAATATCAAAATGGATGTAATCAAAACCAAAATGGATGTAAACAAATTAACTATATCCTTCCACCAGCGGTGTTTTTCCAGGAATGGAGTAATGGAGAACTAACGACCGAGGGATGTATTACCGTTACCGTAGTAAATTTTGACACCACCATCAACTATCTAGACAGAGACGCTATTATACCAACTGAACGATATGTAAATACCGGTAGTAATACCAAGACAACCGCACTATTTCAAGCCGTCACCCCAATTAATTATACTAGTTATAATTGTGAAGATTTCAAAGAAATCACCCTCTCCTTTAACTTACAAAATATAGACTATCTCTTTAAAGAATTGGGAACCGATTCTAGCGTGGTGGTGGATCCCATCAATGAGAAACAACTAGTAGTACACCTGAATCCAGATAAAACACAGGTAACTCATAAATTAACACTGGAACTACCCGAAGGGGACGATATGTGTTACACCCTAAAACAAGTTATGCTGGTGATTAAATATGTCTATACCAGTACCTGTCAGGGTATTACCTTGACGGTTAGTGATATTAACTTTAACTTAATACAATGTTATAATATGATAGATACCTGTGATCAGGAAGAGGAAGAGGCAGATGACCCGGTATCAGATGTAGTTGATGACATAGAAGGACTCGTAGATGATATCGGTGATCTTTTCAATAATTAAGCGTTTTTAATATAAAGGAAATTTTTATTATTATTATTAGGAAATTACCGTATGTCTAATAATACTAATAATTCTAATAATACTAAAAATTTCATCCAGTTACAAAATATCTGTAACCAGGTAACTCTATCTAATCTGTCAAACATTCCCATCTTAGCGGTTTTTGAGCTATTAATTACTACTAGTAGTCCCCCCATTGGATTTTCCCTGACCTATACGGAATCTAATGCCATTATGATAAAGAGTAACACTACGAGTAGTCTAGCTAAAAAACCTACCACTTTAGATCAGTCACTAAATGAAAATAAAAAGAGTAGCGTTGCTAGTCAACCCGATGAGATTAAGTTAACCGTCTATCTCAAACTAAATAGTCAGGGTCTTAATCTCCCTTACCTTCCAATTAATTTAACCACTAGTAAAAATGGTCAGGTATCTACTAGTGAAGCCACTGGAATTTACGGACCCTTAAATCTAAGGACAACCGTAAAGTTGGGATATACCTTTGTGAAACAGAACCAAATCTATAAATGGACCCTGCTTAATATTAATTTAATATTTACTAATAAGTAGTCATTCACTAACTAAAAATAAAACCTAAATCTAACACAAAGATATGAGTTGTAATAATAATACCATTAATTGTCAAACTGTGGTAGGTAGTCAATTTGCGGTGGAATTTCTACCAAATACCACCATAAGATGGTCTAGATCTACAGATGCTACTAATTTAATTGGAAAGAACACGATACAGATGATCTTGTCAATTGGGGATGTCGCAGCTACCTTTATCGGACCCCCGGAGACTACCTCCGCGGATAATAGTTACCTAAGTAGAGACCCCAATGCCACGGGTGATCTCGTCTCCACGGCGACCTGCGTTCCGATTTGTTATACCGACACTAACGGTAATGTCACTACTAAATATTCCTGTCAAAGCGGTGGTGCCTGTGGAACCTCTAGTTGTTCTACTACTACCACCTCCAATAGCTGTAATACGGAATGTTATAATACTGACTCCAATGAACCAGCGAATCCATGTCAGACTAGTTCCAGTAATTGTAGTAATCCATGTAATAATCCATGTGATAATCCATGTGATAATCCATGTGATAATGGAGGTGAAAATGGATGTAACACTAATTATAATAACTGCGCTCAACCAGGTTACCCATGTATACCCCGGGAGCTAGTAGATCCGGTCTATGCCTACCTAGAATCAAATCCCAATAATGTCATGTATCCCACCGCCATGGTTCCATATAACCAAACTATTAATAACCCCTTTAACTATCCTACTCCCTATTATAAGCAATATGGTAATTGTAACCCATCTAGTGTAAATGGAAATGGAATCGCAACTGCCAATGGTGGGACTAGTGGATGTAGTGTTGGTAACGTAACCATAAATATTAATTTCCCCAATACATTTACTGGTGAGGCTGAGAATGCCGTCACCGGAGAAACCGTCACCGACCTCCTCCTCTTTAATGTCGTCACAGGCAGTACGGATATCACCTTATCACGTGGTAATACTTGTTCAGAAGTTAGTATTCCATTAGATTCTGGACCCTATAGCCTATTAATAAATAAAATAAGACTAGACTATATGTTTGGTATTAAAAATGGGGTGGCTACCTGGTCTATTTATGGTGGTAATGTTAATTTCCGCGATCCACAAATACTCTAAATCTCTAATTATTACAGCTTAAAGGTGGCACAGATAGGTGCGTGATCACTACCATATTTTTTCGGAGTCTCTCTAGTATGGGTTTTGGTACCCACTTCTGGTAAGACACGACAATCTACCAACTTGTCTAGGTGATCTTGATCCACGATCACATAGTCAATTCTCCAGCCGCGATTATTAGGACGATAGGCTGGAACTCTAAGGTTCCACCAGGTAAATCCATCATAGACGCCAGATTTAATCGGGTGGAGATGTCGGTAGCTATCTACATAGCCCGCGGCTAGGATACTCTCTATCCCATCCCGTTCTTGACGGGTAAATCCTGCCGGAACCTGATCACCAATACCCTGCATGGCGGGGCTAGTATGCATCTGTTGAGTCAGTGTTTCTAGTTGTTCCGCGGCTAACTCTGGAGTGAGTTCACTTTTCAGTAGTTTCAGTCCCTTGGGGGTGTGAGCCACATCTCCAAAATGAACGTCATAGGGAGTTCTTGCCACATTTAGATCACCGACCCAGACCGTCATCCTTCCCTTTTCCCGCTCACTGATTAGATATTGAAGCATGGCGGGATCCCATCGTTGTGTCCGATAGGTAAAATTGGTTCCTGAGTTAGGCACATAGGTATTAATGACGGTAAACTGGGGATAGACTAGTGCCATGAAACGACCCTCCTGGTCACCGGTTTCTAGAGGGGCGGTTAAGGTCGGGAGACTCTCTAGTATTTCATCGGGTTCTCCGAGATCGGCGGCGACCCAAATAGAGACGCCAGAATAGCGGTTGCCACTCCGTCCACCGGTTCCCTGACTACTACTGCTAAATACCTTCCAATCCCCGATCTGAAACTTGGACATATTATCCGGACCACATCTAGTTTCCTGGAAACAGATGACATTGGGTTGATAAAGTTCTAGTAGATGTCCAAGATTTGACTCCGGATCAATCTGCGTCTTGGTTTTAAATTTCGTGGAAGCCAGATCGTCTACGATGTAACTCCGCAGACCATTGACATTCCAACTAGCAACACGAAGGGTTTCCATATCTTATCTTATTAGGAGAGAAGGGGTGATGACAGGGGTTTCATTTTTTTACTTTTTCTGGAAAAAAAATGAAACCTAAGCGCCTTAGCTTACTTGGCTAATAAAGAGACCATGGCTAATATCAGCAACATTATTCGTGAATTTAAAGAGCTGACCAAACAGGCTCAGTCCAGTAAAGAGAATGGTTGGCGTTTTAAGGTTAACAATTACCGAAAGGTGACCAACATTTTAGGCAGTCTAGAACTGAGCGGTACAGACGTGGAAAATACCGAGCAGGCATTGGAAATGCTCCGAGACGGCGGCATGCGTTTCAACGGGGAGAAACCCCCGACTTGGAAATCAAAGATTTTGCTGAAGATAGAGGAGATTATTACTCATGGTTTCCTGAAAAAGGCGGAGGAGGCTAGAAACGATCCAAAAAACCAGGCGCTGACACTATTGACTAGTATTCCGGAAATTGGTCCCAGTAAGGCACAAGACCTTTATGCGGCGGGAATTACTAGTATTCAACAGCTGCTAGACAATCCGGATCTAGTTAATCGGAAACAGCAAATCGGTCTCCGTCACTACCAGGATCTCTCGGAGAGGATTCCGAGAACCGAGATGGACCGATGGTATCAGGGTCTTAGTCATCTGGTGGGGGAGACCTTGACGGAACTAGAAATAGAGGCGGTTAATATGGAATTGGTCGGGAGTTACCGACGTGGAACTGAGACAAGTGGAGACATTGACTTTTACTTGGCTTTGCGGGATGGGGAGCCACTAGAGGAATTGATGGATCATATTAAAGAGTCTCTAGTTGGAATGGGGGCACTGGATCCGGATGACATCTTTAGTTGTGGATTGCATAAACTGATGTGTGTCGCCAAATTGGGTCCGACGGAGAAGGCGCGGCACCTGGATGTCTTTATCTTTCACGAACATCAATATCCGTTTGCCATTATGTATGCCACGGGGTCCGGTGACTTTAATGTCAGATTCCGTAATCATGCCCTTCAAATTGGATGGAGTCTAAGTGATAAGGCGATTTGTGCCGGTGAAGCCGGTGGGGAACCTCCTAGCGAATCACAATTGATGGAAAAAATAGGGAAACCAATGATTACTAGCGAGGAAGATATCTTCCGGTTTCTAGGAGTCAGCTATATCGCACCAAAAGACAGGACGCCGACGGTGAAATTTCAACTACTAAATGATATTAACGCTTAGTACCTATCACTATAACGAAGTACTATAACGAAGTACTATAACTACTACGCTGGTTCTGATGAGACACATAGCTATCCCGGTTCTCGTCAGGAAAAGTATGATAATTTAGATAATTTGGACTACTAGTATCGGTATATAACGCCTGTGGATAACTAGTATCCGTGGGTTGATATTTTTTTTGGCACTTGGTACAGAGATTTCCCATCTGGTCAAATTATGTTTATCTTAGACCACATCTACTTAAGTTTCTTCTTTTTCTTTTTCTATCTTTTAAAAATAACGGGGGTCTGGTATTTTTTAAAGGCTAGAGGATATAGGAGATAGGATGACTAAGTATGCTTTGTTGATGGGTTTAAATTATACTGGGACCAATAATGCTCTGGGTGGCTGTATTAATGATGTCATTAACTTAAAATATCTATTAAGAAATAAGTTTGGTTACCGTGAAGACCAGATCACGGTCATGACGGATAACGATAATGGACAACTCTATCCAAATCGGAAAAATATCATAAAACAACTAGAATATCTAGTTAGCACAGTTGAAAGGGATGGTCTAGAGGAATGTTGGATTAGTTATTCTGGTCATGGAAGCTATACTTATGATTTTGGAGGGGATGAGGATGATTTCAGAGATGAGACCTTGTGTCCTCTAGATTATGATAGTAGTGGTCCGATAACCGATGATGTCATCCATAGTTATTTAGCTAGATTACCGTCGAACTGTAAAGTGATTTGTTTATTTGATTGTTGTCATAGTGGTACCATCTGTGATCTTAAATACCGTCATAACTATCATGTTAAACCATCGGAAACTAGAACAGTTGAACGGGTAGTCAAGGTACCAGTCAAAAAGTGTTTTTGGACCTCTCATAGACTAGAATGGATCCAGGAGGAAGAGGAGATTCCGGAGACCTGGGGCTGGTCTACCGAGTCAAATAATCAAAACTCTACCATACGGAGTCAGGTAATTGCCCTGAGTGGATGTCGTGATCCACAAACTAGTGCCGATGTCTTTAGTAGTAGCCTTAACAGCTGGAATGGTGCCTTAACTACTGCCTTTATTAACGCCATTAATAGTTATGGTACTGATATCTTATGTGGGGAGCTTTATCAACAGTTAACTGACCACATGAAAAGAAATCAGTTAAGTCAAATACCCGTTATCTGTTCTAGTCACAATTTAATGGGTGATAAGTCCTTGAAGATTTAAGAAATCTTCAGCAAAAGATAGAAGGTGGAAGATTTGAAGATTTAAGAAATCTTCAGCAAAGTTAATTAGAAGATTTGAAGATTTAAGAAATCTTCAGCAAAAGATAGAAGGTGGAAGGTGGAAGATTTAAGAAATCTTCATTTCTGAAAAAAACTTTTTTTTTTTTTCAAAAATTAAGTTTACATCTTTCGGAATAAGAGATATTCCCTAGCAAGATGATTCACAAAATATTAAAATTAAACTGTTAGTATCTACACACACACACACACACACACACACACACACACACATACGCACACACATCTACTTACCTTACTCGTCCTGTCTTTTTATTCTATTTTATTCTATTTTATTCTATTTTATTCTATTTTATTCTCGTCTTCTTCGTCGCTTCCTATCTTTTTATCGTCTTCTTCGTCGCTTCCTATCTTTTTATCGTCGTTGTCGTCGTCGTCGCTACCTATCTTCTTATCGTCGTTGTCGTCTTCTTCTATTCCATTTGCCTTTCACACCTATAACATCTGAGTTGTCTTAACTATGATTGATAGTTAATGACTAATTACCTGCGTAATTAAGATTTAATAGTTTATACTATCCTAGTCTTAAAAGTTAAATTTATTTACACTGGGATTTGCCCATGTGTTAAAATTTCATGTCCTAATTTATCTCTAAAATTAGCTTATAAATATTAATTTACTGATCTCTGTCATAAATATATATTTAATAATCTCTGGTATTTTATTATTTTTTAAATAAAATGATTTACTAGTCAGGGGTTCAATACTTTCATTGGAGTCATTAAGTCTTTCCTTAAGGTCAATCACTTCTCAACATGTTAAATGGAGTCACTAAGTTTTTCCTTAATGTCAATCACTTTTTAACTTGTCAAATTTGGATTTAATAATTATTAATAATTAATAATTTTTGCTGTACCTGACTATGAGTGGGTTGTCTTTAATTAATTCGGTATTATACCATCTATAAACTGAATTAATATTAAAGATACTTAGATAACTATAATATTTTTCCAAGTATCAAGTAACTGGCCCTCCTTGGCAAATAATATTATAGTTATACCTTTAAGTAGATTTTTTTTTTACAGAAACTACAATTCCTTTTTTATTCAAACGCGAAAGATCAGTTTCCTTAAGATAAAGTCCGCCAATCTCAGTGTTAAATTTATACCCAAGTAGCATTAGTTTTGCCATTTGCTCGGGTGAAAATTGATCTAATGGTAAATAGATTACAGTGTTTTCCGTCATAAATTATATCTGGAACTCAATCTTTATATAAACAAATAACATCATCAATATTTAAGCTTTATTAGAATTATTTAATTAACATGGGGAAAAAAGGGAATAGAAAACTTAAAGGGGAAGAATTGGCTGAATTTCTTGGTTTCAATAAACAAGATCTAGGACTTCCTACCCAACCAAAAAAACAAGATCAAGGGGGTCAAGAGTGTCACGATATTCCAAGAGACTCCGTTGATAATAGACCATGGGAACGCCCTGATAAGCCAAGGGATCCACCGGATCATAGATCCTGGGATAGTCGGGATAAGCCAAGAGAGTCCGTGTCTGATAAACCCTGGGACCGTCCGGATAAACCTAGGGAGCCGAGCGACTTTCGTGACCAGCGTTACCAGAGCGACTTTCGTGACCAGCGAAACCAGAGCGACTTTCGTGACCAGCGTGACCAGCGTGACCAGCGTGACCAGCGTTACCAGAGCGACTTTCGTGACCAGCGAAACCAGAGCGACTTTCGTGACCAGCGTGACCAGCGTGACCAGCGTTACCAGAGCGACCAGCGAAACCAAAGTTCTTGGGAACGGAGGAGAGATCAACGATCAGATGGTGAGACTAGAAGTAATCATTGGGGAAGAAGTAGAGGGCCTGCTGATACTAGTTCTAGATGGAGATAAACTAGATACATATTTTAATACCGGTAAGTATGATAATACAATACACCATAAATCTAATAGCTTTAGACCAGTTAATCACCTGGATCTTTTGTAGATAACTATTAAATTTATGGTATTTTCCGTGGATTTTAGGCTCCCGGATTTCTTCTAGTACATATAGCTCAGCAGGATCATAATCTTCATCGATGTTGACAAACTGACCCCAATTATCGTCGGAATAGGTCATGATAGATATCAGAGTGTCATGGTAACCAAAGGATGGTTTCATTTTTTTAAGAGGGGGTGCGTCTCATAAACAATTATATAAATAAATATATGACTTAGTAGTAAGTAGTTTATTATGTTAAAATTAGTGTCTAGATTTGGACGCTGGATGAGGAATTATTTACGGGAGGCGAGAGTACATCCTGGTAATATTAGTCCCTCAAATAGTAGATCGGGTCAGACCGCTACTAGGGTGACACAAAATCTAGAGTGTCCTATCTGTTTACAGCCAGTGGATGTCTCCGTGGCTAGTTACTGTTCTAATACACCATGCAATGCTCATTATCATCGGCAATGTATTGAACAATGGAAAGAACATAATCAGGGTAACTTGACCTGTACCTTATGTACCCTGCGAACTATATGTCTAAAACCAAAGAAAAATAGGAGGACTAAAAGAAATAGAAGGGGATCTAATGCTCGTACTATTATGATTCAACCAGCGGAAAATGCTCCGGCTAGGAGACAGGACCCTCCGGCTAGGAGACCTGTACAAAGTGCTCCGGCTAGGAGACAGGACCCTCCGGCTAGGAGACCAGATGCTCCGGTTAGGAGACCAGATGCTCCGGTTAGGAGACCCGTACAAAGTGCTCCGGCTAGGAGACAAGACCCTCCGGCTAGGAGACCCGTACAAAGTGCTCCGGCTAGGAGACAAGATCATCTGGCGAGGAGACCCGGAAGAACCAACCGACAGGTTGATATTCCACCACTTAGGAGAGACAGACCTCACCACAACCATTCTAGACATAGCATCACCGGTGACCGTGTCTTAATTAGACGAAATGCGACTAGTCGGGACCAACGGTCTATGATAGACCGGGTACTTAACAATAGTCCCTTAAATGATCACGCCTATAATAGACAGATTCATGACAGTATTACTATGAATAGGCATAGATATCGCGAACAGATCATCTCACCTAGAGATGATTTGCCCTATATTTATCATCTTAACAATAGAGCGAATCGGGAGCGTGATTTAGCTAGACATCGTATTAGACACCGATATCAATTAAATACTAGTCAGACCACTCCCTATTTAGTGTAAAATTAAAAAGCTAGAAAATAAGATTAATATTTAGGAGTTTATTAAAGATGGGTAGAGGATTCCGGAAAAAGATAAAACAGACAAACACTGCTACAACAGAAGGTTCTTTGACACCAACCAATACTGCAGAAATTAGTTCCGAATATGTTTATATTATTTGTGATAATGGTACTGGGCATCGTTGTCGTAAGGGTACAGAGGGTTGTGTTAACGGGGGTACCACTGGTATTTGTGAGACAGTCGGAGATTTAATTTGGGTTACCTGTAATAATGGTGATGTGGTCCAATGTAACAAGAATAACTTTGATTGTTACGACGAAAGTCGTATTGGTATCTGCGAACCAACCAGGACCGATTGTGGAACTCCAATTCCTACCAATGTGACATTAGACCTTAGTAGTGATGGAACTAAGTATACCGGTACCTGTAAAGAACACGGTAGTGTCTTAGTATGTACCTTTAATGATTTCTGTTAATGATTACTGTTAATGATTACTGGGTCTGATCACAATAATAACAAATTGCCATCAGGATATCGGGTTCTAAGGTGTGTTTAAAGGGACCAATGGCAAACATATTTAAGACACTCATACCGAGTAGAGTTGGGTTGGCTTGATATTGAGTCACTAGTCCCTTTTCGTCCACGACATTCACTATCCAACCGAAGTTTTCGGTGGTGCTGAGGACAATTGTTTTTTCTCGTATCCGAATAGAAGAGTTATCTAGTTTACTCATAACTTTTCTATTTAAATCATAGAGGGTTAAAAAGTCGGAGACGACAGCTGCCAGATCAAAGGTGACATTTTTAAGCTGAGAAGAGGTGTCTTTTTGTGGTTGTGGTTGTGGTTGTGGTTGTATCTTACTTTTACCTTTACTTTTACCTTTACTCTTACTTTTACACTTATCAGTAAATATTTCGTGTTCTATTTTTTGGAGCCAAAATTTGACCATATATGAGATATTTTGCGCTTCTAGTTGTGACACTTGACGATAAATATTTCGTCGTCTTCCAAACATAGATACCTTATATATGAACAGATAAAATAAAAACAGGGGGAAATAAACACATTCGTATATTTTAAAAGCATTTTTTCATCTCTAGGATAAAATGAAGATTGGTATTTATGGACATGGACTAGTCGGTAAAGCAACGGCTCTATTAACTGAAGGAATCACAGAAATGACCACCTACTGTTATGATATTGAACCAGAGAGATGTCTACCAGAATCTACTACGCTAAAGGAGATCGCTGACTCTGATCTAGTTTTTATCTGTCTTCCAACTCCTATTAAATTTTCCGGAGCCTGTCATACGGAGATAGTGGAAGAAGCGGTTCAATTATTAAGAAATGAAAAAAGTGACGCCCATATCGTCATTAGATCCACAGTGGTTCCGGGTACCTGTCATAGATTGGGGTGTCACCATATGCCAAATTTTACCACAGGGGAGGGTTGGAAAACAGAAACCCAACAGCAGGAAAATTGGGTCATAGGTGTTAACCAAAATGTTAAAAATGTGGAACAATTTAAAACCATGATCGGTGAATTACTAACTCAGTCTAAGGCTAATGAAAATATTGCTAATGATGAGAAGGAATTTATGTCCTTAGAGGAGGCGGAAATTGTCAAGTATACTAGAAATGCCTTTTTAGCCACTAAGATTAGTTTTTTCAATGAAATTAAAAATTATTGTGAACGAGTGGGTGCCGACTATCAAACGGTGTCTAGAGTGGTGACTCAGGACCCAAGAATTGGAACTAGTCATAGTCAGGTGCCGGGACCAGATGGTAAAATGGGCTTTGCCGGTAGGGGGTTAATGAAGGATTTAATGGCATTATGTATTTCAATGGAATCGGTAGGAAATGCCCCACTGGTCTTGAGACCGGTTCTGGGACGTAATGCTAGAAAGGACCGTCCTAATGAAAATTGGAATAAGCCAATTAAAACAGTTCCAATTACTAGTGAAGCATTGGATAGACTCACTATTTCCCAATTACGTAATATCTGTGAACAGAGGAAAATAGATACTGGTAATTGTGTAGAAAAAATAGAATTACGGGAAAAAATCATAGATCATGATGCTAAATTAAGACAGGAGCAACAAGAAATGGAAAACCTAGAAAAGGAGCGACAGGAACAACAGAGACAAATGCCTAGCCAAATGCCACAAGGTAGACAGGGACACATGTATAATCAAACTCAACCCTCCTTTCAAGACCAATTAAATACGATTAGGGCGAGACAGGCACAAATGCAAGGGGGAGGAGGAGGAGCTGGAGCTGGTGCTGGAGCTGGTGTGACATTTCCAGGACAAGGTAGACCAGCCTTTCCAATCCCAGGACAAGCCCCGGGCGCCTTTCCACAAGCCCCGGGCGCCTTTCCACAAGCCCAAACACAAGGCGCCTTTCCACAAGCCCAAACACAAGGCGCCTTACCACAAGCCCCGGGCGCCTTTCCACAAGCCCAGGGTCAGGGCGCCTTTCCACAAGGACAAGCCCAGGGCGCCTTTCCACAAGCCCAGGGCGCACCACAAGCCCAAACACAAGGCGCCTTTCCGACCCAATATCCCCACCAGTTTGGAATGGGGCAATATGGGACTGGATATCCGCCACCAGCTGGAGGTGGACCGGTACAAATGAATATTCCACAACCGACCCAAACCGCACCACCACCTCAACGTCCGGGACCCATGTCCGTTCAAAATGGAAGCCGTTCATTAAATCCACCTCAAAGTAGTCAAAATAATGGAACTACGATTGGATTTAATGGAGGGGTTCAATCTAGTTTTTAATTTTTTACTGTTAATTATTCCGCATTTAGGCGATATTTAATACACTTCTTAATTACTTTGGGTGTCCAAACTAATCCACCGACAGCAATTAAGACTACTGCGGTTATCAAACAGATGTTAACGGGTGGGGCGAGACCTAATTGGATAATTTTAGGAATACAACTTATTAGATAATAGGGGAAATAACCACCACGTATCACGGTATATAATAACATAAAGGGGACCGATAATTCACTTCTTAGACGATACCATTTTAATTTACTAGACGCCTCCCAGGGAATCCATAACAGTCCGGTGGCTTCTGCTAGAAATAGACCTCCAATGGCTAAGTCTTTACCGGTATTAAAAACTAGACTAGTAGACCAGAGGACTAGACAGGAGAAGTGGTGTAATAGAAAACTAGTGTCATATTCCAAACTTAGGATATAGAAGATATCCATTAAAAAATAACTGGCACTACACATAATGATATGGTCTACTAGAGCCGGATTCTGATAGTATTTTAGATAGAGACTACCCGAAAACACCAGGAGACAATGGAGATAGGAGACCATCCGGTTCGCTAAGACAACGTCCGCTAAGAGTCTAGGTGACCATCTCTGGAGACTTTCGGCTAACTGGGAGTCCCCATTTTTATGGCTCCTAATGTCTTGTTTGGGAAACCAGATATAATTAAAGATGGCGAGACTAACTAAAGAGCAGCCCCATAAAATGCTATTAGTGGTTAGTTGATGTACAAATGATGACATAGATCAGGTTAATATTATATAGATGTATAATAAGGGATGTATTTATATAGTTTATAGTTTATAGTTTGGAATTGGTTCCAAATTATAAATGATGAACAGAAAAAGAAAAAATGCGACAACAGCAGGATTCGAACCTGCGCGGGTAACCCCAATTGCTTAGCAGGCAACCGCCTTTAAACCACTCGGCCATGTTGTCATTGGTGCGCCGACCGGGAATTGAACCCGGAACACATGCTTGGAAGGCATGTATGCTAACCATTACACCATCGGCGCTGAATATTATACTATAATAAAGAAATGGGCCGTTCTGGGAATTGAACCCAGGACCTCTCGCACCCAAAGCGAGAATCATACCTCTAGACCAAACGGCCTTACAGACTACTCCGGACACAATTAATAAAGGTAGCTTCTATTTGTTTTTTCCATAATTCTAGTATTTCACGATCTAAATTTGTTTTTTCTAACGTCATGATAATATCACGATGCCGTTTCCATCTCATGACTAATTCTTGTAAAAATTCCAGAGTTTCTATTTCCATATCAGATATCTTATATCGTAATTAGTCATTGTTAAGTTTAAATATTTTTATTATAGTATAAAGTGCTCCGTACAGGGGTCGAACCTGTGACCTTGGCGTTATTAGCACCACGCTCTAACCAACTGAGCTAACGGAGCTGAGGAGGGGAGAGGAGGTGGGAGATGGGGATGGGGGAGGTGAACCCCCAAAAGTCCGGGCAACCGGAATCGAACCAGTGACCAATTGATTTCTACAATGTTTTAAACTACTACAGTCAACCGCTCTACCAACTGAGCTATGCCCGGGGTGGTACTCCTGGCGGGATTCGAACCCGCAACCTTTGGATTAGAAGTCCAACGCGCTATCCATTGCGCCACAGGAGCAGAAGTGTTTTTAATAGCTGAGACTGGTTTCGATCCAGTGACCTTCGGATTATGAGCCCGACACGCTTCCCCTGCGCCACTCAGCTACATTACAATTGAGAAAAAAAAAATCAGATTTAGACACATCCTTATTTATTTTTCTCTGACTCTATCAATCCCAGCAAGTCTGACTGACACCTTTGGAATTATACTTGGTTTGGTGATTTACTTAACCAAGAGAGTAACTTATTTTAAGACGACATGATCTACTCTGCGTCTCTCTATTTTTATCATTAATTTTATTTTTGTTTTTATTTTGCGGTAATATCTCTAACTAGAGATAATTGGTTTTTGTTGACGACGACTACGTCCTACTATAGAGTTTATATTAATAAATTTTTAAATTTTTAAATTAATAAATGTTTGCTGTGACTCTATAAATTCCCATACCGGGACTCGAACCCGGGTCTGCTGAGTGAAAGTCAGCTATCCTAACCCCTGGACTATATGGGATGAAACTATGGAGAGAAGGTAGTTTATCCAGCACCAAGCAGTGATTGCGCACCCTAGGGAATTGAACCCCAGTCGTTAAGAATATAAGTCTTTATAATTTTGTCGTTTTGCTGTATCTCCATATAATAAGGTCCTACCGGGATTTGAACCCGGGTCACTGGATTCAAAGTCCAGTGTGATAACCAACTACACTATAGAACCATGTTGGTATCAGAACCTAGTAATTGTCAACTTCACATAAGATTTCGCTGTGTAGGTTCTTTTGTAGTCAAATGATATTCGCTATTTAGTTTTAAGTACTTTTCACCTTTTAAGTGTAACTGTTAAAAGTCGGGGAGAGAGAGAGGATTTAAATAGTACGCTTAAATATTAAACATATATTCACATTAGCAATAATAGAGCCAACATGATTAAACAGACACTACAAAAAATGACCAATTCCTCTACCATGATCACTAATGAACTGGTTAAGGATCTGAGAAACAAAGGAAATGACATTATAGGACTCGGGTTTGGTCAGTCTCCCTTTCCACCACCCCCAGAACTAGTAGATAAACTTAAGGCGCATGCTGCCACCAACGAATATTTACCTGTCCAGGGCTACCTACCGCTTCGGGAAAATATCGCCGCACATTATAGTCAACGAGATGGTAGACATCTGACGGCGGATGATGTGGTTATTGGTCCTGGAACCAAACAGCTTCAGTTTCTCCTACAATTAGCTATGAGACAGCCCCAAACCTTTGTCCATGTCCCCTGTTGGGTCTCCTATTCCGCTCATTGCAAAATTGTTAATCGGAAAATTAGACCCCTATACACCCGTTTTTTAGACGATTGGAAACTACAAGACCAAAAGTTAGAGACGGTGAAAAAGACGGCTGGACTGCGTCTGTTTATTTTGGCGACTCCCAATAATCCAACCGGAACCACCTACACCGAGACTGAGTTACAACACATGGCTACTAGTTTAGATGACCCGGAGATTGTCTTTTTATTAGACGAAATTTATTCCGAACTTGCCTTTGATGGACCCATGCAGAGTCTAGCGAAGTATTCTCCATCACAAGCCATTATCTCCTCCGGTATCTCTAAATCCCTTGGAGCCGGGGGCTGGAGATTAGGTTATCTAGTCTTTCCACCGGAACTAGCAGAGTTAAGAAAAACGGTAGTCGCCTTAGCTAGTGAAACACATAGTTGTGCCACGACACCAGTACAATACGCGTGTCAGGATTTATTTACCAGTCCCTCTTATCAGACATATCATGCTAAATCCAGAAAAATATTGGCTGCCCTGACTAGTTATTGTGCCCAAATATTTCAGAAGTCATTAGTCCGAGTGGTAAAACCTAATGGGGGCTGGTATTTATTTTTAGATTTTATGTTGATAAAGTGTCTCTTAAACCAACATAATATTTCTAATTCCGTAGCATTATCCCAGCAATTATTAAAGGAAACCCATGTCAGTTCTACCCCGGGGAGTAATTTTCTACAACCAAAAACGGATATCAACCTTAGGCTATGTCTAGTAGATTTTGATGGTCAAGCCGCACTAGATGCCTGTAGTCTAGAGACAGAGATCGGTGATGACTGGCTAGAGACCCACTGTGCTAGAACCATCACCGGTGTTAAGCGTATTAGAGACTGGGTCCAGAACTTAAAAGATTAAACCCTATCCAAATAAATGGGAAAGAAAAACCGGAAGGGGGATAAAGATAAAGATAAAAAGATAAAACTAGTAAAAACACCGGAACAACGTCTTCAGGAGGTTAGTAATATCAGACAACAAATCGCGGCTCTTGGTCTAGGTGAGGGAAATCCAGACGTGGAAAAATTCTATCAGGAACTAGACCAATTTGCTAAAACTGGTTACTCCTGGACCGGAAAAATACCTCTCCATGGTCATCAACGAGTGATAAGTGCGACCCTCACTACTAATCCAAATCTAACTAGTAATGTTTCCCTATTATATGATCCACAAAAATAAATACCCGGAGGGGGATAAAAGTTTTCTTAGATATAACTAATGTATATCCAGCCATATTATAATTTTAATTATTTAGGTGGGGGACAAAATATATTAGATAGGCTTCACTATTTTAATAATAGCTCTAACTTTAAAGCACATCTAATCTATTTACAAACTATTATTAAAGATAAAATACCGGTTAGTGTTATTATTTCAGATAAGGTGATCACCAACCAAAAGTATAAAGATCAACTTCATAAAAAACTAGTAAAATATATTAAACAACACCATCCTCTGGTAGAAGCCTCCACTATTAAATTTATTTGTCTAAATAAATGTTTTCAATTTATGACTAGTTTTTACCTGATTTCACTTCCGGTAGCCAAAAAAATCATGGACACCCTACCCAAAAATCTAATTAATAAGTCAGATGTCCTACCCGATGATATTTATACCCTGTATGGTAATTTAACCTCGGTTTATTGGGAGGGGAAACATTTTATTACCAAAACTAGTTCGGAAACCATAAATCTTAACGCACCCACTAAACAACCACGTCTTAATACCGATGATATTCCAATAGATATCGTCTATACTTGGGTAAATCACAACTGTAATAGGTGGAGAACCTCACTAGAAACCTATATGGGTTCAGAACATTTCCGGTTAAATCAGAATATCTATAATAGTGAATTTATGGATCTAAATAGGTATCGCAATAGAAATGAACTACAATATTCCCTGAGATCACTAGAACTATATATGCCATGGATTAGATATATCTATCTAGTAACTGATGATCAAATTCCTTCTTGGTTAAATAGGGATCACCCTAAAATTAGAATGATTTCCCACCGTGATCTTCTCCATAAATCTCATCTCCCTTGTTTTAACAGTCTTAGTTTAGAATCCTATTTACATAGAATTCCGGATATCTCAGAAGTGTTTATATATTTTAACGATGATTTATTTCTAAATAAACCGGTCTCTAAAGATGCCTTTATTAATAAGGAGGGACAACTATTGTTATATGCTCAAGAAAATCCTCACATTGATAGATGTGACTATTTTAAAGAGGTAGTGAAAACCTTACCACATAATAATACTAATAGTGAGTTACAAAAAGAACTAGATATTTTTATTGAATCATGCTATAAGTTATTTAAAATCACCCCGAAGGGGAAACCAAGTTGTAATGAATCAGGACACTATAGTCAATGGAAAAATGTTAATCAACTACTAGATGGATTATTTACTATTGAAGACAGAAAGTTTATTTCCCATTCCCCCTCGGCTCAACGTCGCTCTACCGGAGAAAAACTAGAAGAGATGTTTGGGGATCAATTTAATAAGACTAGAAACAGTAGATTTAGAAGTACCAATTGTTTTGGGACCACTAACTCCCTATACCCCTATTATAACTATTATACCGATCAGGCGAAAATTATAGAAGACCATCAGGTGACCCAAACTATTTATTTCCAGAATAACCCGCTAATTAATGACGTCCAATTTAGGGCGCTAGACAAATATAAACCCACCTTTTTTGTGGTTCAAGATTCTACCACCGCCAAAAGTAAAACCCTAGATAGACAGCTCCATAAACTATTAAATAAAATTTATCCCAAGAAATCGGAATATGAGCTGTAGAGATTTTTTTAGGAGTAGGAATTAGGATTTCTCAAAACCACTACGGTTGGGAAATAACATTTCCAAATATTCCTGATACGACGCCGTGGTCTCCGGTTGGGAAAAACTATCCTGTAGACATAATAATTTAGGTTTAATAGTCGTGATATAGGAAAATTGCATTAAATTAAGATAGGGGTCATCGGTCATATAGATGGTATAGGTTTGGAGGGGAGTCTCGTCAAAAATAACTAGATCTTCATGTTTTAGACAATAGGGATACAAACCATTGACGCTATTAAAATTATAAATACTTCTAAATGGAAAACTATTATTAATGTTAAAGAGGTCCTGGTATCTAGTAGACAGACGCTGACAATGACTTTTTCTCATGGCGATGGCGGCATGGGCAATGATTTTCCGGTCTTGGCTCCCATGTAATTTATCTAGGAGGTAATTAGTATTTTTCCAACCAGAAATCCAACCGATTTCCTCCGTATTAGGTTCACCCTTCCAACTATAGGGTCTTAGCCCATGACATTTAGTGACCCAGTTCTGGATCAGGTCCTGGGATTTCTTAGGGACCCGTATTTTTTTACCACCCAAGATGGGTTCTAGATCTTCTAGACTCTCTTGTAATTTTTGACAATTATTACTAGATGGTTTATTTTGAAAGCGATAAATGGGTTTCTCACCCTGAAAGAAAAAATCGGAACTCAGGGGTTGGGTAAAAAAACAATCATCATTACTATAGATAAAACGTTCGGATAAACCTGGTATCCGATGGATAAAGGCTTCTAGTACCCAGGCACTAAACACCGGGAGATATTTCTCAGGGACAATATCCCGGTGATCTATCACGGTTATTTTCTCGGAGTCAAGTGACAACCAATCAGGTACCTGTCCATCGGTCACTAGATAAATATGGCGAATCCAAGGTAAATTTGCGACGGTAGATCTAAGCGAATATTTTAACTCCTGGTTATCACGATATCTACTAGGATTGTCTATTTCCCGATTTAGATACTGATAGAGACCTTGCTGTTTAAATCGGGACTTGGTTTCGGCTTTCTTACTTTTAATCCGGGGATCACTTCCATCTACCCAAAAGTAAACTAGATCTATGTTGCCATCCACATCTAGTTCTAACTCTGACTCCGCGTCAGAACTGATTTCTCCTTCTCCAGATGAAGGTAACAGTTGGCTCCAGACCTGTCTAGGAGATGGTAATACTGGATCTTGAGACTGAGACTGATGATAAAACAACACTGGATGATGTTGACTAGCACCTACAATTTCATCACTAGTTTTATCTCGGATCAGTCCCTCAGAGGGCACAGTTGGTAATAAGTCTGCTAGATGCTGACTACTCTTCTGAAGCCAAATTCCACCATATTTAAATAATATCTCTTGTTGAAGCCGTCCTAATGACTTATCATCTAGGTGTTCTTGAAGCCCCTGTTTCTCTAATTCTGATCTGGTCCAAACCCAGTGCTGATAATCTGGATAACTAGTTTCTAGTTTTTGTTTTTGTTTTTGTTTCTGATTCTGAATTGCTAAACTGTGAATTATGTTGGGTATAATTTGGGGATAACTACTGACATGTCGCTTAATTAGTCTACTCCTCTGAGTGGCACTTCCGGTTAATAATTCCATCAGATGACTATTAATAAATCGTTTATTAGGGGTGGGAAACCCATGGTTGGCGATCACCTGGGAACAGGGTAAATCATCATTTTGTTGCCGTCTCTCTAGTTTATGACTATAGTCCCCGGATTTACAGAGATGAGCCCAGTCTTTCCCATAAAACTTATCTAGTAATTTATGACTTCTATTGGGTATCTTGACTTGAAGACCCTCAAATAACGCGGTCTGGAGTGGAAAAATCAGGGACTTTTCTAATACCGTTTCCGTATGTTTTAAGGTATGGATTGGAAGATTATAGATGTTACCATCCCGTTCCTGATAGATAAAAATATCCACAAAGGGCCAGGACCATCGTAATTTCCGCTCGTGTTTTATAATCTTGGGGTGATCACGATAGATAAACTTATAATACACCCCAAAATTTTTATGTAAAATAGACACTACCTGATAAGTAGCATTGGATAATTTCCCCTGGTCAAGTAGTGCTAAGAAACGATCACCATCCACGGCTAGATCAATATCATCATCCCAGGGAATAAAACCACCATGTCTGACCTGACCAAGTAGAGTTCCATATGATAAAAAATAATTAATCTCATATTTTTCACAAATACCGATGACATACCTTAATAATTCTAGGCTTTGTCCATAATCTCTGGGATTGGATTTCCAATGTGCCTGAAAACTAGCTAGAGTGGTCTCAGAGTCAGACCCTCCTGCTATTAATTTATGTCGGTATTTTAAATATTTATATTTATATGTAGATGGGTTACTAGACATGGCTAACTATATAATTAGAAATGATATAATTATTTAGCGGGAGATCCATTTCCCCTGACCCTGACCCTTACCCTGATGATAAATCGCCGTATGATGGCTACTTAATAGCATCTCAAAGATACTAACCTCACCACTTAGTTTTTCAGCCATTATTATCTATTACCCGAGATAATTACACAAGACTCCTAAATGGGAAATGTCTCCCTCTGGATGGACCCGCAAAAAGTCAATTCCACAATTTAAAGCTAGATTTTTATCCGTTAGATCAGAATCTCCTATAAATAAGATCTCCTCTGGTGAATACTTCTCCATGATACTGGAGACGGTATCCGGATCCGGTTTTCCAAACACTCGGATCGGTTTCTTACCACAACTGGCTTCTAGTAGTTTGGCAACACTTCCGGTATCGGGTAGGGTTTTTTCTCGATCTGGATACAGGGGATCAATATTACCTAAGAGGTAATCAGTGTCACGGATCACCTGACAAAGGTCTGATAGCTCCTGATAATTAAAATTATTATGATATAGAACCACCACTAGATCATATTTACCCTCGGCATCTGGACAGCACTTAATCTGGTGACTTTCTAAATAGCCACGTGCCACCTGACTGCCCCAAAAATAGATATGGTGATAGCGATTTTCCAGAAGATAATCCCTTACCTTTACTAGAGAGGTAATTATATGGTCGGATGGAATCTCTAGACCATGTTGTTTCATTTCCTGATAAATGTCTAGAGGACTATAACGATTATTATTAGTCACTAGATAAATTGCCTTTTCTTTCGCTTTAAGTTTATTCAGTAATTCCACGGAAAATTTAGTGGGTAGATTATTTAACATCAGGGTGTTATCTAAATCAAATAAAAAACACCTTTTATCCCGATAATTTTTTAAATTACCATTAATAATATCCGTGGTACTGATACCCTGGGAATAATTAATTAATTGAACACTGATTCCCCTCTGTTCCATATTAAACTCATAATACTTAATTTGCTTTTTATAGGATTCTAATTCCCAATCCGTTCCATGAAAGATAACGGTTATATTATACTGCTCTATTAATTTTAGATGATTATCATCTATGAGACATATTTCGTATTGGTAATCGTTATCTGCTTGTTTGGAACGCATAAAATCCAATACCTTTCCCTTTCTGACATTTTGGTTATCTTGTGGTCGCCTCTTATAGCTTTCGACAAAATCATCAGTATGGACCCCAATAATTAATTTCTGACACCGCTTTAAAGATTCATTAATTAGATTTTTGTGCCCATAGTGAAATAAATCAAAGACACCGACCGCATATCCGACTATCATTATAATATATTAGATATATTTAATTATCCGTTTTTTTCTAGGGAAGGGGCTTAAACATGATTTCTATATAAATAAAACCCTCTAAACATCTAGTAATTAGTAATGAGTTTAGAAAGTCTAGTTAATTGTCATGATGTGGTAGTCAACCAATCTACCGTATGTCCAGGTCTCGGTGCTTTTGCAAAACGGGATTTTCAGACCGGAGAAGTAATTGAAACCGGAGTAGCCCGGGTATTAACTAACTGTGATGGTCACGAGAACCCTCTAGTTTTTACTTGGAGTGATGAGACCCCTAATCGGACCTGGGCAGTCCTAACTGGGTGTGCGATGTTTTATAACGCCAGTAATCAACCCAATACTAAGATGTTTAGAAACTTTAACGATGACACCTTTATCGTTAAAGCTACCAAGGAGATTCAGGCAGGTCAGGAGTTATTTCACACCTATAAGAGCCTGAAATGGAGAAAATGTTTTCATGAGATTAGAGACGTCTAACAACGATGGATCTGGTGTTGAGAGAGTTGACGGATATGCTCCTCTAGAGCTCGTCTACTACAACAATGACACTGACAATGTTTTTGATGACACTTATTTTCTGACATGGTGATATATTTTGTTAGAAGGTTTTATTTTTTATTTCTAGAAAATTAAAAACAGGAAGTAAAAAGTAAAACGAAAAACGAAAAACGAAAAACGGAAAACGAAAAACGGAATAGGTAAAATTATCGCCAGGGTCGTTTACCCACATTAACTACCTTATCAGTATTAATTAAGATCATACCAATGACAATACATCCAACCCCGAGACACTTATAACAGCTTAAACTCTCATGAAATAAAAAATAACCACTTAATACCGTTAAGACAATGACACCGGGTTGAATTTGAGGAATAATATGTCCGACTTCATATTCCTTTACTAGATATATTAATGCTACCCCGGTTAAGACAGTGACCACTGCGGCTCCGACCGCCCAGATGATTTCACTAGTCGTCATTTTGGTAAAGACATTTAACTGACAACGACCACTCTGAATTAAATAGATCCAGACAAAGGCGGCAAATAAACTAGTTAATAAAAAATTAACGATAAAATAATCCATACTAGTTAATTTTCCTATCGCCCGCCGTTTCATAAATGGATTTAGCGTCCAGCCTAACACTAGTAAGCCTAATAAGCCATATTTAAACATTTCCGACTGAGATTGCGGATGGGTAGTCACTGAGGTTGACATATTAATATGGCTGGATATTTTTTTATTTGGTAGTTTTTATGTTGGAATCGGATCTTCTACTAGTTCCATCGTCACCTCTTCGATGACTTCAGGTTTCACGTTTTTTTTACTTCTAGATTTAGTTTTGACTACCACTTTGCTGTCAGCACGAACTTTTAATAGATGATAGATTTCACGATAAGTTGTATTTAATAGTTGGGTGTCCTCATTATTTACTAGACTTCCCGTCTTAGCAAACTCTAAATGTCCGGAACCCTGTTTTCTACCGGTTTTGGTATGGGTATCATAGACATATTCATCTAAGGCTAATTTACCCTGGTGATTTTTCTGATAAACTGCCTCCACCTGTGACTTAGATAAGACAGGTTCCTCTACCGGTGTGGTCCAGTCACAATCCCGGACAAAATAGACCACTGCCTGACACAGATAGAGCCAAGACTCACTACGATTATTATACCAATCAAATAGCACCTCTAATGCCTCGGTTAGTTTAGGCATCCCCTCTGCCCGGAGAAATAGATGTTCCCAGATGGCGTATTCCGGCTGAAAACGACCTCCTAATGGCTTCTCTAGCTGAAAACCGGTTGGCTGCCAACCCCGGAAACGCTGGGCACAACGCTTCTTTTGTTCCCGTAACTGTAAGATACGGAACAGATAATAAAACACACGATCGTCTACCTGATCTAGATGCCAGACCAGTCCATCCATTAGAGGAGCTAATTCTTCGGTATCCTTTTCACAAAACATATCCCAGAGTCCGGCGGCGGCTTCCGGTAGATCGGTCAGATTCTGATAAATACCCCGATATTTTGGATCCTGGGTAATGGATTCATCCGTGAGACTATTTTTATAGACGGCTCTGACATCACTTAAGATTCTTATTTTCTTACTCTTGGAGATCAGATTCACCATCTTAAGCAGGGCTAAGCGATCTTCTCCCGTCCCACTACTTCGTGATTGGTTCCATTCCCGAACATATTTACCTAGATAGATGGGTAACATTGGATTGGCTACTCCGACATCTTCGCAACTAATGACAATTAACCGATTAATATTATTAGTACGAATCGGCTCCCCACCGCATTGACTAAATAAATCTAGTTCTACCGCGCACCACTCGCATTTCTCTAACTCCCCCCGCCGACTGTATTTTTGAACACCACTTTTTAGGACATCGGGACTATACCCATTTAAACTAATGCTGCCTGCCAGTAAACCTTTAAATTTCATCATTCCAGTATTATTTTTAAGTGATTTATCTTTAAGATGTGAGTTTAACATGTTACTGGATTTTTTTACTACCCCAATTAAGATAGATAATAACTATTCCAATTTTTATTTATCTTTAAATATTTTTTAGCTTTTAGCTTCTTATTTTTTATTTTTTAATAGCCATCCTTTTCACCGGATGAATTCCAAAAATTAAAAACGCGATCACCGAGAGTAATAGACTAGTGACAATGGCATTAATATATTTTCCTAACAACCCCTGTCTAGTTTGACAGGATTTATACTCATCTGCCTCCTCCTCTAAGGTTAATAGGTTGCCACATTGGAATTTATTTACTAGACTGGTCACCGTGCTTTTAATGGCGGAGCCCCAAGAATTGGCAATGACAAGGGCGATTCCGGTCATCATGGCAGTGATAATAATACTTTTTACTCCATGTAGTTTATCATTAACAGACATAACTCTTATTAATATCATAGATAATATTGTTAATGATTACTTTTTTATCATGCCGATTACACTATAATAATAGATGGATAATAATCTAATAAAAACGAGCGATGACGCCAGATTAATATAACTAATTATTATTTATTAGATAACTTTTTTTCTAAATATTAAACATAGAAATGGGTAGACTCAGTAGTAGAAATAATAGACAACGGAACAGTAGAAATAACAGAAATTCTAGAAATAACAGAAATTCTAGAAACAATAGAAATTCTAGAAACAACAGAAACCAGAGACATCATCGCCATGGTGGTGCCGTCGCTAACCCACTCGCACCCGTTCAACAGGTAGTCCCGGTTGCCGAGCCAACTCAACCTCTACTTCAGCCAGTAGCTCCTGTACAAGTAGTGGATCCCGCCACTGGTCAAGTGGTAGCAGCCGCCCCTGCCAGCCCAACCATGGGACAAAGGGCGAGTGCGGTTGGAAGTTCCATGGCACGGGGTGCCAGGGGTTTAGGAACTAGTGCCCGTAACTTAGGAACTAGAGGTGTGGCTGCCGCATCACCCTATGCTTCCTCTGCGGCCACTGGTGCCCGTAACTTAGGAGCTAGGGGTCTCTCCGCTGCTAGCAGTGGTGCCTCCGCTACTAAGGCGGCGGCTATGAATGCTTGGGCTGCGAGCAGGGCGGCGGGTGACTGTAAGGTAGAACTTCATCGCGATAAAACCACGGGCAAAGTGGTCAAGGTTTCCAGAAGGGTTAAATGTGGAGGAATCTCCGGTACTAAGTGCTACATCCCAGTTCCACCCGGTTTCTATGGTCCCAGTGATGCTTGGGTACAATTAGCCTCCTGTAATGTTGCTGGAAAATGCACACTCTCTATCGGAGATAAACAGTTAGATGAACTTATTACCGCCGGTCTTATTACCGTTCAGCCGGCTCTTAGTAACGCTAAGGTAGATGTCTATCTTACTGACGGAAGCTGTAAAAACCCCAAGGGACTTGATGATGAAGGATATGATGCCGTATTTATTAAATCCGCCAACGAGGTCGGAGCCGGAGCACAGGTCGCTGCCCGCGGTGGTTCTAGACGTAGAAACTCCAGAAACCGCAGAAACTCCAGAAACAACAGAAACTCTAGAAACAACAGAAACTCTAGAAACAATAGACGTAACAGCCGCAGACAACAGGGTGGTGACTACTACTATTAAATATTAATCTTAGACAAACCTAGATATTTCCTCTCTAACAAAAGGAAACTAAAGTTTATTTTTAATTAGCCATTTAAATTTAGAATTAGAGGTTAGATATCTTCTAATTTAGTTAATGTTAACTAAACTAGAATAATAAAAATAAAAATGAAGGACAATATTATTACCAAACGACACCATGACATTTGATAATGCAGCATGATAAGGCTAATAATCTAATCTATAGATTTCTGATAAAATATCTAGAGGGTCTGAAAACGTTACCTACCATTAAAATCGGTAAAGATAATATATGTTATCCAGAGATTAGTCTATTTGCCCAGACTAGTAAACTACCAGCCAGTTGCCATAGAAACCAGAATGACCTCAATAACAAAAAACGGGAACTAATTATTAATCTAATTATTAATAATCAGATACCCCAAGACTATTATATAAAAAGTCGGTGTTGGTACCGATTACGTGATAGGTTACATCAATACATAGACGATCTCCATCTCTCCGTCTCTAGTAAAAATAAGAATACGAACGGGATTTGTTATGATAAACTTGTCTGTAAACAAAAGGGTGGAAGAGGACATCATCATGATTTCATCCTAGAATTTTATTACCCGGATGATATCATGCTTCAAGCAAAAGTGGAATTTAAATATGGATCTAATAAAGTTAATAACTGTCCACAATTTGTTTCTCCAATGAAACCATCTCAATATCTCAGTAATCATTTTGAACTAGACTTTTACCAACAGGTATTACCACAGATCTGTTCAGCTCAAGGAGTGGACATTCCCCCACTGGAAGTATATCAAAAACAAATCCATAACGATAAACCAGAATGTATGCTATCTATCCAACAAGCCTATTACCGAGGTGCTAAGCAGTCTAGTAAATTTACCGGGGAACAGAAAGATATTGAGTTTTATCAGCTATGTAATCGCCTGTCTAAACAGCATATTCAACAATTTATTACCCAGACCGATCTATCGGTAGATCAGCTTAATAGTTATATTAGAGGCACACAGAAAGATAAATATTATATGCTCTACCATAATAACCAGTTTCACCTAGAAGTAGTCCATCCAGACTGCTATCAGATAGAGACGGTTAAAAAAAATCCAAACCGATTTAGGTATGAATGTGAAACGATTAATGGTAATAGACTTAACATACTACTTAGATGGAAAAATGGTAACGGGGTGGCATTTCCAGCCTTTCAAATTAGCTAGAGAGATAAATAGGCAAAACATTCTCTAGTTCATTAGTATTAATGGCGTCATTGGAAAAATAGAGGTCCACAAACTTCTGGGTCTTGGTATTTTTCAGAGAGGTGATAATCTGTTGATATTTTTGTTTTAACTCTTGACGACTTATTTCCTCGGTATTTGAAATACAGATCAGGTGGTTTTCTACCAAATAAGGTCTATCTAGATCTAAAAGACAATAGTTAAATTTATATTTACCCTTTCCATATCCACGATTCACTACTAGAAGTAAATCAGTGCGACCCGGTCGCTCTAGATAATTTTTTTTGGCAGGATTTCTAGTAACGTAATCTTTCACCTCTAACTGATTATCACTAATATCACCACTATAAACCAAAAGGGTCTTGCTGCTATCCATGGTTAATTGGTCTTTGACAGCATTCCAAACCACATTTCCGACTGTTACTTTAAAACCAAGTTGATGTAGTGTAGTAGATCCCTCAAGTAGACTGGAAAGTTTAGATAACATGTCGGGAGTTCCAAATATCCGTTGAGTTTGAGGATTACTGCCCTTTGTTTGGGTAGTAACTTGGTTTACAGGGTTACAAGGGGTACCAATGGGAAAATAGAGACTATAATGATCGTTAGTAACAGAAGATCGGTTTTGGACAACTAGTACCACAGTATCTTGGGCAGTCTCTAGATATTTTGCCTGACCACATTCCAAGATATCTACAATATGATAGTTGTGATAAATTAGTTGACGTAGCTTATCATAATAACTACAATTTAAGAAATTTTTCGGTAGGACAAAAGATAAGATACCATTAGCTGCCAAGAGTCTTAAGCATTTAATGATAAAGAGACAAAAGATATTTGGTCGTCCATCAAAATAATCTTGGTATTCTTTTCCCACCTCAGCCTTTTTCATGACATAGTAGGGGGGATTACCTATTATCAGGTCATATAGACGGTCTGGTGTATAGGTTAAGAAATCACTATTTACAAGGGAAACGCTATTCTTATTTATACTTTCCCCATTAAAGTAGGGTAGCTTCTTTATATGTCCGTAAATAGTTTCATTAGACTCTATACCGGTAATCTCTACCTCTTGATAAAGACTGTCTAGATAATTAATAAATTCACAAGAGCCACATGAGGGCTCTAAAATACACTGAAAGGAGAGACCCTGTTGTTGACGATATTTTTCTAGAGTTTCCATCGTTGATCTGATTATCTCCAGAGGGGTGAAAAAGATTCCCCCCTTCTTTTTTTCCACTTTGTCTAACGATTTGGTTATTTGGATAGATAGCGGGGTGAACATTTCTATTTAATTAATACTTATCATTTGTTGTTTATATTTCAAATTTTATTAGTTTCCGAAAAAAAAGTTTTTTTTTAAAAACCGGAAAATTTTTACAATTTCTAAAAAAAAATATTTTTTCACAAGTTTTAAAAAAAAACTTTTTTTTCGGCTAACTAAAAATAACACTAAAATAACACTAAAATAAACCCTCTCCCAATAGGGTAAATACCCAATATAATAGACATCTAGACGGAATACTATCTAAGATACTTAATAGAAAACCAATCCGTTTCTCGGTCTGGGCGCTTCCAAAACACTGATTTCCAAACAAACCCCCACTACGTCTTCTAGCTATTCGGGGGCGTCCAGATGAGGTACAATGCCAACTATGTTTGGTTAAGACAATAATATCTAGGGCGTGTAAGACTAGATAACTAAAGTTACCCTCTGGATACCAATTTTTAATACACCAGGCTAATAGCATCCCAACTATTAAACCCATAATATGCCATCGGGCAGAACTGACTGCTAAGCATCTCCAACAGTGACTATGACGTTCACAATCCGCACTAGCATAGGCTAAGACGGAGATAGTATATTGAAGACTACTGACAAATAACATCGGCAGGGGCTTCCAGGTTTCTAAATAGAGGGGACTATCCGCTAAAAAGGTAAAGCCATGGCGATGCAGACCGATGACCAGACAGCCCGCCGTTAAACCACCCATCCAACAAACATCCTCTAAGAGTCGTTCGCCTCCCGACAGTAGCATATCACGGTACCCATTTTTAGTTACTAGTCCAATCAGATCCGGTGGGGTCTTCATGATTAAATCCGCATTTAAACGACAGACTTCGGCGCCGTGTCGGAGGGAGATTCCGACATGGGAATGGCTAATGGCTAAGGCGTCATTAGCGGCATCGCCCATATAGAGACCACTAGTAATGGAACGAGCCACCTGTTCCTTGACCGTTCGGGAAGCACGATAAATTACCTTTGGAATAGTGTCATTATCTAGAAAGGCAGCGGCGCCGGTGGGATCACTCTTTAGCCAGGCTTGAAGATAATTTCCCTCTAGGGTCAGTGTCACTTCTCCTAATTGTCCCTGTTCTCCCAATTCGGCTAATAGCTTTTCCACATCAGTGGAGTTAGTGACTCTAAGACACCGGGACGGAAACCCGGCACGACGACTCACCTCTTCTGCCGCCTCACAACCATCACCGGTTAAGATATAGGGGACCACACTTTGATGGGAGATAAACTGGATTAGGTTGGGTATCCCCTTCCGTAATGGATTTTCAAAACTATAGATGGCTAGCAGATTCCAATCGGTCCCTTCTGGTAATTTTATCGGATCTTGGTGATCTTGGGGATCTGGATCTTGGATCAGATAGGCAATAGACATGGAACGCCTCGGATCCTCCCGCTCACAAGTCTGTGACCAACTCTTTGCCTCCGGACCCACTATCTCAGAGACATGACTGGTACCATCTTGTCGGACCAGTAGCTCTAGAGACTGGTAACCAGGATCTCCGACTAACTGGAGTTTGGCAAGTTTACCCCTCCCAAACAGATAGGGCTCCCGGACCCGGATATTTACGGTTTTTACTCTTCCTTCCCGAAGGCTAAAGGTTACCTTACCCTCCCCACGTAAGGGATTTGACAGGGTTAGGCAGGGACATTGCTCCCTCCAATAATTTACAATCTCGGATTCCTCGGGACTAGTACCCCAAACCAGATGACTAGAAGGATTTATGTTAGATTCATTATTGGCAATACCTAGGGCAAATTCTAATTCCTCTAGGGTCCAACCGGTCTGTTCTGTAAGAGTGGTCAATCCATGCTCTGGATAACGATGGTAACAACCAACCTTTAAACACTCCTCGGTTAGGGTACCGGTCTTATCAAAAATCACCCGGTCTATCTGACTTAATTTAGGAATACAACCATAATTAACTACTTTAATACTTTTATAGAGTAGGGAGACCACTAGATTATAGACGTTGTATAATAGGGTCATCCGCATACTTGGAATGATAACATTAGCGGAAATAGCGGCGGCTAAAATATGGGTAAAGACTTCCTGGAGACTAATCTCGGCGGACTCCTCTTTCGCAATGGCACTGGCGGAAACAGATAGGGATATCAGTAGTAATAATAGAAAGCCGACCATATCGGAGATGATCCGGACATTATCCAGAAAATGGGGGACAGTATCACCTCTCCGATGATCTGGAGACACCTCCGATTCCGCATATTTAGTTATCTTACCGGTGATTTCTAAATCGGGTCGCGTCAATTCACGATTGGATATTAAAGTTTCCCCCTTGACAAATTTCCTAGAAACATCCTCACCGGAGGTCTCACGATCATAATAGGTCCCAATACTATAATCGGGACTTTCCGTCTGACGGATACATCTGAGTCGTTCTACTAAAATAGTGGCAGGAGTTGACTCACCCTCTCGTAATATAATGGTTTCTCCTAGAGAGACGTTTTCCGCCCTAATCACCTTGACTCCCTCTGGGCGGTGGACCCGGATCATCTTACCATTTCGTCTCTCATCCATTTTACTGGCACGACGATGGAGACCCCATTCCTGATAGACCGCAAATAACCAGCATAGGATAGAGACCCCTAAATTAACATAATTACCCTTAATAAATAAGACCTGGAGACCGAAACACCGACAGCAGAGACCGATGGTCGTGGAAACGGCTAACAGATAGCCGAGATATTGACGCCTGTGACTATTTTCCGTCGTCAAATAGATGGCTAGATACAGTGCCAGGGGCAGGAAAATGGGATAGTCAATGGTAACTAGAGTACTGGTACTATAGGCTTGTAACATCCCGATAGTCAAGGTAATCAGATTTGGGATGGAGAGTAAATAACACAGGGTCTCATTAAAAACTAGAGAGGGGTAATTATTATAACGACTGGTATGGATACGATTACCCAAGGTAAGTTGTCTCCAACTAGCCGGAATGCGATCCAGGAGGACACAGGAGGAAATACAAAAACAACTGGTGGCTAGATATTTCCAAATGCTTTGATAGTCTAGGAGAATCCAGGAGAGACTAAACCCTTGGGAACGTGCGTTCCATATCACCTTCGTTAATTGATGTAATTCGTTAATAACGGAGACGAACGAAAGGGTGGCTGACCATTCTACGTAAATGCCTATGATAAAAGTAAATAATAAGACACTCATACCTATGGTCCATAAATAAGTAGTTAACATTACTTATTATATATAACGATAAAGTTATTATCTCTTTAGAATTTTTTTTAAGTTAGCTATTTAAAGTTGTTTTTTATTAGTGGGCTTTCTGGAGTTATCTTTTTATAGTTACTTTTCTACGATAAAAGTATGACTAGAAATTAAATGGCAAATGGGAAATGTGGAAATGGGAAATGTGGAAATGGGAAATGGGAAATGTGGAAATAGGAAATGAAAAATAATTACTAGAAACTTGGAAACTTGGAAACTTAAAAACTTGGAATTTTTAAACGATTTTGCCAAAAAAATTCCAATCTAGTTATATAAATGTCAAGACAACACAGAAAAGGAAGTGTTCCCGCAACTAGCGCAACTGGTACAACTAGCACAACTAGCACAACTGGGCAAATTGCCTGCGTTAGTTTTGGATATGGTACCATGATGAAACCCTGTTGTGAAACCTGTACTCTAGTTAATAGCGAAGACGAATGTGTCGTCCCCGCGGGCTTTACAGGAGGGGGTAAGCGTGCCTACCCAGGCTTAACTTGTGAGGAGGCATTGGCACGATTCCGAACCGAACAAACCGTCTTAAGCGCCCTGGAAAATAATCCTACACTAGTGGCTCTAGTTGGCTTAGTCCCGGGTCTATTAGATACCCTAGTCTCCGCGGCGGGCTCCATTACCATTCTGGCACCCTCTGAGAGCGCCTTTGGACAAGTCCCGGCGGCAGTGGTTGATTTTCTAAAGAACCCAGATAATGTCTCGGTGTTAGAACAAGTGTTAAAATATCACGTGGTGACACCAAATACTAGTAATTTATTAAAGGAAGCCTATCCAACCGTAATTCCAATTAATAAGGTGTTAATTCCTCCAAGTTTAACTGATGCTGTCGCTTCTATTGCCCAGAGTACTACTACGACGACGACTACCCAAGCCAAACAATTAAATGTACCCAGTTGGTTAGCTAGACCTAGAAGTAATAATAATTGGAGTTAATTTTTTTATTTTTATTGTTATCGTTATTGTTTTATTTTTCATATTTGATATTTGATATAAAAATAATTATTTCTTATCATATATGAAGGATTTTCCAGAGGTTCCGGATAAAAAATACACCAGATCATTAAATCTGGCGATTATTGCCAATAATGCCCCCACTATAAGAGAGGCGGTTGAGATGGTGATGGAGAAACGAGTGGAACTGAACAATCTATTTCCAACGGAAACCTATGGTAACGGTTGTGGTGGGACCTGTGGTAGATATGGCTGTCTAGGAAGTTGTATTACCGAGGCTTGGTATCGCTATTTTTCAGGTAATTATCAATGGTTATCTGACTAGCAGATTGGATGTGTTAAAAATTGACCCGGTGACCTGAACAGTTTTCATTTGTAATTAGATTTAACTTTAGATGCTGTGCGGTAAAATGATTAGAAATTGGCGGGATGTGGCGGAATTTGCTGGCAAAGTTGTCCACTTTAACACGGATATCTACTATTTTCTCGGGACCCGTCAGATGACGGATAGATACGCCCTAGTCAGTTTTGGGGTCTCAGACTGGATCGGAGGAGAGGTCGGACACAATATGTCTATTTTAAAAAATAAAGGAGAGGTAGCCGGTAATAGAGCTCTGATTGACAGTATGCTGTCTCATGGGCAATTGACGATGCGTCTGGCTCAGGAAGATGAACTTAAGGAGGTGCTCGCCCTACTGGATAGTGGGACCATGTCCTTTGAATATCAAAGCAACAGTGTGATGTTGAAAAAAATACAGGGACAGGGACAGTGATAGAGATAGATAGAGATAGAGATAGGGACAATTATTTATCTAGGTTTTAGATTTTAGATTTTACCCATTAGTTATTTTTTTCACCTTCCTTAATGTCTTTGACCCAGGATCTAATAATATTCTGGGACTTTCTAACTAGATCCAAAGAGGTCCGCAGAGTTCTAATTTCACCCCCCAAATACTGTTGTTGCTGCTGTAATTGTTGTAATTGTTGTTCCTGTTGTTTGGTTTTTTCTATTTCTAGTAGTTGGATGGAGTCCCGCATGGGAGGGTGAGGGTGATGGGGAAATACCGAATATTGGTCTAGGGTAGTTGTGTGGACATGTTGGTTATAGTGTAAAATGCTGTTCCAGTGTTCCCGTTTCCAATGGGAATAAGTTCTGATTTGCCCTTTGAGTGTGTTAGCTAGACGAATGCTCATGTCACTTTAGATGATGTCTCGGTTTAAATGTAGCTTGGATGGGATTTCAAATTTTAAATGGCTATCTTAGTAGATCAGTGGATAAATTAGAATATTTATGGGATCTTTAGACTATAACTACACCTAATTAGGTATAGCTAGTTAGCAACTGTTAAAATTTTGAAACCGTAACTGTCAATAGTTTAGTTAGGATAAATAAACATCTAGATGTCCCATATCATCACTCAGACCAGGCGCTTCTGTGGACCACGGGTACACACCGCTCTGCGTCAACCACGGGTACGCACCGCTCTACGCCAAGCCAGACTATATCAAGAGATCATGTTTCCTGACAAATATTTGGGAGCTAGTTATTTTCCAAGAACCTCATATCCCTACTTGACCGCAGGAGGAAGGCATACTAGTCATTTCTCTGGAGACCACCACCAAGCTAGCAGAGGCACTGGCAGATGTCTCTAGCTAATAAAAATTGAAACCACGCTAATTACCAGACAATTACCCATTTTTTTCACCAAAACACCATCGGAAGAAACGAAATGGCTACTCTTTTTCAGCAACCACAAATTCACACCATTGCCGCCGCCTATGCTAGTAAGCGCCATCTGGACGCTAGCAAGCACTTTCAAAAGGGAGTGGCACCCGAAAGCGATGACGCCTTGGCACAGCTAGAGGTACCCGGGCTAGAGACCAGCCACGCTGGACACGACTACATGTCTTTCCTACGGAATGTCAGGGGGGATCCTCGTCAATTGCTAGTGGGCGTTGCCGATGGACATGGCGATCGGGATCGGGGTCACTTTCACAGTTACGTCGGAACCCGCCTATTGGCTAACCGTCTGTTGAGCTGTTGGAGCATTTACGAAATGCATCTGAAAAATTACCGAGATGGAGATGCTAGTTCGGCTGGCAAGATCAGACAATTGACGGAATACTGTTACCAGGAAGTACAAATGCTAATGACGGGTCCGAGATACCCCTCTCTGGATGACTACTCGGGCACTACCATGTCCATGGCTTTGATTGTCGTGGTCAATGGTCACCGCTACTTGATCTCCACCAATGCGGGTGACTCTCAGATTATCTGGTCGGATCCCGAGACCGACTATCAGGAGTGCTCCATGGATCACAACTGTGACAATCTGGAGGCGGTCCGGCTTTATGCCCAGCGCCTGTCCAAGCTGCGCCGCCAACTACAGAGCCAACTAGACCTGACACCGGAAAGCGATTCCGAGACACGGACTCAGCTAGAGGATCAGATCCGTCAGCTATTGCCCCGGGACGTCTACTATAACCGGATTAACTGTAGCCACTTGATCTGGCCGCAGCCGGAATTCCTGGATGCCTTTGGACAGCCGGCACCCATTCCCGTCTTTAAGTATCAGGGGGAAGATCGGGATCAGGTGGTGCTCCATCAGGAAAACTACGAAAAGATCAGCAAATACTATCCAACCGGGACCCAAAGCAAGCGCCTGCCCGAAACCTACGTCCGGGAAGACGGTCGGACCGTGGCTAAGCCGGGATTGGAGGCGGAAAACTGGGGCAGTACCCTGCAGGGAAATAGCCAGCTGCTACATGGGTTTGGCGATCACCAATACGGAGCGCATCATAGCTGCCAACCACACGTCACTGTCAGACCCATCTCCAACAGTGGGCGTCTGCTACTGGCGACGGATGGTCTCACGGATCTGTTCTACTTTGACCAGCTGATGCAGTGGTTTGCCGACCACGAAACCGATCCAGACCTAGTCAATAACTTTTACCAGCACCTCTGGCAAGCCACAGGAGATGACCCAGCCTACCCCACCTTGAGACTAGAAGAAAAGACCTACCCGAGATGGGATGATGTCGGGGGCGTCTTTGTTAGTTTGCCTAGCATGGAGACGGACAACCAGGCTCTCAGTGAGATGGGGCGTGGAATCTTGCAGCAGGTCGCCTAGGCTTGGCTAATTAACTATTAATACCAGGGATATCCACTATTAATAATTGATAATAATAATAAAAATACTTTTTTTCTCATCTAGTTTAGCTACAGGTAGGCAGCGTCGGGGATTCCATCATCGGCTAAATGTAACAGAGCCGTATTTGCCCGAAAACGATCCGGTTTCCGACACAGACAGAAACTAGCGGACCATAATAATAGGGTCAACAAACTATTAAAGATAACCACGGCTAGACTCCAGCCATACAGATGAGAGATATTCTGGAGATGACACCCCTCGGGTACCTGTAAGACATCATAGCCGCCAACAATAGCAATTAGACATGGTATCACAGAGCTAACTATTAGACAGATGGCACGGTCTCTAGGTACCTGAGTGATAAACCAGGTCCATCGTAGATAGCTAGCTAGGGTTAAGAGACCATACACTAGAGTAATGCTGATTCCCCAGAGGCGAAAATGACCTTCACATCCAGTAATCTGACTATATTGTTCTACTAGAATAATAATACCGCTTAATAGCAGCCCGAAATGAATCAGGATAAATAGGGTTTTAGAGAGATAGGTGTCTAGATAGAGTGGATCTGGGCGTCTCGGAGTGGTGCTCAGAAGTGGCGGTGGGGTCAGAGAACCAGAGATAAACCCAGATACAAATGGTTGACTATGACTATCAGTATGGGAAGGGGTAGACATCACGATGTTCGCTTACTTCTAGTAAAGCCGTTTCCCTTAAAATAAAAATAGCCGTCTCTGGTTATTTTTAGCCTTTAGGTCCCTTTTCTCTAATGGAGTGGTGAAATAAATATAAAGTCGCTCTATGTAAGATCTATATAGTGTATGAATACCAACCCACTTGATATTTCTAACTTATCCCCCTTTGACCCCTTTGCGGACGCTGCCAATGCTGCCGCCATCTCCGGTGAGAAAATTCACCTCAGATGCCAACAACGTAATGGACGTAAGTGTATTACCACCGTCCAGGGTCTTAGTACCGATTTAGAACTTAAAAAAATATTAAAACGCTTTAAAAAAACCTTTAACTGTAATGGTGCCATGGTGAATGATAAGGAATTAGGAGATATTATCCAATTAAGTGGAGACCAGCGGGAAGGGATCCGGAAGTTTCTGGTGGATAATGAAATTTCCGAAAATGATGATATTACGGTTCATGGGTTTTAACTTTAGTTAGAGCTAGCATTTGTAATTGTAATTGTAAATACTGTAGGGAGTTGGGCATGTACCATACGAATTGGTGGAAAGACAGGTTCCATCATTGGTTTACCGGCGTGAATGTAATCCCAGGTGGTCCATCGCTTCCGGGTGCCAAAACGCATGAACGTGTCTTATCCCCTGTCTGAGACAGAAAGCTACAATTATACTTCCACAGCTGCGAGTTTGATTGCTCTCCTGGTTTCGGTTTCGTCGATAACGTCCAAAACTTGCAAGAGTCTGATTCAGATTCAGATATGTTGAAGGGGTCATCGCAATTGTTGCCGGTTGTGGGATATAATTCCCACCCATCATCTTTATCGGTGCGTCTCTTAACGTACTTGCTTGTCCTGCCCACATCTTCAAGATTCATCGTTATAGAATTCCCCCCATCGGAAAATGTCAGGTTAATGGCTTTGATATCATTATCTAACTCCTTTAAATTACTCATTTTATACTATTCCTATCTATTATTATTTTCACCCGATAATTTATTTTATCGGAAAAATAATTATTTTACCAAAACCACTTAAATAGTGCGTCATCTTAATTAGAAATTATAACTTATCATTTCATGTCACAGCCTGAGTTAGAGTTAGAGTTAGAGTTAGAGAAAACCAATGACCCCGAGATAGATACCACCACCACCGAGCCACCACTCTGGCCGCCCACGGATCAGGGCTTCTTACGGATTGCTAAATCTGCCGCTTCCCATTTGGAGGAAAAAAAATTCACTAGCGTACTTGTTTACGCCGACAATCCGTCCATAATGATTTTTGATCCGGTTCATATTAATGGGGCGCCGAGGGAGATGCGAGGCTTTAGTGTCCAACTCCCTACCGGTAAGCATGAATTTACCGTGATTATTTCTGAGATTGACTAAGTGAGCCGATTTTCATCTTTTCCCAAACCCGTCTTGTTCGGGGGCTATGATAATTCATATCCTCGGTACAATCTTGAACTCCCCCACCACGTCGTAAGATAGCCTCTTGACCACCCGGGTGTCGTAGGATAAAGGGGGTGGCGTCATAAATAGAGCCACTTGCTAGTAGCCAACAGGAATCCACGGTATTATGGCGGGCGATCTCTTCTAGAGTAAACTTGGGAGTGGGTATGGAGTCTAGTCCTAATAATTTATAGAGGTATTCAATGGTTAACTTTTATTATTCAGCAAAAGAAAAAGAAACAAGAAAAGTGATCAAATTTCTTTTTTCTTTCACTACGCTGGTGACATAAAATAATAAAAAAGTAAATAGGGTATTAGGATAATAGGGTATTAGGATAATAGGATATTAGGTAGCAGATGGCTGGACTACAAACACCTGGTTCTCGGCATAAACCACCTCCCGCTCCCGGAGACCCAGTTCCTCTTGGAGTCCATCCACCTTGGCTTGGAGATAGGCTTCTGGGGTCTGGGAAGAACTAAAGAGCCAGTGCGCCACCTGGGTTGCCACCTTACTAGAGACATGTAGACGACCCGGGTAATGGACCTCCGGTTGCGTAATGATAAAGCGAATGGGATCCACCCAGTCACTAGAGGCTAGCACCGGGGTGTGGGGCTTTTTTAGTTTGGTCTGATCCGCTACTAGATAGCGGGCGACGATGGTCTGGCTTGGATCCGCCTCGTCGGCATCTGGCGGTTGCTGGTGGCAGGCGAGATACTCGTCAAACCTGGGATCGGGTGGGCTGGGACCGATGCGATCCCTAGGAGCAATTCCCGTCATCATCACCTGATTTCTCCGGAGTTGATAGTCAGCATGACCCAGGTCATAGGGGTTAGACTTGACCTCACCCACGGCGAGAATACGCTTAGTCACCGTGTCATAGAGGACTAGATCCGTCTCGGCGGGACGATACCAGGTCTTAGATTGATGGGATTGATGGGATTGATGCTTGACGACATAGTAGTGTCCGGTCAGCCAGCCTAGGTGACGGGTCTCTAGTCCCCGGGCTTCCAGTAGCCCGACTAGCTTAGGATACCACTGTGCCTTTAGCTTAGGGTCCTGTAAGATGTCCCGTTCAAAACCACCATCACCATTGCCCCCGAGATGCATGTGGCTGTCTACCTCCAGGGTAGCCTGATACATTGGCTCCGTCTCGGGAAGACGGTTGTCTCGGAGAGCTAGATAGTCTTGAAGTAAGCGGTAGGTGCGGGTAGAGATATAGTCCTGCTTCCGGGTGGCTAGTTCCGGCTGCTTATCGCTGATAAAGTCTTGTTTGCTAGGAATGACCCGATCCCGGAGGTTTAAAATCGCCTTGGGGTCATTGGAGCGCTTCTCCTTCTTACTAAAACTAGCGAGCCTCTCGGCTGACCAGCCGACTCCGATAAAGGACTCCAGACTAAAGGCGAGGGGGTCTTGATCTTGTGGTCCAGTCCAGTCCTGGATGGCGGCGGTGATAAAGTCATCAATCTGGGTATGAAGTGTGTGAATGGCTTTCTGGGCGGTTTCCAGTGACTGGGTCAGATAGCAATAGGCTTTCGCCTCTGGGGTCGCATCTAGCAACTCCTGGAGCCGCTGCTCTAGAACTAGAGCCAGTTTACAGTTGCCGTTCAGGAGCTGTTGCTGTTCATCTTCGCTGATCAGGTGCTGTAACTCGGGCTGCCCGAAATAGGCGACCAGGCTTGGGAAATACTCTGGATACTGGCTGAGATACTGGTCCACGGCTGTCTGTCTCTTTACTAGATAGGGCTCCGCAGGGTGTCCTACCAACTGCTGGCGTAATTCGGCAATCGTGTGTCTTGGCATGACTGGTTGTCTAATAAACTTGTAAGTATGTAGTACTAGATGCGGGTGTGAGGGCGGGTAACTCAATTTTAACTGGCTCTGACCCGACTGATTCTAGTTCTAGTTCTGGTGATAAACATAAAAAAGTAATGATTTATAGAAAGCTAGCTAGTGAGAGATATAGATGCTAAGACATACCAGTCATTTATTAAGGAACGCCTACTATTCTTCCCGCTTTCAAGGGGGGTTGGATCAATTCCTACTACCTACTAGACAGATGTACCATTACCGAAATCAGGTTAGTTTTGATCCGACTAGCCTACGAGCCAGCTATTTTGTTAAAACACCGGATCCCTATGTTAGTAATTTCTATATCGTGACTCCAAGAGTCAAGGGTCCGGCAGTGGACCCGATGTTTCTCTTATAGCTTATAGCTTATAGCTTATAGCTGGTCTAGTTCATCTCGTCAGCTTCCGCTAATCCCAGAACATGGCGAGGGCGCGCATAATATTCGCACGGTAATCAGTCGGGTGGGTATGTCCAGATTGTTTTGATAACTCTTGATCGGACATCAGTAGATACCCGATCATGCCCTCTGTCATGGCGTTTTTCTTGATAATGTCTCCCCCCTGGGATGACGCGGACGTCGGGGAGTCGTGAAAGGGGTTCAGATGGTGGGCTAATTCACCAGTGTATTCATACTGATAAGACAGGTCGTAGAAGAGATCACCGGATTGGTACCGGAGCGTCTTGACGCTAATGTGGACGGTGCAGCTCGGGGGACCCTCATCAGGTCCAAGTAGGTCATGGATGGTAAATTGACCCGTTCGGAGTTCTAGTTGAGTGGTCATCTAGGTGGTTGGTTTTTGCTTAGACGCTATATTTTCAGGATTAGTAGACTCAATTTTACCGATCGTACTCGGGGTCTGGGTCTAGGGGTTGGGGTCTAGGGTGACTAGAGTGACTAGAGTCACTAGTTGATCTAGCTAAGATAAAATTGACAACCCCGTTAACCTACCTACCGCTTACTATTTACTATCACTTCACAGTCACATGTCAAGTTTTTCCGCCACTGAACGCAACACCGCTAGCTCCAGGTCCATGTTTACTAGTGCCACTGCCACTGTGCCAGTGAACACCTTTCAGCAGCATTTGGATGCCTACACCTATCCGGTGTTTCACAGCAAGGATGGGGATACCTCCCACCGCGACTTTGTCGCCAGTTTCTACAACAATCCCTACTACACAGCCACCCGTCTGTTTCTGCCCCCGACTCATGAGGCTCGGCAAGATCCACTGGTTCTCAAGGCGCTACTTCACAAGAAGCCCGTCTATTGGGGTCAAGACAGGGACGAGCTAGTCAATTGGGAAGCCGTAGAACGGGCTTGGGGCTACAACAAGGACGCCACCAACAGTCACATGACCAGACAACAGGTTAGTGAGACTCGCTATGCCATTGCCGGACCCATTCGGGTCATGGCGCACCAAGAGACTCCGGAATACGATGCCCGCGCGGTTCACGTCTGGGCTCCCAACCTAGAAACTACTAGCACCGCAGATTATGACACCATTATTAACAGAAATACCGGGGAGCATCGCGGCAGGCAGGTCCATGATGTGTGTGCCATCAAGAGCGCCTACCATGCCCGCTTCTCTGAGCTGTGGCATCTGATTTTCAAGAGTGCCACCTATGGACTCCGAGAGGGTCAGTGTGCCTACATTCAATCCGCTCTACTCGGGGCGGGTTGCTTTCTAAAGGGGTGTCCGGAGCTGCTCCGGAATCTGCTGCTCCAGACACAATTTGAAGCGGTCCAACAGGTTCTAGCTGACCACAACACGGCTCACCAGAACATTCACCTCAAGATGTGCATCTACACTCCGGGGGATTTCCCAGCAGAGCTGGTGGCTAGGTACCGACAGCTAGCCGGAGACCGATCTGACTTTTCAGTCGGTGAGGGGCGGCAAGAGGGTAATGTTCTCGCTGGGCTCGGGGAGCTCGGGGAGCTCGGGGACCTCGCCATGCTCCCAGTGGTCGTCAATGCCGGTGACCCCCTCTCCCTGATTGGTAATGGGCAGAGCAAGGACTTTACGGTAGAGGGCTTCCTGATTGCCAATGCCGGTGGCTTTAACCCCCAATTCCGCAATACTGGCTTTCTCCACAACCCGAGGTTTAACCCCGAGCTGTTTGTTCCAGAGAACTGGGTCCGCTGCTAGAGACAGTTTCTAGTTAGTCAGGTAAGTAGAAATAAAAATAAAAAAAATAGTTAGCTTGTTTTTTTTGGTTATTTAGTTAGTATTATTCTGGATCAGCTCCTGAAATGCTTTAAGTTGAGCATCGGTAAAGGTAGGAGACCAGTTATTTAAACCGGCATAGGTACCATATCGTTCTGGATCGGATTTAGCCGCCTGATAGATGGTGGTAATATTCTTCTCTCGGGTCGCCTTGGGAATAGATGTGTCTTGATGTCCAAGACGGCTGACAATTTCATAGGTAGAAACCTGGTTTCCAGAATACCAGTAGCCACGAGAGTCCCATCGTAATAGACACCCTGGGTCTAAAGAGTGATTTTTTTGATTATTTTGATGATTTTGATGATTCATGTGTCTCTAGTAATACTAAAGACATGAGGTCTAGTTAAATCATTTTTTTTAAAAGCTAAAAAAAACTACACTAACTACACTAACTACACTAACCTAACTACACTAACTACACTAGCTACACTAGCTACACTAGCCTAACTACACTAACTACATTGGTAAACTTGTCTACTTACATTTCAGGCGTCAGCCCCGCCAACCCAATCAGGGCATTCTCCGGTACATTGCCAAAGATCAACTTGGCATTGTGGTGCGCGGCGCGTCCTAGTTCTAGCTTAATGTGCTCCGGGGTGTGGAGTGCCGCATTGCCCTGCGCCATCTGCTCTAGTCGGTAACGCTCTGCCTCCGCCGCCTTCTTCTTGCTAGCTAGCTCCTTGTCGTCTATGATTCGCTGCCGTTCCGCATCGGATTCTGCCGTCATTTTGGAGGTTTGAAGTGAAATCTCCTGCTTTTTTTGTTCGCGCTCCTGCTCCATCACCTCCTTTTGCAGCTGAGTCTCCAAGTTGATGCGCTCCGTCTTTTTCTTCTGCTCGGCTAGGTCCTTGGCTTTTTCCTCCAATTCAATGGCTTCAAATCGCTTCCGCATCTCCGGGTCTAGCTTTGGGCGCTGAATCCTGACCTCCTTGACCTCTAGGCAGTCGTCTAGTTCAAAGGACTTGACGTTTTTCTGGAGCTCGGCGAGTAGTACCTCGTCTAGCTTGTCAAATTCCCGGATGTAGATGTCTTCCAGTGGGTAATTTTTACAGAATTGCGCCACGGAAGAGGAAATGGGGTCAAAGATGACGGGTCGGTCGTAGTCTACGCCATGTTCGCTAACGGCTCGGAGGACACACTCTTGATTGTCGGATAGCCGATTGACGACGGCAATGTCCAAGAGAGCCAGACCACCTTTACTAGAACCACACAGGACATCCGCCAGATGATCCGTCTGCCACGTGGTCTGAATTGGATGGTGGCTGGTGATTAGAGGTACCTTGAAGTGGTAGCCGGGTCCATTGCTGGTTGGGAGAAGCGCTCCACCGCGTTTGTAGACACAGACGTGACCCTGTGGACAGGTATGAACTCCCAGAAAACTCATTGCCTGACTAGAGACAGTCATGAGTGCCAGGAAGAGGGAGAGTGAGAGACTGCTGTTCTTCATGATTTGTTAATAATAGGGGGTCTGGTCTAGTTTAGTAGTGGGTCAATTTTATCGGAACTAGACCTTGGGACACTACTAGAAAAAAAAGAGTATGGGAACCACAACTAGAACCTAGAACCTTACCTTACTTTACTTTTACCTTACCTTACCAGCCGCCACGGAGACGGAGCACTAGGTGAAGAGTGCTTTCCTTCTGAATGTTGTAGTCCTGGAGAGTCCGACCATCTTCCAACTGCTTGCCCGCAAAGATTAGGCGCTGTTGATCGGGTGGAATCCCCTCCTTGTCCTGGATCTTTTGCTTGACGTTTTCAATAGTATCGGAGGTTTCCACGTCAAGAGTGATGGTCTTACCAGTCAAAGTTTTTACGAAAATCTGCATGGGTGATGAGTATAATTTGGAGATGAGAGAAACCACACATTTCAAATTTTTAATTTCATGTTTCTAGCTAGAAAAATAGAAAAAAAGGATGTATACAACAATACTACAACAATACTACAACATAACTAGTGCTTTTTACTTACCTTTGATATCCGTCTTCTTATCTAGCGCCGTTCGTGCCGGCTCTCTACGCGCTGCCAACCACTCACCAAGTGATCATCACGGCGTCCACCCACTTCTCCATCCTCGCGGTGGTTGCGAGGGTCACGCCGGTGGTTGCGAGGGTCACGCCGGTGGTCGCGAGAGTCACGATGGTCACGATGGTCTCGGTGGTCTCGGTGGTCTCGGTGGTCACGATGGTCACGATGGTCGCGATGGTCCCGAGAGTCACGATGGTCCCGAGAGTCACGAGGGTGATGCCTGCGGTGAGGGTCGCGAGAATCACGAGGGTCGCGAGAATCACGAGGGTCGCGAGAATCACGAGGGTCGCGAGAATCACGAGAATCCCGCCGATCATCGCGGCGCCGTCCATTCGGCTTGTAGCTGCCGTCCGCAATAGCAGCCACACACTCTGCCTCCTTCTGGCGGAGCCATTGTTCCGCGGCTGCTCCTGCCTCCTCGGACCGTGACAGAATCTTCCAGAATCCAAATTCCATGGACCGGGGGTGGATGTACTTGATGTAGACGCTCTCTCCATGCTCTGCCTTGAGGCGTGAGCCAATATCCTTCAGGTTCTCGTGGTGCCGTCCAATAATAAAGCTCGTCGTCCTTGGGTCCGTATTCACCTTGCGCTCGGGGCGGCGGGTCCGCTCCTCAGAACGCTCACTCTCCCTTGGAGAGGTGGGCTGATAGGCAGGAGAAGTCGGCGCGTACGTCGGCGAGGTGGGCTGCTCAGTGTGCTCAGTGTTAGACATGATGTCTTTCAGTAGAAAAATTAACACTGACTACTGGAATTGTCCAACCGTCAATTTTTTACCGTCTTTGGCGCTGCTGGCGCAGACTCTAGCTAGGGGCGCTGAGCGCGCTGCACCGCTAGGAAAAATTGAACTAGACGGTCAGCCCCCAGTGCGGTGCCGCGCATTTCGGTGCGCTGGTGGCGCTGGCTCAGTAGAAAAATTTGAGACTAGTTGGCTAGCATCTGGTCAGGGTGGTCGTGAAGAAGGGGAGTCGCTGATTTCTAGTCGCTTCTAGTACATGGCTTCAATTTTTACGGCTAGCTAGAATGCGCCGGGTGGGGTTGTGGGTCCTTTTTTTTCTAGCCAGTCTAGTCGGGCGCTGCGCCAGCCGCGCTACTTTATCCCCAGAGTAGGATAAAATTGAAGGTCTCTCGGCGGTAGATAACAAGAGGTATTTTAAACCAATCAACACCCCGACCGAGAACATGACGACCATTGACGCTTACACGCAACAGCTCGCGACTGCCTTTCAGTCTGCCTTGACGGCGGATTGTCAGGGAGACCAGCCAGCGGTTCAGCTGATGCCGGAGGAGATTGCCAGTCTGGTAGCTCTCTTTCAGCGCAGTGCCGCAGAGGTCCAGCCTCCTGCCCCGGTGCCTGCCGCCAAGACCAAGCCTGCCAAGAAGGGACGCGTTCGTGCGCGCTCTACTTACCAGATTTGGAAGGCGGACCCCGAGGTCAAGGCAGCCTTTCGCCTCGCCCACCCAGGCTCTGATGGTCCGACGACCAACAAGAAGATGGGCGAGATGTGGAAGGCGCTGACGGACGAGGAGAAGGCTCCGTTTGAGGCTCTCCATGAGGCAGAGCTGGCTGAGTACGCATCGGGAGCACCCAAGAAGGAGAACCAGAATGACGAGACCGAGAAGAAGGAGAAGAAGCAGCCCAAGAAGAAGAAGGAGCGCAAGCGCGCTCGCACCGGCTACATGCTCTACAAGGGCGATGAGCAGGTCCGCAAGGCACTTCGTGAGGCTCACCCCGAGGCTGACTTTGCCGCCTTTAGCAAGCTGCTGAGTGAGCAGTGGAAGCAGCTGTCCGATGACGAGCAGCAGCCCTACAAGGACATTGCCGCCGCCGAAAAGGCAGAGTTTGAGGCGACCAAGGCGATGGAGGAGGAGAAGGCGGCGCTAGTCGCTCCTCTGCCAGTGCCGGCGCTGATCAAGACGACTTCGGCGCCGACGACGCTCCAGACGACTCCGGTACAGGCAGAGGCAGAGGCAGAGGCAGTCACGGCACTGCTCCAGATGAAGGCTCCCACCGAGCCTAGCCAGGAGCCGGCTAGCCCAGCCGAGCCCACTCAGGTTGCTTCTAGCCTAGCCGAGCCTACTCAGGTTGCTTCTAGCCTAGCCGAGCCTACTCAGGAGCCTGCTAGCCAGGCGCCCAAGAAGTCTCGCGGCTCTTCGCCCTACCAGATCTACAAGAAGGCGCATGCCAAGGACCTAGCGGCGCAGCACCCCGAGAAGGAGAAGCAGGAGATCACCGAGATGATTCAGTCCAACTGGCAGGCGCTCTCGCCAGAGGAGAAGCTTCCTTGGGAGACGCTGGCGGCGCAGCAAAAGTCTTAGGACTAGACAGGTAATCTAGTGAGTAGTGTAGTGTGTGTAGTGTAGTATAGTGTAGTGTGTGTAGTATAGTGTGTAGTGTAGTGTGTGTAGTGTAGTATAGTGTGTGTTTTTTTTCTATTTTCTAGCCAGTCTAGTCGGTTGGTTTCACCATTTTTCTGCGCTGCTAGGCGCCAAGCGCGCTATTTTTTCTTAAAAATTTGAATATTTCCTAGATTTGGTATAGTATACCAAACAACCTTACCAACAGCAACAAACAGCAGCAACAAGATGGCATCATGTGACAATGTAGAGGAGCGTCTCCGGGAGGCAGAAAGCGCACTAGAGGCGATTGGAAAAAAACCCCATCCACACCAAGTGGAAGGGATCCGATGGATGATGGAACACGAGGCACGTGGTAACGGTGCGCTGCTAGCAGACGATCCAGGATGTGGCAAGACCTATCAGGCACTCTCTCTAGTGGTTACCTCGGCGCCGGCAACTAGCACCCTAGTAGTGGTACCGACTTGTATCATTGAACAGTGGGCAGAGGCAGCCAGGGCACTACTCGGACAACATGCCGTCTATGTGCACCATGGCACTCGCAACCGCGAAACCTTTCCAATGGCTCGGCTGGTGATTACCACCTATGGTGTCGTTCGGGTAGAGCCAACTCTAGCTAGCCGGCAATGGAACCGCATCATTCTAGATGAGATCCATGAAATCAAGACACGGCGCTCTAAGATTTCCCGAGCCGTCATGCTACTGCGGGCTCCCTTTCGCTGGGGACTCTCGGGAACTCCGGTTCAAAATACCAGTGAGGAGACGGCTAACCTGTTTCGCTTTGTTCTTGGACTCCCGTCTGACACTCGCGATCGCATTGATGTCGTCTCTATGATCCGCTCCCACTTGCTCCGTCGCAGAAAGGAGGCGGTTCTCAAGGACAAACTCCCGACTCTGGAAATTGAAACCGTCATGGTACCCTTTAGCAACGAGCGAGAGCGGGACTTTTATCTCCAGGTCCAGCGCAATGTCAAGCGTGAGTTTAGCCAGCTAGCCGACATGTGCCTCAGCGCCAGTGAGGAAAATGTCGTCAAGTTTGAGTTGCTACTTCGGCTCCGCCAAGCCAGTCAGCATCCACAGCTAGTACTCAATGGCTTTACCCGCAAGTACAAGCGCTCCTTTGGCAAGTGGCTAGACAAGGAGACAGGTGAGCCTCTGGCTTCAAGCAAGCACCTCCACCTGCTAGAGATGATCAAGACCCATCCAGACGAATCCGCCCTGGTGTTTTGTCAATTCACCGAGGAGATGGACATTCTAGAGCAGCTACTGGCGGATCGGGGAATGCCGTGTCTGCGGCTAGATGGCTCCATGAATGCCACTCAGCGCCAAGAAATGCTCCAGCAGTGTTCGGGTGAAAACTTTACCAGCACCGACACTTTTCAGGCGGGCGCCTCCGGGGCTAGACTGACTAGAGGGCTGATGGGCAAGGTCGGGGAGTATCTTAAGCCCCCGACGACGCTGATCCAGATCAAGGCGGGAGGGGTCGGACTTAATCTTCAAGCCTTTTCACGGGTCTATATCAACAGTCCCGATTGGAATCCCTGCAACGAGATTCAAGCCATGGCACGCTCCCATCGTCTCGGGCAAACACGTGACGTCATTGTCAAGCGCCTAGCCATTCAGGCTCCAGAGGGCGAGACGGTGATTGACGATCGTATCATGGGGGTACAGGAAAGCAAGAGGAATCTGATGGCGGATCTACTAGATGAAGAGGAGCTTCGCAGCAATGGACGCCGGACCACTAGAAAGCTGGGACTGACCAATCAAGACTTTCGGCGGCTACTTAGGACATAAAGCACTAGCGGAGAGGAGAGGAGAGATCGATAAAAAATTGAGGGTAGATGCGCTCTTTTTTTTCCACATCAAGAAACAACCAATGGCTCTTAAGCGCATCAACAAGGAACTAAAGGACCTAGCTGACGACCCTCCCACCAACTGTAGTGCCGGACCCGTCGGGGACGACCTCTTTCACTGGCAAGCTACTATTATGGGACCCGACGACAGTCCCTATTCCGGGGGCGTCTACTTTCTTAACATCCACTTCCCGGCGGATTATCCGTTTAAGCCCCCGAAGATCAACTTTACCACTAGAATCTACCACTGTAATATCAATGCCACAGGGGGCATCTGTCTGGACATTCTGAAGGACCAATGGAGTCCGGCGCTGACCATTTCCAAGGTACTACTCTCTATCTGCTCACTGCTGACTGACCCGAATCCAGACGACCCACTAGTCCCAGAGATTGCCACTCTGCTCCGCAACGACCGCGCCAAACACGACCGTACTGCGCGGGAGTGGAATGAGAAACATGCCATGTAAGTTTCTCGGGCTGGGCGCCGCGCCAAGCGCGCTATTTCTAGGAGAAAAATTTGAGTAGTAGACTACACCCTTTTTTTACTGCTAATCAACCAATCAACACATTCAACCATGGCAACCGTTACTTTCACCAACGAACAAGTCACCTTTATGCTGGATATTCTTCAGCAGAATGGACTTCTCAACGACTCGGAGGACATTGTCCAGCGCGCCGCTAGTCTACTTCAGCAACACGTCCGCACCGCTGTCTCAACCAAGACTCAGCGGCCTCGCAATACCACGGCTATCCCGACCGAGGAGCTGATGCTTCATAACTGTCGTCCTATTGTGGAGGGTCAGTGTTGCGCCCGCAAGTGGGGAACTGGTCCGGCGCAGGGCTGGGGTGGTCAGTGTACCGCCAAGCCTCAGATGGGTAGTGACTTTTGTGCCAAGCACGCCACCACTAAGCTATCTAAAAAGACATCGGACGGACCCGATGGCTCTTGTCTGGTCTGTAGCAAGGCACAGGGCTGCTTTGTCAAGCACACTTACAATTGGGAGCACCTGGGACGCTACGTCCCCGGACAGATTACTCTGGGTCCCAAGTGGAAGTGTGTGGAGCAGACCGACTGTGGACAACTGGTACCAGCCGAAAACATTCCGTCGGGAGAGGGGGAGGGTGCCATTGAATTCTTTGACACCCAGTCCCTAGAGGACATGAAACAGGCACTAGATGGCAACCTGCCGGCGGAGCACGAACTGACACACTCGGTGGTGGCGGCGATGGCTCTAGAGGGGGAGGAATTTGTTCTCAACTACATTCAGGCACGCGAAGTGACAGAAATGGTATCTCACGAAGCGACAGAAATGGTATCTCACGAAGCGACAGAAATGGTATCCCAAGAGGAAGAGCCAGCGACACAGGACGAGGACGAGCAAGACGAAGACGAATCTGCTAAGCTTCTAGAGGCAGCCGCGGCTATCAAGGCTAAGCAGGAACAGGAGGCAGCCGCAGCACTCAAGGCTAAGCAGGAGGCAGAGGCACTAGCAGCAGCCGCAGCACTCAAGGCTAAGCAGGAGGCAGAAGCAGCCGCAGCTATCAAGGCTAAGCAGGAGGGAGAGGCAGCCGCGGCTATCAAGGCAGAGGCACTAGCAGCAGCCGCAGCACTCAAGGCAAAGCAAGAGGCAGAAGCAGCCGCAGCCCTCAAGGCAAAGCAAGAGGCAGAAGCAGCAGCAGCACTCAAGGCAAAGCAGGAACAGGAGGCAGCCGCAGCACTCAAGGCAAAGCAGGAACAGGAGGCAGCCGCAGCACTCAAGACTAGGCTAGAGGCGGAGCGCACGGAGATGGTGGCTAAGCTGGAGGCGGGGGCAAAAAAGACTCCACAGTTTGACATGGACGACGATGATACGGATTCCGATGAAGAGTCCGAGGAGGATTCCGATTATGATGACTCTGATGATGACGAGGAGCGCCCGGGTGCCTGGGCAACGGGAGGCTTCATGGAAAAGGCTGGCAAGATGGTCGGCTGGATCCGTGAAACGGGCGAAGCCTACCTGATGGATCCCGTCACCATGGCAAAGGGGGCACAGTGGGGCACCATCAATTCCGTGACTGGTGAGTGTACGCCCCTGGTGTACTAACTCAATAGAGGACACGACATGACAAAGTCTTCTAGTGGATTAGAGAGAAAATAGACAGGTAAATAGACAGGTAAATAGATGGTAAGTTAATAAAATACTTTTGTTTTTGTTTTTTGTTTAGTCAATCTCTTGGTAGACTGGGTTTAGACCTTGTAGGTCACAACTAGCCCAGGCTTGGACATGGGAGCCATCCTTCATCTTACAGATGGGGGTGGCAGATCTAGTTAGTTCCTGAGCCTCGGGAGCCATACGATAGGATAATTCACTGACCATACCAAAATAGTTGTACATGACGGTATAGAAGGCCAGACCCATAGCCATGGAAATACCATAGGTAGCCTCTCCATGTGAATCTGGTTTATAGTGGGGGTCCCACCAGCCTAAAAAGGGGACGACATGGATAATCTTAGGAATATATTTCGCCGCGATGACAATTAACAGGGTGTAACCTGTTATTTTGGCTACTAGAACAGGGGTCTTAGTAGAACGGAGACGAATTCTAGACTCAATCATTAGACTATTAATAAAGTTACTAGCCATCAGCGCCAAGAAAAAGGCTAGGATACTGTACTGACTGATTTCAAGTAGTTTTTCTAGATGGATACTATCAAAGGTAAAGACGGATTTGGCTTTTTTGGGAATATTGCCAAAGGCTTGTTTTTCTAGATCAAGGTATTGGCTCATTTTTATCTATAGCTAAGATATTTATCTTTCTACTGACACCCCCTCTTAGCATGACAGTTAAAACGGTTCTAACTATCATAACTATTTAAATAATTTATTAGATATAAGTAATTAACTATGAATAATACACGCTACTATAACATCTTATCAGTTGATAAGGGGGCGAGTCAAGAGGAAATACAAAAGGCTTATAAAAAGCAATCCCTGAAGTGGCATCCGGATCGTCATAAGACGGATAAGGATAAGGAACACGCTACCAAACGTTTTCAAGAGGTCTCAGAGGCATATCAAATCTTAAGTGATCCGGAAAAGCGCAATATCTATGATATGTATGGGGAAAATGTAGCTCAAGAACAGGCGACGGCGGCGGCTAATGGTGCGGGTGGAATGTCTGGGATGGGTGGAATGTCTGGGATGGGTGGAATGTCTGGGATGGGTGGAATGCCTGGGATGGGTGGAATGCCTGGGATGGGTGGTGCTAATGTGAAATTTCATTTTGGTGGGCGGGGTAGTTCAGGTATGATGGATGCCGATGACCTATTTAAAACCATGTTTGCTGGGGATGATCTAGCCGGCATGTTTGGAAATTTTGCTACTAGTCAGAGATCTCCAGCTAGACCTAGTAGGTTAAAACGCCAACTACCTTTAACGTTGTCAGAACTAGCTAATGGGGGTCAAAAGCGGTTACGGTTTTCCGCTACTACTAGTAGGGGTCAACCCTTTAGTAAGATATTTACCATAGAAGTGAAACCGGGTTGGAAGGCGGGGACCAAAATAACATTTCCTTGTAAAGAATATGGAGCCGAAGTGGAATTTACCATAGAGGAAACTCCACATGCCTATCTTAAACGGGATAATAATGATTTACTTTGGACCTGGAAAATACCTAGATCCCAAATAGGCAAATCCTTAAAGGCGACCATTGCCACTCCGATCCGCGACGAACAAGTAGAAATCTCTACTAAGGGTCTTACATTATATCATGGAAGAACCATGGCTATCAAGGGAAAGGGGATGCCGATTAAAGGTGACCTAGCTACTAGAGGCAATTTTGTCGTCGTGTTTCAGGTGGGCTAACACTAGAGGAACCTCTCTAGTGATTAAAAATAATAGTCGGATAAAATTGAAGCTCTGACTTTACAAAGCGAAACACCACTAGTACAACTGACAAGACAAGACAAGATGACAAGTGAAACAAGTCAACCTATTCAACCTATTCAACCAGAGGTGAAACTCGCGATGGACCGCGCCTGTGCAGTAGCCAAAGCCGCGGCACAAAGTGCCACTCTGACCGTTGCTACCACCACTCTATATTTGAAAAATGACACCCGGAAAAACTTCTCGGGCAAATCGGCGCACCGTCTGGTCAAGAACGAGACGGATCAGATTTCTCTCACCGCGATTCCCGACTGGAAGGGGCTGCCTGCCAGGGAGCTGGCACTCTGGTCCATGGTAGCCAGGCTAATGAGTGAACGCCCACATATTGCTCCGGACACTTCTTATCAATTAACCGAGGCACAATCGGAAAAACTAAACCGGTGTCGGGAAATCATGGCTTCCCACCTGATTAGCAAAATGGTTAAAAATGCGGCTTATCGGAACATTTTGACTCAGGTCAGACTGGCGGCGCGGACAGTTTATCGCAGCATGGACTGGGGCTGGAATGAGAAGGTGTTTCAAGAAGCCCTAAAGACGGAGTTAGACCATATAAGCCAGGGTCAATATCAGCTCTGCTCGGAGATCCCACACACCATTAGCTATCGGGGAAAGCCGATGGGGGATGGTGTCAATGCCAGAACTGATATCCTGTTGACGGAACGCAGTACCGGACGTCAGGTGCTACTGGAACTTAAGGCGGTGTCGGATACCCGGGGGTCCATGGATAAGGCGGTACAACAGTGTAAGCGTTATCTACGCATGAAACAGATGCCGGTTGGGATGGTGATTAACTTTCCGGATCGGGCGGGGGTCTCAGTCAAGACACAGGTTGTCTTTACTTAGGGGCTGTGTTAAGACTAAGGAGTGCTTAATAAAAATATCTTTTCTCTTTTTTTATCCGGAAGGATTATTCCTGATCCTGATTACGATCACGATCACGATCACGACATTTGGTCAGTATATTGACGTTGACCTGATTTCGGGGACCGACCGCTAAACCGGATTGGAGTTTGATATTGTTAAATTTCAAAACAATATAGGTATCTGGATTTGGTGATTGGGAATGTAAAAAAGGCCAAAATGGCTGCACAGAGCCATAGACCTGTTCCGTCAAGATGCGTTTCACGGAGATTAGGTTGGTTTGATAACTTTGACTGGTTAAGGTGGCACTTCCAGGATCGTCTAATGGGGCGATATAGTCTTTAGCCTTTAAAATTTCGGAACCCTGAAAACGATAGGCACGACCATCACTATTAATGATGTTAATTATGGTTCCATTTATTGGAAGATATAATAAATAGCTGTTGTCACTATTATCACTATTATCGGGTTGGATATTGGAAGTTGTCCCGGATTGGGTTTCAAAATTTAGGATACAATAATCGGTTTCTAGAGAAGAGTCTACCATATATAACTAGAGATAGATTTAAACTTGGGACTCGGGAAAGTTTAATTTTGGGATTTTGGGTTTTTGGAGTTTGGGGGTTTGGGGTTTCATTTTTATGGTTATCTTAAAGGGTCTGGATCCAGTCATTTAGCTGTTGTAATTCAGTCTCACTAAGTAGAAACCATTCCCGACCATTTTCTTGTCCTGGAGCCGCCTTCTTGTCCTTTAAGTGTTGATGAATGGCGGTTTCTAACTCAGTATAATGTGGCGTTTCCCACCAATAAGGGGTTGATCCTTTCTCACCAATAAAGGTTTCTTGTCCAGTTAAGATTTTGATTCTACCCAGTACGTCTTTGGATTTACCTATTTTATAGGCTTGACATAAAGTATTACCGTTTCCAGTTGGAAAAAAGCGCCCATCTGTTAGACAATAGACACCACTCATCACTGGATAGTCTTTTTCATCTGCCTGATGTCTTAAGCGCTTACCCTTAAAATGATATGTAAAGCTACGGAGGTTAATCGGGGCGGATTTAATATCATCTCCATCGTTCCAATTATAAAGAAGTTTCTTGTTCAGCAGGTCCTGAGCGCTACATGGAAGATGCTCCTCAATCACTTTAATTTCGGAATTGGTCTTAGCTGAGTTAGTTGGGTTTTTGTTACAGCGATATAGGAGCTGGTCTGGGTCAAAGACCGACCTTGTGTTCTGGACGTCGTATTCTTGACAACTGTGGGTCGTTACCTTTATCTTTTGATTTTGGTCCGTCTGCATATTTGGCTCTATATTTATATAGGTTTAAGGGATTTCAATTTTTACCTCCCAAGCAACCTAGCAACCTAGCAACCTAGCAACCTAGCAACACGATTATCCATCCAACCCAACTAACCACTATCCACCCCAGGGCTGGAAGTCGTTTGCTTCAGCTTTACAAAGCTGATAAGTGGATATAGCACTTCCACCACAATACTATTTCCTAGATAGCTAATTAATTGGTTGGGATATTTTAGAGAAAGGTATTGATAGTCACTTGGAAAACCAAACATTTTTAACGTCTCACCAATGGTCAGGGTACGTATCCGTCCATTAATTAGATACAGACCGGTTCGGGCACCGGGACCACCAGAATTGGCACAAATAGTAGGACCGTAATTATCAATACTGTAGACACGGTAGCCCTGATAACCACCCTTTCCGGTGTTTAGATTAAACAGACGGTATTTAATCATGGTTCGGTTCGGGGGACAGGGCACTAGTTTATATTTTTTACTATAGTCTAGATAGGTTTCATGACTAAAATCTATAATAGAGGAGACTGGACACATCGGTAGCTTAATCTCGGGAAAATGATAGGGTTGGTGGAGACTAGCTATTAGATAGACACGTTTTCGGGATTGGGGAGAACCGTAATCTTTGGAGTCTATTAGTTGATAGGAGACATGGTAACCTAGATTTTCTAGTTGATTGACGATTTCGCGAAAAGGTTTTCCTTCCTCCATGGTTAGGATGTTTTTTACGTTTTCTAAAATGACGGTTGGGATCGGACACTGGAGTTCTAGTTTACTCCGGAGAATATCTATCACTTTATGGATCAGGGTACCTTGGAGTGGATCGGCAAAACCTTGTTTCTGACCGGCGACACTAAAGGGTTGGCAGGGAAAACCGGCACATAATAGATCGGCGGTTGGTATTTGATGGTTCTCTAACTGATGGAGGTCTCCTTCTGGCACTAGACCGAAATTTTCATGATATAGTTTTCTGATATTTGGGTCTATATCACAGGCAAAGAGACACTGATACTGGAGATCAGGGGTGCTACAACGGTCAAAGGCTAAATGAAAGGCTCCGAGACCACAAAACAGGTCTACATAGGTGACTACTTTGGTCATCTCGTTCTCTTTATCTCTATTAGCTATCTAGTTTAAATAATTATTAATTAAACTAGAACAACTAGAATAGTTTTGGGAAAAAATTGTTAAATTGGGAGACTTAATAGGGTTTAAAGATCTAGAGTGTCATAATAATTAGAGCATGGATCTGACAGTCAGAGAGAGAACGAAAGAACTGAAAGCTAGAACCGGACGACGATTTAGACCTCCACCACCTAATAGTCCCCCACCAGATGATATCTTACCTCCTCCCAATAGACAACGACCTCCACCACCTAGATTTCAATTTCAGAATTTAGATATTACTATTGCCGGACTGATTAAAGCCATCTACCGACATATGGATGGGATTACCACCTGTGGAAAAGAACTGCTGATTGTGGCGGAAACCACTCTACGAATGCTACATTTACGTCCGGTACATGTGAGACCGGATTTTATCGTCTTACTGAGAAATGTCTGCCGAGACTATATTAGAAGTAATGAGTGTCAGGAGAATATTAATATGGCTTGTAAAAATGTCTTGGATACACTGGACACCCAACCTAGTAAAACTAGACCAGATGGGATTTTAAAAAGAGAGAAAGTTAGAGATAGAGATAGAGATAGAGTTAGCTTTCAACTACTGACGACACATAACAGGTCGCCATATCAAACATTACCCCCTCTTAATCAATAACCAACAAACCACCACCCCCAACTCATTAATCCATTAACCCATTAACCCATTAACCCATTAACCCATTAACCCATTAACCCATTAACCCATTAACCCAATAACCCAAAACGTCATTAACCAAAGAGTTTACTCGTTTGATTTTAAACTTTTCAAAGTTTAAGTTTGAATACAACAATTGTCCTCCCGGGCGCGTCTAAAGAAAACATTGTCGCTATTTAAACCATAACTACTACATAATACGGGTTTTTGACTTAATTTTTCATTTTTCATGTGTTCATTAAGATGGTGACAGAGATCTTGACACGATAAACTTTTTTCCGTTGACTTGACCGCATTAATAAATGCATTGGTTAGGGCTCCTCCCCAACGTCCGATTTGGCTATTAAAGACATCCGCACTGGTTTGGGGGTCACGGCAACCACTGATGGTCAGGATGGGACAGGATACTTTGGAATTTTGGTTTACCTTTCCTCCAGACCAGACCCATTTCTCTTCTCCTTCTTGCCAGACCCATTTATTTACCCAACGATAGACATAGCGACGTCCACGACGGATACGTTGCCTGACACGTTTCCGGACACGTTTACGTTTCTCACTGGTCTTATCATAGACGTATTTATAGGTAAGATCTCCCATGGTTCCACTATGACAACTGTCAAAGATACAAACTACCCGACAACTGGTTGGGATCCGGGCTAAATAACCACTGATGACATCATCACTAATCATTCCGGCGGTTTGGAGATCTAATGGACAGAGGGTTTCGTCACGACGATCCACTTCATCACCATTTCTATCTACCGTATGACTTCCATGTCCGGAATAACTGATCCAGACCTCCTCTATATCTTCAGAGATGACACGACTCACTAGGGTTTCTAACTGGTTGAGGATATTGGCTTTATTTGGATAGAGGTCACCACTGGTGTCATCCGTCATTACCGTGATACTATCTCCGCTATAACTAAAATAGGTTTGGAGTAACTGATTTAAGTTGTGGGCGTCATTGATACAGCCTCCTAAGGCGTGACTAGAACCGGTATAATTTAATCCCATGATTAACGCTAATTTCTTAAAAGACATTTTTGCTATGTCTTTTAATAATATTTTTCTATTTTTCTGTCTTGACTTTAAAAAACGATGAATTTAAACTCAGCTTTGTATCAGCTTTGTAAAGCTGAAGCAAACGAGTAAACTCTCTGGATGATTAAGATGATTAAGATGATTAAGATGATTAAGATGATTAAGATGATTAAGATGATTAAGATGATTAAGATGATTAAGATGATTAAGATGATTAAGATGATTAAGATGATTAAGATGATTAAGATGATTAAGATGATTAAG